>Ga0228698_1000103_pt1 | contig 77282 bp, 69 predicted proteins | sample McNCre117_Aug_MG_FD_178015 | JGI IMG/M metagenome (GOLD analysis project Ga0228698, IMG submission 178015) | Freshwater microbial communities from McNutts Creek, Athens, Georgia, United States - 1-17_Aug_MG | ecosystem: Environmental > Aquatic > Freshwater > Creek | place: USA: Georgia...
CCGCCAGAACACGGGTGATGCCATGTTGCGCGCCAATCCCAAATACATTTTGCGTAACCACTTGGGCGAACTGGCCATTCGCCAAGCCAAGCAAGGCAACTTCGCCATGGTGCAAGACCTGTTGCAAGTCTTGCACGCGCCATTTGACGAACACCCCTCCTACGAAGCCTGGGCTGGCCTTGCGCCAGAATGGGCATCATCCATTGAAATCAGCTGCTCCTCATGACGATTCAAAAAACCGAACAAGAATGGCGCGAATTGCTCGCAGCCAAACACGCGGAGCCTTTGGCTTACGAGGTCACGCGCAAAGCCGCCACAGAACGTCCGTTCACAGGCAAATACGAAGACCACTGGGAACAAGGCAGCTACCACTGCATGTGCTGTGGAGCCAAACTGTTCAATGCGGACACCAAGTTTGATGCGGGCTGTGGCTGGCCCAGCTTTCATACGGCCGCCACTGAAGACGCCATCACCGAGCACCGCGACACCAGCCACGGCATGGTTCGTGTGGAAACCGTGTGCAGCCAGTGTGGCGCACACTTGGGTCATGTGTTTGAAGATGGCCCTGCACCAACAGGCCTGCGGTACTGCATGAACTCGGCTTCGTTAGACTTCATGCCAAACAAATAATCCACGTATGAAACTGCTGCTCGACTTCTTTCCCATCATTTTATTTTTTGCCACATTCAAAACGTGGGGCATCATGGCCGCGACGGCTGTCGCCATCGTTGCGACGATTTTGCAAATTGGCTATCTCTGGCGCAAAAACGGTTTTGTTGAGCACATGCAGTGGGTCAGTCTGGGTGTCATCGTGGTGTTTGGCGGTGCAACGCTGCTCACCCAAGATGAAACCTTCATCAAGTGGAAACCCACTGTTTTGTACTGGCTCATGGGTAGCGCTTTGTTGGGGGGCCACTACATACTCAAACGCAATTTTCTCAAGCAACTGATGGGAGCCCAAGTGGTATTACCCGATCATGCTTGGGGCGTGTTGCTTCATAGCTGGGCATGCTTCTTTGCCGTGATGGGATGCCTGAACTTGTGGGTTGCCAACCACTTTGACACCGACACTTGGGTGAGCTTCAAACTTTTTGGCGGTTTGGGGCTGATGTTGGTGTTTGTTGTGGCCCAAGGCGTCTACATGAGTCGCTTCATCCAAGAGTAACCAGAGGACCAAGCGTGAAAATCACAGCACAAGCGCTGACACAGCGATTACAAGAACGCTTAAACCCTGTTTTCGTTGAAATTTTAGACGAAAGTGCGACCCATGCAGGACATGTCGGTGCCAATGACAGTGGGTTTGGCACCCATTTTCGAGTCCGTATCGAAAGCCCCGTTTTCATTGGTAAATCACGGGTTTCACGCCATCGCCTTGTGTATGATGCATTGCAAGAATATATCGATCAAGGCTTGCATGCCTTGGCGATTGAAGTCATAGAAAACCAATGAGACCTGATATGAAAAAGCAAATGATTTGGACCGCTGTTGCAGCCGCTGTGTTCGCAACATTGAGCATCAGCGCTTCTGCGCAAAACATCGCCATCGTGAATGGCAAGGCTGTGCCCACCAGCCGTGCTGAAGCACTGAAGCAGCAAGTAGCCCGCTCTGGCCGCCCCATCACACCAGAGGTGGAAGCCCAAATCAAAGAAGAAGTGATTGCTCGCGAAATCTTCATGCAAGAAGCACAAAAACGCGGCTTGGATGCCACAGAAGACTACAAAGCTCAAATCGAGTTGGCCCGTCAAACCATTTTGATTCGCGAGTTGTTTGCAGACTTCCAAAAGACCGCCGCTGTGACCGATGCTGACGTGCAAGCCGAATACGACAAGTTCGTGGCAGCCAATGGTGGCAAAGAGTACCGCGCGCGCCACATCTTGGTCGAAACACAAGCCCAAGCTGAAGCCATTTTGGCCAGCTTGAAAAAAGGTGCTAAGTTCGAAGACATCGCCAAGAAACAATCCAAAGACCCAGGTTCAGGTGCGAACGGCGGTGACCTCGATTGGGCAGCTCCTGGCAACTACGTCAAAGAGTTCTCAGATGCCATGGTCGCATTGAACAAAGGCCAAGTTTCTGCGCCTGTGCAAAGCCAATTTGGTTTCCACATCATCCGTTTGGACGATGTGCGCGAAGCCCAGTTGCCCAAACTCGAAGACGTGAAACCACAAATTGCACAACAGTTGCAACAACAACGCATGGCTACGTTCCAACAAGAAATGCGTGCCAAAGCCAAGGTCGAGTAATCCACGTTAATGCTCAACAGACAGCGGCCTTCGGGCCGCTTTTGTTTTTTTTAGATAATTCACCCATGTCTTTGCTCAACCACCAAATCGAACTGCTTGCTCCCGCGCGTGATGCCGACATCGGCATTGCCGCCATTCACCACGGCGCAGACGCGGTGTACATCGGCGCTCCTGCCTTCGGTGCGCGAGCCAGCGCCACCAACACGCTGCAAGACATTGAGCGGTTGTGCAAAGAAGCGCATCGATTCAACAGCAAAATTTTCATCACCCTCAACACCATTTTGCGTGACGACGAGCTAGAAGCGGCAAGCAAGATGGCATGGGACGTGTACAACGCGGGTGCAGACGTGCTCATCGTGCAAGACATGGGCTTGTTAGAGATAGACCTGCCTCCCATTCAGCTGCACGCCAGCACGCAAACTGACATTCGCACCCCAGAAAAAGCACGCTTTTTGCAAGATGTGGGCTTCTCGCAAATTGTGCTGGCCCGCGAGTTGACGTTGCCACAAATCAAAGCCATCCACGATGTGCTGGATGCCGAGCGCTGCAAGCTGGAGTTTTTTGTGCATGGCGCGTTGTGCGTGGCTTACAGCGGTCAGTGCTTCATCAGCCACGCCCACACAGGTCGCAGCGCCAACCGCGGTGATTGCAGCCAAGCCTGTCGCCTTCCTTACCACGTCACTGACGCGCAAGGCCGCTTCATCGCGCACGACAAACATGTGCTTTCGATGAAGGACAACAATCAAAGCGAGAACTTGGCTGCGCTGGTTGATGCGGGTGTGCGCAGCTTCAAAATTGAAGGCCGCTACAAAGACATGGCCTATGTAAAAAACATCACGGGTCACTACCGCGTATTGATGGATGAGCTGATTGAAGCCCGTCAATACTCAGCTGACCCCGAACGCCCACCGCTGAGCCGCGCATCAAGTGGCAACACCACGCTGTACTTCACACCCAACCCCGAGCAAAACTTCAATCGCGAATTCACTGACTACTTTGTGCAAGGCCGCAAAGAAGACATCGGTGCTTTTGATTCACCTAAGAACCCAGGCATCGTGTTGGGCGAAGTCATGGGCACTGGTCCCAACTGGCTCGAAGTGCAACCGTATGACAAAGCGGCAGTGCTGCACAACGGCGATGGCTTGTGCTACTACGACCTGCAAAAAGAACTGGTCGGCGTGGCCATCAACCGTGCGGAGCCTAGCCCTAAAAAAGGCGTGTGGCGCTTGTTTCCCAAAGACCCCATCGAAGGCTTTCGCGATCTGCGCGCCGGCATGGTCATCAACCGTAACCGTGACATGGATTGGGTTCGTGGTCTCGAAAAAAACTCCAGCGAACGCCGCATTGGCGCATGGGTGGAATTCGCAGAAACGCCCCAAGGCTTTGCCCTCAACCTCACGGATGAAGATGGCCACACAGCCAGCGCCACCCTCGTCTGCCAAAAAGAGCTTGCCAAAGATGCGGTGCGCAACGACGCCAGCCTGCGCGAGCATCTGAGCAAATTCGGCGCAACGGTGTTTGAAGTGCTCAACCTACAGCTCAACATCAGCCAACCGTGGTTTGTACCCGCATCCGCGCTCAACGCTTTGCGCCGTGATGCGGTGGAACAGTTGGAGCAAGCACGCTTCAACGCTTACCAGCGCCCCCAACGCACAGCAGCAGTTGAGCCGCCCGTGAATTACCCTGAAGACTCGCTCACCTACCTTGCGAACGTTTACAACCAAAAGGCCCACGACTTTTATGCCAAGCACGGCGTGAAAGTCATTGAGGCTGCGTATGAGAGCCACGAGGAGTTAGGCGAAGCCAGCTTGATGATCACCAAACACTGCGTGCGCTTCAGCATGAGCTTGTGCCCCAAACAAGCCAAGGGTGTCACGGGTGTGCAAGGCACTGTCAAAGCCGAGCCGCTGATGCTCATCAACGGCAGCGAAAAACTCACCCTGCGATTCGATTGCAAGCCCTGCGAAATGCATGTGGTGGGCAAGATGAAAAAGTCAGTACTCAATCAGCGAGTGAAAGAAATGGCTGAATCGCCGATTCATTTTTATCAAAGCAAGCGCCCAAGGGTTACGAAATAGTAATTACTTTAAAATTTCTTCTCAATCTTATGAAATGAGAAAGAAATGAATGTCAAAACAATTGCTTCGCAATGTGTACTTATGCTGAGCAAGACATTCGTGTTTCTGGTGCTGCTGCTCCAACTGGGATTGCCAATCCCCGCACAAAGCGCCAGTGTGCCGACAGAAAACCCCAAAGTTACCGTGGTTCTCGCTGGCGGTGGCGCCAAAGGCTTTGCACACCTGGCAGTTTTAAGGCGGCTGGAACAAGACGGTGTAAAAATTTCCAAAATTGTCGGCACCAGCATGGGCGCTGTGATCGGTGGGCTCTATGCGTGCGGCATGTCGACTGAAGAAATTGAGCGTGTCATCGGTGGTTTGGACCCCGCAAAGATCGCCCTTGACTTGATCGAACGCTCGGAACTGTCCAACCGTGACCGCGCCTACCAACAGCAATATCCCATTGCATTCAACTTTGGCATCAAAAACGGTCAGGTCAACATTGCTCGCGGTTTCAGTGACGGCCAGCGGTTTTTGGCATTGCTGCAAAAACTAACGAGCAATGTACCCACCGATGCCAATTTCGACACGTTGAAAATACCGTTCAGAGCCGTGGCAACGCGTTCGCGCGACGGTGAATTGCAGGTATTTAAGAACGGCTCCCTGCCCTTGGCTATTCGTGCGAGCATGGCTGCACCTGGCGTTTTCGCACCCATCGAAATTGAGGGGGAAACTTACCTAGATGGCGGCCTTGTTGCCAACCTACCGATAGAAGTTGCGCTTGAGGAAGGGGCCGACGTGATCGTGGCGTCTTACCTTAAAAACACAGGCGATGAAATCTACCAACGACAGGCAGACAATGCCCTTGCGATGGCTGATCGCATGTTGGATATCCTCATCAAACAGAATGAGCGGCGAAATCTCAAACTCTTGCGCCCCCAAGATATTTTGGTTTCTACCTATTTGCCACACATTGAATTTACAGATTTCAACAAGGCCGCCGAAATTATTCAAATCGGCGAAGCCTCTGTACAAAAAGAGAACGCACGTTTCAAACAACTTGCAACGCAAGCGGGTGGCCATGTGTCAGAGGTTCAGTACAAAACGAGTAACTTCCAACAGCGCGAGATCCGAATCTCGACCATCAAGGTGCAAGGAAGCTCGACGGTAACGACATCCAGCATCGAAGAAAAATTCACACCCTTGATCGGCACCACCTACAAGCCAGAACAAATCAACGAACTGATTGAAAACTTGTACCTCTCTGGTGATTTTGAACGGATCAACTACAGCCTGAATCACCTTTCGGATGAGAAGTACGAGCTGAACGTGGATGTGAATGAAAAAACCTATGGCCCCAACTACTTCAAAACCAACATCGGCGTATTGAGTGAATCTAACGGCAGCAATTTATTTTCTATTGGCTTGGGCTATCGCCGTCCGTGGCTCAATGCCGCAGGATTAGAAGCAAAAATCGATGCCCGCATCGGCACAGATGAAGAGCTCACAGGGCGGCTGTATCAACCCGTGTCCGAGAGTTGGGGTCTTGGAACGTTTGTGTCGCACAAAAAATCGACGCTTCCGCTGTATAGCCTCGGCGGCAATGCCCAGAAAATTGCCTATATGTCCATAAGCAGCGACTCTGTCGGTGCTCGGCTTTCGTACGACATTGACAAAAGGTCCCAAATTCACTGGAGCCTCATCAACAACCGGATGCGGGTGTCAATGGACACCCCGAACTATGTTAGCCAAGGCGGACAGGACTATGTGATGAATGACATCGACATGCGCTACAGCGCATCGCGCCTGGAATTTACGGCTGATCAGCTTGATGCGCCCACCTTTGCCACCACGGGCCACTACATGAAGCTGATGACGGAACGAGGCATCCAAGGCTCCTCCTACAGCAGCCAAAGAGCGCACTTGAAATGGGCCAATCACTTGGGAGCGCACGGACTGACGCTCGGTCTGAACATGGGGCGAGATCGTTTGCGCAACAATTGCGACAATTGCGTGAATCCTAATTCGCTGTATCTAGGCGGCTTTCAGGCCATGGGTGCCTTCAAGTTTGGGCAGTTGATGGGCGACAACCTCACCCACGCGCAGGCCACTTATTCCTACCGCTTGTCCGATGGGGGCATTCTTCGCCAGAAAACTTACCTAGGCTTCGTCGCAGAAGTCGGCGATGCGTGGAGTGCCCCAGCCACGTTCCATGCAAAGCACAGTCAAACCGTGTTTGTAGGGATCGACAGTAAATTGGGGGATATTTACCTTGGCATCGCACGGGGTAGCGAGAAAAATAGCAACGTGTTCTTGCAGCTGGGGCGCCATTTCAGCTATTGACTCTCAACCAGTCAAGGGTGTCACGGGCTGGTATGGCCCTGTGAAAGCTTCGTTCCAAGGGTAATCACGATTTACCGTGTCACGCTGTATGAGATGATGGTCCTATGACAATCATGACGCACGAAAGCAAGGCATTCTCTGGGGTTTGGCCTGATGTTCCCACACCGTTGAAAGAGGACTTGAGCATTGACCATGCAAGGCTGTACTCCCATGTGCGCACACTTTTTGTCAAGGGCGTGCACGGTGTCTTACTGTTCGGCGACATGGGCGAAGGGTCGTTGTTTGATGTTGAAGAAAAGCTTGCAACATTAGCCGTACTCATTGAGCAAGGCATCCCTGCTGATGCCATCATGTTGTGTGCGACCTGCCCCAATATGAACGATTCGGTCAAACTGATAAGGCGTGCGCTTTCTCTCGGATTGCACGGTGTCACGATCACCCCTCCTTCATGCGAGCAATCGATCCATGAGCAAGGTGTTGTTGATTTTTTTGACCTATTGATCGCCCGTGTGAACCATCCCGCATGGCGTTTGTACATGGCGTTGAATGCAAAAAAAATTGCCATTTCAAATGCAGCCATTGAAGCCGTGTTGAACAAGCACCCAGAGCTGATTGTGGGTTTGATCGATGAAAGTGCCAATGGCACGCACACCATGGACCTGTTGAAGTCATTTGGTGACAAAGTGGACATTTCATCCACCCATGAAATGAATCACAAACTGCTTAAATCACGTGGCGTAGTTTCTGCGCTTGCCAATCTTCTGCCTCGCGTCATCATCAGCATGAGCACGTCGGCAGCTCAGACACAAGCCCACACCGTGCCAGGAATGAAAGTCAAGCAAGGTGACGAACGGGTTCAGGAGTTGATCACCTTAATGGGTCAGCACCCAAGCACCCTGGCCATGAAATTCATTCTTTCTTTGATTTACAGAGATGCCGATTGGGCCAGATCGAGGCCCCCGTTGGGCGAGCTTACTGCCCCATCTCGGGAGTATTTCGATAAAACGATCAAAGCTTTCAATCTGAAGACCGCGGAAGAGTAATCATTCGTGGCCCACAAAGGAAGACGATATGGAATTTCTCAACAGTTGGCACGTCATTGAACGTCAAAACAGGCTTGAAGTCATTTCACACGAAGAGTTTGTGGGGTTAGATCCAACAAGCTTTCAGATGTTCCAAAACTATCAAAGCCGTCAACATGCCATGTCTGAGATGAGGCGGTTGGTCAAAAATGAAATCAAAGCTGCCAGTTTGAAAATTCAAATGGTGGAAAGCCGTATTTCAAAGTCGTACTGATTAGCCCACCCACTTGCGCGCATTACGCCACATGCGCATCCAAGGGCTGAACGCATCCACGCCACCAGAGGCTGCCAAGTCGGTCCAGCTCATTTGCACATTGCGGAACACCCGCTCGGGGTGCGGCATCATGGCCGTGAAGCGGCCATCTGCCGTGGTGACAGAGGTCAAGCCCCCTGCACTGCCGTTGGGGTTGAATGGATAGGCTTCAGTGGCTGCACCGTGGTTGTCCACAAAGCGCATGGCTGGCAGCACGTGTGCCACATCACCGCGTTGGCTGAAGTTGGCAAATCCTTCACCGTGTGCCACGGCAATCGGCAAGCGTGCACCAGCCATACCTGCGAAGAACAGAGAAGGTGATGCCAACACTTCCACCATGCTCAAACGTGCTTCAAAGCGCTCGCTTTGGTTGGTGGTGAAGCGCGGCCAGTGCTCAGCACCAGGAATGATCTCGGCCAACTCGGCAAACATTTGGCAACCGTTACACACACCTAAGCCAAAGGTGTCGGTGCGAGCAAAGAACTGCTGCATCTGCTCAGACAACACGGGGTTGAAGGTGATGCTGCGTGCCCAGCCAATGCCAGCACCCAGGGTGTCGCCGTAGCTAAAACCGCCACAGGCCACCAAGCCTTTGAAATCTTGCAACTTGGCGCGACCTGTTTGCAGGTCGGTCATGTGCACGTCATACGCGTCAAAGCCGGCTTCGGCAAACGCATAGGCCATTTCAACGTGCGAGTTAACGCCCTGCTCTCGCAACACAGCCACTTTGGGTTTGGCGGCCACGTTGATGAACGGTGCAGCGACGTTGTCGGTGATACCTGCGGGCAAATGCACATGCATGCCGGGGTCTGCGGGGTTGCCAGCGGCCGCGTGTTCGGCATCGGCACAGGCGGGATTGTCGCGCTGTTGGCAAACTTTCCAGCTCACGCTGTCCCACACTTGGTGCAGGTCAACCAGCTTGGCCACGAACACTTCCTTGGTGTCGCGCCACACACTGATCTCACCCTTGCCTTTGTCTATGGCTGAAGATTGAGGACGCGTCTTGCCTACAAAGTGGCTGTGTTTAGACAAGCCGTGTTCGCGCAAGGTTTGCATCACCTCGTTGCGTTCAGACGTGCGCACTTGCAGCACCACGCCCAGCTCTTCGTTGAACAAGGCTTGCAGCGTCAGCTCCTCGCGACGTGCGCTGACCTGTGAAGCCCAGTTTTTGGTGTCGCCGTATTCGGCGCGACTGTCGTGAATGCCATCGCCTTCGGTGATCAGCATGTCCACATTCAGTGCCACGCCCACTTGGCCTGCAAAGGCCATTTCGCACACAGCGGCCATCAAGCCGCCGTCGCTTCGGTCGTGGTACGCCAAGATCTTGCCTTGTGCGCGCAGTGCGTTGACCGCGTTGACAAGTTTGACCAAGTCTTGCGCGTCATCCAGGTCTGGCACTTGGTCGCCGGCTTGGTTGAGCACTTGCCCCAAAATGCTACCGGCCATGCGGCGCTTACCTTCGCCCAACTGCACCAACACCAAGGTGGTGTCTTCCGTGTTGTTGAGTTGCGGCGTGAGCGTGCCACGCACATCGGCAATGGACGCAAACGCGCTGATGATGAGGCTCACAGGCGATGTGACTTTTTTGGTCTCGCCGTTCTCGCGCCACTGGGTGCGCATGGACAAACTGTCTTTGCCTACAGGAATAGAAATGCCCAAAGCTGGGCACAGCTCCAAGCCCACGGCTTTCACAGTGTCGTACAACGCAGCATCTTCACCGGCCTCACCGCAAGCGGCCATCCAGTTGGCACTGAGCTTGACGCGTGGCAACTCAAACGGTGCAGCCAATAAATTGGTGATGGCCTCAGCCACAGCCATGCGGCCTGAGGCCGGTGCATCAAGTGACGCCAACGGCGTGCGCTCGCCCATGCTCATGGCTTCGCCGGCAAAGCTTTGGTAATCGGCCAAAGTCACGGCCACGTCGGCCACGGGCACTTGCCACGGACCCACCATTTGGTCGCGGTGGGTCAGACCACCCACGGCGCGGTCGCCAATGGTGACGAGGAAACGTTTGCTCGCAACGGTTGGGTGGCTCAGCACATTGATCACGGCTTCTTGCAAGCTCACACCGGTCAGATCCATCGGTGCGCTGGTGCGCACCACACGCTTCACGTCACGGTGCATCTTGGGTGGTTTGCCCAGCAGCACGTTCATGGGCATGTCGACGGGCTGCACGGCAGCGCCCTCGTCGGCCAGCGTGAGGTGGCGCTCTTCGGTCGCCACGCCCACCACGGCGAAGGGGCAACGCTCGCGCTCGCAGAAGGCTGTGAATTGTTCGAGCGACTCTGGCGCAATAGCCATCACATAGCGTTCTTGACTTTCGTTGGACCAAATTTCTTTGGGAGCCAAGCCAGACTCTTCCAGCGGCACAGCACGCAAATCAAAGCGAGCGCCACGGCCTGCGTCGTTGGTCAGTTCAGGAAAGGCGTTGGACAAACCACCTGCGCCCACGTCGTGAATGGCAAGAATGGGGTTGGTTTTGCCTTGCGCCCAGCAATGGTTGATCACCTCTTGCGCACGGCGTTCAATTTCGGGGTTGCCGCGTTGCACCGAGTCAAAGTCCAGCTCGGCGGCGTTGGTGCCGCTGGCCATCGAGCTCGCAGCACCGCCGCCCATGCCAATGCGCATGCCGGGGCCGCCAAGTTGAATCAACAAGGTACCTGCGGGGAACTCAATCTTTTTGGTTTGTTCGCTGTCAATCACGCCCAAACCACCCGCAATCATGATGGGCTTGTGGTAGCCGCGTGTCACGCCTGCCACCTCTTGCTCGTACTCGCGGAAGTAGCCGGTCAGGTTGGGACGGCCAAACTCGTTGTTAAACGCCGCGCCGCCCAAGGGCCCTTCCGTCATGATTTGCAAAGGGCTGGCCATGTGCGATGGACGGCCCAGTTCGCTGTCCCACAACTTAGACACGGTGAAGCCAGACATACCAGCCTTGGGCTTAGAACCTCGCCCTGTGGCCCCTTCGTCGCGAATCTCACCACCGTTACCGGTGGAGGCGCCTGGGTAAGGCGAAATGGCGGTGGGGTGGTTGTGGGTTTCGACCTTCATCAACACATGGTTGGTGGCGGACACTTTGGCGTACTGAGGCAGGTCTTTGCCATTGTTGGTGGCGATGAAGCGCTCGACCTTGTGGCCTTCCATGATGGAGGCGTTGTCCGAATAAGCCACCACCGTGTATTGCGGGCTGGTTTTTTCAGTGTGACGAATCATGCCAAACAAGCTGTGCGATTGCGCCTCGCCGTCAATGGTGAACTCGGCATTGAAAATCTTGTGGCGGCAATGCTCGCTGTTGGCTTGCGCGAACATCATCAGCTCCACATCGGTGGGATTGCGTTTGAGCTGTGTGAAGGCGTTGACCAGATACGCGATTTCGTCTTCGGCCAAGGCTAAACCCCAACGCGTGTTCGCGTCTTGCAAGGCTGCTTCGCCGCCTTTGAGCACGTCCACTTGCTCCATCGGTGCGGGGTGAAGTTCGGTGAACAAGCCCAGCGCCTCGTCGCGCGTGCGCATGACGGATTCGGTCATGCGGTCGTGCAACACATCGGCCACAGCGGCCAGTTGTTCGGGCGTGAGCGAAGCTTTGCTCAACAAGCCGTCTTTGAGTTGAATGTGGAACTCGGTGATGCGCTCAATGCGCTTGAGCTGCAAACCGCAGTTGTGCGCAATGTCGGTTGCCTTAGATGCCCAAGGCGACACCGTGCCAAACCGTGGCGTGACCACCAGCAAGTTGCCTGTGGGGGCTTTGTGCGCAGGCTCACCGTAGGTCAGTAAAGCGGCCAGCGTTTGCTGCTGCACGGCGTCCAGTTTGGCCTCGGTTGCAGCCAAGTGCACATAGCGAGCGCTGAGGCCTTGGATTTGCTGAGAAATTGCCACCAAACGGGGCAAGAGCTGTTGAACACGGAAATCGCTGAGGGCGTTGCCGCCTTCGAAAATGCTGATGTGCAGAGACACGGAGGGCCTTGAGAAAAAGACGGAAATCGAATCGAGCCGGGCCGCTGACTGGGGCTGGTCGGCAAAGGTTGAATTTTACGTGTCTAGCAAGGTCGTTTTGTACACAATTTCTTCTTCAATCACAGGTGTTTAGCCACGAATGGGATAATCTGCACATGACCATCTCCATCAAAGACGCCCAAGGCGCACAAGGCATGCGTATCGCAGGCAAATTAGCCTCCGAAGTTCTCGACTTCCTCACGCCGCACGTGGTGCCGGGCGTGACGACCAACCAGCTCGACAAGCTGTGCTACGACTACATCACCGAGGTTCAAAAGGCCATCCCTGCGCCCTTGAACTACGACCCATCGGGCAACAACCCCTACCCCAAGTCCATCTGCACCTCGATCAACCATCAGGTGTGCCATGGCATTCCCAATGACAAGCCGCTGAAAAAAGGCGACATCGTCAACATTGACATCACCGTGATCAAAGACGGCTGGCACGGCGACACCAGCCGCATGTTCATCGTGGGCGAAGGCTCGATTGCAGCCAAGCGTTTGTGCAAACTCACATACGACGCGATGTGGCACGGTATCGTGAAGGTTAAACCGGGTGCACGCTTGGGCGACATTGGTTTTGCGATTCAACGCTTTGCCGAAAGCAACGGTTTTTCAGTGGTGCGCGAGTTTTGCGGCCACGGCATTGGTCAGGTGTTTCATGAAGAGCCACAAGTGCTGCACTACGGCAAGCCCGGCACGGGCGAGACGCTACAAGCAGGCATGACCTTCACCATCGAGCCGATGATCAACGCAGGCCGCAAAGACATCAAAGAGCTGGGCGACGGCTGGACCATCGTCACACGCGACCACTCCTTGTCAGCGCAATGGGAGCACACCATCCTTGTGACCGAAACCGGCTACGAAGTGTTGACCCTCTCCGAAGGCAGCCCCGCCCTGCCCGACTTTGTGACCACCACCTGCTGTTGAATCCCCGATGAACGCCTTGGCTAACCTTTACCGAAAGGACAAGGCGGCATTGCTGCTGGCTGCGTCCGGCTCAACCACGCCACGTAGCGTGAAAACTTTGCTGCACAAACTGTGCAGCATGACCGACGACACCTTGCGCACTTTGTGGGATGCGGCAGGCTTTGACAACGGCTTGTGTTTGGCTGCTGTGGGCGGTTATGGCCGTGGCGAGTTGTTCCCTTACTCTGACGTGGATGTGCTGCTGTTGATGCCCGATGGCACGTCGCCCGAAAAAGACGAGGCACTCAAAGCTCAAATTGAAAAGTTCATTGGCAGCTGTTGGGACACAGGGCTTGAGATTGGCTCCAGCGTACGCACCGTGACCGAGTGCGTGCAAGAAGCCTCGGCCGACATCACAGTACAAACCTCGCTTTTGGAAGCTCGCTTTTTGGTGGGCAGCGTCAAACTGTTTAAGACCTTTCAAAAGCACTACGCACTGGCGTTAGACCCCAAGGCTTTCTTTTTGGCCAAGACGTTGGAGATGCGTCAACGCCACACCAAATACGAAAACACCCCCTACTCGCTTGAGCCCAACTGCAAAGAGTCACCGGGCGGCATGCGTGATTTGCAAGTGGTGCTGTGGGTTGCTAAAGCGGCGGGCTTAGGCAGCAGCTGGGAAAACTTGGGTCGCAAGGGCTTGGCCACCGAGTTTGAGGTGAAACAACTCAAACGCAACGAAGACACCTTAGCCCTAATTCGCACCCGGTTGCATTTGGCAGCCAAACGCCGTGAAGACCGTTTGGTGTTTGACCTGCAACACGCGGTTGCACAAAGCCTTGGTTTAGGCGTGGAAGAAGACGGCACGCTCAACGCACGCGCCGCCAGCGAAGCACTGATGAAGCGCTATTACTGGGCCGCCAAAGCGGTGACGCAGCTGAACCAAATTTTGTTGCTCAACATCGAAGAGCGTTTGACGGGCAACACCCAAGTGTTGCGGCCCATCAACGAACGTTTCGCCGACAAATCGGGCATGCTGGAGGTGACCAGCGACGACGTGTATGTGAATGACCCGCACGCGATTTTGGAAACCTTCTGGTTGTACGAAAACACCGTGGGTATCAGCGGTTTGTCTGCCCGTACGCTGCGCGCGCTCTACAACGCACGCACAGTGATGGACGGTAAATTCCGTGCGGACCCCGCCAACCGCGAAATGTTCATGCGCATCTTGCAAGCGCCCAGCGGCATGACGCATGCCATTCGCTTGATGAACCAAACCTCGGTGTTGGGCCGCTACCTGTGGCCCTTCCGTCGAATCGTGGGTCAGATGCAGCATGACCTGTTTCACGTCTACACCGTCGACCAACACATCTTGATGGTGCTGCGCAACGTGCGCCGCTTCTTCATGGCGGAACATGCGCACGAATACCCCTTCTGCTCGCAGCTTGCCGCGGGCTGGGACAAGCCTTGGCTCTTGTTTGCAGCCGCGCTGTTCCACGACATTGCCAAAGGGCGTGGTGGTGACCATTCGCAACTCGGGCGCGGTGAAGTCCGCAAGTTCTGCCGCGACCACAACATCGCCAAAGAAGATGCCAAGCTGATTGAGTTTTTGGTCGGTGAGCATTTGACGATGAGCCATATTGCGCAAAAGCAAGATCTGAGTGACCCTGACATCATTCAAGGCTTTGCCAAGCGCGTGGGCAATGAACGCAACCTCACCGCTTTGTATTTGCTCACAGTGGCCGATATTCGCGGCACCAGCCCCAAGGTGTGGAACGCTTGGAAAGGCAAGCTGCTGGAAGACTTGTACCGCTACACCTCACGTGTATTGGGTGGCCGAGCCCCCGATGCGGATGCCGAAGTTGAAATTCGCAAAACTGAAGCGCTCACCATGTTGGCGCTGTACGCATTGCCGTTTGAAGCCCACAAAGATTTGTGGGAGACCTTGGACGTGGGCTATTTCATGCGTCACGAGGCCGCGGACATTGCGTGGCACACACGCCAGCTCTCACGCAGCTTGTCCGTCGCCAAAGCGCAAGGCAAGCCCATGGGCGTGACCGTGCGTGCGCGTTTGTCGCCTGTGGGCGAAGGCTTGCAAGTGATGGTGTATGCGCCCGACCAGCCCGACTTGTTTGCCCGTATCTGCGGCTACTTTGACCAAGCTGGGTTCAGCATTTGGGATGCCAAAGTACACACCGCAACGAACGGCTATGCGCTAGACACATTCCAAGTGGTGAGCAGCCATTTTGAAGAGCACTACCGCAACCTCATCAACATGGTTGAAACTGGGTTGACCGAAACCATTGACCAAGCCAAACCTTTACCGACCATCAGCAAAGGCCGCGTGTCGCGCCGTGTCAAGAGTTTCCCCATCGCGCCGCGTGTCACCTTGCAGCCCGACGAGCGTGCGCAAAAGTGGTTGTTAAGCATTTCAGCGAGCGACCGTGTGGGCTTGCTCTACAGCGTGGCACGTGTGTTGGCCAACCACAAAGTGAACTTGTTGCTGGCCAAAATCAGCACCTTGGGCGAACGCGTGGAAGACACCTTCTTGATCGACGGCGCAGCTTTGCAACAAAACAAAGCGCAATTGGAGATTGAGACAGAGTTGTTGGCGGCGTTGCAGGCTTAAGGCAAACACTTTGTTTCGGCGCACAGTCTGATTGGGCGCTCGGACTGTTGCAAAAGTTGAGCTGATCGCCCATGATGGCATCACCATTCATGGGAGAAACTTATGAGCCAATATCAAATCACGGTCTTAGTGGGCAGCCTGCGTCACGATTCTTTGAATCGAAAATTGGCCCATGCCATCGCTAGGCTTGCGCCTGCGGACTTCTCGTTCAAAGAGGCAAACATCGCCGATCTACCGCTATACAACCAAGATGATGACGGCCAACAAGCCGCGTCCGTGATGCGCCTCAAATCTGAAATCAAGATGGCGGATGGACTGTTGTTTGTCACGCCTGAGTACAACCGGTCCATTCCTGGGGTGCTCAAAAACGCCATTGATCATGCGTCGCGCCCCTACGGTCAAAGTGCTTGGGCGGGCAAACCTGCAGGGGTATTGGGTGTTTCGGTCGGGGCGATTGGTACGGCCTTGGCGCAGCAACACTTGCGCAATGTTCTGGCCTATTTGGATGTCCCCACGCTGGGCCAACCTGAAGCATTCATTCACGCCAAAGATGACCTGTTTGCCCCTGATGGCGGCATTGGTGAAGGTAGCAAGAAGTTCCTTCAGACTTGGATGAACCAATACACGGCTTGGGTCAAAAAACACGCCGCGTAAACATGACTTTGGTGGCGAGCATCATCAGCGTCAAGCTCGTCCATCAATCATCTTTTGCGTCCAGCCCCGGAAACAAAACCTCGGTGTATCCAAAACGCGAAAAATCGCGCACACGCATGGGGTACAGCACACCCATCAGGTGATCGCACTCATGCTGCACCACCCGTGCATGAAAACCTTCCACCGTGCGATCAATCGGATTGCCCAGCAAATCAAAACCTTGGTAACGCAAGTGCTTGAAACGCGGAACCACACCACGCAGGCCCGGCACGGACAAACAACCTTCCCACCCCTCTTCTTCCTCATCTCCCAGTGGCGTGAGCACGGGATTGATCAGCACCGTGTAGGGCACCACAGGTGCATCTGGGTAGCGTGGGTTGATTTCGTCCGAGCCAAACACCACCACTTGCAAGTCCACGCCAATTTGAGGTGCGGCTAAACCAGCGCCATTGGCGGCCTGCATGGTGTCGTCCAAGTCTTTGAGCAAGGCATGTAGCTCGGGCGTGTTGAAGGCTTTCACGGGTTGTGCCACACGCAGCAAGCGCTGGTCGCCCATTTTGAGAATTTCGCGAACAGCCATGACCGTTTCCTTTATTGCACAGCAGTCGCGGCATCGCGATTGAGATTGGAATGCTCGGCAACCAAAGCCAACAGCCCCACCTCATCCAACACCTTGATGCCCAGCTCTTGCGCTTTGTCGAGCTTGCTGCCCGCCTCTGCACCGGCCACCACGCAGTGGGTTTTCTTGCTCACGCTGCCAGCCACCTTGGCGCCTAGGGCTTCAAGCATGTCTTTGGCTTGGTCGCGGCTGAGGGTGGGCAAGGTGCCAGTCAACACAAATGTTTGGCCAGCCAGTGGCAAGCTTGCGCCCGCGGTGGGCTCACCCTCGGTCCACGTCACACCGCAAGCGCGCAGCTGCTCAACCACTTCACGGTTGTGCGGCTGGTCAAAGAACGTACGCAGGCTTTGCGCCACGATGGGGCCCACGTCGGCCACTTGCAGCAGTTGGTCCAGCGTGGCATCCATGATGGCATCCATCTTGCCAAAGTGACGCGCCAACTCTTTGGCCGTGGCCTCGCCCACATGGCGAATGCCGAGGCCAAACAAGAAGCGTGGCAGCGTGGTTTGCTTAGATTTTTCAATGCTGGCCAACACGTTGTTGGCCGATTTCTCGGCCATGCGCTCCAGCGTGACCAACGCCGTGAAGCCCATGCGGTAAAGGTCAGGCAGGGTTTTAACCACACCGGCATCTACCAACTGCTCCACCAACTTGTCACCCAAGTCTTCAATTTCTACAGCGCGGCGATGTGCGTAGTGCAGGATGGCCTGCTTGCGCTGTGCACTGCAAAACAAACCGCCAGTGCAGCGGTAATCAGCCTCACCCTCTTCACGCACTGCGGCACTGCCACATACGGGGCAGATGTGCGGCATGGTGAAAATTTGCGATTCATGCAAACGCTTTTCCAAAATGACGGACACCACTTCGGGAATCACATCTCCCGCACGGCGTACCACCACGGTGTCACCCACACGCACGTCTTTGCGACGGGCTTCGTCTTCGTTGTGCAGCGTGGCGTTGGTCACAGTCACGCCGCCCACAAACACGGGCGCGAGTTTGGCCACGGGCGTGAGCTTGCCGGTGCGTCCCACTTGCACCTCAATGCCTTGCACGGTGGTGAGTTGTTCTTGTGCTGGGTATTTGTGCGCCACAGCCCAGCGAGGTTCGCGGGTCACAAATCCGAGTTGACGCTGTGCGGCCAAGCTGTTGACTTTGTAGACCACGCCGTCAATGTCATACGGCAGTGCATCACGCGATTGGCCTATGCGTTGATGAAACCCCACCAAACCCGATGCACCATGCACACACGCGGTTTGCTCGGCCACAGGAAAGCCCCATTGTTTGAGTTGCATCAGCAAGTCGTAGTGCGTGTCGAATGACGGACCGCCGTCTTCAACGGGTGTGATGTCACCCAAGCCATAGGCAAAAAAACTCAAAGGGCGCTGCGCAGCAATATTGGGATCGAGCTGACGCACGGCACCGGCTGCGGCGTTGCGTGGATTCACAAAGGTTTTTTCACCCTTCTCACCTGCGGCGATGCGTGCGCGTTGGCGCTCATTCAAGGCTTCAAAGTCGCCGCGGGCCATGTAGACCTCGCCGCGCACTTCCAGCACGTTGGGCGCATCGTGCGGCAAGCGCAAAGGGATTTGACCAATGGTGCGGATGTTTTGCGTGACATCCTCACCCGTTTCACCATCACCGCGTGTCGCGGCTTGTACCAACACACCGTTCTCGTAGCGCAGACTCATGGCAAGGCCATCGAACTTCAATTCGGCCACGTATTCCACGGTTGGGTCAGCCTCGCTCAAACCCAGTTCTTTGCGAATGCGTGTGTCAAAGTTCTCAGCACCCGTCGCTTCGGTGTCGGTCTCGGTGCGAATGCTGAGCATAGGCACCGCATGCTTGACGCTCGCAAAGCTATCCAGGGCTTTGCCACCCACGCGCTGAGTGGGTGAATCGGGCGTGATCAGCTCAGGATGTGCTGACTCCAGGGCTTGTAGCTCTTTGAACAAGCGGTCGTATTCGGCATCGGGGATGGTGGGCGCATCCAGCACGTAGTACTGGTGGCCGTGGTGATGCAACTGCTCGCGCAAGACGGCTGCGCGCATTGCTGTATCGCTGTGCTCAGGGAGATTGGCATTGCTGCCAGCAGCGAAGTTGGCGGCAGAGCCGCCAAATAAGTCAGCGGTGCTCATGCTGCATGACCTTGGTTTTAACTGAACAAGCGGCGCGCTTGCGGCGAGCCGGCGGACAAATCGCGCGCATCGAGCGTGTCGTACAAAGCCAGCAAGTCACGGGCAATCGCGCCAATCGCGGTTTCAGACAGAGGCTGACCGTTGTCATCAGAGATAGCGCCGTCCATCACACGCGCCAATTCGTAGGCGGTTTGAATCATGCGCGCGTAAGGCTCTTCTTTGCGGTCCACTTGGGGCACGTCGAGTGACAGGCTGAGTTCGTAAATGGCCGATTGCGTGGGGTCTTCCGACATCGCAGCTTGCGAGTCAAAGGTCAAACCCAAAATGGGCGGCAAGCCCAGCGTAGGCGCTGGTACCACCATGCGGCCCGGCAACACGCCGGCGATGAATCCCAAACGTGCCGCGTTTTGCTGCACATAACCAGGACTCCATGCCGCTTTGGTGGCTTTGAGGGTGAAGCTCAGTTGTGCGTCATGGGCGCTGGCAAAGCTGTCTAGCTCGCGGGCACGTGCCACTTCTTCGAGCATGTCTGGAAACTCAGGGGCGGCGTTGATGGCATCCGCGAAGGCTTGTGTTTTGGTCACAAAGTCTGAGAACTCAATTTCATTCAAAGGACCCGTGCGGTTGGCCAACTGCACGCCCGCCTGAAATGCGCTGTAACGCTGACCGTTGCGGGGGTGTTCCCACAAACCGCTTTCTGCATTGAGGCCTTCCACGCTGAAAGGTTTGCTCCCCACGCGACGTGTTGCAGGCGTAGCCGCCAAGGCCGCATCCCCCGAAATGGGCGCATCTATTTCGATCGCCGCGATGACGTCAATCAACGCGTCCAAATTGGGACGTTTTTCGGGTTGCAAGAGTTCAGGCGCAGCAGAGTCCATCACCTTAGAAATGGCGGGTGTCATGGCTGGTGCTTGCGCAGCTTGTTGTGCTGCGCGTGCAGCGGCAGCTTTGGCCGTGTCCGCTTTGTCTTGTGCAATGCGAGCTAAATCAGCCTCATCGGGCACGCGTTGGGCGTGCAAAGTGGCCTCTTCCATCATGCTGCGGGCCATGTCAGCCACGGGATCTAAGCCGCCACGGCTTTCGTACGTGGGGGCAACACTGCTGACAGCATCTGGTTCGTGATGGGCCTCAAATGAAGGCGCATCATCAAACGACGGCTCTTTGGGTTGACCATAGCCATCGGTATAAGCCGCAGGTTCAATGGCCGTTTCTTGCACGACAGGCTCTGCTTGGCGAGGCTTGTTTTTACGCGAAGTCCAAGTGCTGTGCGCGACAACGCCAGCAAGGACAACGCCCCCAGCGATGGCTAAACCAATTTGAAGAGTGCTCATGTTTTTATTTTGAAATTCAAGCGGCATCTGCCATGGAAACGGCGGACTCCATGTCCACAGCAACGATGCGGGACACGCCTTGTTCCTGCATGGTCACGCCGATGAGTTGCTCGGCCATTTCCATCGCAATTTTGTTGTGTGAGATGAAAAGGAATTGTGTTTCTTTGGACATGCTCGACACCAGTTTGGCATAGCGTTCGGTGTTGGCATCGTCCAGCGGCGCATCCACCTCATCCAGCAAACAAAATGGAGCGGGGTTGAGTTGGAAGATCGCAAACACCAAGGCAATAGCGGTCAGCGCTTTTTCGCCGCCCGACAACAAGTGAATGGTTTGGTTTTTCTTGCCAGGTGGCTGGGCCATCACTTGAACGCCTGAGTCCAAAATTTCCTCACCCGTCATCACCAAGCGCGCATTGCCGCCACCGAACAGTTCGGGGAACATGCGACCAAAGTGCTCGTTGACGATCTTGAACGTGCCGCCCAACAGCTCGCGGGTTTCGCCGTCGATTTTGCGAATGGCATCTTCCAACGTGTTCATCGCATCGGTCAAGTCTTTGGTTTGTGAGTCCAAGAACGTTTTGCGTTCGGTCGCACTGGCCAGCTCGTCCAAGGCCGCCAAGTTGACTGCGCCCAAAGCGGTGATGTCGCGATGCAAGCGGTCAATCTCACCTTGTAGGCCACCCAAGCGCACGTTGTTGGCCAAGATCGAGGCCGACACGGCTTCTAGGTCGGCTTGCGCATCGACCAGCAGTTGTGTGTATTGCTCCAAGCCCAAACGCGCGGCTTGCTCTTTGAGTTGCAGGTCGGTGATGCGTTGACGCAAAGGATCAAGCTCACGCTCCAATTGCAAGCGGCGTTCGTCGCTGGCACGCAGCTTGGTGGTCAGGTCGTCGTACTCGCTGCGCTTGGCACCCAAGGCTGCTTCGCGTTCCATCTTGATGTTCAACGCGTTTTGCAGTCCGGCTTGCGCGGCGGCATCGGTCAGGCGTGTGAGGTCTTCTTGAACGCGCTGCTCTTCAGCAGCCACGGAGGCGGCTTGCTGTGTGGCGGTGTCAATGATGCGTTTAAGTTCGGCTTCGCGGGTGGCCAAGCTGCGTTGTGAAAACTGCGCTTCTTGGGCTTGACGCTCCAAGCTGCGTTGTTGTTCGCGGCTGTCGTTCAAGCGGCGTTCTGCGTTGATGACGGCTTCGTCCAGTTGCGCATGACGCTCTTGGCTGTCCGCCAACTGCATATCCAGCTCTTCAAAGCGGGCTTCGGCGGCAGCGCGGCGTTCTTGCAGATCGGCCAACTGGGCTTCGACCTCGGACAAATCACCACTGATTTGCTCGCTGCGCGCGCGGGTCTGCTCGGCCAGTTGGCTCAAACGCAGGGTTTCCACTTGCAACTCGTGGGCGCGCGATTGGGCTGCCGTGGCTTCTGAACGGATGCTCACCAAACGTTGTGAGGACTCGCTGTACGCGGCCTCAGCACGCACCAAGGCGTTGCGTGCTTCATCGCTGATGAAGGCTTGGGCCTTGCTGCTCTTGTCGAGGTTTTCAATTTCTTGGGCACGCGCCAACAAGCCAGATTGCTCGTTGTCTTGTGCATAAAAACTCACACTGTGCGCGCTGATGGCGTGACCGCTCGGCAAATAAATCACTTGCCCCGGCTGCAAAGAACTGCGCTTGGCCAAGGCTTCGTCCAAATTGGGTGCGGTGAAGCAGCCATTCAGCCAGTCCGTCAATAAGGCCTTTTGGCCTGCGTCATTCAAGCGCAACAGGTCTGACAAACGTGGCAATGCACCTTGCGCTTCTGGCACTGAGGCACTTGGCGGGGTGTAGAAAGCCAGTTTGGCAGGCGGCGCATCGGTTTGGAAGGCGCGCACGATGTCCAAACGACTGACCTCCAGCGAGGCCATGCGTTCCCGCAAAGCCGCTTCCAGCGCGTTTTCCCAACCGGCTTCGATGTGGATGCGGCTCCACAAGGCTTGCAACCCGTCCAAGCCGTGCTTGGCAAGCCAAGGTTTGAGTTTGTCGTCGGTTTGCACTTTTTCTTGAAGCGCTTTGAGGGCTTCCAAGCGCGCAGACAAATCGGCTTGTTTGGCTTGTTCAGCGTTCACGGCTTGCTGTGCCGTGCGACGCGCTTCGTCAAGCGCGGGCACCTGGGTTTGCAAGTCTTCGAGCTGCGCAGCCGTCACTTCGGCTTGCATTTGGGCTTCTTGCAACTGCTCTTTGAGGTTATTCAGGCGCACGTCGTCGGGTGCGGCCAAAGCATTTTTGTCGGCGCTGAGTCGCTCTTGGCGGGCATTCAGGCTGCGACTTTGCTCTTCAATGTTGCGTTGATCAGCCGCCAACACCTGAATTTGCTGCTGCACTTGAGCCACGCTGCTGCGTTGTTCGTTGCTGCGTTGTTGGGCAACGCGCAAGGCTTCTTCCAACTCGGGCAACTGCATGGCTTGCTCTTCCACCTGCGCGGCGAGCATCATGGCTTTTTCTTCGCCATCCATGGCCATTGAGGCCAAGTTTTCAATTTCTTGATGCGCTTGTTCGCTCTGGGTAGCCCAGTGCGCTGTTTGCTCTTTGATTTGAATCAGGCGGGCTTCAGCGCGTTGACGGCCCTCCACCACAAAACGAATTTCAGCTTCTAGGCGCCCCACTTCGGCGCTGGCTTCGTACAAAGCGCCTTGCGCTTGGTTCACCTGATCGCCTGCCGCATAGTGGGCTTGGCGCACGGTCTCTAAATCCGCTTCGATGTGGCGCAAATCGGCAATGCGAGACTCCAGATCGTTCACGGCTTTGTCGGCTTGGGTTTTGATGCCCACTTGATCGGCTTCTGCCTCGGCACGGCGCAAGAACCACAGCTGTTGCTGCTTGAGCGTGACATCGGCTTGCAAACCGTGGTAGCGCTGGGCCACTTCGGCTTGTTTTTCCAACTTTTCCAAGTTGGCGTTCAATTCCCGCAGAATGTCTTCCACGCGGGTCAAGTTCTCGCGGGTGTCGCTTAGGCGGTTTTCGGTTTCGCGGCGGCGTTCTTTGTATTTAGAAACGCCCGCAGCTTCTTCCAAGAACAAGCGCAGTTCTTCGGGTTTGGATTCAATGATGCGGCTGATCGTGCCTTGTCCAATGATGGCGTACGCGCGTGGGCCCAAACCTGTGCCCAAGAACACATCTTGCACGTCACGGCGACGCACCGGTTGGTTGTTGATGTAGTAGCTAGAGCCGCCATCACGTGTCAGCACACGCTTGACCGCAATTTCTGGGAACTGGCTCCACTGACCACCGGCACGGTGATCGGCGTTGTCAAACACCAACTCCACGCTCGAGCGACTGGCCGCTTTACGGGTGGTGGTGCCATTAAAAATCACGTCTTGCATGGACTCGCCACGCAGTTCACTGGCTTTGGACTCGCCCAGCACCCAGCGCACGGCATCCATGATGTTGGATTTGCCGCAACCGTTGGGACCTACCACGCCGACCAATTGGCCGGGCAGCAAGAAATTGGTGGGTTCCGCAAAGGACTTGAAACCCGATAACTTGATTGAATTCAGACGCACTGAAAAGCCTCTCTAGACACAGCCTGAATCATAAAGCGCTGAGGTAGGCACGAACCTCGTGCAACAAACCATTCAGACTAGGAACTAAGGCAGTAAAAGCTGGCCCTGTCACTGACAGCGGCTGTTCGCGGCTGGTTTGGTACAAATCAGCCATATTTTTTGCAAAGGCTTCGTTGGTAAACAACGACACAAACCCCTTGATCGCGTGCAACGAATGCTCCACCCTCAGCGCATCGCCGCTGACTAGCCCAGCTTGAATCAAGGCCATTTCCTCCGTCAAACTTTGCTCAAACGTCACGGCCAATTCCCGCAGCTGGGCTGGCTCAAAAGCGAACTCTTTGGCACGCGTCAGGTCAAGCAAGGAATTAGTAGGCATAGGTTTTAGGTTGATAAGAGAGCGCGGGGATAATAGCAGCCATGAACCCCCTTCTTTCGAGTCTCCAGCCCTACCCTTTTGAACGGCTGAAGCAACTTTTCTCTCCCGTCACACCTAACCCCGCCTACGCACCCATCAGCCTAGGGATTGGCGAGCCACGCCACGCCACGCCCCAGTTGGTGCTCGATGCCTTGGCAAAGGCCACCGCACAATTAGCCGCCTACCCCGCAACCGCTGGTTTGCCGGCGCTGCGCGCCTCGTGTGTGAACTGGATGCAACGCCGTTATGGGTTAAAGCTAGACCCAGCCACACAAGTGCTGCCTGTCAACGGCTCACGCGAGGCCTTGTTTGCTTTTGCCCAGACGGTGATTGACCCAACAAAGCCAGGTGCCACGGTCGTGTGCCCTAACCCGTTCTATCAAATCTACGAAGGTGCAGCGCTCTTGGCCGGTGCCCAAACCTATTACGCCCCCAGTGACCCCGCGTTGAACTTCAACGTCAACTGGGACACCGTGCCTGCCGACGTATGGGCCAAGACACAGCTGCTGTTTGTGTGCTCCCCCGGCAACCCCACAGGCGCTGTGATGCCCATGAGCGACTGGGAAAAACTGTTTGCATTGAGCGACAAATACGGTTTTGTGATTGCCAGCGACGAGTGCTACAGCGAAATTTACTTCCGCGAAGAAGCGCCCTTGGGTGGTTTGGAAGCGGCGGCCAAACTGGGACGCACCGACTTTAAAAATCTGGTGGCATTTACCAGTCTCTCTAAGCGCAGCAACGTGCCGGGCATGCGCAGTGGATTTGTAGCGGGTGATGCCAACATCCTCAAGCAATTCTTGCTGTACCGCACCTACCACGGCAGCGCCATGAGCGGTATGGTGCAAGCCGCCAGCATCGCTGCGTGGGACGACGAAGCCCATGTGGTGGCCAACCGGGAGCAATATCGCCAAAAGTTTGCAGCGGTCACCCCATTGCTCGAAGCCGTCATGGATGTGCGTTTGCCTGATGCTGGTTTTTACCTCTGGGCCGCTGTCCCAGGTGGCGATGACGTGGCCTTCGCGCGCGACTTGCTGGCTCAATACAATGTGACCGTGCTGCCCGGCAGCTACTTGGCGCGTAACGCCCAAGGCTTCAACCCCGGCGCAGGTCGAATTCGCATGGCCTTGGTGGCTGAAACCGCCGAATGCTTAGAAGCCGCGCAACGTATCGTGGCGTTTATCAAAAACACCCATTCCTGATTCATTTCTTAATTTCAACGCAGAGAAGACAACCATGACTCAACACCAACTCCAACACGTCATCGACAACGCTTGGGACAACCGCGCCAACATCAGCATTGACAACGCCACACAAGAAGTGCGCGACGCGGTGGAACACGTGATTGCTGAACTCAACGCAGGTCGCCTGCGCGTGGCCACCCGTGAAGGCGTGGGCCAATGGACCGTGCACCAATGGCTCAAAAAGGCTGTGTTGTTGTCGTTCCGTTTGAAAGACAACCGCCTCATGAAATCGGGCGACTTGGCTTTCTATGACAAAGTGGACACCAAGTTTGGCCACATGAGCGAAGACGAGCTCAAAGCTGCTGGCGTGCGCGTGGTGCCGCCCGCTGTGGCGCGTCGCGGTAGCTTCGTGGCTTCTGGCGCGATTTTGATGCCCTCTTACGTGAACATCGGCGCTTATGTGGACAGCGGCACCATGGTGGACACATGGGCCACTGTGGGCTCATGCGCACAAATCGGCAAGAACGTGCACTTGTCTGGCGGCGTGGGCATTGGCGGCGTGTTGGAGCCTTTGCAAGCCAACCCCACCATCATTGAAGACAACTGCTTCATCGGTGCACGCTCTGAAGTGGTCGAAGGTGTCATCATCGAAGAAAACTCGGTGCTCGGCATGGGCGTCTTCATCGGTCAATCAACCCCCATCTTTGACCGCGCCACAGGCGAAATCACTTACGGTCGCGTGGCTTCTGGCTCTGTGGTCGTCAGCGGCAACATTCCTAAAGTGGCGGCCAATGGCGCGCCTTACAGCATGTATGCCGCCATCGTGGTCAAGCGCGTGGATGCACAAACACGTTCTAAGACCAGCATCAACGATTTGTTGCGCGACTGATCTTCAGCACAGGCCCCCATTCAATGTCTCGCACACTCCAGCTCACTGAGCAACTCATCTCGCGCCCGTCGGTCACGCCTGAGGACGCGGGCTGTTTGGACATCATCACCGCACGGCTTGCGCCGTTAGGTTTTGAGTGTGAGCGCATCGACAGTGGACCTGATAGCTTTCGCGTGAGCAACCTGTGGGCGATCAAACGCAGCGCACATCCAGACGCAAAAACACTGGTGTTTGCAGGCCACACCGATGTGGTGCCCACCGGCCCCATCGACCAATGGGCCAGCGATCCCTTCACCCCCACCCACCGCGACGGCAAACTGTTTGGCCGTGGTGCCAGCGACATGAAAGCGTCACTGGCTGCGATGGTGGTGGCGTGTGAAGAGTTTGCAACTGGGTGCAAAGACCCGTCGATCAACATCGCCTTCTTACTCACCAGCGACGAAGAAGGCCCTGCGCTAGATGGCACGGTCAAAGTCTGCGAAGCCTTGAAAGCACGCGGGGAAAAGCTGGACTGGTGCATCGTGGGCGAGCCCACCTCGGTAGAGCGTACAGGCGACATGATCAAAAACGGCCGACGCGGCACGATGAGCGGCAAGCTCACCGTCAAAGGCGTGCAAGGCCACATTGCCTACCCGCAACTCGCCAAAAACCCCATCCATTTGCTGGCCCCGGCATTGGCCGATTTGGTGGCGATTGAGTGGGACCAAGGCAACGATTTCTTCCCACCCACCAGCTGGCAAGTGAGCAACATCCACGCTGGCACGGGTGCGAGCAACGTCATTGCGGGCGAATGCGTGGTCGACTTCAACTTCCGCTTTTGCACCGAATCCACGCCCGGGAGTTTGCAACAGCGCTTGACTGCGGTGCTACACAAACACAACTTAGATTTCGACCTGAAATGGACTATTGGCGGCCTGCCCTTCCTCACCACCCTGGGTGACTTGGTGGGGGCAGTGCAACGCGCCATTCGTGACGAAACCGGCATTGACACCGAGCTGTCCACCACCGGCGGCACGAGCGATGGGCGCTTCATCGCGCAAGTCTGCCCGCAGGTTATTGAGCTCGGCCCCCCCAATGCCACCATCCACAAAATCAACGAGTTTGTGGCTGTGGCTGATTTGGAACCCCTGAAAAACATTTACCGCCGTGTGCTGGAACAGCTGCACGGCTTGGCCTCACCGGCCAACACGTCCGCACAATGAACCCATCTATGACACTCAGCGCGCTCATTGCACAGAGCGCGCAGCAGCTCGAATCTGCCCATGCCGCAGGCAACTTGAGCTTCGGCCACGGCACCACCAACGCCGCCGACGAAGCCGCATGGCTGGTGCTGTGGAAACTGGGTTTGCCCCTTGACACCGATGTGTCGGATGCCACACACAACCTTGAACTACCAGCCGAACAAGTCGCCAGCGTGCAAGCCTTCATTGATCACCGCATCACCAGCCGCAAGCCTGCGGCTTATCTCACGCAAGAAGCTTGGCTGCAAGGTGTGTCGTTTTACATTGACGAACGTGCCATCGTGCCGCGCTCACTCATTGCCGAGGTGCTTGCCGAAGGCAGCATCGACCCTTGGCTCGACCCCAACACCACACGCGTGCTCGACCTGTGCACGGGCAACGGCAGTTTGGGTATCTTGGCTGCATTGGCCTATCCCGACATCACCGTACAAGGCTTGGACCTGTCCAAAGATGCTTTGGCGGTGGCGCAAATCAACATCGAACGTCACGGTCTTGAAGACCGCATGACATTGGCCGAATCGGATGGCTTGGCCAACGCTGATGGTGTGTTTGACCTCATTTTGTGCAACCCACCTTATGTGAACGCACAAAGCATGTCCGAACTGCCTGCCGAGTTCAAAGCAGAGCCCGCGCTTGCTTTGGCGGGAGGCAACGACGGCATGGACTTTATTCGCCAAATGCTGCGCGACGCCCCAGCACACATGAGCGAGAACGCGGTTTTGGTGCTCGAAATTGGGCACGAACGCGATTACTTTGAAGCAGCCTTTCCCCATTTAGATGTCGTGTGGCTATCGACCAGTGCTGGTGACGACCAGGTCTTACTCCTTACACGCCAAGCGATAACTGAAGGCGCTTTTACACAATGATCACGATTAAAAATGTCACCTTGCGCCGCAGTGCCAAGGTGTTGCTCGAGGGCGCGACTGTCACGCTCAATCCAGGAGAAAAAGTAGGCCTTGTGGGCCGCAACGGCGCAGGTAAATCATCGCTGTTTGCGTTGCTCAACGGCAACTTGCACGAAGACTCTGGCGAGTTCTACATCCCCACCCAATGGCGCATGGGCCAAGTGGCCCAAGACATGCCAGAAACCGAACAAAGCGCCACCGAGTTCGTGATCGAAGGCGATACCGTTTTGAACGATGCACGCGCCGAAGTCAAAGCGGCCGAAGCCACCGATGACGGCGAACGTTTAGGCAACGCCTACATGGCGCTGTACGACGCAGGCGAGCACGATGCCTCGTCACGCGCACAAGCGCTGATCTTGGGTCTTGGGTTTAAGACCACCGAACTCGACAACCCGGTTAACAGTTTTTCCGGTGGTTGGCGTATGCGTTTGCAACTGGCCCGCGCGTTGATGTGCCCGTCTGATTTGCTGCTGCTCGACGAACCCACCAACCACTTAGATTTGGACGCCTTGGTGTGGCTGGAAGCGTGGCTCAAACGCTACGAAGGCACGATGGTCGTTATCAGCCATGACCGCGAATTTTTAGATGCCGTGACCAACGTCACCTTGCACATCGACAACGGTAAATTGGTGCGCTACGGCGGCAACTACAGCAAGTTTGAAGACATGCGTGCCGAGCAAATGGAATTGCAACAAAACGCGTTTGCCAAACAGCAAGACAAGATCGCACATTTGCAAAAATTCATTGCACGCTTCAAAGCCAAGGCCAGCAAAGCCAAACAAGCGCAAAGCCGCGTCAAAGCCCTGGACCGCATGGAGAAGATTGCTCCGCTGTTGGCTGATGCAGATTTCAGCTTCGAGTTCAAAGAACCCGCGAACTTGCCCAACCCCATGCTGAGCATGCAAGGTGTGAGCGTGGGCTACCCCGCCCCAGCAGATGCACCGGCGGGCACACCGCCCACCGTCATCGTTCAAAACGTCAGCCGTTCGGTGCTGGCAGGTCAGCGCATTGGTATCTTGGGTGCCAACGGCCAAGGTAAATCGACGCTGGTCAAAACCATTGCGCGTGATTTGCAATCCTTGGGCGGTGACATGACCGAAGGCAAGGGCTTGAACATTGGCTACTTTGCCCAGCAAGAACTCGACGTGCTGCGCCCTGCCGATAACCCACTGCAGCACATGATTGACCTGTGCAAAAAACTCACCGCCGACGGCAAACTGGCAGGCCAAGCCACGCGTGAGCAAGACTTGCGCAGCTTCTTAGGTCAATTCAACTTTGGCGGCGACATGGTCAAGCAAGCTGTCGGCAGCATGAGTGGTGGCGAAAAAGCGCGTTTGGTGCTGTGCATGCTGGTGTGGCAACGCCCCAACCTCTTGCTGATGGACGAGCCCACCAACCACTTGGACCTCGCAACCCGCGAAGCACTGAGCATGGCGCTCAACGAATTTGAAGGTACCGTGATGCTGGTCAGCCATGACCGCGCGTTGCTGCGCGCCGTGTGTGATGAATTCTGGATGGTGTCTCGCGGTGGCGTGGCACCGTTTGATGGCGATTTGGACGACTACCAACGCTACTTGCTTGACGAAGGTAAACGTCTGCGTGCCGAGGCGGTGGCCGCCGCGAATGCAGCTGCAGCCAAGCCTGTGGTTACGGCTGCGACAGAAGTTGTGGCTGAGGTAGCCGTCCCTGCTGCAGCCCCCGCTGTCGCGAAACCCATTGCGTCACGTGATCAACGCAAAGAAGATGCCCAGCTGCGCAAAGAGATCAACGAGAAAAAACGTCCGTTGAAAAAAGAGATGGATGGCATCGAAAAAACCATGGCCACGCTGGAGTCTGAAAAGACGGCGCTGCACGACAAGCTCGCCACACCTTTGCCCCCTGCTGACATTGCAGATGCAGGCAAACGCCTCAAGTTGGTCGAGGATGAACTGGCTGCGCTTGAGCTACGTTGGCTTGAGCTCACCGAAGCGATGGATGCCATTGAAAGCGCCATGGCTTAAAGCCGTCAGGTCACTTTATACGCCTATGAATCGGGTGCTGAACTGCGCGCTACACCAAATGATGGCGGGGAAAGCACACAGCCACGCCCAAAAAAATCGGTTCAAGCCAAAGAACCAAAACACCAAAAAGTGAAACAACGCTGCCACGGCGCAAAACAGGGTCGCCAATCGCGGATCGAGCAAACTGAAGGGAAACAAAATTTCCCACACGATAAAACCCCACGAGCCCAACAATGCCAGCCACGACTTGCGCAGCAAATGGGTGTGCGATAGCGGCCCGTAAATAGCCCCGTTCAAAAAAATGGTCATGGCCGAACCGTTGCGCCACTCACGTCGCAATAACTTGACCGAACCCGACATGAAGTACGACGTGATGGCCTGTATCGCGATATACCAAAACGCGGCTTGCCACCCCAACTCTGGTCGACCGAATGCAGCCAATACCTGCGAAATAAGAAGCCCCGTCAGCACCACCAAGGTCATGAAGTCGCTACCTCCGTTGAATGCCCCGCGCCAACGAATGAGGATGAGCAAGTTGCCTAAAAATAAAAAGCCAATCACAGGTAATGATGCCCCCTGCACGGCAAGCCCCCCTGCGGCGAGCAAACGCATCAGCAAGTGCCACTGATGCACACGGGGTTTGAACAACACATCAAGCACCGCGCGCACAAATGCATTCGGAATATCTGCACGCTGCAGCGCCCAAGACCACAACGCGTCGTCAGCCGTGGCTTTGCCCATGCGCAAGTACTCCAGCGTTTGAATGGATAAGCTCCAGGCAAACACAATTTCAGTGGTGCGTATGGCAATCCACATGGCACTCAACATGCCACCACCGGCGATGTCATCATCACTTGTGTGTCCACCGTGTCGGTTCGGCCATCTAGCACCATGCGTAATTCAAATTGACGGTGGCTAAAGCCCAAACCCTGCTCATGTAACGCTTGATCGACCAAACGCGAGACCATGGCATACGTCACCAATCCGCGTGGATCTTGCCCCTCTGGCAAGTCGTACAAATCCGCCCAAAAATGGTCTACCAAATTTTGCTGAGCCAGCCCTAGGTTGGTATCTGGGTTGTGCAGCCAATGACCCAAGCGACGCGTACGGCGTGGGTAAATCAAACACCATTCAGACCACAGCAGCTCACCCGAAGGCTGTTGTGTGGCAGCGCGTGCATACAGATGCGGGACATGGCCCACTGCATGGAAGAATTTCCAGTTTGGAAAAAATGCACGCAGCAAAAATAGCCACGGACCTTTGATGACGGGAGTCTTGACAATCAAAGTGCCAATCAGCACCAAGAAATAAGCAACAAACAAAAATTCGGTCATATGACCAAATTTTAGAGGGCTCATCCAACGAGCACGCACGACATTTAAGTCGTGCGTTTATGTACAAATTAAATCTTCTTAATATTTCCAATCTCGCAACACGATTGTTCCCATCCTATTTCGGGCAATCAATTGAATCAAGTTCATTGTGCTTGCACCCGTGGTCAATTGTGGATTATTCCAACCGGCACTGCCGTTTGTTAAATCTCTGGAAATAACATCACCAGATACATAGCTTGGATCAATTGGCAAATACTTTGAATCAACTTGCGTTCTCAAGATTCCGCCGACACTCTGTTTAACTTGAACCATTACCTTAAAAGGAGGTGCCGCATTTGTTGTTCTTGTGTACGCGACATTGATTGAGCTCACCGTGTTTGGAAGACCAGCCACAGAACTTGGTGGAGTGATTGCTGAAATGCTAGATTGTTGCAGCCCCTCATTCCATTTAACGGCATCAATTTCACCATTTTGAAGTGTTGCATCGCCCATTGCGTAAGGACGACTACGCAACCGTTGATAAAAGACGTAATCAGGTGTATTCGTGTTGTTACTCATCAAAAACACTTCAAACTTATAAGAGGTACCCGGCTGTATTGCCGTAATTGCACTGTCTGAAATCTTTGCATCTGCAAACTGGGGGTTATTTACATAATCAGTACCAAAGAGTGAACTCCAATTGTCGTAATCTGAACTTGATGCCGCACGACTGCTGAGTTGCCACAGCGCCGAACAATTAGCTGCTGAATTGCCACTGGATGCAACGCTTCCAGCTTGATCACGCCAAACGGTGAAATACTGGTCACAGCCAGCAGGACCCCGCCTCAACCACACGCCTGTCGAAGGCAAAAGTGGGCCACTGACATGCGCCCATTTAACGCCATTCACGCTATCAGTTCCAGCTCCACCTGTATTGAAATCAATATAGAACTGAAGAGATGTTGCATAGAAATTAGAAAGATGAGCTGTCGTTGCATTACGCTGCACAACTTGGGTTCGCTTTTGAACAACCCCAGATACATCAATAAAGAAGGGACGTCGATTTCCCCTTAATTTCAAAACTCCGCCAGTATTTGTTGATTGTTCAACAACAGTAAAAATTTGCTCCGTAACCTTGTCTGACCTAATCAAATCAAATTCAATAAGTGCACGTTTATCTGTGGGTGAAGTGCTTAAATATCGAATTAACTGTGGTTTTACAAACGTGGCACCGTCATACAAGGCGTTAGACAGCTTTCCATCAAACTCACTAGAGCCTGTTTTACCATCATTCAAGTAGTCAGCCGCAATTTGTATTGCTTGGCAGCTTGCACCTAAGCTGCTCACATTACCTCTATTTGCCGCAGGTGATGCAAAGCAGTTATTAAATTGGCTTTGAAAAACGTCTGCTATCGTTGAGTCAAGCACTTGTGAAGGCAGTGGTGAAATACTCGAAAAATTTGTATTGTTTGACAATGTAATTGAGCCAGATGAAAAATCAGCAGCAGGAGCTGAATTCAAGCTACCCATGTCATCTTGAACAGAACCAGACGTGTTCGTTATGCTGACTCCAGAGCTTTTAACATCCACCGTCAAGTTATCGAGCACCTTATCTATCCCTGTGCTGTCAGCAGCAAATACTCCAGTGATTGGATTAAACGAACCCGTAACACCTGCACTTGTAAGCATCCCAGAAAGTGCAGTTGAAATAGCCGCTGTTCGTGCATTCACAGTTGCTGCAGTGATACTTGAGGCAGATGAAGTGAGATCAGTAGCAAGAGATAACGGGTTACCGTCGCTCGCCAAAGTAGCGGCAATAGCATGAGTCAACGGTGTGACGTTTACATTTTGCGAACCACTAACTTCTGTTGGAAAAACTGAAACAAGCGACTCGGTCGTGCCGTTCACTTGCCCAACTGCCGTGACAACATAAGGGGCAGTACAACCACTCAAATCACTAAAGGTATAACCCCCTAAGGAATTAGATGAAGTTACTTTTGTCACACCATTTGCACAAGTAAGTGTCACGGAAGCACTCGGCATCGGTGCACCAGTTGCAACAATGCCTGCTAAGGAGTTTGGTATACCCGACGATATTGTCCCTCCTCCCCCACTTCCACCGCATCCAGCGAGTACCAATAAAAGAGGCACTATCGACAAATAGCAAATCTGAACAACTTTCATAAAAAACCCTCTTGAGAATTTGTTGTTTTTATTATATTTTTATAAAAATTGGAATTTATATCAAAAACATATCGTTAACACTATGTTTTTATGGGCGTTTAATGTGCCCCCGTCTACAAGCATCGCCAGCGTAGAGTTCAATCAAACATTTAAAAATACCATTCTCACATCAGCATCTAAGCAATGTAGTTCAGGTTTTAAAAAGCATCAAAAGCGTTTGAGCAAATAAAAAAGGACTTAGATTTCTCTAAGTCCTTTTCAAATTTTGGTGGGACCAGCGGGGGTCGAACCCACGACAAACGGATTAAAAGTCCGCTGCTCTACCAACTGAGCTATGGTCCCAACACGCAGAGTATTTAACGTTTGTTTCGTACCCTGCGAAGACTAAAAGTATAACGCATTTTTTACGTTTTTAGCAATGGGCGTGAAGAAATTTGATCAAAAATCCATCCTGCTGCGCAGAGCCCAAACGTAGCCGTCACACTGACCACAGAACCGTAACCGTGACAGTTCAAAGAGCCATCACCTTCGACGGAACAACTGGCATCTGGCGGGGCCACTGCCTCGCGGCTGAATACACACGCAACACCTATCTTTTTGCCATCGCGTGCAGCACCGTGTTGGCGACGCAAGTTGTAGCGCAGCTTGGCAAGCAAGGGATCGTGGCTGGTATTCACAAGGTCATCCACATCCACTTTGTGCGCCAAGCGTTTACCGCCGGCAGCGCCTACGCTGATGAACACACAACGCTGCTTCAAAGCCCAAGCGGCCATCGCGGTCTTGGCTTTGATTTGGTCGCAGGCATCAATCACGGCATCCACAGCGACACCATCAAGAATGCTTGGCCAGTTGTCTGGATCCACAAAATTCTCAATGCACGTCACCACACATTCTGGGTTGATGTGTGCAATGCGCTGACGCATGGCCTGAACTTTGGCCATGCCCACCGTGTCATCAAGCGCGTGAATTTGGCGGTTGATGTTGGACTCAGCGACGTGATCAAGATCAATCAAAGTCAAACGCCCTACCCCACTGCGTGCCAACGCTTCAGCAGACCAAGATCCAACGCCACCTATGCCCACCACCACCACATGTGCTGCTCGAATATGTGCAGCACCAGCTGTGCCGTACAAACGGTCTAAACCGCCAAAACGGCGATCAGTCATGGATGCATCAAACACAGGCCGTGCGCTCCAAACGTGCGATTTGTTGACGCAAGGAAATCACGGCCCCAATCAAGATAAAAGCCAATGCCACGAAAGCATTGAGACTCAGGGTTGAAATGCCACTCACGCCTTGCCCGATGGTGCAGCCCATGGCCGTCACACCACCAACGCCCATCAACACACTGCCCACCAAGTGCTGCCCCAAATCACGTGGATTGGCAAAACCTTCCCAGCGGAACGTGTTGCTCGACACAGCCACCACCGCAGACCCCGTGATGACCCCAAAAACAGCTGCCACACCTGCCGTCAGCACCTTGGATTGGTCACTGAAAAACATCAACCAATCTAAGGTGTACGCCACAGGCGTGACGAAAGACATCGCTTCAATACGGCCCGAGCTCGTAGCCAAGTAAACAGCATCCAAAGTCTCTGGATGTTCTGGCACAAAGCCCAGATGACCGCTGCCCCACCAAGCAGCCACGATGATGCTGCCGATACCCACCCCTGCTAAGAAGTTGTCCAACGTCCAGAAGGCTTTGCGATGCAACACAGATAACACCAAGACCGCCCCCAAGAGATAGCCCAAGAGCGGCTGGCCTAAAAAGGCATTGAGGCTGGCTCCTTCAGGCATATCCAAAACAATGCTGTCAACGGTATTGACGCGCAGCACCGCCGTGATGCCTTTGAGTGTGGCAAATGCGCTGATGCCCATCACCACAAAAACCACCAACGATTTGAGGTTGCCACTGCCAATGCGCACCAAGGTTTTGTTACCGCAACCCGACGCGAGCACCATGCCATACCCAAACATCAAACCACCAACCGACATCGACAGCCACATCAAGCGATTGCTGGCATACAAGGTTTTGCTGGGATCAATCAGCCCGAAGTCAGACAAAGCGGTAAAACCCACCATCGCCACACCGATGGCGCAAACCCATTGACGTGCGCGTGTCCAGTCACCCATGTTGACCACATCAGACACCGCGCCCATGGTGCAAAAGTGCGTGTGTTGACTGATGGCTCCGAGCAAGACACCGCCTAAAAAAAAGGCCCAGAGGACCTCTCGTGTGAGCGAGGTGATTTCGGTCACTTCAACTTCGCCAAACGCTCAGTGGCGGCACTGGCGGCCTCTGTACGTGGGTAGGTTTTCACCACCTCGGCCAAGGTCTTGCGTGCGGCTTTGATATCTTTCAACTCAAGTTGACAGTTGGCAACCGACAGCATGGCCTCTGGCGCACGCAGATGACTCGGTGCTTTGGTCAACAAAGTATTGAAGTTCGCAATGGCGCTGGTGTAATTGCGATTGGCGTACTGGGCGTTACCCAACCAAAACAGCGAGGGCAACACGTAGCCGCTTTTGGGGTTACGTTTGATGAAATCGTTAAATGCGGTACTGGCCGCCGCGAAATCACCTTTACGGAACACGCCCAAAGCATCTTCGTAGGCTTTGGTTTCTGCGGGCTCGGCCACAAACTCCACGTCGTCCACTTTCACCTGCGTAGGTTCAAACTTTTTCAAGCGGTCGTCAACGCCCTGTGACAACTCTTGCTGGCGACGCAACTCACGCGTTAACTCTTCTTTTTCACCACGCAAACGCGCCGTTTCTTCACGCAACGCTTCAAATTGGTTTTGTTGTTCGAGCAAACTGCGTTGAAAGCTTTGAATTTCTTCGCCTTGACGATCAACACGTTGGCGCAAATCCAAAATGGCGCGACGTGCTTCTTCGTCGCCAAACAAAGCGGCATTCGCGCCAGCGCTCAGCAACACACCTGCAGCCAAGGCCACAGCGCGGACGGAAAAAGAAGTGTTCAATGTCATTGGTAGTTCAGCGCAGCGCGACGGTTTTGCGAATAAGCGGACTCATCAGAGCCTTGGGCCACAGGCTTTTCTTTGCCAAAGCTCACAGACTCCATTTGGCCTTCGGGAACACCCAAAACGACCAAGGCACGGCGCACCGCGTCAGAGCGCTTTTGTCCCAATGCCAAGTTGTACTCACTGCCACCGCGCTCGTCGGTGTGGCCTTCGATATTGACGCGACGGCTGCGGTCTGCACGCAAGTAGCGCGCATGGGCTTCGAGCACGCTTTGGTATTCGCCCTTGACGCTGTAGCTGTCGAGGTCAAAGTAAATGATGTGTTCAACACCCACGGGGCCTTGTTTGATGCCTTGCATCGCACCCAAACCGCGTGAGTTCAAACCGTTCACCGTCCCCATTTGGCCAGCCGATGTAGCGCCACCAGAGCGGTCATCCACTTGCACCTCGTCAAGCTTGACACCAGAGGCACAACCCGACAAAAAGGCTGCGATGGAGAGGAGTAAAAGAAGTTTTTTCATAGGTAGCGCTCGAAGAAGAAAAGAAAGAGTTAAGGCAAGACTTTGTTGAATGGGCCCCAATTGGGCTCGCGCAAATCACCACTTTGGCCCGACAGGCGCGCTTTGATGCGACCGTCCAAGGTGGTGGTCATCAGTGCTTCACGGCCATCTTGGTGAGTGGCGTAGACGATCAAGCGACTGTTGGGTGAAAAGCTGGGGCGCTCATCACGGTTGGTGTCGGTGATGGCCGCCACGTTGCCACTGGCAATGTCCATCACATGCAGTTTGAAAGCACCGCCGATGCGTGAGATGTAAGTCAGCCAACGACCATCAGGGCTCAACGCGGGCGAAATGTTGTATGTGCCATTGAACGTGACGCGATTGGCAGGACCACCAGATGCGGGCATGCGATAAATCTGAGGGGAGCCACCTCGGTCACTCACAAAGTAAACGGCTGTGCCATCGGGAGCAAACACAGGCTCGGTATCGATGCCTGAAGACTGGGTCAAGCGGCGTGGCTCGCCACCATTCGCATCAATCACAAACAGCTGCGACCCACCATCGCGGCTCAAGGTCACGGCGAGGCTGCGGCCATCTGGTGACCAGCTGGGAGCGCTGTTTGAACCACGGAAGTTAGCCACCACGCGGCGTTTGCCTGTGGACACGTCGTGCACGTACACCACAGGTTTGCGTGACTCAAACGACACATAAGCCAATTGGTTGCCGTTGGGTGACCAGCTGGGCGAAATGATGGGTTCTGGGCTGGCTAACGCAGATTGGGCATTTTCACCATCAGAGTCGGCCACCCACAGGTTAAAGCGTGCACCAGCTTTGGTCACATACGCAATGCGGGTGGAGAACACGCCTTTGTCACCCGTGAGTTTTTCGTACACAAAGTCTGCAATGCGGTGTGAGGCCAAACGTAAATCACCGGTGACCACCACATAGCTCATAGCCCCAAGGTCTTGTCCACGCACCACGTCCCACAAACGCACACGCACGTCATAACGGCCATCATTCATGCGACTGATACTGCCCGTCAACAGCGCATCCGCGCCCTTTTGTCGCATGGCACTGATGTCTGGGCGTTGGGTCTCGTCAAGAACCGTACCCGCAGTGATGCCACGGAATTGGCCGCTGCGCTCTAGGTCGGCTTGAACAATGGCCGAAATCTTTTGTGGAGAAGACTCTTCACCACGCAATGGGGCAAAGGCAATGGGGACTTGGGTCAAGCCCACACCCGACACTTCCACGCGGAACTGCGCCCAAGCAGGCAAAGCCAACAAAGCGGCGGTCAAGAGCCCAAGTGCGAAGCGTAAAAAGTGACGTGTCATAGTAAGAGTGGTTGCCAGACGAATCCGCTGATTTTAGTGGGTGAACGAGTGGCGATAATGCGTTGTCTTGCCTTTGCTCCCACTCTAAGAATTTATGACCACCCACGCGACCTCAACCCCGTCTGACTCTTTGTATCAAAGACTCAAACGCGTGGCCCCTTGGTTCTCAGGCCACCCTGGAGCGCTGGTGTTGGGCATTGTCGGCATTTTTGTGGGTGCGGCCACTGAACCGGCCATCCCCGCACTGATGAAACCCCTGCTCGACAGCGGCTTTGACCGTGGCACGTTAGAGCTGTGGAAGATTCCCGTCGTCTTGCTGCTGCTGTTTGGTGTGCGTGGTTTCGCTGGTTTTGTCGCCGCCTACTGCTTGGCCCGCGTGACCAACTACTCGATGGAGCTGCTACGCCAACGGTTGTTTGAAAAGCTGTTACGCGCTGCCCCCCAGCTGTTTGCAGAAAAACACACCAGTGGCTTGACCAACACCATGGTGTATGAGGTCAACAACGGCGCCAACTTGTTGGTCACCACCATGTTGGCGTTTGCCAAAGACTTGGTCACCCTGCTCGCCCTGCTGGGCTACCTGCTGGTACTGAACTGGAAACTCACCCTCATTGTGTTTGCCATCTTTCCGCCTATTGCGTGGGTGGTAAAGAACTTGTCACGCCGGCTCGACAATGTGACCCGCGCCAGCCAAGACGCCACCGATGAACTCGCCTATGTCGTGGAAGAAAACGTGTTGGCCTATCGCATGGTGCGCTTGCACAACGCGCAAATCAGCCAAACCCAGAAGTTTGCAGGCTCCAACCAAAAGCTGCGCCAATTGGCGCTCAAAGCGGTGATTGCCAACTCGGTCATGACCCCACTCATTCAAATGTTTGCGGCGTTGGCTTTGTCCGCTGTCATCATGGTGGCGCTGTACCAGAGCACCGGCGATGGCGCGACTCAAGGCGTGACCGTTGGTAGCTTTGCCGCCTTCATCACAGGCATGTTGATGTTGATTTCACCGATCAAACACTTGTCCGAAGTGGCAGGCACGCTGACCCGTGGTGTCACCTCGCTCGAACGCGGCCTCAACCTGCTTGAGCTCGCCCCCGACGAAACCCAAGGCTCCCACACTGCGGCACATGCCAAAGGCGAGATTTGTTTTGACCGCGTGACCCTGCAATACCCATCAGCCACGCAAGCTGCACTCAACCACGTGAGCTTGACCATCCAGCCCGGTCAAACCGTGGCTTTGGTCGGCCCCTCTGGCTCAGGCAAAACCACCTTAGCCAACTTGTTGCCACGCTTCTTAGACCCCAGCTCTGGCCAGGTGCGTTTAGATGGCGTGCCCCTCAAAGATTGGTCGCTCGCAAGCTTGCGCGGTCAAGTGGCCTATGTGAGCCAAGACGTGGTCATGTTCAATGACTCCGTGGCACACAACATCGCTTTGGGCGAAACCGTGGACAGCGCGCGCGTGTGGAGCGCCTTAGAAGCGGCCAACTTAGGCGACTTTGTGCGTGGCCTGCCTCACCAAGAAAACACCCTAGTGGGTCACAACGCCACACAACTCTCGGGTGGTCAACGCCAACGCCTAGCCATCGCGCGTGCCATTTACAAAGATGCCCCCATCCTCATCTTGGACGAAGCCACATCGGCGCTAGACACCACGTCTGAGCAAGCCGTCAAAGACGCGTTGAATGTGCTGATGCAGGGCCGGACTTCGTTGGTCATTGCGCACCGACTCTCGACCATCGAACATGCAGACCTGATTGTGGTCATGCAAGCCGGCAGCATTGTCGAAACCGGCACGCACACACAACTCATGCAGCAAGGTGGCGCTTATGCCGCGCTGTACCACGTGGCCGCACAGCAACCCGACAACCATTTTTCAGACGTAGAACCTTTATGAGTCAAGCATCCATCAGCGGTTTCACCTTCATTCGCAACGGCGTAGAGCTGGGCTTTCCCTTTGAAGCCTCCATTCGTTCGCTTCTGCCTTTGGTGGACGAATTTGTGGTGGCGGTGGGCAAAAGCAACGACGACACCTTGGCCCGCATCCACGCGATTGGTTCACCCAAAATCCGCGTGATCGAAACCATTTGGAACGAACGCATGGCTGACCGTGGGTTTGTCTATGCGCAACAGAAAATGATCGCGCAATACGCCTGCACCGGTGACTGGGCGTTTTATTTAGAGGGTGACGAAGTGGTGCATGAAGCAGAGTTGGCCAACATTCGCGCCAGCGTGGACCAACACCACCACAATCCAGCCGTAGAAGCGTTTGTGTTTGACTACTTTCACTTTTACGGTACGCCCGACTTTGTGGCCAATAGCCCTGCTTGGTACCGCCGTGAATGTCGTTTGATTCGCAACACCATTCGCTCGTATGCCCCCGATGGCCAGTATTGGCTCATCACCGCCGACCACAAAAAAGGCCGCAACCCACAAGCGGCTCTGGCCAATGCGCACATCTACCACTACGGCTGGGTGCGTAGCAACGAAGCCATGCAAAAGAAGTTAGACCAAGTGAGTAAATTCTGGTCGCACGCGGCACCCGAGATTCGTTACAGCCAGTTTGATGCGCAGGTGTTGCAGCCTTTCACTGGCACTCACCCAGAGTTGGTCAAACCTTGGCTGGAAAGCTCAGCGGAAAAGAGCTTCACGATTGACCCGAACTACAAACTTAGCAAACGCGAAAAGCGCCATCGCTGGTTGATGAAGCTTGAAAAAGCATTTGGGCTGGACTTCAGCCGCAAACACTTCAAGTTGGTGGCTTAAAGAAGAACGATGTCGTACTGCTCTTGCGACATCGAGCCCTCGGACTGCAAAGAAATGGGCTTACCAATGAAGTCACTCAAGCCAGCCAAGTGCTGGCTTTCTTCATCCAGCAGCACATCAATCACATCGGGCGACGCAATCACACGGAACTCACGCGGGTTGAACTGACGCGCTTCGCGCAAAATTTCGCGCAAGATGTCGTAGCTCACGGTGCGCGCCGTTTTCACGCTACCCTTGCCGTCGCACACGGGGCATGGCTCGCACAACATGTGTGCCAGTGATTCGCGGGTGCGCTTGCGCGTCATCTCCACCAAGCCCAAGGCGGAATAGCCGCTGACCATGGTTTTCACACGGTCACGCGCCAGTTGTTTACGGAACTCGACCAGCACGGCCTCGCGGTGGTCTTCACGCGTCATGTCAATGAAGTCGGCGATGACGATGCCACCCAAGTTACGCAAGCGCAGCTGACGCGCAATCGCACCTGCCGCTTCTAGGTTGGTTTTGAAAATGGTTTCGTCAAAATTGCGCGCGCCCACAAAGCCACCGGTGTTCACATCAACTGTGGTCAACGCCTCAGTTTGGTCCACGATCAAGTAGCCACCAGACTTCAACTCCACGCGACGCCCCAAAGCCTTGCCCACTTCTTCGTCAATGTTGAAGAGATCAAAGATTGGACGCTCGCCTTTGTACAGCTGCAACTTGTCCACAGCGCTGGGCATGAACTCTTGGCCAAAAGTTTGCAGCTTTTTAAACTGCTCCGCCGAATCAATGCGAATAGTTTGTGTGGTCTCGCTCACCAAGTCGCGCAAGACGCGTTGCAACAAACTCAGGTCTTGGTGTAACAACGATTTGGGCGGCATCCGTGTCGATGCCTCTTTGATACGCGCCCAGGTCTTGCGCAAGTAGGCAATGTCTTCACCCAATTCGGCATCACTCGCTTCTTCGCCATTGGTGCGAAGAATGAAGCCCCCTGTTTGACCATTGGGCGCACCGGCTTCGGCCAGTGCCTGCAAACGCTTGCGCAAGGCTTCACGTTGCTCAAAAGGAATTTTTTGCGACACACCAATGTGCTGATCTTGCGGCAAGAACACCAGCAAACGACCAGCAATACTGATTTGTGAGGACAAGCGAGCGCCCTTGGTACCAATAGGATCTTTGATGACTTGCACCAACAGCGCTTGGCCTTCGAACACTTGTTTTTCAATCGGCACCACAGGTGCAGGCGAGCCACTTTCGGTGTCTGCATGACGCGCCGCCACGCTGCTCATCAAATCGGCCACATGCAAGAACGCGGCGCGTTCTAGGCCGATGTCGATGAACGCCGATTGCATGCCCGGCAGCACACGCGCCACTTTGCCCAAATAAACATTGCCAACCAAGCCGCGTTCAAGTGTGCGCTCAACGTGCAGCTCTTGCACCGCGCCCGTTTCCACCACCGCGACGCGGGTTTCTTGAGGTGACCAGTTGATCAGAATGTCTTGTTGCATGGCGGCCGTGCGTTAAACCTTGAATCCAAACTCGCGCAACAGCTGCGCAGTTTCAAACATGGGCAACCCCATGATGCCAGAGTAGCTGCCGCTGATGTGCTCAATGTAAGCCGCCGCCCTGCCCTGCACGGCGTAGGCGCCTGCTTTGCCCATGGGCTCACCGCTGGCCACATAGGTTTGAATTTGCGTGCGCGTGAGTGGCGCAAAACGCACATTCGAAACACTCAAGGCTTGCGTCTGTTTGCGCGCCGTCCCAATTGCGACAGAGGTCAACACACGGTGGGTTTGGCCGCTCAAAGTGCCAAGAATTTGCGCAGCATGTTTGGCATCATCGGGTTTACCCAGAATGGTTTTGCCCAAGGCCACCGTGGTATCGCTGCACAGCACAGGTGCGGCGGGTAAACCGCGACGCTTCATACGCGCCAGAGCGGCTTGCAGCTTGAGCAAGGTCACACGTTGCACATAGGCACGTGGCGCTTCGTTGGGGAGCACGACCTCCAGAGCTTCTGCGTCTTCGGTGTCGTCAGCCAGCAGCAACTCGTAACGCACCCCTAACTGCTCTAACAACTGACGACGGCGTGGGCTTTGTGAGGCGAGGTAAACAAATTGAGATGCAGACATGACGTGAAAACGTGGTTTATTCGCGGTGATAAGGATGGTTGGCGTTGATCGACCACGCGCGGTAGAGCTGCTCCACCAACAACACTCGCACCATGGCGTGTGGCAACGTCAGATCTGAAATACGGATGCGCTCATGCGCTTGTTTTTTGAACTCGGGGTCTAGGCCATCAGGCCCACCAATCACCAAGGCCACATCGTCAGCTTCGAGCTGCCAATGTTTGAGTTTCGCTGCCAACGCAACCGTGGTGAGGTTGGTACCACGCTCATCCAATGCCACGATGCGACAGCCACGCGGAATGGCGGCTTCAATGCGCTCGCGCTCGGCGGCATAGATGGTTTCTAGGGTTTTGGAACTGCGCGGCTCGGTTTTGACGGCCTTGAGCTCAACTTTCAGCTCTGACGGGAACCGCTTGGCGTAATCGTCCCAAGCGGTTTGCGCCCAGTCGGGCACACGTTGGCCGACTGCGACGACCCAGAGCTTCATGCCTTACGGGCTGTGGTCTTTTTAGCCGCTGGACGCTTACCCGCAGGTTTGCCAGCCGTTGTCGTGGCCGTGCGAGCTGCCGACTTTGCAGAAGACTTTGCACCTTTGAGTGCGACCTTGACGATTGGCAACTTGGCTGCGGTTTTGGCAGCAGGTTTTTTAGCCGCAGCTGTTTTCGCAGGGGCGCTCTTAGATGCGGCAGATTTAGCAGGCGCGGTCTTGGCCCCCGCACGTGTCGCAGGTTTGGCCGAAGCCGACTTGGCGGCAGGCTTCTTGTCTGTCGTTTTCTTGGCCGCAGGCTTTTTAGCCGCCGATTTTTTGGCAGGCGCTTCTTCTGGCTCAGCAGCTTTGGCAGGCTTGGGAGCACCAAACTTCAAACGCACTGGCTTTTCACCCCAGATTTCTTCGAGGTTGTAGTAGCCACGGATGGTGGGCTGCATGATGTGCACCACGACAGCGCCGCAATCCACGATGATCCACTCGCCGTTGTCTTCGCCTTCGATGCGAGGCTTGCCAAAACCACCTTCACGTACTTTGTCGCGCACACTGGCGGCCAACGCTTTGGTTTGGCGGTTGGATGTACCTGAGGCGATGATCACGCGCTCAAACAGCGAGGACAAGTGCTCGGTGTCAAACACCACGAGGTCTTGGGCTTTGACGTCTTCCAGCGCATCCACGACGGTGCGTTGCAATTTTTGGACATCTTTTTTGGCTGAGGTTTCGGTCATCGGTCTTATCGGTAAAGGCTGTGTTGTTCAATGTAGTGCTGCACAGCGGCAGGCAACCACGCGGACATGGAAGCGGCTGGATGTGGAGCTTGAGCGAAGTGCGCACGGATTTCGGTGGCACTCACATTCAGGCTTGGCATGTCCAAGCGTTGTACGTCGGGGGATACCGCATTGTGCCACTGTGTGTCGAGGTTCGAATCGGCGAGGACATTTCCGTGCAATGCCGGCCGCGCGGCGACCACCACGGTGGCCATGTGCAAAATGTCTTGCCAGCGATGCCACGTCTGAAAAGCGCGGGCTTGGTCTGCACCAATGAACAAAAACAACGCGGCCTCGGGCTGTTCGGCATGCAACTCTTGCAAGGTGTCAAAGGTGTAAGTGGCCCCTAAACGGTCAATCTCACGGGTGTCCACCACCGTATGGGGCACATCAGCAAAGGCCAACCGCGTCATGGCCAAACGGTGTGGCGAAGCCGTCAGATGGCGGGTTTTGTGCCAAGCATCGCCCGTTGGGATGATGCGCAGCTCGTCCAGCTCAAACTGCGCCACAGCGTGCTGAGCCAAAGCGATGTGCGCCGTATGGGGTGGATCAAACGATCCCCCAAACATGCCAAGGCGCTTGGGGGTGTTCACTTCAGCCAATCACGTGGTACCAAGAAGTCCTGCAGCAAAGCGTGTTCGGGCGTGCCTGGCTCGGGCTGGTGTTGGTACGACCAAGTGACCAAAGGCGGCATCGACAACAAAATAGATTCGGTACGTCCGCCCGATTGCAAGCCAAAGTGGGTGCCACGGTCCCAGACGAGGTTGAACTCCACATAACGGCCACGGCGGTACAACTGATGGTCGCGCTCGCGTTCGCCATAGGGTGTGTTCACGCGACGGTCCACGATGGGAAGGTAGGCTTCAAGGAAAGAATCGCCCACGCTGCGCAGCATGTCAAAACTGCGCTCAAACCCGAGTTCAGAAAAGTCGTCAAAGAAGATGCCGCCAATGCCACGCTGCTCGTTGCGGTGTTTGTTGCAAAAGTAGTCGTCACACCACGTTTTAAACCGTGGATACAAACCCTCACCAAAAGGCTGCAACGCGTCGTGGCACACCTGATGAAAGTGCTGGGCATCTTCGGTGAAGCCGTAATAAGGCGTCAAGTCCATGCCCCCCCCAAACCAAGCCACGGTTTGGCCGTTGGCGGGCGTAGCGGCAATCATGCGCACATTCATGTGCACCGTCGGCACATAGGGGTTGCGGGGATGAAAGACCAAGGAAACACCCATCGCTTCAAACGGTGCATCGGCCAACTCTGGGCGATGCTGTGTCGCCGAAGGCGGCAACTTGGCACCGCGCACGTGTGAAAAACCACATCCTGCGCGTTCAAACACAGGGCCGTTTTCCAAAATTTGGGTAATCCCATTGCCCTGCAACTGCTCGCTGGGTCCTTTTTCCCATGCATCCACCAAAAACTTGGCTTGGCCATCTTTGGCTTCAATGGCGCTGGTGATGCGGCTTTGCAAGCCAATCAGGTAGTCTCGCGCTGCGGCGACAACATGCTCATGGGTTTGAATCGTCATAAAGTTCAGTTCGAAGTAGGTGCCACGTCGGCTATGGGCGTTGTGCGCGGCGGCAGTGGGCGAATTGGCGAAGCTTGTTGCGGATGAAAGCCCTTCACACCGGCATACACCTGTGCGATGTGCGCATAATCGGCTTGCACGTCCCCCGTCAAACGCATGAAGTCATTGATTTTGGCCACTTTGGCCCCGTAATCAATGCGCAACAAACACACAGGCACATCGGCCCCCAGCGCCAGCTGATAAAAACCGCTACGCCAACCGTCTGTGCGCTTGCGCGTGCCTTCGGGCGATAAGCCGATCCATAGCAAACAGTCGTCTTTTTTGTGCTGCTTGAGTGCATCCACCATCTGCCCCACCACCCCTTTGGGCGATGAGCGGTCAATCGGCAAAGCGCCTAGCGACCGAATCCAAGCGCCAAACAAGGGAATGCGAAACAGGCTGTCCTTGGCAAAGAACTGCGCAGGCAAACCAAGCGCCCACTTCACCGGCATCATGACCACAAAATCCCAGTTGCTGGTGTGGGGGTAACCAATGATCACCCCTTGCTTGGCTGGCAAGCCATCAAACTCAATCCTCCAGCCCATCAGCTTGACCAACCCTGCAGCCAAGCGGTTGGGCTTGAACTGCACGGGTAAGGGCTTGTCGAACTCAGACCTCATCAGCAACGATCAGCTCAACGCGCCATGGCGCGATAACCAATGTCAGAACGGTATTGCATGCCGTCAAAGTGAATGCCTTTGAGGGTGTCATAGGCTTGCTGCTGCGCCTGTTTCAAGGTTCCTCCCAAAGCGGTCACGCACAACACGCGACCACCACTGGTGAACACTTGGCCTTCTTTCATTTGCGTTCCAGCGTGGAACACCACCACATCGTCTGTGTCTTGCGGCAAGCCCGTGATGACATCGCCTTTGCGTGGGTTCATGGGGTAGCCGTGTGCGGCTAGCACCACGCCCACGGCACTGCGACGGTCCCATTCCAACTCAAAGTCGTCAAAGCGAACATCGGCGTTCTGAGCCGTGGCTGCCAACAACACATCCACCAAGTCGGTTTTCAGACGCGCCATGATGGGTTGGGTTTCGGGGTCGCCCATGCGGCAGTTGAACTCTAGGGTTTTGACTTGGCCTTGCGGATCAATCATCAAACCAGCGTACAAGAAACCCGTGAACGCAATACCGTCTTTCTCCATGCCCTTGATGGTGGGCAGAATGATTTCGCGCATGGCGCGCGCATGCACCTCAGGCGTGACCACAGGGGCTGGCGAATAAGCGCCCATGCCGCCCGTATTGGGGCCAAGATCTGCATCCAACAAACGCTTGTGGTCTTGGCTAGTCGCCAAGGGCAACACGGTTTTACCGTCGCACATGACGATGAAGCTGGCTTCTTCGCCTTGCAAAAACTCTTCAATGACCACACGTGCACCACCTTCGTTGTGACTCACGCCCAGCTTGTTGTCGAGCAACATGAAGTCAATGGCTTCGTGCGCTTCGTCAGCCGTCATCGCCACCACCACGCCTTTGCCCGCAGCCAACCCATCGGCCTTGACCACAATCGGTGCACCTTTGGCGTTGACGTAGTCGTGCGCGGCTTGCGCGTCGGTGAAAGTTTCGTACTCGGCTGTGGGGATGTTGTGGCGTTTCATGAACGCCTTGCTGAAAGCCTTCGAGCTTTCCAGCTGCGCTGCGGCCTTGGTGGGCCCAAAAATGCGCAAGCCATGTGCACGAAACTCATCCACCACGCCTGCAGCAAGGGGAGTTTCAGGGCCGACCACGGTCAACTCGATGCCTTGGGATTGCACAAATTCACGCAAAGCTTTGACATCGGTGATGTCAATGTTGTCCAAGCGCTTGTCGCGTGCTGTGCCGCCGTTGCCGGGGGCCACGAACACTTTTTGCACCTTGTTGGATTGGGCCAATTTCCACGCCAACGCGTGTTCGCGGCCACCGCCGCCAATAACTAATACGTTCATAGTGCAGCGTTGTGATAGACCTCTTGCACATCGTCAAGGTCTTCCAGCGCATCCAGGAGTTTTTGCATCTTCGCAGCGTCATCACCCTCGAGTTCGATGGTGTTGTCTGCACGGTAGGTCACTTCGGCCACTTCGGGCTTGAGGCCCGCAGCTTCCAAAGCGTTTTTGACAGCCTCAAAGCTGGCAGGTGGCGTCAGCACTTCAATCGCGCCGTCGTCATCGGTGATCACATCGTCCGCGCCCGCTTCGAGCGCGATTTCCATGATTTGGTCTTCATTGCTGCCTGGCGCAAACACCATTTGCCCGCAATGTTTGAATTGAAACGCCACCGAGCCTTCGGTACCCATGTTGCCGCCGTTTTTGCTGAACGCAAAACGCACTTCAGCCACGGTTCGCACACGGTTGTCAGTCATGGTGTCCACGATGATGGCGGCACCGCCCACACCATAGCCTTCGTAGCGAATCTCGTCATACACCACACCGTCAAGGTTGCCTGTGGCTTTGTCGACGTTGCGTTTGATGTTGTCGGCCGGCATATTGGCGGCCTTGGCTTTTTCAATGGCCAGGCGCAAACGGGGATTCAGGCTCAAGTCACCGCCACCTTGGCGCGCCGCCACAATGATTTCACGCGTGATGCGTGTCCAAATCTTGCCGCGTTTCTCGTCCTGCCGCCCTTTGCGGTGTTGAATATTTGCCCATTTGCTATGGCCAGCCATCAGAAATCCTCTTGAATTGAATTAACCTTAACTGGTTATTTTACTTTTCAAGTGATGGAGAACTTTTGATGGCTGAACCGATGCTGATTGCGCTGCATAAGACTACTGAATGCCACATGTTGCCGGCCTTGGCAAACCGCCACGGCTTGATCACCGGGGCCACGGGAACCGGTAAAACAGTCACCCTGCAAACCTTGGCCGAGGGGTTCTCCAAAATGGGTGTGCCGGTGTTCATGGCCGACGTAAAAGGCGACTTGAGTGGCATCAGCCAACCGGGCAACATTCCACCCAAACTGGCCGCCTCGCTGCAAGAGCGCGGTGTACCCATGCCCGAGCCCATCGCTTGCCCCACCACGCTGTGGGATGTGTTTGGCCAATCAGGTCATCCCGTGCGCGCCACCATCACCGACATGGGCCCCTTGCTTTTAGGCCGCATGCTCAACCTGAACGACACCCAAGCTGGCGTGCTCAACATGGTCTTCAAAATCGCCGATGACCAAGGTTTGCTGCTGCTCGACCTCAAAGACCTGCGCGCCATGCTGCAATATGTGGGCGAACACGCCCGCGACTTCACCACCCAATACGGCAATGTCAGCGCTGCCAGCATTGGCGCCATTCAACGTGCGTTGCTGGAGATTGAAGCCCAAGGCGGCGATGCCTTTTTTGGCGAGCCCATGCTCAACATTCAAGACTTCATGCAAACCGATGCCAAAGGCATGGGCATCATCAATCTGTTGGCCGCTGACAAACTGATGAACGCCCCTCGCCTCTATGGCACGTTCTTACTCTGGATGTTGTCGGAGTTGTTCGAGCAATTGCCAGAAATCGGGGACCCTGAGAAACCTAAAATGGTCTTCTTCTTTGACGAAGCCCATCTGCTGTTCAACGAAGCCCCCAAGGTGCTGATTGAGCGCATTGAGTTGCTGGTACGCCTGATTCGCTCCAAAGGCGTGGGTGTGTACTTTGTCACCCAAAACCCACTGGACGTGCCAGAAACCGTGCTGGGTCAATTGGGCAACCGCGTGCAGCACGCCCTGCGCGCCTTCACACCGCGCGACCAAAAAGCGGTCAAAGCCACCGCACAAACCATGCGCGGCAAAGCTGGCCTTGACATTGAAAAAGCCATCACCGAGTTGGGCGTGGGCGAAGCGCTGGTGAGCCTGTTGGATGCCAAAGGCCGGCCTTCTGAAACCGAACAGGTCTACGTGTTGCTGCCCGGCAGCCAACTCGGCCCCATCACGCCTGAACAACGCCAAGCCTTGCTCGCCAACTCCTTGGTGGCAGGGGTGTATGAACAAACGGTGGATCGTGAATCGGCTTATGAGCGCCTCAAAGGTGCCGCACCGACCAACGCAGCGGGAAGTGCTTCAGGCGACACGTCCGCCAACGTAGCTGCAGGCCAAGCGCCCGCACAAGCTTCGGTCACCGACCAAGTGTTGTCGGGCTTGGGCGATGCCTTGTTTGGGTCAACCGGCCCACGCGGCGGTCAGCATCAAGGCTTGGCACAAGTCATGGTCAAGTCAGCCGTGCGCACCATTGGGACCCAAATTGGTCGTGAAATTCTGCGTGGCGTGCTGGGCAATGTGCTGGGTGGGCGTCGACGTTAACGCTCTGAAGAACGCACAAAAAAACCGCCGTCTGTGTTGCCACAGGCGGCGGTTTTGTTTCTATCAGGGCTCTAGACCAGCTTCGGCTTTAGCTCGCTGCAGGCTCCTCAGATGCCGTGTGCTCGCCTTTGGGAGTTTTCTCCTTTTTCGGCAATGGCTGAATATCCAACAACACCTCTTCTTTGTCGTTGATGTCCACGCTCAGGCGGCCACCTTCGGTCAAACGGCCAAACAACAATTCATCAGCCAAGGCCTTGCGAATTGTGTCTTGGATGAGGCGTTGCATCGGACGTGCACCCATCAGTGGATCAAACCCCTTCTTGGCCAAGTGCTTGCGCAACGCGTCGCTGAAGGTGACTTCAACTTTCTTCTCAGCCAGCTGGCCTTCGAGTTGCAACAAGAATTTGTCGACCACGCGCATGATCACGTTTTCGTCCAAAGCCTTGAAGCCAACGATGGCATCCAAACGGTTGCGGAACTCTGGCGTGAACAAGCGTTTGATGTCGCCCATTTCGTCGCCCGCCGCGCGAGGGTTAGTAAAGCCAATGGTGGCCTTGTTCATGGTCTCGGCACCCGCATTGGTCGTCATGATGAGGATGACGTTGCGGAAGTCGGCCTTGCGCCCGTTGTTGTCGGTCACCGTGCCGTGATCCATCACCTGCAACAATACATTGAAGATGTCGGGATGGGCTTTTTCAATCTCATCCAACAACAACACGCAATGCGGTTTTTTGGTCACGGCTTCGGTCAACAGACCGCCTTGGTCAAAGCCCACATAGCCGGGGGGCGCACCAATCAGGCGGCTCACAGCATGGCGCTCCATGTACTCAGACATGTCAAAGCGAATCAGGTCAATGCCCATGATATAGGCCAATTGTTTGGCCGCTTCGGTTTTGCCCACGCCCGTGGGGCCGCTGAACAGGAACGCACCAATCGGTTTGTCGGCTTTACCCAAGCCCGAACGCGCCATCTTCACAGCGGAAGCCAGCACTTCGAGGGCTTTGTCTTGACCGAACACCACGCTCTTCAAATCGCGCTCGATGGTTTGCAGCTTGCTGCGGTCGTCGTTGGACACATTGGCTGGCGGAATACGAGCAATCTTGGCCACGATGTCTTCAATCTCAGCCTTGCCAATGGTTTTCTTACGCTTGGAGGCCACCAAGATGCGTTGGGCAGCACCCGCTTCGTCAATCACGTCAATCGCTTTGTCGGGCAAGTGGCGGTCGTTGATGTACTTGGCGCTCAACTCAGCAGCGGCTTGCAGCGCAGCCACGGCGTACTTGACGTTGTGATGCTCTTCAAAGCGTGACTTGAGGCCTTTGAGGATGTCCACGGTCTCAGACACAGTAGGCTCGACCACATCCACCTTTTGGAAACGACGGCTCAGCGCTGCATCTTTTTCAAAAATGCCACGGTATTCGGTGAACGTGGTGGCACCAATGCACTTGAGCTGCCCGCTTGACAACGCAGGCTTGAGCAAGTTCGATGCGTCCAGCGTGCCGCCCGATGCAGAGCCTGCACCGATCAGTGTGTGAATTTCGTCGATGAACAAAATGGCATTGGGCTTGCCTTGCAGCGACTTGATGACGCCTTTCAAGCGTTGCTCAAAGTCGCCACGGTATTTGGTGCCGGCCAGCAATGCGCCCATGTCAAGCGAGTAAACAACGGCCTCGGACAAGATTTCTGGCACATCCTTTTGTGTGATGCGCCATGCCAAACCTTCGGCAATTGCGGTCTTGCCAACACCGGCTTCACCCACTAAAAGGGGGTTGTTCTTGCGGCGACGACACAAGATTTGAATGGTGCGCTCCACCTCGTACTCTCGGCCAATCAAGGGGTCGATCTTGCCGTCTTTGGCGGCTTGGTTCAGGTTTTGAGTGAACTGCTCAAGCGGCGAGGCTTTTTCATTCTTCTCGGAGGTTGCGCCCTCTTCCTGCTCGGTTTGCGAAGCCTCAGCACCTTTGACGGCATCAGGTGGGTCGCTCTTTTTAATGCCGTGGGCGATGAAGTTCACCACGTCCAAGCGTGTCACGCCTTGTTGGTGGAGGTAATACACCGCATGGGAGTCTTTTTCGCCAAAGATGGCCACGAGCACGTTCGCGCCCGTCACTTCTTTTTTGCCATTGCCTGTGGATTGCACGTGCATGATGGCGCGTTGAATCACACGCTGAAACCCCAACGTAGGCTGTGTGTCCACCTCTTCCGTACCCGCCACTTGGGGGGTGTTATCGGCAATGAAATTGGAAAGCGACTTGCGCAAGTCGTCAATATTGGCAGAACATGCGCGCAACACTTCGGCCGCGCTGGGGTTGTCGAGCAACGCCAAAAGCAGGTGTTCAACGGTAATAAATTCGTGTCGTTGCTGACGGGCCTCAACAAAGGCCATGTGCAAGCTGACTTCAAGTTCTTGGGCGATCATGTGTTTTCCTTCGTGCTTGCAACTGAGATTGAAATGTATATGGAAACAAAAGCCATTTATTCAATAGGTGACATGCATGCGTGCAAACGATAAGTTATTCGATGGGTTCAGCCACGCACTGCAAAGGGTGACCGGCCTTGCGGGCGGCATCCAGCACTTGGTCGACTTTGGTGGCGGCAATGTCTTTGCTGTACACCCCACACACACCTTTGCCGTCCAAATGAATTTGCAACATGATTTGGGTGGCGCTTTCACGGTCTTTGCTGAAAAATTCTTGCAGCACCATCACCACAAACTCCATCGGCGTGAAGTCGTCATTGAGCATCAGCACCTGAAACATCTGCGGCGGCTTGGTGCGCTGCGTCAAACGCTCTAAAACGACCGATCCGCCATCGTCGCGGTCGGGTAGTTGGACTTTAGGGGTGGGTTTTTTGGTAGCCATTGGTTCATTCTATCGGTCGCTGAGAAGCAAAAAGCCCCGCCTAAGCAGGGCTTTTAAGAAAAGCGAGGTGCTTTACATCTGCTCAATCATCACATCCCCAAAGCCCGAGCAGCTCACTTGGGTTGCGCCGTCCATCAAACGCGCAAAGTCATACGTGACGCGTTTGGTGGCGATGGCCGATTCCATGGCTTGGATGATGACATCGGCAGCCTCGGTCCAACCCATGTGGCGCAGCATCATCTCGGCAGACAAAATCATGGAGCCTGGGTTGACGTAGTTTTTGCCTGCGTACTTTGGCGCGGTACCGTGTGTGGCTTCAAAACAAGCCACGGTGTCTGACATATTGGCACCGGGTGCAATACCGATACCGCCAACTTGCGCGGCCACGGCATCGGAGATGTAGTCGCCATTCAAGTTGAGCGTCGCCACCACAGAGTATTCGGCGGGGCGCATCAAGATTTGCTGCAAGAAGGCATCTGCAATCACGTCTTTGATGATGATGGATTTGCCTGTTTTGGGGTTGATCACGCGGCACCAAGGGCCACCATCGATCAATTTGGCATCAAACTCTTTTTGCGCCAAGGCCAGCGCCCAGTCTCGGAAGCCCCCTTCAGTGAACTTCATGATATTGCCCTTGTGCACGATAGTCACACTGGGCTTGTCGTGGTCAATGGCGTATTGAATGGCTTTGCGAATGAAGCGCTCGGTACCTTCAATCGACACAGGTTTGATGCCAATCGCTGAGGTCGCGGGAAAGCGAATGGTGGAGGCTCCCATTTCGTTCTTCAAAAACTGAATCAGCTTTTGGGCTTCGGGGCTTTGCGCCGCGAACTCAATACCCGCATAAATATCTTCCGAGTTCTCACGGAAAATCACCATATTGGTTTTTTCCGGCTCTTTCAAAGGTGATGGCACGCCTTGAAAGTACTGCACCGGACGCAAACAGACAAACAAATCAAGCGCCTGACGCAAGGCCACGTTGAGCGAGCGAATACCGCCACCCACTGGCGTGTTCAGCGGCCCTTTGATGGACACCACGTACTCGCGCATAGCCTGCGCGGTTTCTTCAGGCAACCACACCTCAGGACCGTACACGTGCGTGGCTTTTTCGCCTGCAAACAGCTCCATCCAATGAATTTGGCGTTGCCCTGAATAGGCCTTGTCCACAGCCGCATTCACCACTTTGAGCATCACAGGTGTCACGTCTTGGCCCACGCCATCGCCCATGATGAATGGAATGATGGGGTGATTTGGCACATTCAAGGTCTGGTCTGCATCGACCGTGATTTTTTGACCTGCGGCTGGCACTTGAATGTGCTGGTAAGACATGACGACGTTTCCTGTGATGAAGTGAGTTTTCTTTTTTGATTCTATGGTGTGCGATACAGTCACATTTATGAAACGCGCACTACTCACCCTTCTCTTTTCTAGTTTGGCCATTTCTGCGGTGGCCCAAGACACACCGCAGACCAACCTGCCCCGCATCAAATTGCAAGCGGGCATGTACCAAATCGACACGCAAGTGGCGCAAACACCTGATCAACGCAGCATCGGGTTGATGTTTCGTGCAGACATGCCGCAGCACGAAGGCATGTTGTTTGTGTTTGAGCAGCCAGCCACCCAGTGCTTTTGGATGAAAAACACACTGTTACCGCTCACGGCAGCATTTGTGGCGGATGACGGAACCATTGTGAATTTGGCGGATATGAAGCCACAAACCACCGAATCGCACTGCTCAAGCAAACCCGTGCGCTTTGTGTTGGAAATGCACCAAGGCTGGTTCGCCAAAAAAGGATTCAAAGCAGGCACACGGTTGAGTGGCGTGGCGTTCAAGCCTTAAACGCGAGAGCAAACGACTTCAACCGCCCACAAAAAAGCCGTCTTGATAGACGGCTTTTTGTTGATTCAACCAAGTCGAATTAAGCGAAGTTAGCTTCCGCAAAAGACCAGTTCACCAGTTGGTCGAGGAACGTTTCGACGAACTTAGGACGCAGGTTGCGGTAGTCGATGTAGTAAGCGTGTTCCCACACGTCCACGGTCAACAAGGCTTTGTCGCCTGTGGTCAAAGGTGTGCCAGCTGCGCCCATGTTGACGATGTCGACAGAACCGTCGGCCTTTTTCACCAACCATGTCCAACCTGAACCAAAGTTACCCACGGCGCTTTTGACGAAAGCTTCTTTGAACGCTGCGTAGCTGCCAAACTTGGCGTTGATGGCTGCAGCCAATGCCCCTGTAGGTTCGCCGCCACCTTGTGGCTTCATGCAATTCCAAAAGAAGGTGTGGTTCCAGATTTGGGCTGCGTTGTTGTAAATGCCGCCGCTGGACTTCTTCACGATTTCTTCAAGGGACATGCTTTCGAACTCAGTGCCCTTTTGCAAGTTGTTCAGGTTCACAACATACGCGTTGTGGTGCTTGCCGTGGTGGTATTCCAAAGTTTCTTTGGAGTAATGAGGGGCCAGTGCATCAATGGCGTAAGGCAGCGCGGGGAGTGTGTGTTCCATGAAGTCCTCTTGTGTAAAAAACTGAATTGTAAAAACTAAATGCGACGACTTGCCGAAACGGTCAAATCAACCACGCCATCGGCAAGGGTTGCTTGCACAGCCTGGCCCTCTTTGGTTTGAGCCACCAATGTGATGGCTTGGCCATCCGCGTCGCTGAGCCATGCAAAACCACGTTGCAATACCAGTTTAGGGTCAAGCAGCTCAAGCCGCAAAGCGGCGCGATGCAAACGTTCACGTGCCGAGGCCGGCGTTTGCTGCACGCCCCGCACCATGCCGCTGGCTAAAACGGCCAATGCGTTGTGGCATCGCTGCGTGTGGCTCTGCAGCCCAGATTGCAGGCGTTGCTGCAAACGCAAAAGCTGCATTTTCTCGATGTTCAAGCCTTCAGACGGACGGCCAAGACGGGCTTGGGCGCGGTCAAGGCGCTGCTCTTGCGTGTCGAGCTGGCGATGCGCCAAGGTTTGCATGGCCCCGCCCCACAACTGCAAGTTAGACAGCAAGTCAGCTTGGGGCAGCGCACACATCTCGGCTGCGGCTGTGGGCGTGGGTGCGCGCAGGTCAGCGCAAAAGTCGGCGATGGTGAAGTCGGTTTCGTGGCCCACGCCGCTGATGATGGGCACAGGACTCGACGCGATGGTGCGCGCCAAGGTTTCATCATTGAAAGCCCATAGATCTTCCATCGACCCACCGCCTCGCACCAGCAAGATGACGTCCAGCTTGGGCTGCTGAATCAGTTGCTGCAAAGCGCCTACCAAACTAGGGGCGGCATCTGGCCCTTGCACCAGCGAAGGCGCTAAAACAACAGGAATATGGGGCACGCGACGCTGCAAAGCGGTGGCCACGTCATGCAGAGCCGCAGCGCCTAGCGAGGTGACCACACCAATACCACGGGGCATGGTTTTGATGGGGCGTTTGCGTTGTGCGTCAAACAAGCCTTCGGCTTCAAGTTTGGCCTTGAGTTGTAGAAACTGCTCAAACCAAGCGCCCTGCCCCGCGCGGCGCAGGTGCTCGACCACCAGTTGCAGCTCCCCCCTCGGTTCGTATACACCCAAACGGCCACGCAGCTCGACCAACTCACCATCCACAGGACGAAAGTCCAACAGTTGGGCCGCGCGTTTGAACATGGCGCAGCGCAACTGCCCGCCTGCATCCTTGAGTGTGAAGTAGCAATGACCGCTGGCCGCACGTGTGAAGCCAGAAATCTCTCCGCGCACGGCGATGGGATTGAAGCGCGCTTCCAAAGCATCAGCAACGGCGCGGCATAGAGCACCAACCGCCCACACACGCGGCGTCAAAGCTGAGGATTCAGAGGACGACATAGTGAATTCATCCACAAAATTAAATTACAAATCGTTTTAAGCAAAAAACTGCAAGAAAACACCAAGCCACGGAGTAAGTTATTGATTTCATTATGATTTTCACCGCTCAATTTTCAATCAATTTGTTGAAACGACGCATTTATGCGGCTTTACAAGGTACGAAAGTGGGCTTATCAACAAAGTTATCCACAGTTCGTGTGGATGGGTGGCTGAGCCATAATTGTTCGAAATAAATTCTCGGGAGTGTTGGCTTTGTTCTCCATCATACAAGCGGCTGGTTGGCCAATTTGGCCTTTATTGGCCTGCTCTATTGTGGCTTTGGCCTTGATCATCGAACGCATGATGAGCCTGCGCACGCACTTGGTGGCCCCCGTCGGTTTGCTGGAACAAGCACTGAAAGCCTCTCAAAACAAACTCCCGTCACAAGAGGTCATTGCTCAACTGCATGACCATTCCACATTGGGCCGTGTGTTGGCAAGTGGTTGGCAGGCGCTGCACACAGAGCCCTTGATGAGCGCAGAAGACTTACGTTCCAGCATGGAGTCTGCCGGACGGCAAGCTGCTCATGACTTGGAAAAACATTTGGTCGCCTTGGCCACGATTGCGTCTGCGGCTCCCCTACTGGGTTTATTAGGCACCGTGATTGGCATGATCGACATTTTCGGCTCGCAAGCCCCCGGTACGAGCAACCCTGTTCAGCTCGCACAAGGTATTTCGATGGCGCTTTACAACACGGCGTTTGGCTTGATCGTTGCCATTCCTGCCTTGATGTTTTGGCGTTACTTGCGTGCGCGTGTGGACGCTTATGTGCTGGGCTTTGAACTGGACGCAGAACGTTTTGTACGTCACTTGCTGACCATGCGTGCACGTCTGAAATAACGGGTATTTCACCAGCATGGCCATGAAATTTCACCGTGAAAAAAGTGCGGAGCCAGAAATCAACCTGATTCCGTTCATCGACATCTTGTTGGTGATCGTCATCTTTTTGATGCTCTCCACCACCTACAGCAAGTTCACGGAAATGCAACTGAACTTGCCCGTGGCGGAAGCTGCGGCGCTGCAAGAACGCCCTCACGAAGTGGTCATCTCCATCAGCAATGACGGGCGTTTTTCGGTCAACAAATTGCCCATCCGTGGTCGTGATGTACTGAGCTTGAGCCAAGCGTTGGCGCAGGCCACACAGTCCGTAGAAAACCCCATGGTCATCATCAGTGCAGATGCGCAAGCCAGCCACCAGTCGGTCATGATGGCGATGGAAGCCGCGCGTCGCAATGGTTTGAATCAGTTGACGTTCGCAGCACAGTCCTCCAGCGGAAAAGGCGATTGAACGCCATGACGCGCGTGCGCCATGCATTGACGCAAGCTTGGAATAACCAAGGCGGCTGGGGGGGGCAACTTCTGACATTCATGCTGTTACCGATCAGTTGGGGATTTGGTGGGCTCGTCAAAATACGTCGCCAGCTCTATTGGCACGGTTTGCTCAAGCAGCACACACTGCCCGTCCCCGTCATCGTGGTGGGCAATGTGATGGTGGGTGGAGTAGGCAAAACACCCGTCACAATGGCTTTGGTGCAACACCTGAAAAACAAAGGCATGCACGTGGGCGTGCTGTCACGCGGCTATGGCCGTAACACCGCGAACACACCCAGCATCCAAGCCGTCACCCAAAAAAGCACCGCACAAGACGTGGGTGACGAGCCCCTGCTGATCGCCCGCACTTGCCAAGTACCGGTGTACGTGGGATCTAACCGTGCCGCAGCAGGACAAGCCCTATTGGCAGCACACCCGGACGTAAACATCCTTGTTTGTGACGACGGCCTACAGCACTGGCAACTGGCTCGCACGCTAGAGCTGTGTGTGTTTGATGAACGCGGCGTGGGCAACGGTCATTTGCTACCTTCTGGCCCGCTGCGTGAACCATGGCCGCGCCAAGCTGTGAACAAGCACGTCACACCATGCTTCCTGGTTAAAACCTCCGGCCAAGCGGGCCCTGATGAATTTGCGGTTCAACGCAACTTGGCAAACTTCGCACAACAGGCCAACGGCACCCAACGTCTGCTGCAAAGTTGGCGCGATATGCACGTACAAGCCTTGGCAGGCATCGCCAAACCCCATGTGTTTTTTGACATGTTGCGCCAACAAGGTTTGACCTTGTCACATACTCAAGCCCTGCCAGACCACGCCGACTTGCAAGCGGTACACATCGATGCTTCACAAGGCGACGTACTTTGTACAGAAAAAGATGCCGTCAAACTCTGGGACAAGTACCCCTACGCATGGGCGGTCCCACTTGAAACCACATTACCGGCTGAGTTGTTGCAAGCCATCGACCAACACATCGCCACTGCACAACACGCAAAGTTATCATTCCACCATGGACACAAAACTGCTTGAACTCTTGGTCTGCCCCGTGACCAAAGGCCCCCTCGAATACAAACGCGACACGCAAGAACTCATCTCGCGCAGCGCCCGCCTCGCTTATCCGATTCGCGACGGCATTCCCGTTTTGCTTGAAAACGAGGCTCGCCCATTGACCGATGCGGAGTTGGACGCCTAAATGTCTTTTTATGTGCTCATTCCAGCGCGCATGGCCTCATCGCGCTTGCCGGACAAACCTCTTGCAGACATTGCTGGCTTACCCATGGTGGTGCGCGTGGCACAGCGCGCCAATCTCTCCAGCGCGTCGCGTGTGGTGGTGGCGGCTGACGATGCACGCATCGTGACAGCTTGCCAAGTGCACGGCATCGATGCGGTCTTGACCCGCATTGACCATCCCTCTGGCAGCGACCGTTTAGCCGAGGCTTGCGACTTATTGGGTCTGCAAGACACCGATGTGGTCGTCAACGTGCAAGGCGATGAACCGTTGATCGACCCAGCCGCCATCGATGCAGCAGCACAACTCCTGCAAACACGCAGCGACTGCAGCATGAGCACATTGGCTCACGCCATCGACAGCGTGGAAGACTTTGCCAACCCCAACGTGGTCAAGGTGGTTCTGGACGCACGCAACACCGCGCTGTATTTCAGCCGAGCGCCCATCGCTTGGTGGCGTGATGGTTTTGCCCAAGGCATCACTGCATTGCCTCAGCCTGCTCCACTACGCCATGTAGGTTTGTATGGCTACCGCGTCGGCTTCTTACGTGAATTTCCCAAACTGGCACAAGCCCCCATTGAAGTGACCGAGTCGCTAGAGCAACTGCGTGCCATGTGGCACGGTCATCGCATTGCCGTGCACATCGTGGATCACTCACCCGGTCCTGGCGTAGACACGCCTGAAGACTTAGCGCGTGTCAGAACGTTGCTCAGCGCCGCAGCGTAAGGCTTTCGAAGGGTAGCGCGTGATATCCTCAAACGAATAATTAAACCCACTAATTCAACATTAGGACCAAGCATGAGACTGATTTTGTTGGGCGCCCCCGGTGCCGGTAAAGGCACACAGGCCACCTTCATTTGCCAAAAATACGGCATTCCGCAAATCTCTACCGGCGACATGCTGCGCGCGGCAGTCAAAGCGGGAACCCCTTTGGGCATTGAAGCTAAAAAGGTCATGGACGCTGGTGGCTTGGTGAGTGACGACCTGATCATCAACTTGGTCAAAGAACGCATTGCTCAAGACGACTGCGCCAAAGGCTTCTTGTTTGACGGATTCCCTCGCACCATCCCTCAAGCCGATGCCATGAAAGCGGCAGGCGTGAAACTGGACTACGTGCTCGAAATCGACGTGCCATTCGATGCCATCATCGAACGCATGAGCGGTCGTCGCGCCCACGTCGCAAGCGGTCGCACTTACCACGTCAAATTCAACCCACCCAAAGTGGAAGGCAAAGATGACGTGACAGGCGAAGCCCTGATTCAGCGCGACGATGACAAAGAAGAAACAGTCAAAAAACGCTTGGACGTGTACAGCGCACAAACACGCCCCTTGGTTGATTACTACTCAGGCTGGGCCAAAGCCGATGCAGTTGCCGCACCTAAGTACCGTGCCATCAGCGGCACAGGCACGGTGGAAGAAATCAAAGACCGCGCATTCAAGGCCCTCGAGGCTTGAGCCGACAACGCTCCGACAAAAAAGCCGCTCAACTGAGCGGCTTTTTTGTTGACTTCATCTGCTCATGCCGTTTGTCGCGCAAGCAGATCGAGCAGTAACGCCACGCGTGTCTGCACGGCTGTCAGCATTCCTGCATGCGGCAGCACATCAGATGCCCTTGATTGCACGCCGCCCCACGCACAACGCGATGCACGCAACACCTGCGCCCCTCGCATGTGAGCTTCTAACAGTGCAGCTTCTAAATCGTGATGCAACGTGCCGTTTCCTGTCCCTGCAACCACCCAGCCGTCGGGTGCATCTTGTTGAGCCATCAGTGTTCGCACCATGCGGCCATCGGTGCCTGCGTAGTTCATCGCCAACTCGACACGTGGCCAACGTGCACATGACAGCACTTGGGCCACGCTGGGTGCACACAGCCACGCAGGTGGCTGAACGTTCGTTTGCGACGTGAATGGGTTGAGATGCTGGCTGTTGGTTTTTTGAACTGCGTTACCTGCATGCACTTGTCCTGCACAAACAACGACCACGCCATGTGCATCGTCGCTTTGCACCCAACGCATGGCATCTTGCAAATTGGCTGGGCCATCGCTGTCTGGCGCATTGGCGGGCAACATCGCACAAGTCAAAGCAACGGGCTTTGAAGTGGGCAATACCGCCTGTAAAAAATACGCGGTTTCTTCAAGCGTGTCCGTCCCGTGGGTGATGACCACGCCTTGCACATCATCTTGTTCAAACCAATGCACAACACGCGCCAACAAGGCTTGCCAAATGGCAAATGACATGTCTTTGCTATCAATTTGCGCCACCTGCTCGCTCACCACAGTGACCTGTTCAAACGAGACGTGGCTCAATAAATCGACCACATCCACTTGTCCTGCTTTGTAGTTTTCAGGCTTGGACGCGTCGCTGGCTAAGCCAGCGATGGTTCCGCCTGTGGCTAAAACAACGATTTTTTTAGTTTTTTTTGCATTCATAGCTTGCCAAACCCAAAAAGCTGGTTAAAAATACAGTTACTGGATGTGCAAACAGTTGCATATCGCCTCAGCCCACATTGTGCAGGAGCCGAACCGATGATTGACATGCCAAAACTCACCCCCCGCCAGCAGCAGATTCTGGAACTCATCCAATCGGCCATTGCCAACACGGGTTCACCCCCAACTCGTGCAGAAATTGCGCAAGAACTGGGCTTTAAATCAGCCAACGCAGCAGAAGAGCATTTGCAAGCGTTAGCTCGCAAAGGTGCTATTGAGCTGGTCAGCGGCACGTCACGCGGGATTCGGCTCAAAGGCCACAACCAACGCAACTATCAAGAAAGTAACACGCTCAGTGCATCACCTTCTGGCTTTTCGTTGCCACTGGTGGGTCGGGTCGCAGCGGGCTCCCCCATCTTGGCGCAAGAGCATGTGGACCAAACCTACTTTGTTGAAAGCAGTCTGTTTCAACGCAAACCCGACTACTTGCTGCGAGTGCGTGGTATGTCAATGCGTGATGCCGGCATCATGGACGGCGACTTGTTAGCGGTTCAATCCACACGTGATGCCAAGAACGGCCAAATCGTTGTCGCCCGCTTGGGAGAAGAAGTGACCGTCAAACGTTTCCGGAAAACAGCCAGTCACATTGAGCTATTGCCGGAAAACCCCGACTTCAAAACCATTTTTGTTGAACCGGGTGAGCCATTTGAAATTGAGGGTTTGGCCGTCGGCCTGATCCGTAACACCATGATGATGTAAAGAAAGCACGACCATGAGCCTCGCACTTTTTGGCGCATACCGCCTCTTGAACCCTCTGCAAAACGTCGTTCGTGGCTTTATGCCCGCACAAGCCCTACAAAGCACTCGCCGCCCCTTGCCCTTGCGTGTTGCTCGCGTTATGGAAGCGCAACACAATCGGAAAAATGCAGGCCGAATGGTCATTTCAGGACGCATGGCCGATGTCTGCGCTGAGCTTGACCGTTTGGCCGAATTGGAAAACAGACACTGAGTTGACAAAATTGGCCCTGTCTTGCGCATAAGCCCTCTTTGCGCAAGGCACAATTAGAGGATGAATATTGTCATCCTCGACGACTACCAAGATGTCGTACGCAAGCTGTCTTGCGCCTCTAAACTCGAAGCCTATCCTGCCAAGGTCTACACCAACACCATCAAAGGTGTTGGCCAGTTGTCTGTACGACTCAAAGACGCTGAGGTGTTGGTGCTCATCCGTGAACGCACCCATCTCACGCGCCAATTGCTGGAAAAGCTCCCCAAGCTCAAACTCATTTCTCAAACCGGCAAGATCGGTAGCCACATCGATTTAGCTGCGTGTACGGAACGTGGCATTGCTGTCGCGGAAGGTTCAGGCTCCCCGATCGCCCCTGCCGAGTTGACTTGGGCTTTGATCATGGCTGCGATGCGTCGCCTGCCTCAATACATCAGCAACCTCAAGCACGGTGCGTGGCAACAATCTGGCCTCAAGGCTGGCTCAATGCCCACCAATTTCGGTCTTGGCCAGGTCTTGCGTGGCAAAACGTTGGGCATTTGGGGCTACGGGAAAATTGGTCAACTCTTGGCTGACTATGGCAAAGCCTTTGGCATGCGTGTGGTGATGTGGGGCAGCGAAGGCTCACGTGAACGCGCCGCGAAAGACGGCTTGAATATCGCTGAATCACGCGAAGCCTTTTTCGCCGAATGCGATGTGCTCACCTTGAACTTGCGCCTCGTCGATGAAACACGCGGCATCGTAAAGCTGGCTGACCTCAACCGCATGAAACCCACGTCGTTATTGGTCAACACATCACGCGCTGAATTGATTGAACCCGACGCGCTCATCACAGGCCTCAACCGTGGTCGCCCCGGCATTGCGGCAATTGATGTGTTTGAAAGCGAGCCCATCATGCAAGGCCACGCGCTGCTGCGCTTGGAGAACTGCATTTGCACACCACATATTGGCTATGTGGAACAAGACAGCTACGAGCTGTATTTCGGCACAGCATTTGACAATGTGGTGAACTTCATCAAGGGGACGCCCACCAACATCGTCAACCCTGGCGCACTGCAAGTGCGTCGTTAAGCGTCGAAAGGCTTAGGTGGCTGCACGCGCAGCCATCAAAGCGATGCAGGCCTTTTTGTCTGCGTTGACCGTTTGCACAGAAGCTCGTTCACCCATTTGCTGGGTATACGCTTTCACAGGCAGATGGGCCAACACATCCTCACCCAACACACTCTTGGAGGCCATGGAGACCAGCGGCAAACTCACGATGGCTGAGCAGTCGGCCAGCGTGAATGTCTGACCTGCGACATAAGGGGAAAACTTCACAAGTTGGGTCAGGCCTTGAGCACCCTTGACCAATTGCTGTCGTACACGCGCTTGCGTGGCTTCGTCGACTTTGCCACCAAAAAAAGCCTGTGGATATAACTCACGCGCGACCAACTCCAAATGCAATTCAATGTACGTGATGAGTTCACGCACTTTGGCCGCTTCAAACGGATCCGCAGGCAACAAAGGATGGTGCGGATAGGCTTGTTCAATGTATTCAGCGCAGACGGTTGACTCACTGATGCAGCCTTGTGGGGTGTCTAAAAACGGTACTTTTCCCATCGGAGAGCGCAACAAGGTTGCTGGTTCAACGGGTTTGACCCAAACCAACTCCTCCTCAAAAGGCACGGCTTTTTCAAGCAGTTGAATTTTGAGTTTGTTGTAGTAATTGCTGACAGCGAAACCGCAAAGTTTGAGGGTCATGGAGGCGCTCCAAAGAAAAAGATTGATTTCATTCTGGCACAGCAGCTACAGCTTCAAAGTTGCGCGTGCTATGCGCTGTCACACACGCGCAAGTCAAAATCCGGCTAGGGCTCAGTCATAATCTTTGCCATGAATTCGATTTACAAAACAGTAGGCGTTGTGGGTGCTGGCGCCATGGGCCGTGGCATTGCACAAATCGCCGCTCAAGCAGGTAGCACCGTCAAACTCTTTGACATCCAAGCCAATGCGGCAACACAAGCGACTCAAGCCATTGCAACGCAATGGGACAAGCTGGTTGAAAAAACCAAGCTGACCGCAGAGCAAGCTGCTGTCTGCAAGCAACACCTGAACGCTGCAACCTCGCTTGACGACTTGGCAGATTGTGACTTGGTGATTGAAGCCGTCGTCGAGCAACTCGAAGTCAAACAGTCTTTGCTCGCCAAGATTGAGGGTTTGGTAAAACCCTCTGCCGTGTTAGCCACCAACACTTCTTCGCTGTCCGTCACGGCAATTGCCGCAGCCCTCAAACGCCCCGCGCAATTTGCGGGTTACCACTTCTTCAACCCTGTGCCGCTGATGAAGGTGGTGGAAGTGGTGGCCGGCATCAAAACAGCCGCCACGGTTTGCCAAAATTTAGCCGCTTACGCCCAGCAGATGGGCCACCAAGCGGTGCAGGCACAAGACACACCAGGCTTCATCGTCAACCATGCGGGTCGTGGCTACGGCACAGAAGCACTGCGCATCGCATCCGAAGGCATTGCAGATTTCGCCACCATCGATCGCATCTTGCGCGATCAAGTGGGCTTCAAACTCGGCCCCTTCGAATTGCTGGATCTCACAGGACTGGATGTGTCGCACCCCGTGATGGAGTCCATTTACCAACAGTACTACGACGAACCGCGCTATCGCCCCAGCGTCATCACAGCGCAACGTTTAGCCGGTGGTGTCCTCGGTAAAAAAGTCGGTGAAGGCTTTTACAAATACGTGGATGGTGTGCCGCAAATTTCAGCAGAGCCTGCCACACCGTTGGTGAACGAGATGCCACCCGTTTGGGTATCAACCCGTGCGGTGCGTCGCGCCGAGTTGCTGCAATTGCTCAAAGATCTAGGTGCCAAGATTGAAACAGGGGCATCCCCCTCGGCGCAGGCCCTGTCCATCGTGGCCCCTTTGGGTTTTGACATCACCACCGTGGCCATCATCGAGCGCCTCGACCCGGCACGCACCATCGGCATTGACATGTTGATTGATGACAAGCTCACCCAACGCCGCGTGCTCGCCACCAATCCAGCCACACGTGCCGACATGCGAGATGCCGCACATGCGTTGTTTGCTCGTGACGGCAAAGCTGTGAGTGTGATTCGTGACAGCGGTGGTTTTGTGACGCAACGTGTGGTTGCCAACATCGTCAACATTGCTTGCGACATGTGCCAACAAGGTATTTGCTCCCCCAAAGATTTAGAAACTGCCGTCACCCTCGGTTTGGGTTACCCCATGGGGCCGTTGGCGATGGGGGACAAATATGGCCCCACAGAAATTTTGGAAGTGCTGTTCAACGTGCAAACCGTCTACGGTGACACCCGTTACCGCCCTAGCCCATGGCTGCGTCGCCGTGGCGCATTGGGCTTGAGCTTGATGCACGTCGAAAGCTAATCCCAGATGAGCGCCCAACTCAAAAGTACCAACCAAGGTCAAACGCTGATCTTGACCTTGTCGGATCCAGCCATGCGTAACGCCATGGGGCCCGAGATGTATGCCGCAGGCATTGAAGCCCTGAACGTCGCAGAAACCAACCCCGATATCCACAGTGTGGTCATCACGGGTGAAGGTGCGCACTTTTGTGCGGGTGGCCATGTGCAGCGGCTCAAAGCCAATCGTGATCTACCAGCCGAAGTACAAGCGCAGAGCGTAGAAAGCTTGCACAACTGGATGGAAGCCATTCGCACCTTCCCTAAGCCGATCGTCGCAGCCGTCGAAGGCGCGGCAGCAGGTGCTGGCTTTTCATTGGCCTTGATGTGCGACATGATCGTCGCAGCTGATGACAGCGTTTTTGTCATGGCTTACAGCAATCTCGCGTTGTCACCTGATGGTGGTGCCAGCTGGAACTTGGCGCATGCGCTCCCCCGTCAACTGGCGTCTGAATTGCTGATGTTGGGCGAACGCATCAGCGCACAACGTTTGCAAGAGCTGGGGGTTGTGAACCGTGTGGTGGACAGTGGTCATGCACTTTCACAAGCACTACAACTCGCCGAACATATCAATGTGCGTGCCACCAACGTGATGAGCAGCATCAAAGAGTTGCTCAATGACTCAAGCACGCACCACATGACTGAACACTTGGCACAAGAACGCAACCACTTCGTTAAAAATTTGCATCACCCCAACGCAGGCGTTGGCATCCAAGCTTTTCTCAGCAAAGAAACTCCCACGTACAAATAATCGGCACGCTCAGAAAACTCGTGCCACCACGGGTCTCCTGAGTGACTAACTCTTACTTTCAGGTCACACAAAAGACAGGCTATGGACGATCCAATTCTTAACATCGAAGAACGCGAGGCGATCAACGCAGGACGTTGGTTCTCATCCCTTTCACCTTCTCTCCGACACGACATTCTTCGATGCGCTTATGTCAAACGATGCAAAGACGGCGACTTGATCGCTGCACGCGGCGATCCAGCCGAAGAGTGGATGGCCTGCGCGCGTGGTGCCGTGCGTGTGAGCTCAACCTCTCTGTCGGGCAAACAAATCACCTTCACCTATGTAGAGCCGGGGATTTGGTTTGGCGACGTCGCCATCTTGGACGGAGACCGTCGCACACACGATGTGTACGCGCATGGCGACACCACGATTCTGTGTGTGGCCAAAGCCGATTTCCAAAAAATTCTCAGCCAACATGTGGAGTTCTACGAAGCGATGTTGCGTTTGCAAGCACGCCGCATTCGCCAGCTCTTTGGTTTGGTGGAAGACCTCAACACCCTGCCCCTGCGCTCGCGCTTGGCCAAACAACTGTTGCACTTGGCGCGCAGCTACGGCGTGCTGAGTCTGACCAATGGGCAAGAAATTCGCATTGGCTTGCATCTCGCACAAGAAGAATTGGCACAACTGTTGGGTGCATCACGCCAACGTGTCAATCAAGAACTCAAAGCCATGGAACGCGAAGAAACCATTCGCATCGAACCCGGTGGTTTGGTCATTCGCAACCGCGATGCTTTACTGAGCATCAGCGAAGCCGACCACTGACAGGAGTGTTCGCATGAGCCAGGCTGACCACTTTGTAGGCACCTGGCCCGTGAGCGAGGCCCACCGCGTGGACACGGTGGCGCTTGAGGCATGGCTGACAGCACACATGCCCGGCTTTGAAGGGCCGATCTCGCTTGAAATGTTCAAAGGTGGGCAATCCAACCCCACCTACAAACTCATCACGCCCAGCCAAAGCTATGTGATGCGGGCCAAGCCAGGCCCTGTTGCCAAACTGCTGCCCTCCGCACACGCGATTGAGCGTGAATTCAAAGTCATGCAAGGCCTGTATGGCACCGACGTGCCCGTGGCTCAAATGCATGTGTTGTGCGAAGACGAATCCATCATTGGTCGAGCCTTTTACGTGATGGCATTTGTGCAAGGTCGCGTACTTTGGGACCAAACACTGCCCGCAATGAGCAACGTTGAGCGCGCCGATATTTACGACGAAATGAACCGCGTCATGGCGGCACTGCATACCGTGCCTTTTGCCGAACACGGGCTGGAAAACTACGGCCGACCTGGCAACTACTTTGAACGGCAAATTGGGCGCTGGAGCAAACAGTACGTGGCATCTGTCACGCAATCGATCCCTGAGATGGACAACCTCATGGCATGGCTGCCTGCCAATATGCCATCGAGTGCACAAGATGCGAACAAAGTCAGCATCGTCCATGGTGACTATCGCCTCGACAACTTGATGTTTCACCCCACCGAGCCACGCGTATTGGCTGTGCTTGACTGGGAACTCTCCACACTCGGTCACCCCTTGGCTGACTTCAGCTACTTGTGCATGGCCTGGCACATTCCGCCCGGGACATTCAGAGGCATTGGCGGTGTAGACATTGGATCGCTAGGCATTCCAAGCGAACGAGAAAACATACACCGCTACTGCGATCGCACGGGCTTGGCAACGCCTGCTGATTTGAAAACCGATTGGAATTTTTACCTCGCCTACAACATGTTTCGCATTGCGGCCATCTTGCAAGGCATTGCCAAACGCGTTGAAACAGGTACCGCATCCAGCGATGAAGCCAAAGCATCCGCAGCGGGCGCACGCCCGATGGCTGAACTGGCTTGGCGATTTGCACAGCAAGCATAAAAACAAAGAAGGAACACACCATGAATTTCGACTACACCGACAAAGTCAAAGGCTTGCAAGCTCGACTGCTGGCTTTCATGGACGAGCACATCTACCCCAACGAAAAACGCTTCTACAACGAAATAGCGACCAACCGAGCCAACGGCAATGCATGGATTCCAACGCAGTTGGTCGAAGAGCTCAAGCCCAAAGCTCGCGCCGCCGGTTTGTGGAATTTATTTTTACCACGCAGTCCACGCGCGCCTGAAGGTTTGAGTAATTTGGAATACGCGCCCCTGTGCGAAATCATGGGGCGGGTGCCTTTTGCGGCAGAGGTGTTCAACTCCTCAGCCCCCGACACGGGCAACATGGAAACGTTCGAACGCTACGCAAGCGAGAGCCTGAAAGATCAATGGCTAGAGCCATTGCTGCGCGGTGACATTCGCTCGGCGTTCTTGATGACCGAGCCTGCCGTGGCCTCCTCCGATGCCACCAACATTCAATGCAGCATCGTGCGCGACGGCAACACCTACGTCATCAACGGCACCAAATGGTGGAGCTCCGGTGCTGGCGATCCGCGTTGCGCGGTCTACATCGTGATGGGTAAAACCGATCCTGATGCACCACGTCACCAACAACAAAGCATGGTCGTCGTGCCGGCCAATTCACCCGGGGTGAAAGTGGTTCGCCCGTTGAGCGTGTTCGGTTACGACGACGCACCGCACGGTCACATGGAAGTCACGCTCACCAATGTCCGCGTTCCCGTCGACAACATATTGCTCGGTGAAGGTCGCGGTTTTGAAATTGCGCAAGGTCGCTTGGGTCCAGGTCGTATTCACCACTGCATGCGCACCATTGGCGCGGCTGAACGTGCGCTGGAATTGCTGTGCAAACGCATCAACAGCCGCGTCGCTTTTGGCAAACCAGTGTCAGCGCAAGGTGTCTGGCATGAGCGCATTGCCGACGCGCGCATCATGATTGAGCAAGCACGTTTACTCACCCTCAAAGCGGCCTACATGATGGACACCGTCGGCAACAAGGCCGCACGCGCTGAGATTGCCATGATCAAAGTGATTGCACCCAACATGGCGTGTCAGATCATTGACTGGGCCATTCAAGCGCATGGCGCGGCCGGCATGTGTGACGATTTTCCCCTCGCCTACGCTTACGCCAACCAACGCACGCTGCGCATGGCCGATGGGCCAGACGAAGTGCACCGTCAATCGATTGCTAAACTCGAATTAGCGCGGCATATCGCCACCGCACCGCAAGAAGTTGAAATGCCCGTCACGCGCGGTTGTTAAGGATTTGAAATGATTGACGTTTACTCATGGCCCACCCCGAATGGGCACAAGGTGCACATCATGCTCGAAGAGTGTGGCTTGCGTTTGGGGCGCGATTGGGTGGCGCACCCAGTCAACATTGGTCAAGGTGACCAGTTCAAGGCTGACTTTTTGAAGATCAGTCCGAACAACAAAATTCCGGCCATCGTCGATCCCAACGGGCCCGATGGCAAACCCATCAGCTTGTTTGAATCCGGGGCAATTTTGCTGTACCTCGCAGCCAAGACAGGCAAGTTGCTCCCCAAGAGTGATCGCGCCAAATTTGAAGTCTTGCAATGGCTCATGTTTCAAATGGGTGGTGTCGGCCCTATGTTGGGTCAGGCTCATCACTTTCGCATCTATGCGCCTGAGAAAATCGACTACGCCTACAACCGCTACACCAACGAAGCCAAACGCTTGTATGGTGTGATGGACAAGCGTTTAGAACAGAGCAAGTTCATCGGTGGCAACAGCTACAGCATTGCCGACATTGCGATTTTTCCGTGGTTGCGTAGCTGGCAAAACCAAGGCATTGATTGGGCCGACTATCCGCACCTCAAAGCTTGGTTTGATTTGATTGCGGCACGTCCAGCCGTGCAACGTGGTGTGCAAGTGTTGGCAGACTTACGCAAGCCTTTGCAAGACGACAAAGCCAAAGAGGTGCTATTTGGACAAACGCAATTTGCCAAACGCTAATCACGCGTTATGGCAATTTGATTTTCAAGATTGTGTTTCTATTGCCATAACCTGAGTAAGTTGGAGAGCATGTGCCATTGCTCACGTATAAATATTTATCGTAAATAGCCACCCCTGCTGGAGAGCAAAATCCAACCGTCTGAGCACTCCAAACACCGACGCTGTCACTGGCGAAAACCTCTTTAGTCCCGTCGCTGATTTTCACTTTGCTGATGAAACCGCCATCACCTTGCGCTGACCCAGCATTGGCGACATAAGCATAGTCACCGTCAACGGCTATGCCGTTAGGGAATTTGAAAGTTCCCCAAGGCAGCGCTCTCACGCCATGATTAGGAACAGCGTTCACGTTTGCGGGATCAAACTCAAGAATCGAAGCGTTATCACCCGACAGGGAGACATAAATCAAGTTGCCATTGGCCACCAACGCGGAAGGAAAACCTCCCAGCGACCCCACATAAGACGGTGTGGCAGGACTTAAATTTCTGTAAATCAAAATCGAACCTGATCCGGAAATATCTGCCACATACAAATCTTGCTGAGATGTAAAGGCCAAGCCATACAGGTTTGCACCCGTATCCGGAATACTTGTAGGGCTACCGTTGACATAAATCGTTTGATGATTGACACCTCCCCCCGTGTAGTAAATATCCGAAGTATTGGGTTGCACAGCCACACCAAAGGGGTTGGAAACAGGGATTCGTGAACCATACATTGAGCCATCCGCTGTATTAAAGGTCACCACAGCGCCCCCAGACGAGGTGTCAACCACCGTCAATCGCCCTGCACCCGAAATCGCCATCAGCTTAGGCTCCGTCAACGTGTAACCGGGCGTGGAGAAGGTAGTGATTGTTTTTTGATAGGGCGGTGTCGAATTCGATGTTGAATTTTGAGCTGTGGCATCTGAAGAACCGCCCCCACCCCCGCCGCAACCCGTCAAGGTTGCAGCGCATGAAAGTAAAAGCACTGAGAGTTTGTTCTTCATCCTGCATGTTGAATCGGTCTAAATTCAATTTACTTGATACAAAGACAACAACAAACCACAAACTGATAAAGTTGTCCCTGTTCCAACCGATTTAATAAACGCCATGTTCAAGAAGTTTTTCCTGTTGACCTGCCTACTCCTGTCTGCGTGGACGAGTGTGCTCGCGCAAGACAAACCCGCAGCATCGCGTGCCCTGTTGGCTAGGCCACCTCAGTCGGGTCCCGAGCCCATGCTGCAGCTGGGCCCCAAAAATCGCCCCTACACAGAGCTCTTGATCCATACCACCAAAATCGACTACTACGATTGCACAGGCATCGTCGCACCTTGGTTTCGCGAGCTTTTAGTCGCAGAGATGAACTACTTTGCTGAATTGGTTGAACTGCCGTTTGTCAAAGGTGATGCTTGCGTGGTGGGTATTGGGACGGACAAAAGTTTGACACCCGGGCGCATCAGCATTCACCTCTACGTCAACCAGCAACGCTTGAATGCCTGTATTCGCAACGAACAATGTCCCGTGTTTCGCAGCATTAGCTTGATACCCAAAGAAACCGTGCTGTATCGCTCTTACTTTTTGTCCGATATGTCTCGCAAGCTGATCTCTCAACAGTGCGTCACAGCCAAGGGTAAGCTTTTCCCCGACACCACTTGCTACACCGTTCCCTAAGGATTTTTCGCAGCACCGCTAAAGAGTCCCACTGAAAAGCCGATCTTCTAGGGATATGCGTTTTTCTTTTTCAACCTTCTTGGCTTCGAGCCTGCTTCTGGCAAACCTTTTAGGCTCGCCCGCGTTCGCGAACGATCCACACAAGGCCCCCGCAAAGGAAGAGCCGAAGGCACCTAAGTTCGACTACATCGACGAAAAAGGTGAGCTCGGGCGCAGTGGCTACACCTACAAACGTGTGGCCAAACCTAAGTTTGAAGAGCCACAAGAGCGCCCCAAGGCCGAGCCCAAAGAGCCGAGCAAGCCTGAGCCCAAAGATGACCACGGCAAAGCCGATCCACACGCCAAAAAAGACGATGGTCATGGCGCAGCGAAAAAGGAAGAAAAGAAAAAAGACGACGGCCACGGGGAGCCGAAGAAAGAAGAAAAGAAGAAAAAGGATGACGGTCATGGTGGCGGCCACAGCGGTGGTCACGGCAAAGAGGCCAAGAAAGTCGAGCCCACGGTCAGCGCGGTCTACGATGCTGCCATCATCAAGCTTGATGGCAACAACCGTCCGCTCACCCCCGTCGTACAAACCAATGTCTATGCCGATTACTTTTTGTGCAAAAAAGTCATCACCACCAAATACCGCGACGCGATACTGGCAGAGATGAATACGTTTGCGGATCGCATGGGCCTACCCAGAGCACAAGATGTGCCCTGCATGGTCAAGGTTGCCAAACCCAACACCAAACTTCCAGGTGCTATCTACGTCGAGTTTTACGTCGATGACAAAAGTGCCGTGCAATGCCTGCGCACGGGTGAATGTGGCTCAACCCGTTTGGTCATGCTGTTTCCCAAAGATAAAACGGGCAAAAAGAGCAAAGAAATTTTTCGCTCCTACGTGCTGACCGATGAAAAGAAGTATCGAAGGGCTTCTTTTTGCGTCACCCCTGAAGGACAACTGCTGGGAGAAAAAAATTGCTACGTGGCGTTGAACCCAGATTGGCTGTTCAACTAAAAAATTGGGGAAAGTGGCCTGTCCGACTGGAATCGAACCAGTGACCCACAACTTAGAAGGTTGTTGCTCTATCCAACTGAGCTACGGACAGAAATGAAAAAAGGCCTCGAAAACGAGGCCTTTTTTACTTTTATGGTCGGGGCGATAGGATTCGAACCTACGACCCTCTGGTCCCAAACCAGATGCGCTACCAGGCTGCGCTACGCCCCGATTCGATTATTGTAACCCGCAAATGGACACTTTTCAGTTTAGGACCTCATGAAAATCTTATCTGCGTGTTGATTCACAATTGAGCCGTGAAAATTGATTTTGATGGCATACAAGCATTTGTGGTGACAGCGGAGCTCGGCGGCTTTAACAAGGCTGCTGATCAACTGCACATTACGCAAACCGCACTCACACGCCGAGTGCAAAAACTTGAAACTTACCTAGGCTTGAAACTGCTGGATCGCACCACGCGCCGCGTTGAAATGACCGCTGTAGGTCGCGACTTTTTGCCGCAAGCCCGTGCCATCGTGAACGAGATGACCTCTGCGGTGGGGCGACTCAAAGACATGTCACAACACGCCAAGGGCAACTTCACCCTTGCCTGCGTTCCAAGCATGGCCGCTCACATGCTGCCCCAACTCATTCGCCAATACGCAGATGTCTGCCCTGGCAACCGTATTCGACTGCTGGATGCAGCCTCTTACGAAGTCCGCGAAGCTGTGCTCAACCACCAAGCAGAAATTGGTATCGCCGTCAACGGTGAGGTTCATCCAGATTTGATTGAAACGCCGTTGTTTGACGATCCGTTGGTGTTCATCTGTCGCGACACACATCCCCTGCAAGACAAAGACACGGTCACGTGGGCCGATATGCGTGAAGCCGATTTGATTGTGGTGAGTAACTTCATGGCCACCCGCGTGTTCATGGATTACCAACTGGCCAAGCATGGCATTCGTCTGAATGGCAACTACGAGGTGCAACATCACGCCACCGCCATCAACTTGGTCGCGGCCGGTGTGGGCTGCGCCATCCTGCCCTCCTCCACACTGAAAGAAGGCGACAGGTCACACGTGCGCAAAATCACGTTGACGGGCCCAGTCGTCAAACGCAAAGTCGCCTTGCTGCGTCACAGAAACACCAGCCTGTCGCCCGCGGCTCAAGCGTTTTTTGAATTGATTCAAAAAGAACACCTCAAGCCCCAAACGCCATTGATGCGAAAAACGAAATAATCAAAGCCTAGATTGCACTTCTCAACATAACGGTTTGCCTCGACACTCGCCGGCATGACAGAAAAAGAAAGTGCAATCCACCCCGATGTGTTGGTCATCGGTGGCGGCAACGCCGCCTTGTGTGCCGCATTGATGGCGGCTGAAGCTGGTGCCTCCGTATTGATGCTCGAAGCCGCGCCCCGTGAATGGCGTGGTGGTAATTCAGGCCACACGCGCAACCTGCGTTGCATGCACGATGCGCCGCAAGATGTCTTGGTCGAAGCCTACCCCGAAGAAGAGTATTGGCAGGACTTGCTCAAAGTCACGGGTGGCATTACCAACGAAAAACTGGCGCGCTTGGTCATCCGAGCCTCTGCCACTTGCCGCGACTGGATGCGCAAACATGGCGTGCACTTTCAACCGCCACTCTCTGGCGCGTTGCATGTCGCACGAACCAATGCATTCTTCATGGGGGGTGGTAAGGCGCTGGTCAATGCGTATTACCGAAGCGCAGAAAAATTGGGTGTCCAAATTCGCTATGACGCGCCTGTAGAAAAACTAGATATTCAAAACGGACGCTTCGTGGCCGCTTATGTGAATGGCGAGCGCATCACTGCCAAAACCTGCGTCTTAGCAGCTGGGGGCTTTGAATCCAACCGTGAATGGCTGCGCGAGGCTTGGGGGCAAAACGAGCGCGGTGAATGGCCGGCCGACAACTTTCTTATCCGTGGCACACAGTACAACCAAGGCGTGCTGCTCAAACACATGCTGGCACAAGGTGCTGACCACATTGGTGACCCAACCCAAGCACACATGGTGGCGATTGATGCACGCGCACCGCTTTACGACGGCGGCATTTGCACCCGCATTGATTGCGTGTCCTTAGGTGTAGTGGTCAACCGCGAGGGTCAACGTTTTTACGATGAAGGCGAAGATTTTTGGCCCAAGCGGTACGCCATCTGGGGCCGCTTGGTGGCGCAACAACCTGGGCAAATTGGCTATTCCATCATCGATGCCAAAGCGATTGGCCGCTTCATGCCGCCGGTATTTCCGGGCGTACAAGCGAACTCGTTGCCCGAACTCGCCAATAAGTTGGGACTGCCGGTAGACACGTTCATGCAAACCCTCAACAGCTACAACAACGCTTGCCGCGAAGGCACGTTCGACCACACCAGCTTGGACGATTGCCACACCGAAGGCGTGACACCCGCCAAAACCCATTGGGCACGCACCATCGACACGGGGCCGTTTTATGGCTACGCATTGCGACCCGGCATCACCTTCACTTATCTGGGACTCAAAACCGATGACACCGCCGCCGTTCGCTTCAACGACACGCCTAGCGACAACCTCTTTGTGGCGGGCGAAATGATGTCTGGCAACGTTTTGGGCAAGGGCTACACCGCAGGTGTGGGGATGTCGATTGGTACGGCATTTGGTCGAATTGCAGGAACGCAAGCGGCCAAAGCAGCCTTGGGGGCACCCGCACAAGGAGCGCAACATGCAAACGCTTGACGCACTGACCCGCGATGCGCGTGCATTAGCTAATGGCGACGTGGTGTTGTCCGCCCCCGAAACCGAAGTGGCGCGGCAGTTACAAATTTGTAATGCCTGCCGCTACTGCGAAGGTTTTTGCGCCATGTTCCCTGCCATGACGCGCCGACTTGAATTTGGCAAAGCTGACATCCATTACCTAGCCAATCTGTGCCACAACTGTGGCGCATGTTTACACGCCTGCCAATATGCACCGCCCCATGAGTTTGCCGTCAACGTGCCACAAGCCATGGCACATGTACGTGGTCAAACGTATGCCGATTACGCATGGCCACCTGCCTTAGGTGCGCTCTACAAACGCAACGGACTCACTTTGTCATTGGCGTTGGCGGCTGGTTTGTCGTTGTTCTTGTTACTCGCATTACAAATCAATGGCACATTGCTCGCCAACGATTTGCAAGGCAACTTTTACAACCTGTTTCCGCATAACTTTCTGGTCACGCTATTTGCTCCTGTGT
>Ga0228698_1000104_pt1 | contig 76756 bp, 99 predicted proteins | sample McNCre117_Aug_MG_FD_178015 | JGI IMG/M metagenome (GOLD analysis project Ga0228698, IMG submission 178015) | Freshwater microbial communities from McNutts Creek, Athens, Georgia, United States - 1-17_Aug_MG | ecosystem: Environmental > Aquatic > Freshwater > Creek | place: USA: Georgia...
CACCCGAGCGTTGCCGTACACCCAAGCGTCGCCGTACACCCAAGCGTCGCCGTACACCCGAGCGTTGCCGTACACCCAAGCGTCGCCGTACACCCAAGCGTCGCCGTACACCCGAGCGTCGCCGTACACCCAAGCGTCGCCGTACACCCGAGCGTTGCCGGACACCCGAGCGTTGCCGGACACCCGAGCGTCGCCGTACACCCAAGCGTTGCCGGACAGGTTCTCAGGCTTCTCTATGTACCCACCCAAGTCTCCCGGTGTAACGCCACGCGCAGCTATTTCAGCAATAGCGCGAATGCGCTTCACCACCCTGCCGGGTGCTATAAATTTCTCGTCGCCGGGTACAAATTCAAAATGTTTTGGGATCATGGTTCACTCCTAAAAAGCCGCAACGAGGCGGCGGGTTGGTCAGGTGGGCTTGCGCCGCTCCCAAAACGGGTCGAACGCAAAGGGAAATTCGTAGTGCGGCTTGCCGTCAATCGCACTGGTGAAGATGGATCGAGACTGATTGGGGTACCGCTTCAGGATTTCCTTGACGGTTTCGTTGACGGGGGCGTACAGGTCGGACTGCCAGTTGCTGACGTCCACCCCAGCCTCAACCAAGTCGGTGTAGATGGTCATACCCGCACCTCCCGAAGAATCACCACGGCACCGGCACTTGTACGGCGCAGGGTGCATGGTTCGAAGTCACTTTCCTTGACGGGGCGCAGGGTGGCTTCATTCAATTGGGAGGCGCGGAAGATTTCGATGGCGACGTGCTCGCTGCGGGCATAGCGACGGCGTCGCCCTGTGGCTTCCAAACAAACGCGGGCTTTGTAATCAGGCATGGTTCACTCCTAAAAATGAGTCGCAACGAGGCGACGGGTTGGGGATTGGGTTGGTGCCCCGACGACGTACTGGACGTGGACGTTGTCGGGGGCTGGGAGTCAGGTTCAAGCTCAGGTCAGGCGGCCTTCGTCAACTGCTCGCGGTCTTCCAGCAACTGCAACTGGGAGACGAGAGCTGTGACGTGAACGTGACCGAGAGGGACGACGTTGTCGGGGACGCCGATGCCCCGGTACTCGATGACTTCGGTCAGGCGGAGGTTGCGGAAAAGCTCGGTCAGGAACCAAGTCAGGTGTGATTCGTGGAGGTAGCTCGTGTCCGGCGTGACGGCTGTCAGGGCCTTGTCGACGGCCTTCTGGACGCGGTTCAGGAGCTTGCCGAGTCGGGCCCACTTACGCGCATCGGCGGCGTGGATGTCGATCAGGTTGGCCTCGATCGACAGACGGCGGTCGGAATGCATTTGGAGACGGATGCCCACGTAGATGGCCTCGAAGACGTCGGGGCTCCTCAAGGTGAAGGAGGTGGAGCACTGGGTGCGGGCACCGAGCAGGGGAGAGCGCAGGCCGGTGCGGCCCCAAGAGGTCGAGGCGTCAGGCCAGACAGGCAGGCGGAAGGTGGGGGTTTTGGTCATGGTTCACTCCTAAATTGAGCCGCAACTGGGCGGCGGGTTGGTCAGGTGGGACCCTGAAAGGTTGGAAAAAGCGGCAATTTGACCTTGCTTTGTCTCAGGAAGCGAAAATCCTTTTAAATCAAGGGGTTAGTTAAAAACTGCACCTAAAAAAATCAAGTGTTTGCAGGTCGCCAAATTGGCAGGTTTTGACAGGCTGAAAATGAAGGGAAAAAGCCAAAAAGGGTCATTTTTTGGTGATTTTTAAAACTTAGGTTTTTATACCTGCTGAAATCAAACCGAGCCTTAGAGGGCTTTGCCTTCAGATTGCCGATTTTGCTATCAAAATAGGATCGAATTTGCTTAAAAATTAAGCACAATCATTTTGATAGCAAACCGAAGTCGAACTCCTGAAAAGATAGCGCCTGAATTGCTATTCTTTTTGGAGTGAAATTGCTTAATTTTTAAGCAATCACCAAAAACGGGCGAGGATGTACGCCTGCGCGCCTGTCCAACTCATTGCGAACAGGGTTTCGGTTCGGGTTTTGATTTGGATTCCGGATTCAGTTCGTTGAATCCGGGCGTAGACGTTGTCGGGGTCAGCGAGATCCTGCTGAAGGGCCTGCAGGTCGCGGAACCTGCGGGCAACATAGGCTGATGCGGCGCGGTCGTCCGTCAGGAAACGGGCCGCGGATTGGTGGATAGATCCAACGATTGACATGGTTCACTCCTAAAAGAGCCGCAACTGGGCGGCGAGATTGAAATTGTACTGTGTTTTTACACAGCGGTTTAGGCTGCCAATCGCATTGCAGTTGACGGCCTGCGGTCGCGGACCCATTTGTCCAGCGTCTGATAGGGCATGCAAAGTTCGATTGCAGCCTGCTTGATCGAAAGATTTTGAGTCAGTACGCGGTTTACCGCTGAATTGCGGAATTCGTTCGTGTACTTGTTCTGGTTTGCCGGTCGCTTTCGAGCCTGAGATCGAATGCGGTCGATCACTGACGCTGACGTTGACGTTGACGTTGACGTTGACGTTGACGTTGACGTTGACGTTGACGTTGTCGGGGCTTGAGTCGGCGATGTTGTGTTGAGCGGCGTCATTGACGTTGATGGGGCCGATTCCAGTTCGAGCCTGACATTCAGCGGCAGTCGAAGTTCATTCGCGCCATCGGTAACCACTATCCATGCTTTCATGATCGTCTTTCGGAATGATGAACGTGCCGATTCCCATCAAGACCGGAATCAGCGTTGCCCACCAGATGTTGATAAGAGACAGGATGCAGCCCATGAAGAGCCAACCTGACAAGCCCAAAAGGGCAATGGCAGCGATCATTTTCGATATCATGTTTCACTCCTAAACCTGGCCGAAAGTACGGAATCGCAGGTTATTTAAGCAGAAAGTGTTGTAATTACACAACAAACAACCCCAAAATCGACAAATTTTCGGGCTAAATGTCTGAGATGTACTGACTGGTTAGTCAGTAGTTGCGGAAAAGTGAGGCCTGGCCCCTCCACCCCCGACAACGTCAAGGTCTCTGTCAAATGCCCCGACGACGACAAGACCGAAGGCAAGACCTCCGTCAAGGCTCATGTAACTCCCCCTGTGCACACCGCAATGCACACAGGGGAAGGCACTCGTTGAAGTGCCCTCCTGAAATTTGTGCCCCGACAACGCCGTTGCCATTGACGTTGTCGGGGGTGCTTGGTACTGGTTGATTGTTGTGCCGCTTCCCCCCGATCAATACCTGAGAAGCTGCCCATGCACCGACACGATTACCTTGTCGGGGTTTAGGACAGTCAAACAGGATCACGCTTTAGACGTGGCATTGCCCATCACTGGGTTGCACTGTGATCGAAGTAGTTGACGCACAAGGTCACCCGGCTGTTAAGCAGGGGTGACCGAGACGCCCCAAGCGGGGCGTCACGTTGAACGGGGTTATTGCTGAGGGGAGGCTCACACGGCTGTGCTCGGTAACTATTCCGGCACCTATGGGTTACTCTGCGCCCTTCCCATGAGTGCCCATGCGGCGGCTCAACCTGCGTGAACAAGGTTGAGTTATGGCATGGGGTTTTCATGGGTGCAACGTCGCTCCCATCGGTCTTTGATCTTGTCGGGTGGCCTTGGCAAGGCCGTTCAACGGTTGCCACCTCGGTTGCCGACTTGTGCAGTGCGGGTTATGCGAGGGTGGCGTATGGCCAGCACCGACAACCTTGCCGATCTATCAGGTAGAGCAACACCCAACACCTAACAGGCAAACGCGGGTTTGCTTATAGGGGTTTGGTGTTGTCGCTGATAGCGGCGTTGTCGGGGCTGGCTTTTTAAAGTGCTGACGCGCAAACCCGCGCCACGTAATCGCGTAAACAGTGTTTCGCGGTACGTCAGCAGGGGTTACGGGTTACGATGAACCCGGCGTTACAGGGTGTTGCCTGAAGTAAACACCAGCTTGTGGCGTTTACTTCAGGCCACCGATGGGTGGCCGATTGATCAGAATGTTGCGGGTTCTGCAGTAGGGGCTTTGAACGTGTTGCCTGTTTCACGCTTGTAAGTTTCAAGCAAGGCAGCGTGCTCGGCCTGTAGGGTTTGGAGTGCAGCTTGACAAGCCTCAAATTGTGCTTTCCAGTTTGTGCTAGTTGCGGCTGTCTTAGCTGCCGGGGCATACACTGACAACAGCGCAACGCGCGTTAGTCCTGCCCATTCATCGTGTGCTGCCTGATCAGTGAAACGCTTGCCCTTGCACTCTGCAAGTGCTGCAGTCCATGCTTGCTTATCCTTGCCCTTGCCGTTGACAAGTGCAGTCTGCACAGGGCAGGCAGGGTTAGCCGTGTTGTTGTCAATCAGTTTGCGGTAAGTTGGATGACCAACTACATAATTGCTGATCACCTCCAACATGGTGTTTACAGTTGCTGCAATGCCACGGTCCGAACGTTTCCCTGTGAGGTATTCGGCTTTGTCTGCCGCAGTTGCGCGGTAAGCCTGTGCCTTGCTGGTCGTTGCTGCTGCTGTCATGATGATTCCCCTTTTGCGCGATAGGCGCACTGATCCAGCGGGCACGACATGCGCCTTTTGCTGTATGCCCTTTGTTTGGCATGGCTAGATTATAACATCAATAAAACAACTACATCAATATAGTGGTGTTGTATTTATACAAATTTGCGCCTGGGTGACGGCTACACTTTTTATAGCAAGGAAAAGAGGCCGCGCCTCCCTGTGCCTGTCGAAAAGTTTTCATACTCCGGCTACTATGTGGTATGATATTTGTCATGACTAACACAGATAACTACACCAATATCAAGGCCGCTGTTCTCTCGGGTATGAGCGGTTACGCCGCCGCCCGGAAGTACGGCGTCGAGCCTCTCTCTGTCGCCAAGCGCCTGTCCACTGACCCCGACATCGTCGCTGCCAAGGCTGCCGGCACCGTCAAGAGTCGGGCGAAGCGACACAAAACAACCAGCCACTACCTGAACCTCGACTACGTGAAGGCTGTCTTGGAGGGCGGGTTGAGCCAGACAGCGGCAGCTGCTCAGTTCGGGAAGGCCCAGTCACAGGTGGCGTTCGGTGTGAAGAAGGCGAGAGAGGAGTTGGCGTCACTGGGTAGGCCAACAAAGTCGCCACCAAAGGCACAACAGGCGAATCACATACAAGACCCCGAAATCGACGCCCTTCGCGCTCTCGCAACCGCCTATGCCGCCCGGCACGGTCTCACGTATTCGGAGGTGCTTGACAAACTGCGATGAGAAGTCCAGTCTGGACAACTCCGCCTTGGAAATCGGCATAGACCAGTAAGCCCTGGCCAACTCCCTGCACCGTACTGGCGGTGTTTTCCAACTTGCCTTCGGGCATGAGGGAGTTGACCAGGGTTTTCGTTTGGAGAAGAGGCCAATGACGCCCACACAGACGAGCCTGATCCACTCCAACGGATCAACCGTGACCATGTCCAGCCTTGACCTACTGGAACTTGTAAACGCCGCTCGGTCGGAGTTCGATGAAAAGCCTGTACGGCACAACGATTTCGTTGCTCGGTGTAGGGATGAACTGGACGGCGAACCCTACGAAACTTTCGTAGAGTTGGCGAAGGGTCAAAGACCTTCGGTAGAGGCGCTACGTATGACGGCCGACCAATGCAAGTTGGTCGCCATGCGTGAGTCCAAAGGCGTCCGCAGGAGTGTGTTGAAGCGGCTGAATGGGCTGGAAGCTAGGGTTTCCGCACCCGTCGTCGATCAGCTACCTATTGAGGCTGCAGCCCGCACGTTCAATGCTTTGCATTCCGTAGGCATGACCATAGGCCTGCAGACAAACATGGCTGCAATCAGTGCGAACCAGGCAACGTTTCGGCTGACTGGCAGCAACATGCTTGAGTTGATTGGTCACACGCACCTGGTGGCTGAAGTACAGGATCGGGCCTTGACGCCCACGAAGCTGGGCGACCCCTACGGTATGTCGGCCATCGCCTTCAACAAGTTGCTGGCCGCCAATGGAATGCAGACGAGGGTGGCCGGCGAATGGATGCCTACAGACGCAGCTGAAGGCTACTACCGGTACGAGGACACAGGCAAGGCGCATGGAGACGGCACACCAATCATGCAATTGAAGTGGTACAGCCGTGTAACGAAAGCAATCGGCCTGCAGGCTTACAACACCATGAACAAGGAAGCAGCATGAACTCTGTAAACCAAAAAGAATTCAACCACAGCAACGCCCTGCAAGACCTTGGTATCGACGTTCGATTGATCCTTGACGACACCGAGGCAGTGTTCCGCGCAGGGTCCGTGGCCCGGGCGATGGGATTCGCAGACCCAATCCTGCCCTTCATCGGGATGCACGAAAGGCATTTCGTTGTGTTCCGCGATGATGGGGCTTCTTTCAAGTCGAGTGACGTGTTCATCACTGAAGCAGTAGTGAGGGACTTGTACGGTCGAATCGTCGCGGAGGGTCGGAAATGCGTCAACTTTGACCCCTGGCTCGTGCATCAAGCTGTCACATCCTTCTGCGATGAGTTGGCTGACGAGCGGGCGAAGGACTACTGATGGCCTTCATCTCCAACTCACAAGCACGCGGCGACGTCATCGATGTCAATCCCGAAGTCCAACTGGACAACTTCAGCCTTCACGACTTGCTGAAATTGAAGGCAGATATCGAGCGGCGCCTGCCAGCCCGCACTTTGCGTGACATCTCCATGGAGCGAGAACTGCTGTTGCAGTGGATGGCCTCTCAGGAGCTGCAGAACCAAGTGCTGCAGGACGAGGCAACCCCCGCCAATCAGCGTGCACAGGTTGCCAATTCCACGGCCGGCATCCTTCAACAACTGGCAAAACTCCAGATTGAGGTCCATACCTCGGAGCGCCTGAAAAAGATCGAAATGATCCTGATCGAGTGCCTGGGGACGCTGCCGATGGAGGTCCAAGAGAAGTTTTTGAGCGCCTACGCAGAGGCTTTGGAGAGCTGAATTCCGATGTGGTTGACTTTCTGCAGAAAGTATTCCAGTCTGGAGCAACACATCTGACAGGTGTGGGCCCGTTGACAGCGGGTAGTTGACAGTCAGCCTTGGAAAGCCACCTGCCCGGAACTGTCCCGGGTCTGTCACGCCGGTTTGCGCCGGTGAGGTGGTTTTCCAAGGCTCGAAAACAAGAGGAAATGCGCTATGGACGCACCCAACGAGCAAGAGCAGACGTGCGTCTGCTGCGGTCAAACCAAACCCCTTGGTCTATTCGGATCCTACTTTGCTAAGGGCGTACGTAAGTACAAGCTCAAGTGCAAAGAATGTCTGATGGCGTACCAACGGGAGTACATGGCCAAGAAGCGTGCCGTAAGGGACGCCGAGAAGCCAAAAAAGCCACCAGTCCGCCTCTATGACGCTCATGGGAACGTGACGGATAAGTTGTGCAAGGGGTGTGGGCAGTACAAGCCGCTTGCAGAGTTCAACGCCAACTCACGCAGCGCGGACAAGCGCACAAGTTACTGCAGCGAGTGTGACAAGGAGAAGGCCAGGCAGTGGCGGTTGGCCAATGTCGAACGCTCACGTGCCTCTGTTAAGGCGTACCAGGCGGCACACAAAGACGAGGTGAAGGCGCGCAAAGATGCTTGGCGCACGGAGAACAAGGAACACCTTCGAGCCTGGCGTCGGGCCCACTACGAAAAGAACAAGGAGGTGATCCGTCAGTACATGCGTGAGTGGGCGCAGAGGAACCCCGGTAAGGTGGCCGACGCACGTGAGCGCCAGCGAATTAAGTACCAGGCGCGGGTGGAGGCTGATCGACAAATGGCCACCATCATGGATGTACCCCTGCCGGAGTGGCGCAGATCTGAGCTTCAACCGCATTGGGATGCTCAAAAAGTGCGGTGGGAATTGGACTACCAAAATACGTGGCGCAAGGCAAATCCGGATAAAGTTCGCGCAAGCATGCTTCGCTGCAGGGAAGGGCGTATTGACGAACTTCGGGCGAAATGGAGGGAGAAGGCCGCAGCTTGGCGGGCTACGCCGGAAGGCAAGAAGAAGAACCGAGAGAGGGCGGCCAAATGGCGGCTGGAGAACCCCGATAAGTACAGGGAAGGATACCAGTCGTACTACCGCACCAACACTGAGAAAGTTGCCTTGAGTAAGCGCCGGTGGGTAGAGCAGAACTGGGAGCACAGCAGGAACCAACAACGCGAGTACCGCAGCAAGCCCGGCGTGGCAGAGCGTCGACAGCGCCTGCACGCGCAGTGGGCTGCCAAAAACATGGAGCGCATCAAGCATCACCGCATGAGGCGGCGTGGTCGTCGTCTGCCGTGGGTGTCTCAACTGGACTTATTGCCCGCCTACTGGGAAGCTAGACGACTGTCTCGCAAAACAGGCATCAAGCACGAGGTGGACCACATATACCCTCTGCTTTCGGAGTACGTATGCGGTCTGGATGTTCCCGCCAATCAGCGGGTCATCACACAGTACGAGAACAGGTCGAAGGGCAACAAGATACTGGATTGCCTGCTGCCAGAGATGTGCGACGTCGCTCCGTGGCACGTCCACGTAACGGCAGAGGAGCAACAACAGGTGCCGCTGCACGCAGACACTTTGAAACGGACTACCTATGCTTGATCCAATCTCTCACCACCACCTTCAGCGCCTCAAAACGGCGACCACAGACCGAGTCAGCCGCACTCAACTGAGTCACTGGATTGCACGCGAGACGACCCTGAATGGACGCCCGTACAGCTTCAAGACGCACTGGTACCAGGAAAAGCTCCTGAATGACCCATCCACCGACATCGCCATTGTCAAACCGGCACAAATTGGTGCTAGTGAGTTGTCAATGCGTTGGATCTTGGCGCTTGTGATGACTACGCCGGAGGCGATGAGGGTGGGGTACACCTTCCCAACCTACACGGCAGCCACCAATTTCGCCCGCACCCGCTTTTCCAACATCATTGAGGGTTGTCAGGCGGCCAAGGCGGCGATGAACACCAGTGACATCGATACCGTCGACCTGAAGACGTTCGGAGAGAATCGAGAGATTCACTTTCGAGGAGCTGCGGTGGGAAACGCCGCCATTTCCACGACTCTTGACCTGCTAGTGCATGATGAGCTTAGTTTTAGTGCTCCTGAAATTATAGCAGCTTACACCAGTCGAACTCAGGCGTCGAAGCACAAAGGTCGCATCGTGTTCTCCACACCAACGTGGCCGGGGGACAGTATCACAACAGAGCTGGCCAGCTCGCGTCGGAACATGCTGATGTGCCGCTGCCAGCATTGCAACAACGTGTTCTACCCGAATTACTGGCAGCACGTGAAGATCCCCGGCTACGACAAGGACTTATCCGAGATCACCAAGGACAACCTCCACAAGATCCGGTGGCAAGAGGCTGCGCTGCTGTGCCCGTCGTGCGGGAAGCCGGCGGACTTGGAGAAGGAACACCGGGAATGGGTGATTGAGAACCCCGGCGAGAACCACACCACGTCCGGGTACAAGTTGAGCCCGTTCGACCTACCGGCTATTGTCACCCCGTCGAGCCTGATCAAGGGTTACACGAACTACGGTAACAAGACCCTTTTCCAGCAATTCGCCCTTGGGGAACCTGCGGAGGACAAGGAGCAGGGGTACACCGAGGAGGAGCTGGAGGCCGCAGGTGTTCAGTTGGCGCAAAGCCCGTTCCGACAGCACTTCTTAGGCTTAGACCTTGGTCTATACTGTCACGCCATGGTCGGCGGCCTGGATCACGAAGGTCGGCTTGGTGTGGTACACATGGAGAGGATACACCTGAGCAACGTTCGGGAGCGCTTGTCGGCCTTGACGGCGGAGTACCGGATCGTGCTACACGTGTCAGACCAGCAGCCGTACGTCGACCTCATCATGAGTCTGACAGATGAGTACCCAAACCTGTACGGCGGTATGTTCGTGACAAAGCAGGGCCTTGATTTGTTTGAGGTCCGGGTCAGAGAAGATAACCCCGACAAAGCCCAACTCAACGTCAGGCAGGTTTCACTCAACCGCGACGCTCTATTGGACAAGTTGCTTGCAGAGATGCGCTTGGGGAACATCTGGGTGCGCAAAACGGACGAGTGGCCGATCTTCAAGGCCCACATGCAAGACATGAAGCGGGCGAGCGCCACCCTAAGGAACGGCGAGTTCAAGTCATCCTGGGTCAAGTCGGCCAAAGGCAACGACCACTATACGTTCTCCCTGCTTTTCCTCTATGTTGCCGCCCAGATGCGCGGATTGGCGTCCTTCAACCTGCCTTCGGTGCCGGGCGTCATGAAATTCAAGTTGAAAACAAGCGTGTAGGGGGATTGACTTTCGCCCATGACCCTTCCAGTCTGGATCGGAAATGGGCATCCTCAACACCGTCTTCGGCTATTTTCTGCCTGAAAAACAGGCAGCAACGCAGCTTCCCAACTTTGAACCGCCCAAGGTCAAGCCGGGAAGCAGTGCTTTGCCGTCCAGCGTCAAGCGTTCCAGCACACGCGGGACGTCCAAGCTCCAAGAGACGGACCGACGGGTAGCCACAACGGACCTGCTGTCGTTGCGCAGCGGTACGTCCACCAAAAAGGTCGTTCATGACCTGGCGACGGTCACTCCGGACTTGTCGGCCTCGATCAACGCCTACTTGCGCTTGGCGGTGACGCCGGAGTTCACGGCGATTGCCCGCAATCAGGATGGCACGGCCAACCCCGAGGCGACAGCGGCGTTGCAGCAGGTGTTGAACCGGTTCAACAGCCTCCAAGACTACGTTCAGGGGTTCAGCGAGATTCGCTCTGTGCACTCCGTGGCGGAGGCCATGGTCAAGGAATTGCGCATGTACGGCTCCTGCTCGATGGAGTTGGTGCTGGACAAGGCGCGTCTGCCCTACAAGTTGCAGCCGATTTCGACCACGCAGATTGGTTGGAAGGACGACGGGAAGCAGGTCTTCCCCTTCCAGAAGCCCGCCAGCGGCGATGACATCGATCTGGACATTCCGACGTTCTTCTATGAGGAGTTGGACAGCGACCTGACCAACGCGTTCTCTGTCAGCCCCATGGAAGCGGCTGTTCAGGCGACCTTGGCCGACCAAGAATTCACGAACGACATCCGGCGCGTGATCAAGCGGGCGCTGCACCCGCGGATGACGGGCTCGATTGACTTTGAGCAGTTCCGCAAGAGCCTGCCTCCGGACGTTTCGGCGGACCCGAAGGCGTTTCAGGAGTACCAGAACCAATTCCTGACGGCCATTCAGGATCAGGTGAACGGGCTGGAGCCCGACGACGTACTGGTGTTCTTCAACACACTGCAGTTTGAGTACCTGTCTCGCGGCAACGAGTCGCTGGAGCGGGAGTACAGCACGCTGCAGAACATCCTGAACTCCAAGATGGCGGCCGGCGCGAAGGTGCCCGGGGCGGTTTTGGGTCATGGGGCGGGCAGCCAGAACATCGCGTCGACGGAGTCCGCGCTGTTCGTGAAGTACGCGCTGGGCACGCAGCTGCATGTCAACAGCATCCTTTCTCGGGCGCTGACGATGGCGGTGCGCCTGTTGGGTCACGATGCCTATGTTGAGTTCGCCTTCCAGAAGCCGGATTTGCGCCCTGACATCGAGCTCGAAGCCTTCAAGACCATGAAGCAGGAGCGCACGCTGGAGTTGTTGTCGCTGGGCTTGATCAGCGACGAAGAGGCGTCCATCACATTGACGGGCAAGTTGCCGCCGAAGGGCGCCCAGAAGCTCTCCGGCACAGGCTTCAAGGGCAAGTCTGCAGGCGGCGACATCAACGCCAACCCCTACAGCACCACCGGCAGCCCGGGAAGCAGCCAGTCCACCAAGGACAAGGCCAACGCGCCGGATACACCCACTCAAAGCAAGGGCCCGGCAGCGTCGTTGGTCCGCGTGATCTAAGGAGAGACGATGGCCATCGAGATCGACAAGTACTGGGCGAGCACCGAAGAGACCCTGAACCAGCACATGCTGAATTTGGCTGTGACCATGAAGCATGGCTACCAGCCCGGTTCGCAGGCGCAGCAAGAGGACAAGTCCCGGCTGCTGGATGTGCAAGGCAGCGTAGGCGTCATCAGCATCCGCGGTGCCCTGACCAACCGCGACGCTGGTTACGGCTCCTACGAGACAACCTACCCCGAAATCCGCCAAGCCCTCATCCAGGCGGCCGCTGACCCGGCGGTCAAGGCTGTGGTGATGGACATCAGCTCCGGCGGTGGCTCGGTGGCGGGCGTCAGCGACACCGGCAAGTTGATCCGGACGGTTGACGGCATCAAGCCGGTCTACGCTTTCTCCGACTCGATGATGGCTTCGGCTGCGTACTGGTTGGGCTCGTCAGCCCGCAAGGTTTACGCCTCCGAGATGGCCGAGGTGGGGTCCATTGGCGTGATCACGACCCACATGTCCATGCACCGCCTGTACACCGAGATGGGCATTGACCCCACGGTGATCCGCGCCGGTGAGTACAAGGCTTTGGGACACCCTATGGAGCCCTTGTCCGACAAGGCCAAGGCGACGATTCAGGGCCAGCTGGACCAGATGTACGGCATGTTTGCCGGCTACGTCGCCGAGCGACGCGGTATGAACATCGACACGTTCAACAAGACGGCCGGCGAGGGTCGCGTGTTCATCGGTGCCAAGGGAGTTGAGGCCGGCCTGCTGGATGGCGTGACGAGCTTCGACAAGCTGATCTCCCGCGTGGAATCCGATATCCAACCTGAGCCACGGAACGCGTTTACGCGCATGTCTGCGCCCCAAAACGCCGTTGCACAAGCCTCTGCAGAAATTTTTGCAGCAGGGGGGATTGCTTTTTCTCAAAACCCTCTCCAGTCTGGATCGAACGTCATTCAAGGTACCACCATGAAGAAAGCCCTCACTGAACAGCAATTGGCCGCACTGGCCGAAGGCGCCGGTGCAGCCGTAGAGGCTTCCATCGAGCAGCCTGAGCAAGCAGCTGCCCCCGCAGCGGAAGCCTCTCAAGCCGAACCGGAAGCCGCACAGGCGCCCGAAGCCGCCGCCGCCGCTCCCGAAACATCCATCGTCCAAGTCCTGCAGGCGCAGTTGCAAGCCTCTCAGGACAAGGTCATCGAGCTGTCCGTCGAGATGAAGTCTATGAAGGCTGAGCTCGAGGGCGCCAAGAACGCAAACGCAGGTCTGCGCTCCATTGCACAGGCCAGCATTGACCGCATGAAAGTGGCTCTGGGCATGCCCGGTGGCGTGGCCGCAGCCAACGACGAGGCCTTGTTGGCCGAGCACGGCACTCTGCGCTCGACTTTCGAGGCCAAGTTCAAGTCTGGCGGTGTTGCAGCGGTTTCCGCTGCAGCGCCTCAGGAAGGGGCAGTCTCGCAGCCGGATCCGGCTCGTCAGGCCCGTATTCAAGCGACTCGCCTCAAGTAAGGAGTAACTCACCATGGCGAAATTCAAGTTCGGACCCTTGGTCGATTCGACCGAAGTCATCACTGCCCGTACCGCTGACGGTACTGGCGCATCCAACCAACTGCTGGACGCCGACACCGGCAAGTTCCTGAAGCTCAAAGGCGACAGCCAGTACGGTCTGTGCGCTGTGGGCGACGAGATCGAGGGCGTGTTGGTAGCCGCCAACTATCCCGCTCCCGCCGACGGCTACAACCTCGGCTCTGTGGCAGTTGAAGGACGCGTTCGCGTGACTCTGGACGGTCTGCAGGCTACGCCCGGCACCGGTGTGATCGCTGTTGGCGACTACGTTGTGTGTGGCACCGTTGTCGCACGCGGCACCGCTCTGGGCACCGGTGTGTACCCCAAGGTCTGCAAGGCTACTGCCGCTGGCAACACCTTGAACTTCAAGTGGCGCGTGGTGTCTCTGGATGGCACGACCGCAGTGGGTCAAACCGCTGTGATCGAGTCCCTCTGCTGATCAGCGGCGCAGCTCAACAACAAGAACAACAGGAGTAACTCCATGAGCCTCGTTTACATCGCCGCAAACGGCGACAAGTTGCCAGTCGACCTGTCGCTGGATCTGTACAAAGACGCCGCAGACGCGGGTCAAAGCCTGCCTCAGCTGCTGGCCAATCGCTACCCCACCAACGCCGAAAAGCATGGCTCGACCTATGAGCAGCTGATGGAACAGTGTGGTGTGTTCGTCAAGGGCAACAAGGAATTCGGCATCCGCGCAAGCACGATGCAAGAAGTCCTGGCACCCAAGGAAGCCAACGGCCTGATCACACGCGAAGGCATCCCCGCATCGCGCATTCTGTTCCCTGCCACCATTCTCGGCATCATCGAGAACAAGCTGGCTGTGGACCTGACCTCTGACGCCGACGCCTTCAACGGCTTGGTGGCTCAGGACGACACCATCGCTACCGACAAGTTCGAGCGCCCTGTGCTCAACTTCTCCGAAGCTGAAAAGGGTCGTGCGATGCCTGTGGCCCAGTTGGCCAAGCCCCAGACCATGCTGAGCATCACTGCCAGCGACAAGTCGATGCGTATCCCCACGTGGGGTATCGGTATGGAGATCTCCGAGCAAGCCTTGGCCTCCACACCTATCGACCTGGTAGGTCTGGCCATGGCTCGTCAAGCCGCTGTGGAGAAGAACGAACGTGCCCACAACTTCATCCTGTCCCTGTTGAACGGTGACGTGGATCTGGGTATGGCCGCTCTGAGCACCATCTCCAACAAGGTCGTGACCGCTGTGTCTCTGGACAGCACCTCCACCACCGGCATCAGCCACAAGGCTTGGATCAAGTGGCTGGGCACCAACAGCAAGAAGCGCAAGATCACCCACGTGGTGACCGACGTTGAAGGCATGTTGGCCATCGAGCTGCGCTCCGGTCGCCCCAACTACAGCGACAACATCAACGGTGTGACTCAACGCACCAACACCACCTTCAATGTGGCCAACCCCAAGTGGGAAAGCAACGTGACGGTGATCCTGATCGAAAACGCCAGCTGGCCTGCCGGCACCATCATGGGCGTCGACGCACGTTACGGCGTGCACCGCGTGTCCAGCCTGATGGCCCAGTACAGCGCCGTCGAGCAGTTCGCCCTGCGCCGTGCCACTGCCCTGCGCGTGGACTCCGGCGAGATGGCTTACCGCCTGTTCGACGAGGCGTTCGAGGTTCTGACCTACTCCTGATAGGTCTGAATGAGGAGGGCGGCTTTGGCCGCCCTCTTTTTCTCCACCACCGCAAGGAAACCAAAATGAGTGACGTAGACACCGCCAAGACTGACCACGTGCAGCCGGAAACCACATCAGGGAAGCCACCCAAAGCAACGAAAGAAGCAAAGCCAAAGGTTGCTCGCGTGCGCTCTCTCGTCGGCGACTTCCTGATCCTGCACAGCAACACCCGCATCGGCGACGGCGAGGAGAAGAAGGTCGAGATCGACCCTTGGGTCCAGCTTCAGATCGATTCAGGCAAGCTCGAAATCGTGGTCGACTAATACCCTTGGCGGGGTTTCGGCATGGCTTTGACACCTTACTGCACCAACGACGAAGTTCGTGCTGTCCTCGGTATCACGCAGAGTGAGATCAAGGACGAAGTGCTGGACTTGCCCATCTACGAGATGGGCTTGAAGCGAGAACTCAACCGGATCTCGCCGTCACTGCCTGCCGCTTTTTCCACCGTCAATGGGCTGTCCGCCCTGACCAGTGCGGAGCAGACCTTCAAGGAAGCTGTTCAGGTCTTCTCCGTCTACGCGGTGGCGCGACAGGCGGGAGCTCCACTTGGCCTTTCCGCGCCAAAGAGCCTCAATGACGACAAGTCCGGGTTCAGCCGATACGCAGATTCACCATACCGTGACGTCCTCGAACGAGTCGACATGATGTTCCAACAGGCGCGGCAAGACCTTGTGGATGCTTTCGCCGCCTACGCTGGGGCGACTTCAGCGGCATTCTCCGGAATGCCCGCTGGACTCGCCTTGTCGAGCCGATCCTATGACCCTGTAACCGGAGCGTGACCATGGAGCTGGTCGACGTCGCCAGCTTCTTTGACAAGATCCCTGCGCGGGATCCAGTCTCTGGCGCTTTGCTGTTTCACTGCCAGATCCTGGCCTTCGACGAGAGCAAGCGGGACGCCTACACGGCCTACCGCCGTATCCTTTCTGTCCACCCAGACACAGTGGTTCCGGTGGGCCGGGTCATCAGCGCCTACGGCACCAAATGGATGATCGGTGAGGGACAATCTGACGGCTGGGAGAATGAACACCGCCGCAAACATGTGCTCCATAAAGTGACAGGTCAGGTGTCTGTGTACCGCCTGTCAGGCTTCCTCACCGGTACACCTGCTGCACAGGTGTGGGGCGATATACAGTGGGTTGCGGACAAGAAAGAGATGGAGGTTTCCAGCCGGACCCCACAGAAGTTCGCCGCCATCCTGCCGTCCAGCACCACAGTCCAGTTGGGCGATGTGATCGTTCTGGGTGAAACAACCGTTTTGGTGGGTGCACGTACCGCCCACGCCTCAGGGTTCGTGCAGGCTGAGGGCACGGAGCAGTGGATGCCTGACGCGGCGTCCGTCACCCTGACCACCCGCACATACTCCCCGGCGGCCGGCGGCTACACCAGTCCGACGAACACTACCGTCAGTGCGTGGCGTGTGCGGTGGCAGGATATGTTTGCGTACGATGACCAGCTCGACGAGCGTTACCAAGAGGGCGATTGCACCTGGGTGCTGCCAGCCTCTGCCACCGTGTCCACCGCCACAGAGATTACCTACGGCGCGTTCAAGTACACCGTGCTGGCCATCCGCGAAGAGTTTGGCTGCAAGTTGATCCACGCGAGGCAGCGGTGAAGATTGATCTGCGGTCATTCGATAAGGCCTCCGCCATGGTCATTCGCCGGGCGGAGGAGACACTCGTGGCGGAGTACCGTGATGTTGCTAGAGAGATATTCTGGCGCATCCTGAATGAAACCCCGCAGTTCACGGGCAGGGCGACGGCGCACTGGCAGGTCGGGATAGACGCACCAGATCTGAGCTACCAAGACGACTCTGTGGGGAAGGTGGTCAATATGTTGACCGGCCGCCACAAGAAGAACGGTCAGTTCTACAAAGCAGATTCAGCTCTATCCAAGGGGCACCAAGATGCTGTAATGGCTGCGTGGGCGCGCAACGAGCACAAGTTTGATCTGATCAAGCGCAGATCCAAGGTATTCTTTTCCAACAACGTGCAGGGTGACACGGACGGCGGCAAGAGCAGTGAGAACTACATCACATCTCTGCAGGAGTCTGGGTACTGGGTAGAGAAGCTACGTGGCGTGAACAAGCCCTATGAAACAGTGGCTGAGACCATCATGTTGGTTCAGCTAGCCCGCTCACCGACTGGCCGAGGCCCGTTCACATTCAGAGGAAGCCGGCAGGCATTCACCAACCTATGACCACGCAAGCCTTCCGATCTGCCGTCTTCTCCCTGCTCGATGGCCACCTGTCTGCCAACCACCCCGGCGTGTTCGTCATGTGGGAGAACGGGCCGGAGGTGGATGAAGCCTCCGTCGGCGACCTCTTTGTCGATGTTGAGCTGCGCTTCTATGGGGCGCAGCTGATTGAGGTGGGGCAGGGCGGCAGAGGTCGGCACAGCGGGGCCATCAGTGTGGACGTCTACGCCAAGCAGGCCACCGGAACAGCCAGCGGGGATGAGATCGTCGATGGCTTGGTCTCCCTGTTGAAGTCCAAGCGGCTAGCAGGCGGCATCACCACGATGCCCCAGCGCAAAGTGCCCAACCCGGCAAAGGGCTGGCACCGAACAGGGGTCTTGGTTCCCTTCCTTCTCAACGAATAATTTTTTCGTATAGGGGGATTGCTTTTTTCGAAAAGCTCGTCCAGTCTGGTTTGAAACATTTTCTGCCTGATTGGAGATACCCATGACCTACGCGTCCGGCGCCTTTGGCCAACTGCGCTACATCCCCGAGGTGACCCAAAACGTCACGCCCGTTGCCGGCAACGGTGTCAACTTGCGGGTCACCAATCCGACCTTGAAGGCTTCCGTCAAATCGGTCAAGTCCAACGAGATCTCTTCTACCCGCATGGTGTCCGGTTCCACCAACGTGGACATCGATGTCAGCGGCGGCTTCGACTTCGAGCTGTCTGGTAAAGAATACGACCCGTTCATCGAAGCCTCGGTGTACGGCGCATTCGCCCACTACGGCACCAATGGCCTCGGCTCCACTTTCTCCTGCACAACCACAGCTGGCAAGATCACTGCCGGCGCAGCCCCCACCGGCGGCTCCGCTTTCACCGGTCTGGCTGCCGGCTCTTGGTTCAAGCTGAACCCACCAGCAGGCGCGAGCGACACAGTGAAGACCTACTTCGCTGACAAGTGGTTCAAGGTGGCCTCTACTACCTCCACCGAGATCACTCTGGACGCAGCCACTCAGATCAGCGGCGCTGGTTTGGGCATCACTGCTGTGGCTGGCTTCTCTGTGACTCAGTCTGTGGTGAGCAACGGCAACACTGCCAAGTTCTTCACGTTCGAGTACGACCAGACCGACATCGCTCAGTTGCTGCAGTTCCGCGGCATGCAGACCAACTCCATGGACCTGAAGCTGGACGTTGGCTCGATCATCACCGGTTCGTTCGACTTCATGGGCATGTCTCACGGCATCACCCAGACCACGACTCTGCCCGGCAGCCCCGTGGCCAGCCAGTCTCTGGACCCCATGAACGCTGTGACCGACGTTGGCCTCGTGATGGAGAACGGCGCGAACCTATTGTCCGCAGGCTCTTTCATCAAGTCCGTCAGCCTGAACATCGCCAACAACCTGCGTGCCCAGAAGGCTGTCGGTGTGTTCGGCAACGCTGGCATCGGTTCCGGTGAGCTGGCCGTTAGCGGCTCTCTGGAGGTGTACTTCGAGGACGCCACCTACTACAGCAAGTGGCTGAACGGCACCACCACCAGCCTGGCAATCGGCATGGCCGACCAATTGGGCAACGGCTATCTGTTTGAAATGGACAAGGTCAAGTTCAAGGACGGCGGCCTGAAGCCCGGCGGCAAAGACTCCGACGTGATGTTGAGCTTGCCTTTCGACGCCTTCTACAACGCAGGCACTGGCCGCGGTATCCGCATCACACGCGCCATCTCTGCGTAATAAGAATCCGGGGGCCTCGATGCCCCCGATCCCTTCTCCCGTGGGTTACGGGTGATCTCCGCCAAGAAGAAGTACAACAATGGACATTTTTGCCACATTCGCCACCGACGAAGCTCTCGAGACCGAGGGCAAATGGTTCAACATGGGTAAGACCACCCGTGTGAAGGTTGCCCGCTCCGGCAACCAAAAGTACGTCAAGCTGCTTCGCAAGAAGCTCGAAGAAAACAAGCTGGACCTAGAGACCATGGGCGACGACGCCAACGACTTGGCCGAGAAGGTTCTGGTTGACGTGATCGCTGACACCATCCTGCTGGACTGGGAAGACATTCAGTACCAAGGCAAGGAAATGGAGTACAGCCGTCTGAACGCACGTCTGCTCCTGCAGATCAAGGACTTCCGCAAGAAGATTGTTGGCTTCTCCGAGAGCTTTGAAGCCTACAAGATCAAGCAGGAAGAAGAACTGGGAAACGACTCTCAGACTTCCTGAGCTGGCAGCTCAAGTGGGGCCCGCACCTGAAAGCCTTTCAGGCGCAGGCCAAAAAGACAGGGGTGGTTCCGCCGCCCCTTTTGCGTAGGCCCAAACTCAAGAGGGACGATCAAGACTTCTTGAGTGCCTTCTACGCCTGCAACCACAGTCGGCAGTCCGGGGGCATGGGCGGCCATAACCCCATCACCATCTCCGAGGTGAGGAATTATCTTGACGTGGTGGGGATTGACACCACGGACGAGAGGGCCAAGTATCTGAGGGTCATCCAGCTTCTCGACTCCATCTACCTGACAGATGCAGCCGAAAAGGTGAAGGCTCAACAGAAGAACAAGAAGCCCTAATATGAGCAACAGTGACTTTACCGTCAAAGGCTCCCTCGACATAGACCTCAATGATGCGGAGTCTGCGCTTAAGCAATTCAAGCGCATGCTGCAGGCCGCAGCCAATGACGACCCCCTGTCCCAGATCGGTAAGGGCGTAGATAAGAATTTCAGCCAGATCGGTTTGGGTCTGGTGGGTGTCCTTGAGAAGATGCACAAGGCTGTGCAGGCTTCCAACCAGCGGACAGTAGCTGAGGCCAAGAAGACGGGTAAGGATGTGGCCGATGCTATGGAAGCGGAGGTCGGCAAGAAGACGATCAAGGTCAAGATTGAGGGGCAGTACACCCCCTATAACGCGCAGACTGTGTTGTCTAGGGATCTGGCGAACAACCAGAAGGCCATACAGCAAGCGTACAACGCGATGTACACGGAGAGGCAAAGGCTCCAGAAAGAGATGGAGTCGGCTAGGAACTCCTCGGCCTCCAAGTTCTCCGAGGACGATACAAGAACTCTTTTCGGTCTTCCTTCACGTGATGGGATGAAATCCTTCGCTGCGCAGTTGAAGGCGCAGATGCAAGCGGACCAAGCACAGCTCGTAAAGGACGCCAGTGAGAATCAGGCACGGATGCTTGCGTCGCTGAAGAACCAGACCAAGGCAATGTGGTCTGGCCAATCAGCCGATCAGAATGCAGCCCTGACCACCCTCAAGAACCAGTCCAAGGTGATGTGGGCTGAGCAAGCTCAGACGCAGCAAGCGGGCCTTGAGCGTCTGAAATCTCAGAGCAAGGCCATGTGGGCCGACAAGGCCAAGGAGCAGGCGGCACAGAAGGAGGCACTCCAGGACGACCTGAACTTCTACCACAACATCTTGAACCTGAAGGTCAAGGCAGAGCGCAAAGCGGCGGAAGAGATAGCGGCGGCGCAGAAGGCAGCTACAGCTTCAGCGGCCAAGGCCATGGTCAACCAATCCATGCAAGGTTTGCCACCAGACCACAAGGTTCGGATCGGGGACTATTCCGCATGGAACGCAACCGCTACTGGCAGTCAGCACGGCACGCTTCAATCGATTTACAGGCAAGCAAAGACACCTACCCCCAAGATCGAGTCAAACAGAGAGCCGAACTGGGCTGAGGTCATCACAGGTACGGGTGCTGCCGCTCGCGGCGCGTCGAGAGACGTGCAGATGTTCAGTGGTCACATGAATGACCTCCACTCCGCCGCTCGCGGCGTGGCGTCAGGCTTTAATGCGATGTGGTTGACGTGGGGCAACATCGTCCCGCTGCTGGCCGGCGCAGGGTTCTCAAACATGCTGGTGCAGACCGCCAAACTCGGGACTGAGTTTGAGAGCGTCATCCGCGCTATGCAGAACCTGGGAGAAGTGGGCGGAACATCCATCAACCAGCTGTCCGCTGCAGCACTGCAGATGGGGTTGAACACACAGTACGGACCCATAGAGCTGGCCAAGGGGTTGAAGACGCTCACCCTCGCAGGCCTGGATGCCGGGGAAGCACTCGCTGCTCTGCCGCAGATGATGAGCTTCGCCACGGTGGCTGAGATGCCGCTCGACAAGGCGTCTGAGTCCTTGATGGGCATATCCAAAGCCTTCGGGTACACCGCCGAACGCGCTTCAGTGGCTGGGGATGTAGTAGCCAAGGCTGCAGCCGTCTCCATGTCGTCTGTATCGGATATGACAGAGGCTTTCAAGCAGGCGTCGACTGTCGCGCAGCAGTACGGCGTATCAGTGCAGGACGCGTCGGTGTCCCTTGCCTTACTGTCAAACCTCGGCATCAAGGGGGCATCCGCCGGCACCGCCGTGCGCAATATGTACAACGAGCTGATAGGGATGGGTAAGGAGGCGCGAAAGATCCTCTCAGAGAAGCTCGGAGTCAACGTGTTTGACGAGCAGGCGAAGGCCCTGAAACCCCTAGCCACAATCATGAAGGACCTGTTTGGTTCGCTGAGCAGGTACGACTTCGAGAGCCAGATACGCATGCTCACCAAGCTGGGCGGTGAGCGAGGAATGAAGACGTTCTCTGCTGACCTGATCGCTATGGCTACCGCAGCTAAAGAATCCGGCAAGGACGTCAACTCTGTGTTCGACGAGATCAAGAAGCAGATGGAAGACGCGCCCGGTTTCACAGCCAAGGCTGCGGCAGGTATGGCCTCGTCTACAGAGAACATCATGAAGCAAGTGCCAAGCGCCTTGCAGTCTGCACTTATTCAAACCTTCGAGGAGATGTCTCCGTACCTCGTCAACTACAGCATCCAGTTGCGGGACATGTTCAAATCCAACGAGTTCAAGGAAGGACTCGCTGCAGTCGTCAGAGGCGTAGGGGAGTTCACAGGCCTGCTTGTAGACGGTATCAAGTACCTGTACGAGCATAGGTCCGCTGTAGTGCTGCTTATAGAGGCATACGCTGGGTTCAAGATACTGCAAGCACTTGGCGGGATGCTCGCCGGTGTAGCCGCGCAGACCTTGGCGTTCAACGCCGCGCTGGTAGCCCAGTCGCGAGCGGCGGCGGGCGCTGAAGCGTCAATGATGACGTTGAGAGCCGCACTGATAGGTGTCAACACTGCTATGGGTGTGGTCGGCCTGGTGCTCGCGGCTGGCGCCGCAGCGTGGGGTGTCTACCAGTGGGCGACGGCGGACGCCGCTGATCAGACCAAGGACAGCACTGATCGGATTAAGGCGGCTGCCAGTGAGGCAGCCAAGGCCGAGCAAGCGCGTTTCGATGTGTCCATGGAGTCCATGCAGAAGGAGCTGGACAGGTTGGACGCCGTTCTAAAGGCTAAAGGCGACGATAAGTTGGCTGCCCAGATACTGAGGGACTCCGAGGCTGATCGAACGGTACAGCGATTGGCAGACCTGAACTTTGAGGAGATCTCTCTCAAGCGCCTGGAGGCCGCCACAAAGCGAGCGGAGGCTGCAGAGGTTGCCCGTATCGGGGTGGGAGGCGGGAACCAGTCCAGAATTGCAAACCTCAACGCTGAGGCTGATGCTCTGGAAGGGGCTGCCAAGGCCATGCAGGATGACAACGATAGGCAGATTAACGCCTATCTGAAGATGTTGGACGCCATCCGCACCAAATCCAAAGCGGTGGCCGACCTCGGCACGACCAATACGCGCCTGCCGAAGGGGTCAAACAAGTACAACCCAGACGAGGGCTCCAACAAAGGTCGCGGCCTCTCCCTCAAGCACGATAACGAGCTTCAGCAGGTTGAGAAGCGCTACGCCGACGAGTTGTCCACCATCAAGGGATTCGAACATAACGAGCAGAAGTTCCTGAAGGAGAGCCACAGCGCGAAGCTCATCAGCGACGGCCAGTTTTACGCGCAGGAGACCTTACTGGCCCAAGAGGCAGAGGCGGCGCAGCTTGCACTGATAGCGAGGACTGAGACGGCCTACATGGAGTCTCAGTCGAGGCGCATCGAAGATCTGCAGGGGCAGCATGACAGGTACCTCGCCAGTATCAAGGGCAAGGTCAACTCGTCCGAGCTGAAGGCTAAAGCCGACGAGGACCTTACTCGCCAGATGGTTGACATCGGCAACGCTGCTGTGACCTTTTGGCAGAAGATGAACAACGACGGCAAGTCAGTCGAAGACAACGCACTTGCACGCGTGCGATCACAGGCCATCAAGGCGGCAGGAGCGATTAAAGAGGTCGATACAGCCACAGAGAAGTTCTGGAGGGATGAGGCGAATAACCGGGCCAAGGCGGGTCGGGTGACGTCGGTGGAGGACGCCTTGCGTTATGCCACCCCAGAGTCGGCTGCGTACATCTCAGCTGCCGCAAGCGAAACAGAGAGGATCAACGACCTGTTGTATGCACAGGACGAGATCATCCGAGTGAAGACATTGTCGGTAGAGTCTGCAAGGGCGGCCGCAGCGCTGGAGGGGCAGGCCAACGATGAGTTGAATAAGCTGTACGAAGCTCAGCGCCTGGAGCTCGATAAGTTGATTGGGGCGAGAAAGACACTTGCCGGCATGCAAGGGGACATGGCCAACATCTCCGGTCAGCGCGCCCTCACCAAGTTCCGTAAAGACGAAGAGGCCGCTCTCAAGAACGGCGTCGCCGACGCCATCGTTACCGGCCTGTTCGAGGGCGGGCAAGCAGGCAAAGGCAAGCTGCGCAACCTGATCATGGCCGAGCTGCGCAAGCCGATCACCGTGGTGGTGCAGGCCATCGTCAACCCGGTCATGGGCGCTCTTCTGGGTAGCCTTGGACTGAGCAGCACTGCGGCGGCAGGGCAGGCGGGAGACTCCATGTTGGGCAGCGTGTCGGGCTCAGTCGGAAGCTCAGCCTTGAGCACGTCAATCTTTGGTCCTGGCGGTGTGTCGGGTTTCGCTACCAGCGTAGGCGAGGGCGTTGCCGCCACGATCTCCGGCACGAGTGGGGTACCGCTCGCCTCAGCCGGATCAACGGCATTCAACATCGGCGCATCTCTACCTTACGTCGGAGCAGCTCTCTTGGCCCTCAACGCCCTTGGCGCGTTCCGCACAACAAGGACAGTGGGCGGTGGCTTGTCGGGCACGCTGGGCTCTGGAGACATCCAGTCCTATGACCTGACTCGCACATCCGGCACATTGTTCAGCGGTCCAGACTACAACATCTCCAACAAGCAGAAGTCGGCTTGGTCAGAGATGATCCAGAATGATTGGAAGTTGGCCCGCAACTCTATCATCGACATGGCCAAGTCGCTGGATCTGGCCACAGACGGTGTCAAGAACTTCACAACCACACTGGGCACGGATGTCATCCACCCTGACACCGGAGGTCTTGGCATCAAGCTCGACGACCTAGTGGGCAAGGGGTTGACGGACGCCCAGTACGCGCAGGAGGTGAAGAAGCGCATCTCCGAAGCAATCCTTGCCGGCTCGGACGCGATGGCTCAGGAGCTGATCGGATCCTGGAAGACCACTACTGAAGTCATCAAGACTCAGGTGCAAGGCATCTTCTCCGACGACTTCGTCACAACCGAAGAAGAGAAGACCGTCACCAAGCGCGAGTACGTGGTCAGTGAGTTTGCCCGCTCGAATGAAACTGCCATCGCGACGCTGACACGTCTGTCAACCAGCTTGTCCTCTTTCCGCAATGCAGCTGAACTGCTCGGCTACTCCACCAAGGTGGCAGGGCTGGCGGGCGCCAACGCGGCCAGCCAGTTCATCGACCTGTTCGGTAGCCTGCAAAACTTTGAGTCCCTGACGGCAGACTACTTCAAGAATTTCTATACGGATACCGAGCAGATTGCGCGGCAGAAGGCGATCCTTGACGGAAAGTTCAATGACCTTGGGTTGGCCATGCCCACGACCAAGTCGGCATACCGAGCGCAAATGGACGCGGCAGTGTCATCAGGAGACCAGCAGAGGATCGCGGATCTGCTCAAGCTGGAACCAGCCCTCGCGGCCCTGTTTGACTCCCAAGACAAAGCACCCGAAAAGGCCGCCCAAGACGCGCAAAATGCTGCCGACGCCGCTCAGCAACTGGCTGAAAAGTACCAACAGATCACCGATAAGCTGAACGAGGACGCTGCCCAGACTTCCATCGACACCCTGCGCGCTCTCGGTCAGAGCGAGCAAGTCGTCGCCCTTGAACGCCAGCAGGCCATCAAAGGCATGGACCAGTACCAGATCAGCCTGTACGACGCCAACCAAGCCAAGAAGCTGGAGTTGAAGGCCATCAACGAAAACAAGGATCTTGAGGGTCAGTTGGCTGAGTTGATGGGCGACACAGCCTTCGCACGCAACAAGGAGTTGGCCGCACTCGAGCCCGGCAACCGTGCGCTGCAACAGCGCATCTGGGCGCTGCAGGACGAGAAGGACGCTCTCAGTGCCTTCTACTCCGCCACCGACAGTGCCGCCGAGGCGCTTCTCAGTCACGCAGACCTGATCACGTACAAGTATGCGCGACAGGCCAAGGCACTGAGTGACGCCGGCGTGGGCACAGGCAACGTGCTGGCCGACGCCCAGACGCTGGCCTCCCTCAGCCCCCAGCAAGTAAGGGCGCTGGCAGTCGGGTTTGTCCAGACCTACGGCGCGGCCAACAAGGCCACACCAGTGGTACTGGAAGTAGCTGACGCCCTGATCCAGTTGGCCAATGCGGCCAATCCGGTGGTTGAAGCCTTCACCGGTGCGGCTGACAACCTCCTGAAGGGTGGGGCGCTTAGTACGTTCAAGGTGTACAGCGCAACCATCGATGCGCTGAACTCTGCGAATCTCGACACAGGTGTGGCCACACAACTGACCAACACACTCGGCGCGATGTCGTCCGACGAGCTGCGTCAGGCGGCCTTCGCGTTTCTGGCTGTTGACGAGAACAGCGCGGAGGCCAAGGCTGCCGTCATCAAGTTGGCTGACACACTGATCACGATGCGTGACGCAGCGGTCAAAGCCAAAGAGGCTGCCGAAGACCAGGTGCGCAGCACCTACAAGGCGATCACCGATGCGCTCAAGGCCGAGGAGGACAAAATCATCTCCGGCCTCGTCGGCGCCCAGACCACCATCATCGACGGTGTGGTTGCCGCTCAGACCAACGTCAACAACCTGCTCAAGGAATCGGCCAACACCCTGCGCACGTTCGCCACGTCGATCACCGACTTCATCAACACGATCGACAACAGTGACCTATCTGGCAAGGACAAGCTGACTCAGTACGCGCAGGCTCAAAGCCAACTGGCGATCCTGAAAGCTCAGGCACTGGCCGGCGACGAGAAGGCCCAAAGCAAGCTCACCGACACTGCCCAGCGTGTGCTGGAGTTGGGGCGTGGTAATTCTGCAACAGCTGTTGACTATCAGCGCATCGTCGCTCAGGTCAAGAACTCACTGCAGGAAGTCGCGGATGCCGCTAACGCTCAAGCAAACCTGCTGAGCCCAGCAGACACCACCAAGCCGTTGGACGCTGCGCAGGCTGAGTTGGCAAAGTGGACCGAACTGGCCCACAAGTACAACATCAGCGACGCTACCATCCAGTACAAGCTGTCAGCCACGCAGGACAAGCTGCTTGAGGCGGACGTGGCCATGGAGGAGTGGACACGCCTGACCAAGGACGCCGCAGTCTCGTCGGAGCGCATCGCCGCCGCCCAGTTGACCGCCGTGCAGAATGCACGCACCGATTGGCTGAAGGCGTCCGAGCTGAAGACTGAAGCTGACCGCATCATCGCTGCCAACAACCTGACTGGTGTCATCACCGCCATCACCGAGAACCCACAGGTGAAGGCGCTGGCTGAGGCCGTGACTACCTACCAAGGTGCAGTAGCAGCGCTGAGCATCAACGTCAGCAGTCTCGGTATGGCCACCGGCGGCGTCGCCACATCTTTGGTTGCCACGCTGCAACCTCTGGTGACAGCTATCAACAACCTTGCTGAGGCTATTACAGGCATGAAGCCGACCAATGGCGGCTTGCAAGCGCCCAGGACACCTGCAGGCCCGTCGGCCCCGCTGAACCCGACAGCACCGATCACACCCAGCTCGCCGATACAGGACATCGCTGCCACGGCGAGCGACCTGCAGGCGCGGTACGGTGTGAACCAAGTGGCCGGTGCGATTGACTTCATCAACAGCGCCGTGGCTGCGGGCGATGCGCTTGGCCTTGCCCAAGCGGCCATCGCTGCCGGCGTGCCCAGCTCAGACTTGTCCAGCATGTTGGCGCTCACCGGTGTGGCCATCTCCGCGTCGGAAATCAGCGACTGGGCCGTGGCCCAAGGCCTGCCACGCTTCGCCAGCGGCGGGTTCCACTCCGGCGGCTTGCGTCTGGTGGGTGAGAACGGCCCAGAACTGGAGGCCACAGGTGCGGCACGTATCTGGACAGCCGACCAGACGCGCAGCATGTTGAGCGGCGGTGGCGGGGATGACGACGGCGAGACGCTGGAGGTGCTGCAGGAGGTGCGCGACCTGCTGGTTTCCCTTGGGTACGAGGCCAAGGCCATTGCAGGCCACACCAACAAGACGGCACGTATCCTGACCCGTGTGACGCAAGACGGTGAGGCGGTGACCACCACACCTTTGGTGTGATAGGGGGGATTGACTGGAGCACAAAGGTGTTCCAGTCTGGTAGCCACCTTTGAAAATAAGGCCCACGACAGGTACGGACCTGCAAGTGGGCGTGCCCGATGATCGTCCTCAAGCCCAACAAACTCAGCGCTGCCAGCCTGATCTCCACCACTGCGGTGGAGACGGTTGCGCTTTGGAACGCGGCTACGAGTTACGCCGTGGGCAACCTTGTGCGTCGGGACACGACCAACCGCATCTATGAGTGCCTGACCGCAGGTGTCGATGCGACGTTGCCGGAGGTGTCGGCGGCGCTGGCCACCGGCGCACGCTGGCTGGACACCGGTCCATCGAACAAGTACGCGATTCTGGACGAGCAGATCAACACGAAAACGTCGGCGACTACAACGCTGACCTTCGTCATCGCCCCGGGTGCATGCACCTCAATCGCGTTGTTCGGCATCGAGGGAGCCTACACAGCCACAGCCACCGTGCGTGACGGTCTGGCTGGATCAGTCGTGTTCACGAAGACCCAGACATTGGACGCCACGATCATCACGGACTGGTTCGACTACTTCTTCGAGCTGAACGTGCCGAAGCCAGATTGGGTTGTGACGGGCATCCCGCCATACAACAACGCGCACGTGACCATCACCCTGACGGCCACCACCGGCACCACCGTCAAGTGCGGTGTATTCCTCGCCGGTTTCACCTATGACCTCGGCACCACCAACTACGGTGCGTCGGCCGGGATCATCGACTACAGCAAGAAGGACACCGACGAATTCGGCAACACCACGTTCGTCCGTCGGGCGTACAGCAAGCGCCTGAGCGCCAAGCTGGACCTGCCGAATTCCAAGCTCAACAAGATCCAGTACGTGCTGGCTGAGCTCCGCGCCACCCCATCCGCCTGGATGGGCACCAACGAGTTCGGGTACGACCCGCTCACGGTGTACGGCTTCTACAAAGATTTCAGCATCGAGGTGCAGTACGCCGACTGGTCGTCATGCAGCCTCGAGATTGAGGGGTTGATTTAATGGCAATGACCGCTTTACCTGATCCACCTTCCAGGCAGGATCCGACCACGTTCGCCACGAAGAGCGACGCCCTCCTTGGTGCGCTGCCCGCGTTCGTCACTGAGGCGAATGCCCTGCAAGTTGACGTCACTGCGAAACAGACCACGGCCAGTACAGCGGCGGGCACAGCTACGACCAAGGCTGCCGAGGCCCTCGCAAGCGCCAACACCGCCAGCGGACACAAGGACGCTGCGGCTACGTCGGCAGGTCAGGCGGCTACGAGCGCCTCCCAAGCAGCCAACTACGCTGCCGCGCTTCTCGCTACCAGCACCTCGAGCATCACGATCGGTACGGGCAGCAGGTCATTCACCACGCAGGCGTCCAAGCAATTCGCCGCCGGCGTGTGGGTGCTGATTGCCAGCGCCGCGAACACCGCGAACTACATGCACGGGCAAGTGACGAGCTACTCCAGCACGACGCTGGTCGTCTCTGTGGACAACATCGGCGGCACCGGAACCTTCGCCGATTGGGTGATCTCAGTCGCAGGTACGCGGGGAGCCGTAGGTGCGACGGGCGGCCTGACCGGCGGGACGATGAGCGGCGCGCTGAATTACAACACTACGCAACCTGTCGCCAGCGCTTCCACAGTCGACCTCTCTCTGGTGACCAGCAACGTCGTCACCGTGACAGGCACGACCACGATCACTTCTCTGGGCACGATCGCTGCCGGTGCCGAGCGCTTGATCACGTTCGCCGGTGCCCTGACCCTGACCCACAACGCTACCAGCCTGATCCTGCCCGGCGCGGCCAGCATCACCACGGCTGCGGGAGACACGGCGTACTTCATCTCTCTGGGATCTGGCAACTGGCGTTGCACGTCCTACCAGAAAGCGGACGGAGCACCCCTGAGCTCTCCGGCCCTGTTCATGTTCTACATGTCAAACATCTGAGGTTACCCAATGGCCACCGCAATATCCGGCACAACCGCCGTCACCGCCAACACCGACACGACGCTCCTGAACGTCGCTGCAGGCAAGCAGGCAACCTGCACAGTCAACGTGTGCAACCGGGGCACTTCGGACGCCACCGTTCGCATCGCCTTGTCCGCAACAGCTACACCCGCCACGTCCGAGTACATCGAGTACGACGTGGTTGTTCCTGCGAGCGGTGTGCTCGAGCGCGGCGGGCTTGTCCGCCCCGCCAGCACCTACATCGTTGTTCGATCTTCCAGCACATCCGTCAGCTTTAACTATTGGGGGTTCCAAGAATGAGCCGCAATTTGACCGTTACACAGGCGTCCACAGTTCAGGATGACCCCATCTACGCGACCACAGCATCCGCTGTCGCTGCCAACGATCTTCTCGTCTACGACGAGAACAACGCCGTCAAGACCGCATCCGTGTCGTCCACGATGACGGTCTACGGACCGAAACTGAACCCTTCGTATACGTTTTCAAGTGTAGGTAGATCAACCTACTACCCGTCGACAGGTGTGAACCACCTCGCATCTACCTGCCTGAACAACGGCAACATTGCCTATGTGTTCAATGACACGGGTAACTCAAACCGCGCATCCGTGACGGTGATGAGCCCGACATTGACATCCGTAGTTGCACCAATCGCGCTACATGCGTCGGCAACTATCATCACTTGCGACATCCATAGTCTGGCTGGAGGTGGGTTCGTTGTTGGTGTTTGGTTAAATACCAACGAAATCATCGTGGCTGCGTACCAGGCTGATGGTACTGTGATCTTGGCCCCTACAAACGTCGCAACTCTTACTATCGCCGCCGGGTGCACGGTCAAAGTCTGCCGGGCCGATACCACCGGAACTGGTTTCGCTATTTTCTACTGTAATGGTGGGTCTTCCCTCACCGGTCGCAATTACACGTCAGCTGGTGTCGCTCTAATGGTCGCCACTATCTACTCGTCTGCAGCTGCGGCCTCCCAGTTCGTCAGCTATGGGTACGGCAGCAAGTTCACTGTCATGCGCAACCCATATGACGGTCTCATTTACTTGGCGACCTTCAACAACACAACCACCACAAGCTCCTATACAGACCACGTCTACATTGCGTCAATCTCCTCCTCCAGCCTGGCGAATAACAGCTCCGTAAACACATTCAGCTGGACAACACCAAGCGCAATCACGGCATTCAAGCGGATTGAGATGTTGCCGTGGGATGGCACGATATTGGTATTCGTAGCAGCAGCCAAGTACTACAACAACGCGAACTACGGTGGCTATAGATTCAAGTCGTTCGCTGCCGGCAGCCTCACGTCAAGTTGGTCAGCCGAAGCCGGGTTCTTCGGGGACTCGGGGCTGTCTGAAAGCGCCTATGCGTATGGTCACGTAGGTACGATGAAAGCCTGCATAGCTGATCACAGCACAGGCCGCTCCTTCCTTGCCTTGGCAGACCCTAACGGCAACCGCATTCGAGTGCTCGAATTCGCCCCCGGTGCGGCCACCGCGCTGGAGCGCAACACGGTGAATCACGGCTGCAGCCCAGCCTACCCCAATATCACCATTTGTGCCAACGGTGACAACGTCTATACGATGCGCCCGGCGAGCGTGAGCGCCCCGTCAGCCGCGTCTATCTACTTTGATGCCCTCAGTGCGGCTCCAGAGGTTGTGTCCGTGACGGCGACCTATGACGCCTACGGGAAGGCTGTCGGAGTCCCTACCGCGACTGACTACGCAGTGCCAAGTGGAGACTACAACATCCAGTACGCCCTGAAGAACGGGCAGGGTATGGTTACCGAAGATCACAACCAGTACATGCACCGTAAATCGGTGTCGCTGCCAAACGGCGGCTTCGCGTACCTCGCCAACTCCATAACCGGAAGCAGCGAGTACAACACGTACGGCGCGGGCAATGCGCAGAGCTACGCACCGCAGATTGTGTTCCTGCACGCCGATGCATCCTCCGCCTACTCGGCGGTGATCCTGCATAAGCATGGGACCATCTATAACTGGGGACAGGCAAGCAGTAGTCCGATGTGCAATCTGCAAAGCACACTGCACTTCGTCAACAACAGGTTCTGCCTGCTGCGCAAGATCTACAACGTCAACTCGGTCTACTCACTGGAGTTGACGATCCTCGATGCGACGGGCCGCACCTGCACGTACAACGGCGATCTGTTCAACCTGTCCAGCGGGTCGACTCTCTCGCACTACGACGCAGTGGACGTTGGCGGCAATCGCCTGTTTGTAGCCTGGACCGATGTTCTTTCTACATCAAACGCCACAGGCAGGGTAGTTTGCTACAACATCACTAGCGGTGGCAGTATCTCGACAGCTTTGGCGCTCACCGCTATGACTGGCAACCAGTCATACCAGTACGGTCGTGTGGCGGTTGGGTACAACAAGACGCATGCTATTGCCGTGACGTGTCAGGATGGGTCGCCGGCAACCACACCGACCTTCAGCACCACAACGGTCCCACTGGCCACGATGGCCAGCCCGAGCCACGGGACTGTTGCCAGCCCTAACGGACTAGGCCAAAACAACGCAGCCTTGCGCATCGTGCCGTTTGGGTCTGGATCTTCAAAGTTCGCCATCTTTTTCTCTACAAGCAGCTCATCAAGCGTCTACGAATACCTGTTCACTACCAACGGATCGAATGCTGTATACAGCACCAACACAAACGGCGTTCTTTACGGCTTCAAGGTGTTCAACAAGCCTGATGGATCCGCTGCATTCGTCTACAACCCGACAACGTCAGGCACTGCGGTGAACAACTACGGGCCAGACAAGACAACCGTGTCTACCGGGTATGCGACTGTGGGGACCAACACTAACTACGGCTACACCTTCCGAGCAGCTGACGGCACCTTGCTGGCGCGTATCCCGACCAATACCGACTGGAGCTACTTCTCCTCGGCCGTAGTGCCGTCTGTCGCAGGTGTCGCCAAGGCGGCGGCCAACTCCGGGGACGTTGTGGGCATCGCCCGCACCGGCACCTACCGCCTGAACAAGTCGTACGGCACGTTCGTGTTCAACAACAAGGGGAGCTCACCTCCCGGAGCCAAGGGCATTGTCACTGGTGCCACGGCCATCCTCAACTCTTCAAAAACCAACATCAATTGAGGTGACACATGGCTACAGGAATTTTGATTGCGAACGGCAACACCAGCGTCACGTACACCTACACCCCTAACGTGGACGCCCGGGTGATCATCGCCTGCGGGTCTCCAGGCACAGTCAACGGCTACTCAATGACCGTCAACGGAGCCACCCTCTACAGCTCGAGCGGCGTCACCAGTGGTATCGCTACTCCCCCGCAGTGGGAGATTTTCGTGGGGGCAGGCCAGACCCTGACCCTTGTCTGGCCGGGATCCGCTGCCATGTCCGCCGTCGTCTCTTGCATCGAGGAGTAATCACATGAAAGCCATCTTCATCAAAGCCGGCGTCGTCACTGGCGTGGCCTCTTTCTCCACCGGTGCTATCGCGTCGAGCGACCCCGACGTCGTCACCATCTACCAGCCGGACGACTTCGCTGTCAACGCCGGTGACACCTACGCGGACGGCGTGTTCACGCCCGGCACGCCCCCGGCACCGCCTGCGCCCGTGGTATCGCCAGTCCAGTTCAAACTGCTGTTCACCGCGCAGGAGCGCGTGGCCATGCGGACGGCACGCGCCACAGACCCTGTCATCGACGACTTCTTCGACATCGTCGAAGACCCTCGCCTGACCGGTGTTGACCTCGGCATGCAGAGTACGCAAGATGCCGTCGCATACCTCAACGCTCAGGGTCTCCTGACCGATGAGCGCGCTGCGGAGGTGCTGACAGGGGTGCTGAAGTGAATCAAGTCGACCTGCGATCAGCCTACGACCAGGTCTACAACCAAGGCTCCAACCCATCGTGCGGGCCTCACGCGGTGACCGCCGCGCTGGACTGCATGTACGAGCGCGTGCTTAACAAGCAGGTGCGGTTCAGCAAGGACTACATCTGGGAGTGGAGCCGCTTCCACTTGGGCCTCGCCGGGCAGTCTGTTGGCAGCACGTTCGAGTCGCTGGAGAAGACCCTGCGGGTGAACGGTGCCCGGCTCGGTGACGACGTCATCAGGGGGTTCCGACTCGAGCGCACCTTCGTCAGCGACCCCACCTACACCGAGATGCGCAACCTGCTTTGTGCAGGCTTCCCTGTCATCTGGTTGATGAAGGCCACACCAGACCTCATCGCACTGGACGGCAAGCGCAACTGGCGGCAGCACCACCTGAGTACCGACACCTCCGAGACGTGGGGCATGCACTTCGTGGCCATTGTTGGCTATGACGACGACGCCCAAATGTGGCTGGCTGAGAACTCCTGGGGCCCCGACTGGGGTGACGGCGGTTTCTTCGGCATCCCATACAAATCGTTCAGCGCGCTGACCGAGGGGATCATGCACATCAACGTGGCACCCATCAACCCGAAACCCGTGGAGGGATACAAGATGCCAATGGCATACATGCTCACGAACGATCGCGCCGCATTCGCCGAGCGCGTTACACCAGCCCTGATCGAGGTGCTCACCAAGGCCATGACGGACGGGGACGTGCCCGGGTTGATTGCCGCCTGCAAGAAGTGGGGTGTCGGCGACAAGCACTTGGAGACCATGCTTGGCTGGGAGCGCGGGTCTGTTCGGTCCTTCAAGACGGAGCACCCCAGCCTCGAGTGGGACGATTTCGTCTGGGAGCAGTGATGAGTTACTGGCTCGCCCTGTTCGTCGCCATCGATCAGCTGCTCAACGTAATGCTGTTCGGCAGCCCTGACGAGACCCTCAGCAGCCGCGCATACCGGGCCGACCGTGACGGCAAGGTCTTCGGCAAGCTGTTCCGCCCCTGCATCGACGCCTTGTTTTTCTGGCAGGCGCAACACTGCTACCAGGCATACCTGTCCGAGCTTCGGCGCAAGCAGTACTCCGCCAATTTCAGGTAGGGGGGATTGACTTTGGTCCGCGGCCGCTCCAGTCTGGTTCAAACCACTGGAGCTTCGGATTGGCTGAACCAACCTCGACCGCATCCATCAGCCTGACGGTCCTGGCTGTTGGATTTTTTGGCCCCTTAGCCGGGCCTTACACCGTCATTATTTTCGCCGCACTGGCTGGTGCCATGTGGCCTCTGTCCGCACACACAACAGGGAGCAAGCTGGCCGGAGCATGGCTGTTGCTGCGCTGCACGCTGACCGCTGTATTCATGACCGGCGTATTTGCCACGTTTTTGGAGCGGCACCTGCAGGTACCGATCAATGAAGGACTTGCCCCCATCGCCTTGATCATCGGTGCCTTGGGTAATGGTTGGCGGCCGGTGTTTGAAGCCATCAGCAACGCGATGGCTGCACTTGTTGGACGGAGAGAGAAATGACAAACTTTGATGTGCTCGCCGTCGTGGCGAGCGAGGTCTTGTGCGCGTCCCTCTTTTACGGGTGCTTTGTTCGGGCGGTTAGGTCGTCATCCGACATCGTCCTCTTCGAGGTCCGCCTGGCGTTCAACATGCTGTCGGCCGCGGCCCTGTGGGGGATGGCGGCCCCGATCTTCGGCCACGTACCAGACGTCGGCGACCTGCTCATGTTGGCGGCCATCTCATACACACAGCACATCACAACTCGCCACTGGGAAGAGAATGTTCCGCCCAGATTCCTCAAACGTGAGTACCGCCGGCGTCGGGATGACTCCGACTTTATGACCAGCAGGATGCACCGATCATGATGTTCAATCTCCTGTGGCCACATCTCTGGCCGCGTATCTGGTGGAGGTTGGACGACGTCATCCCCCGACGACGCCGACGACATGAGTCTGCGTAGGAGCCTGTTGCTATGAGCCCACAACAACTGCAGCTGGTGATGGGCATCAAACCCAATCTCGCCTCCCGGTGGGCCCCCTTCATCGAAAGGGCTCTTAAGCTCAGTGAGTGCAACACCAAGCAGCGCAAGGCCGCTTGGCTGGCTCAGATCGGGCACGAGTCCGGGTGCTTGCGCTACACCCGCGAGATCTGGGGCCCAACCCCACAACAACTCCGGTACGAGCCTGGCACCACGCTGGCGGCCCGCCTCGGCAACACCCAACCCGGAGACGGTGCCCGGTACATGGGGCGCGGCCTCATCCAGATCACCGGCCTCGCCAACTACCAGATGTGCACGCAGCAGATGCGAAAGCTGGTGGAGGGCCTTGAGGTGCCTAACTTCGTTCAGGAGCCTGAGCTACTGGAGCGCCCGAGCTGGGCCTCCCTGACCGCTGCCGTGTTCTGGAAAAAGAACAAGCTGAACCGGTTCGCCGACAGCGGCAACTTTGTCGAGCTGACCAAACGAATCAACGGTGGCCTGAACGGCCTGGCACACCGTCAACACCTATACGTGGCCGCCTTGGGAGTGCTTGAAAATGAATGATTTGGTGACCTCCGTCCTTGGGGCGGTCTTTTCTGGTGGGGCCACAGGCCTCCTCGGTGTCCTGATCCAACGCTGGTTCGACTTCAAGCACAAGCAGCAGGAGATCGAGGTGGTGAAGCTGCAACTCGAGAACGCCAAGGAATTGGCGCAGATCGAGGCAGGCCGCAGCACCCGTGTGGCTGAGATGGACATGGAGGCCCGGTTCGTGGAGGCCGACGCCGCCGTGATGCAGGCCAGCTTCAAGCACGACCAAGCCAGCTACCTGCTTCCAGAGGCACAACAGCGCAAGGGCTTCGTGGGCGGCCTGATCGTCTTCCTGATGGCCAGCGTGGACTTTCTGCGCGGCATCTTGCGCCCGGGTATGACCGCCTACCTGTGTGGGTTGGTCACGGTGATGTTCTTCTGGGTGCGCAACCTCGCCGCCAGCTACGGCATGTCGCTCTCATCTGACCAAGCGTTCCAACTGATGCTGCAGATCATCCTGACCATCCTGTACGTTTTCTCCACGTGCACAACGTGGTGGTTTGGCGCCCGGCCGCCCAAAACGAAAGAGTCGTCGTAGGGGGATTGACTTTCGGGGCCGGACTCCCCAGTCTGGAACGATCAGAACCCAATATCTATGAGGTGAACCCATGGCATCTGCCGAAAGCCTGTACGCATCTGATGGCTTCGCTATCTCGGCTTCTGCCGGGAGATTCAACTCTGCCTCTCCATCGCGCCGGTGGGGTGTCAAAGCAGACCCCAACAAGTACCGAATTTAAGGAGTAGGTCATGAAAATCATGGGACCCAAGGACCCAGAAGAGTCCAAAGTGCTGGCGTTCGAGTTCGATCAGGACATCGCCAGCACTGACAGCATTGTGTCAGCGGTGGTGACTGCGTCCGTCCACGCAGGCACGGACCCGACAGCGTCCACGTTGGTGTCCGGGGCGGCGACGTTCTCCGGCACAACCGTCTACCAGCGGGTGTCAGGTGGCGTGAGTGGGGTCACCTACAAGCTACGAGCCAAGGCCACAGACAGCGCCGGAAATGTGCACATCTTGGTGGCCGGCCTGCATGTGGGTTGGGCTTGAAATGGTGGTCATCTGGTGGCCACTGATGTTGAAGGTCTGGCGCTCGTGTTGGCGCGTATAGGGAGAAAAAGATGAAACTGTTGATCGCACTGCTGCTCCTGCCTCTGCAGGTTTGGGCCAATACCAGCCCATTCATGGAGTACCGAATGTGCCTGCCCATCGTCAGAACTGAAGATGGGACGATCTACCGGAGCTCAGCCATCAAAGCCGCCTTCCAGCGTCTGCACCCATGCCCATCGACAGGGTTGCAGAAGGGTTCTTGCCCGGGGTGGTCCATTGATCACGTCATCCCGTTGGCGGTGGGCGGCTGCGATGCCGTCGTCAACATGCAGTGGTTGCCTGACCAGATCAAGTCGGCGGCTGGCACTTACCCGAAGGATCGGTGGGAGCGCAAGGTGTACGCTGACCCGATGCAAGTTGTGAAGTGATTTTGCGGAGCAGCTCCTGAATTGCGGAGCGGACTGCCTGTATGATCCAGAAAAGAAAAAGCCAGCAAGGTCTTGATCTTGCTGGCTTTCTTGTTTGGTGCCCAGGAGAGGACTCGAACCTCCACGCCTCTCAGCGCTAGTACCTGAAGCTGTTGAAGAATGGCTCAACCATGCGGCTTACAGCCACATTGCCGCTCCCCAAAATCAGGTTGATTTCCTCTTCAACTCCGTGGGGTCGGCGCTTTTTGCGGAGCGTTCGGGGAGCATAGAAACCTCTCTGGCTTTGCCTGAAGCGTAATGCTCCGTCATGGTCACACTGGCATGGCCAAGCAGTGCCTGCGCCTGCTCGATGCCACCTTGATCCCGCAAGTCCGCTGCCGCCTTTCGCCGCAAGTCTCTGAACTGAAAGGACGCAGCAGGTATTCCAGCCTTGTCTCTGGCACTTTCAAACCGGAGGCGCAGCTTGGGCTTGGTCATTGGTTTGCCCAACTCATCGACAAGCAGGGCCTTGGCCAGACTACCAACAGATCGCTTCCGCACCTGGATCCGCTGAAACAGTGAGGCCAGATCACCTACTATGGGGATTCTCATGGGTCGGCCGGTCTTGTCCTGCCCGAACACGAGCACCCCGTCGACGACGTCGTTCTCGGACAGCTTCAGGACATCGGACACCCGTTGCCCTGTCAGGTAGGCGAGATCGAGGGCATCCTTCAAATCCTGTGAGGCTCGCCCGTAGACTTCGTCGAAAACCTTGTCCTCGATGTAGACGTTTTTGCGCCCGGGCAGGCGTTTGGTTTTGATGGCGGCCACCGGGTTCGTTGTGCAGAAGTCGCGTGCCATGCACCACGAGAACAGCATGGACAGCACGGCTTTTTCTCGCAAGGCGCGATGCTTGGATTGGGCGCTGCGCTTGTCGATGTAGAGGGTGATGTGCGAGGGCTTCACTTCGTCCAGCGGCGCCTGCCCGAAAGCAAGGGCGAGTTTGTCGAGCGCGAATTTGTAGTCGGCCTGTGTGCCACGGCCAACCTCCTCGAACTGTGGGCTGCCGAGGTACTTGGCAATGGCCCAACCAACCGTGGGCTTGGCTGTCACCGGCGCGGCATGGAGTTCGGACCACTTGCGCACGGCCAGAACGTAGTCGGGGCCAAGTGGGATCTCTTTGCGCGGTGTGCCGCCGGTGTCATAGTAATAGTGTGTCGTGTCCCAACGGGTGCGAGCCCGCATCCGGGGCGGTAGGTTCAGGTTGGCAGTTGCGCGTCGGCCCATGGAGGAGTCCATCCTTGAGACTTGGTCGGCCTTTGCTTGCCGCCTCCCTCAAGAACGGCCCGGGCCACGCGTGGGTGGCCGGCCTTGTTCAGGTAGAACGGAATGCGCTGGGACTTCAGGTGGGCGACCTGCTTGGTGGCCTGCCTGTAACCCGTCAGCTCGACAAGCTCGGCTTCGGTAAGGAACATGATCTCGACGGGCGAGGTACATAGCCTCTGCCTCTTGTAAATGAGAAGGCCCGCAATGTAGCGGGCCTTTGGGGTTGCGTGTTGAACTCAGGAATCCGGCTGGAATACCAGAGTGCCGCGTACGGCTTCTGTCTCGCCCGGCGGGCTTGTCACCCACCGCTCAATGACGACGGAGGGAAGCCTCCCTGCCATCAGGTTGATGGAGACCCGGTGGATGTCTCCGGTGTCGGGGATGCCGAGCCGCCTGAGGATTTCGATGTTGGGGTCAGGTTGGGTCATTTCGGTTCCCCTCTCGTGCAGTCCACTGCTTCCAGCAGCCAGTCATCGCAGTACTTGTCGTAGTCGTACACCTCGAACGCGACTTGTCCATCTTCGTGGCCGAGGCTGAAGCCGTGCCTCTTGCACACGGCCAGCATCTCGACAAGGAAGGCGTCGATGTCGGGGCGTTCGACGTCGGCTCGTTTTGATCTGTTCCAGCGTTTCATGCCTTCACCTCACAGTTGAATCAAGTGGTCGGCCACCGCCTCGGTCGCTTCTTCGTGCGACACGATGATGGTCTGCTTGAAGCCGGTCTGCGTCAAGAAGCCCAACGTCGTCGCGGTTCGCTCCACGTCCATGGCGGCGGTGGGCTCGTCCAACACCAGCAGCGGAGCATGAGGTACGAAGGTCTTGACCAGCGCAACCCGAACAGCCAACCCCAGAATGTCCAAGGTAGAGCCTGACAGTGTGGCAGCGTTGTGGCCGTCGACGACGAACCCATCAGGTGTCTTCGTCACCAGAGAACGGTTGCCTCGCATGTCGCTGAAGTACTTCGACACGGCACCCAACACCAAGGCCCAGAGCTTGTCGGCAATCACCGGCCGGGCGGTGCGAACAGCTTTCAGCAGAGTGTTGTTGAACTGGAGAACTCGCAGGTCTTCCTTGGCCTTGCTCAGGGTGCCTTCCACCTGACTGCGCAGCTTCAGGTACGACTCCCACTTGGCCACCGCCTCGCGGTTGTGGCTGCGGCGCTGCTCCAGCTGGGTCCGGGCCTTGTCCAAGTTCTCGCGGCGTTCGCGCACGGCTTGCTCACGCTCCTGCTCCACACGCTGCAGAGAGCTCAGGTCGATCTCCTCCCGTCCGCCCAGCGATGTGACAGCGTGGTCCAAGTCCTGCTTGGAGGCTTCGACCGCCTTCAGCGCCTGCTCTTTGCGGGCGTTGGCCGTCTTGTGTGCATCCAGCGCCTGCTTCAGCTCCGCCAGCTCCTCTAGGGCAGCGGCCACATCTTTCTCCACCGCCTCGAACGACACCGCTCCCGGCCACTTCAGAAGCGGTGGAGTGACGCTGGCGTCGATGTCCAGATGCTTGGCGTACTTGTTGGCGAGGTTGACGGCGGTCTTCGACTTCGAGCGGATCGTCACCAACTCAGCCTCGTCCTTCAGAGCCTGAGCCACCTTGCCGCCCAGAGAATCTGCCTCTTTTTTAAGCAGTGAAGCCTTGGCTTCGAGCTCTTCGTTCTTGGCCACAACCTCGGCAACCTCGGACACGTCCTTGCCGCACAGGGTGCAGGAGCCTGCGACCTTGAGGGCCAGAGTCGTCTCGATGGCTGCCGTCAGCTTGACGCGTTCCATCTTCCACTCGGAGGACCGCTTGCGCAGGGAGTCGATCTCCTGCTCCAGCTGCTCGAAGGTTCCTTCGTACAGGGGTTCCAAGCCCAGCGCAGGTTTAACTGCCTTGTACACGTCCTCGAGGGCGAGGGCGGCATTGCCTTCGCGGATGATGGCCTCCTGCTTCTGGATGGCTGTGGCGGCTGGAGCCTTGGGGACTTTGATCGCCTTGAACTCCGCCTCCGACTTCGCCAGCCGCTCGTTGGCTGCCTCGATGTTTGACTTGGCTCGCCGAATGTCGGCGTTGACTTCCTTTGCGTTGGCCAGTGCGGCGGTGGCCTCCCGGTGCTCGGTGGTGGCGGTGGCCACCAACTGGGTGCACAAGGTGACAGCGCCCTCAGCGCTCATCTCCCGTGCGCGGAGAACGACCATGTCGGGCTGCTCCATGGTGCCGAGGTTGTCCATCTGCACCTGAGCGGATTCGACAGCAGCCTCCGCGGCAGCGGTGGACCCGGTGACGAGCTTGGCCTGAATCAGGTCGATCAGGTTGTCGAGCTGGTCGAACTCGGCCAGCTTCTCGATCAGCTCCGTGGTGGCCTTAGTGCCTGCCGCCAAAGCGCCGCGGATCTCGTTCTGGTTGGCCAGAATGAGTTTGGGCGCAGCCTGTGCGTCTGTGCCCAGCAGCTTGCCGATGTAGGCGGCTGTCTCGGTTTGGCCGGTGACGGACCCGCCGGCGTAATTGATCTCAGCACCTGACTTGCCACGGGAGATGGTGTAGTCCACCCCGTCGACGACAAAGTCCAGCACCACTTTCAGTGTGCTGACGGGCTTGCCGTAGGTGACAGTGTCCTCGAGGGAGTAGGGCAGGGCCTTGGTGCCGAAGAGGGCGTAGGCCACCGCCTGAAGCAGGCTGCTCTTGCCCTTTTCGACGGCCCCACGGATGGCAATCAACCCCAGACCGAAGTCCAGTGTGAGAGCTTCATGGCATTTGAAGTTGGTGATTTGGATTCGTTTCAGCATGTCAAAGTCCTATCTTGTCGTCTTTGGCGAATGTGGGGTATGGCGCCCAGTGCGTCCATTCGCTGCCAGGAGTCCACTGGCCTCGGGCGGGGATGCCGCGTTTGCGGTTGATCAGCTGCAATGTGCTGCCCCGTGGGGGCATGCCTCTGGACACTGGGATCCAGTGGTACCCGGTGTCCACCACCGCAGCTTTGTCCGTGGTGGTCTTGATGGTCATGCGAGCCTCCGCTCGATCAGCTTGCGGTGCTGGATCCACCCGACAAAGTTGCCGCTCTGGTGGTCGGCAAACTCAGAGGGCGTGGCTTGGTGCTCCGCAGGCGATGCGTGGATTGGATGTGACCCGACAAGGCGCTCGTAAAGCTCAATGTCCTTGTTGATGTCGGGTTCCGCGCCGTCATGCGTCAGGTAGGAGACGCGTGCGCAACGTGCGGTGGACAGCTTCAGGAGGATCTCGCGCTTGTACAGATCCCGCTCACTCGCCTTGACGTAAGGCAGGTGCCACTGGTCGGGGCCCAGTCGCTCTGGTTCGGTCTCCAAAGCGACCCGCATCGCCTGTGCGAGCGCCTGAATCTCAGGCTGGGCGTCTGGATGGTCGCGCAGGTGCAGGAAGTTCTCCCATGTGGTTGAGGTGACGATCGTCCGCATCAACTGGTAGGGCTCTAGGATGCGGTTGACGATTTGCTTGTGCAGCCCAAGGGCGTTCATGAATTCAGCCTGGTCCGCAGCCTTGTTGGCAGCCTGTACCCAGAGATCTTTGGCGTTGCCGACGTGCTGCACCTCCTCCCGCGCCTGCATCCCCGGCTGGTTCTTGCCCCAGTGGATTGGCATAGCCGGGTCGTTGCGAACCTGTTGGATCATTTTGGCCACAGGGATGGCGCGGGATGATGCTGCGTTGCGTGAGAAGACCCGGTGGGTCATGAACTCACTGTGGATGAAGCGTGGGTACTGCAACTCCAATGTGTGGATTGCCTGCCTGTAGGAGTTGACGCTTGCGGCGACGCACTTGGCGGTGATTTGGATCATTGCTCTTGCTCCATCAATGCGCGGACAACAGCCGCTTGTTCCTCTGTCAGGCTCTCCAGCAACATCTCGACGACGTTGACGCTGCGCACGTCCTCGGCGCTCACATCCAGCTCATCGGTATCGATCAGTTGGGCCACCTTGACGGCGTTGGTCACCACAAAGGTGGAGGCCCCGATGCGCTGGCGGAAATTGGAGATCGCCTTGATGACGTCGGCGGCCTCATCCGCCTCGGCCTCGCCGATGACGCGCACAAAGGCGCGTGAGCCCTGCCGGTCCTTCAGGTCACGCCAGTCGATCTCGTCCAAGCCATCAGGGCCTGACCGCGACCATGTCTGCACCTTGTGATACCCGTCGTCGTCAAGGATCAGGGCGAACTTCTTGCCGTCTGTTTGGCCGTCGCCGTGGGCCATGCAATCCGAGATGCTGGATGACAGCTGGTTTCCGACGATGACGACCTTGCCGCCAAAGGCGGTACGTCCTTGATGCTCGTGCCCAAAGACCACGGTGATGCCGCGATCGGTCAACTCTTTGGCCTGAGCCCGGCTCATGTTGAGCGAGTGGTCAGCCTGGGCTGCAAAGGTGCTGTCGAAGTTTACGTGGACCAGCAGGTATTTTGTACCAGTTGGTACATTTTCCAACGCGAGGTCGAAGTGAGCCTGATTCACGAGGTGCGGCACCACATAAATGCCGTCGCCGATGTCGGTTGGCTTGTCGATCAGGGTGAAGTTGTCGGGGTGCTTCAGGTGCAGCAACGCCCCGACAAACTGCTCGGTGCCCAGCTTGGCGCTGTCCTTGGACAGCGAGTGGTTACCCAGTGCGAGGTACATCTCCCTATCTGGTTTTTCTGACAACCAGTCATCGAGGACTTGGTACATGTCCAACGCCTCCCCCAAAGGGATGTCGAACTGGTCAGTCAGGTCGCCGTTGATGATGACCTTGTCGGGGCCCAGCCGCAGCAGGTAGGCAAAGCCTTGGAGGAGGTCGTCCTTCAGGGCTGCCGCAGACTGCGGTGTGGTGCCCGCAGAACGGGCTACGCCCAGGTGGACGTCATTCAATATGAGTGTGGGTTTCATGGAGTCTTTCTCTTTCTAGTTCTTGCTTCCTTGGCCAGCAACACACGCGTGGCTTGCTCGCCTTGGCGCACTTCTGTGTCCTTGCGGACCTTCTCGGCTTTCGCCTCGGGGTTCGCCCTGACTTCGTGACACTCTGGACAGCGGTACCGTTTGGTGCCGTTGATGTGGCTGAGCACTTTGAAGCCGGTGGACGGCTTGTGTGTGCGGCAGTAGTGACAATAGACAAGTCGTCCCTGCAAGTCCAACAAGTGGGAAAACATCTCGTGGGAGTTCCCCAACGCCTCCTGCGCCGACGGGTAGTTCGGCCAGTCCGTCAGGTTCCAGCTTCCTTTGTCTCCGAAGGTGACCAGTTCCTTGACCTGCACCGTGCGCCAGACGTCCAGCGTCGAGTGGTGGACCAGCACGATGCAGACGCCGCCCGCCAACTCACGCTTTCGCATGCGCGGAAGTTGGGGGACTTTGTCCCGCGCCAGACGAAAATCGTGGACGGTCTCTTTGACTTCCACCAACCCATGTGCGCCGATGGTGAAGAACTCAAAGTCGGCGGCTGCAGACTTGACGATGCGCCCGGCGGCCCGGGTGTCCATCAGGCGGGTGAAGTCCCTGTCCGCCCGGCCGTACACCCAACGCTCGAGGGCCTTGTGAACTGCGTCCTCGGCCTTCTTTCCCCTGTCGGCAAACGCGCTCTTGAAGGTCATTTGCGCCTCCAGAGGTTCTTCAGTGCTGACCAAAGCCGTCGGTACCAGACTTGGTACACGATGGTGATGACGGCTTCGACGGGGCTGGCTCGTAGCCTCTGGCTTCTGGGCCGCAGAAGCCATACAGCGGGCTGCGGACCATGCGAGCGGCTACGGGGCGGCCGGTGACTGGATCCCTGACGTTGTCGGGGTGCAGGCAGTAGGAGATCAGTTGCGACTTGTCGCAGTGTTTGCATTCGTGACAGAAGGTCATCTCTTTGTTGTTCTTGTTGTGAGATGGAGGGAAAGTGGCCGCTTACGGCGGCCAGTCGTCGGTCAATCAGATGAGCTGTACGAACCTCCTGAGTCAGGCTTGTAGGACTCAACCGCCCTCTGAAGGAGAGCCTTGTCCTCCGATCGCCAGTCAGAGAATCTCCTGCCGTTTGGCTGAGTGGCCACCAAGTCCTCAGTCGACCACTTCCGGTGCTTCATTCGGTCTCTTATCAATTCAGGCCCGACACCTGTAATCTCGGTCCACTGATAAAGCTGAAGTGTTCGCCCGAAAGCTGTTACGACAGTCTTCTTGGATCTGTTTCTGCAGTTCACCTGATGCGGGACCCACCTGACGTTCCCCGGTTCATAATTTCCGTCGTTGTCAATTCGATCCAATGTCATTCCTTCTGGTCTAGGTCCTACATCATTCTTGAAAGACTCGAAGGACGCTTGCCACTTCGGGTCCATACGGATACCTCTACCTCCGTATCTTGGGTAACACCTGACGTTGGGGTTGGTTGTTCTGGATTTGATGTTCATCCAAATTCCGTGCAAGGAAGTGCCACCCTCTCCGTGAGTTGTCTTGAGCCGTCTGGCTACCTCTTTTTGAATACACCCGCATGACTTGTGCTTGTCATTCAGCAGGTGGTACTTGATAGCTATAGACTCATTCCCACAGTCACACAGACAGCGCCACTTACTTGGTCGGTGTGATACTTTCTCGATGACTGTGAGCCTGTGGATCTTCTGGCCTGGAGTTGGATCTGGCGTTGGTTTCCGCGGCATCACTCGCCTCCAAACAGTTCTTGAACTGCTTTCAAGATGACGGCATCGTCTACCACCTCACCCACCTCGACAGGGCATGTGAAATCCCTGCCAATGGCGATTGAGCTGACGGCAGGGATACACATGTCCGCGAACGGGGCAGTCATGTGCTTGTGCATTTCACGAATGAAAGGAACAACCTGATCGCGGTGCACACTGGCCACACATTCATCGTGGATGGTTGCAATGAACTCCGCGTCAAACTCTCCAGAGGTAAACAACCCAGAGGACCACATCCGAGACATGGCCAGCTTCACCTGAGCTGCAGAACTCCCCTGAATGACTGCGTTACAGGCTTGGCGTTCGGCTCTGGACTCTTCTGACCTGTCTGTTGAACTAAGGGCTGCCGCTAGGTGTCTCCGGTCTCCTAAGAATGTCCTCGAGTAACCCAACAGGTGGGCCTCCTCGGTGACCTTGTCTTTCCACTTGTTGACTCCCGGGAAGGCTTCATCCAAAGCGTCCAAGAACTTCTGGGCGGTGTCCTCATCTGTCTTCAGCTGCAATGCCAGTTTCGGAGCTGCAATACCGTAGATCGAGCCAAACAGCGTGGCTTTGGCTCCCTTTCTGAGGGCGTCTGCCTTATCTCTGATGGCCTTATCAGAAGACTTTCTCATCGCCATGAAGTCTTCGTAGGTGATGGTCTCACCCCATACGTACGGAGCAGCTCTCACCGCTACCAGCGAGTGCACGTCCTGCTTCTTTTCACCTACATAGCAACCAATCAGGTTCTGGTCCTGACTTGCGTGCGCAGTAGCTCGAATCTCCTGTGCGTTGAAGTCAAGGCTTACAACAACAGCTTCGTCGTGGTGAGCTTTCAGCACCGCCCTGAAGCCAGACACCGAAGGCAACTGCTGCAGGTTTGGGTCGCTGCTCGAATACCTCTTGGTCACTGTGGCGCATTGGTTGAAGTTGGGGTGGATACGCCCATCAGACCAATGCACAACCTTCTTGTAGGTGTTGTAGAACATCTTCATCCGCGTGGTGACCTCCTTGATCTTGAGGTACGCCTTGAGGACCTTGCGCTGGTCGTCGGTCAGGTCGTCCTTGGCCAAGGCCAAGTCGATGGCTTGGTCGTCCGTCGACGCTTTCTTCTGCCACATCTCCCGCATGGCATCCGTGACCTCGACCTTGCGGCCTTGGTTCAGGCGCTTGAGGGCGCTGAACGCCTCACGCATCTCTTCGTTCTCACGCTCTTTCGGGGTGAGCTTGTTGTAGATGCGGGGCACCATGCCCAGAGAGCCGTACAGCAACTTCTGCACCTGACGTGGCGAGTCGAAGTTGATCTTGGGCTCACCGTTGAAGTGACGGTCGACGAAGGCGTTGAGCGCGACCACAGAACCCTGCTCCACGGCCAGTGCGATGGCCTCGGCGGTCTCGTTGTCGGGGAACTGGAGACGCAGGTCGGCGGCCACGGCTGGCAGCTTCTTCTTGCGGGTGGTGAACTCCTCGCCCAGAACGATCTCGCACACCTGCTTGACGGCGGCCACATCCACGTCCTCAAACACCGGCTTCACGGTGCCGGACCAGCCTTGGGTGAACAGGTAGTCCCGCAGGATTTCCCAGTTCGTCTGGTAGGTGGCTTTGTCTTCGCGCTCGAGATCCATCAACGTCTTAAGGTCGACACGTACTCCCTTGACGAAGGCCAAGTTGGTCAGATACATGGGCAGCCTCTCGACTTGGTCGAATACGGCTGCAGTCTGCTCGACTCCCATAACCCGGCGGAACTGCACATGCAGCCAAGCGGTGACGATGGTGTCGTCGCAGCCGTAGTTCATGACGCGCCGGCCTGTCAGCTCGCACATCTTGTACTGCTTCTTGTACCAACCGTCCTCAGTGACGGCGGGCTTGGTCTCGATGGTGCGGGTCACTTCCACCATCTGCTCCTCGACCTCCTCCAGTCTTGTCACTTCCGTGTACTCGGCAGGCTCCACCGTCTTGGTGAACGGCCCAGCCACCACGATGCCGCCCGGGAGGATGACGTCGAGGGGGCCTTCCATGGTCGTCACCTGCTCATAGGTCTCCTGCTCGTACCCTAGAACCGCCTTGGCCCTGTGCTTCAGTCCTCTAGGCTGGTTCTCGTCGACGTAGGATGCTTCAACCATCGTGTCAACCACGTTTGGCAGGAAACCGAACCAACCGTTGTCCTTCCACTTGTCTCCCCACGCCCGATGCAGTACGGGCCCCTCAAAGGCTGCGTTGTGCACGATCAGGTCGACAGATTTCGGCACTTCTTCCACCATTTCGCGGCACTGGTCTACGGAAATGTTCTCGGTGTCGGCATGGTTTACGCTCATGTAAACCGTGTGCTGCAGGTTGTCGCCGAAGGTCAGGGACATTCCTGTCAGCTCTGCACCCAAAACGTCGACCTTCTTTCCTCGTGCGCCGATGTACTCCAGCCACTCGTCGGACGCCTCGCCAGACGATGTCTCGATGTCCAAGGAGACAAACTCGGTCTTCTCGAGGGCGGACTTGAACCTGCTGCGGGCGGAGGCGTAGTTGAGGGCGGTCACCAAAGTCTTGGTGCCGTACCAGTGCTTCATCTGCGGGATGCGCTGCTCTTCAGGCACCTCATTCCACGGCATGGCCATGGCTGGCACCCAATCAATGGCGTGGTGCTTGGTGGCCACCTCGTCAGGCATCAGGCGTGCCACCTGCCAGCTCTTGTAGACCAGATCCTCGCTGTCGATGATCTTCTGTAGCTTGGGGAACTCGGATACATCCTCGCGCAGCTTCTTGATGTCTTGGCTGAGGATCAGCTTCTCGAGCATCTCGAGTCCATCGAGGCCGAAGATGCGCACCAGCTCCACAAAAGACGCATCCCCGAAACCGCGAGCGCCGGGGATGTTGTCAGAGGTATCGCCCACCAGCGCCTTGTAGAGCGTGATGTAGCGATGGGGGAAGGCCCCGAAAGGGTTCTTGTTGAGCTCCCCGCCTTTCCAGACGTGGGTGTTGGGGTCGACGAGGACGCACAAGTCGCCGTCACCGGTGGAGACGACGTTGGGGCGGTCGCGCAGGTCTCGCACCAACCGGGCGATCACGTCGTCCGCCTCCCGGGCCTTCACGCTGCACACCGTAAAGCCCACCTGACGGAGCATGGGGGCCAGCATGTCACGGGCCATACCCAGCTGGATGTGGACGGCGGAAGCCTTGTCACGCCCCTGCTTGTAGGGCGGGTACATGGTCTGGCGAAAGGACTTGGCGCCGAGGCCGTCCCACACGCCGATGCAGTCTTTGGGAGCCACACCGAAGTGGTTCATCGTGTCCAAAAGCGCATCGAAAAAACGCTCTACACCGTAGAGCGCCGTATTCACATGTTGGACCTTGCCGGTTTCGGGGTCGGTGACCATCTCGCCGTCGGGGTCCTTGCCTCCGAGGAGGGCGGCGTTGAGCATTCCGTTCAGGTCAACGATCAGCCTTACGGGTGATTTTTTCATGGCGGGGTTCGCTTTCTTCTTCTTGTTGTTTTGCGAAATCGAGAGACGCAATGAAGCGTCGGCCGGTGAAGCGCGGCACACGGCGCGGCTCCATCCAGCTTGGGTAGATGGATGGCTCCATCTCTTCAGGGTCAATCACGGCGGTGGCCATGATGTACAGGGGTTCTTTCTGCGTGGGCGTCTGGACGAGCATCACGCGACCTTCTCGCACCTCAACGGCCAGCCAACCCCACACATACCTGTGTGTCAGGCCCAGACCGGCGACCGACGCGCAGAGTCCTCGCCGGGTCTTGGGGCTCTTGAGCAGGGCGACCAGCATCTTGGTAGCCCGCTCGGAGATCTCGGTTGTGGTCGCTTTGCGTTTCATCCCCGGTACCTCTCCCAATCCACCTGACAGAGGTAGCAGCGGCGCTTACCGAGATTCAGTCGAGCTGCCTCGATGGGCTCTGAGCAGTCCATGCAATCGGGGTAGGGGTAGGTCCCATCGGCTCGTGGCACCTGCTCAGGGCGGGCTTTCTTACGGGCCAGGTACAGGTGGTTGGCTGTCTCTCGCTCAGCCAGCTCGTTAGCCTGATCGACTTCGTCACCGACTTCTCTCATCTGCGGCCTCCGTGTACGGCCACAAATTCGGCGATCTTTCGCAGCTCGACCTTCAGCTCTCCGATCGTGCCGTTGTTGTCAATGTCGAAATCGACGAGGTCGGGGTCAATCCCTCGCTCGGATGCATGGTCGGCAGCTTCGCCATTGAGTCCACCCACGTCCCGGTGCATGCGGAGGATGAAGCCGCCGCGGTCCATGATGGCGTGGGCTTCGTGGTCGAAACGAATATCGGTGACGATCACCGACTTCTCGTTCTTGTACCAAGTGTCCAGGCGGTGCATCAAGTGCCTGACCCAGATGTCATCGCCAAACACCGGCTTCATGGCGTCGTTGCCAAGCAGCTGCATGATGCGTCGGCGGGTCATCCCCAGCCACTCCACTTCACCCTCTTTCAGGGCGTCGTGGTTCATGGCCTGAACGTGCTCGTCGGTGAGCACGGCAGCCATCTTCTTCATGGGGGTGGCAAAGGCGACGGGCGTGTACCCGAACTCCTGTTGCAAAAAGGACGCAGCTGTGTCCTTGCCGGAGCGTGCCCGCCCGGTGATACCTATCAGGTTCATCTCGACTCTTTCTTCTTGTTTTAGGTGAGTCGCCGCTTTGTGCGGCGCGTGATGTTACCAACTTACTCAGTCGACGTCATGCAGGTTGTCATGCCAGCGTTTCAGCCTCCAGATTGCGACGTTTGCGACCACCGCCTGAGGCTCCGGCTTCTCAACCAACGGGTCGATTCGGGTCAGGTCGTAGAAGCCCTTGGGACTCACCACTTCATGCCTCAGGACGTAGAAGTTGAAGAGCTCCAGCATGTTGACCGTGTAGCCCATGCGCTTGCTCAGCCTCTGCTCCCTGCACCTGACCAAGATGTCCCCGAGTGAGGCTTCCTTGGCCAGCTTCGTGGTGTCGTACCGGTGGCGGAACGCGCCCCGACGACCTACTGGTTGTGTTCCGACTCCCTCGACTGCGTCGTACACAGAGGCAGCGTGAGCTCTCGCCTCCATGTCCGTCCTGAGCTGTCGGAAGATTTCGTTGAGTTGCGCATACTGGGACGGGAACCTCTCCGGAAAGAGGTCCCGCATCGTGTGGTGATACGCAGCCAGAATGGTCTCGAGGAACGGGTCGTCCACGCAGATGACGTCACGAACCAACGCCCTGTAGGCGATGGGCGTGGCGATGCGAAACTGCTTGGTGCACATCTGGCCCCACCGGAGGTCCCCGGTGCCGTGGTACAGGTCCAGCCCGTAATTGAGTGACCCACCTGCGACCTCGATGAACGCTCCATTGATGGACTTGCGGCCGTTCGACAGGCTGTCGTCGAACGCTGTGATGACCCCTCGGGGCTGCAGGGCGGCTATGACGGCTGCCACCGTTGAAAGGTTCGAGCCCTTCTTGACGTGTGGCCCGCGCAGCTTTCCTCTGTGGCCCTCCAGCGTCCCAAGGGGACTGCGCCCCTTGGTCGGCAACCCTTTCAGCACCTTGCCGAAATCACTGCAGATGTTTGCCCACTCGCGCTCTGTGATCGGATGCTGCTTGAGCAGCTGGAACAGGACCGTCGAGCCGTGCAAGCCCCACGCCATGGGGCGTGGGTCTGGTCGGTAGGATTTGGGGGCATCGAGACCGTACGCCTCCAAGCCCATATCCACCACCTCGGTGAACACTTCGTATGCCCCGTGGTAGCGAAGCTGGCGTTGGATGGCGCCCGCCAGCTTCATCAGATCAAACTCCGAATACTCGACTGAGATCACGCAACTCTCCTTCCACATCCCTATTCAGGGCGGCGTGGGTCGAGAAGCCGCCCTTGTATCGGTGCTTGAGCTTGGCGACATTGGTCTTCACCAGCATCGGGATGACCTCTTCGATGGTGCCGAGGTCCTGCAGTTCGGTGTCTTTGCTGTGGAGCAGCAGGAAGCCGTAGGTGGCGCAGAGCATGGCCTGCTTGGCCTGCTCGTCGTTGGGTTCTTTGTCGTACGCCAACCAACGCTTGGCGATGTCCAGCAGCGGGTTGAAGTTGAACTGCGCGGCGTCCGCCATGCTGGGTTCAATGTCATCTTCGCTGGGGATTCCGCTGTCGGGGAAGAACTGCCAAGACTCGTTGGCCACCCTGTGCGCATGGTCGTGGAGCTCATCGTCCTCGTACGTCGTCGGGGGCAGTTGCTGCAGCGCGGCCGTCATGAAGAACAGGTAGTCACCGCACTCCTCGATGAAGTTGGTGCGGTCCTTGGCTGTACAGGCTTCGTGGTACTCGGTCACCATCCCCAGGACGGCGTGAGTGAACATGGTGGATCGGGGTAGGGGGCGGAAGAGGTTGGCCACGAACTGGTCATAGGTGACGTCAGGGATACCTGTGTCGGCGTGTCGGATCATGTTGTGGGTGTCTGTGAAGCTCATTGTGGCTCTCCGATGATGGAGTTGATGGTGTAGAGGGTGTCGTTGTCGAGGGTCATGTTCTCTCTGGCCCAACGTAGGTAGCTCTTGGGGACGGCCTCGATGGCCTCACCCCTGTGCTTACCAAAAGGCAGTGAGGCGATGCGCATGGGCCTCTGAGCGTGCCGGGCAAGCTCAGGCAGCGTCATGTTCATGCGCTCGGCGATGTGCTTGGCCAGGTGGTAGGCCCACATCACATCGTTAAGTACACGGTGAGCGCCCCCAAAGTGACGGGGTAGGCCGAGGGCGTAGACGCAGGTGCTGAGCTTGTGGTCGTCCATGTCGGGGTACAGCTGCCTGACGTAGCGCAGGGTGTCCAACTCGAACACCTCGCCGTCGACGTAAGGTTCGAAAGCGGGGCGGTCGAACCCGATGCGGTGGCCGATCAAGGTCACCGGGCCTTGGAACCGCTTGCCGTGCACCTCGCCGAAGAACTCGTCCAGTGTGGGCGAATCCTTGACATCGTCGTAGGTCAGGCCGTGGATGCCCGACGCCGACGGGGAGATGGGCTGCTGTGGGTCAATCAGGCTCTCCACCTGATTGATGATGTTCCACTCCGAATCGATCTCGACCCAGCCAATTTCACATACGCCGCGGTCATCCTTGGCACTGGTTGTTTCGCTGTCTGCTACCAGCCACTTCATGCTGCCTCCCTTTGGCGCAGGAGCGCCATGAAGTAGATTGCGCTGGCCTGGGCCAGTGGTGCCACTTCCATGGCTGCCATCTCATCAACGGTCATGAACTTGTCGGGGTTGGCGCGGAAATTGGTCTCCCAGTCCTCAAACGCCTGGACGAGCTTTTCGTGGGTGACGTTCATGCTGGTTCTCCGATGTCGATGGGGTCTCGCAGGCACTCAAATGTCGCCATCCGAGGTTGGTCAATGACGCCATACGCGAGGTGCTTGATCTTGGCGATGTGGCCGACGATCGTCTCTGGGTTCTCAAAGAACGCTTTGGCCTCTGCCGCCTTCATCCGCCCAGACCCAGCCGTGATCTCTTTGCCCTTCTCGAAAAGCAGGCGCCCTGTGATTGAGCACCTGACATCGTTCAGGACTTCCCCAACAATCGCTCCAACGCTGCCGTTGGCCACTTTGCCGGCCTTCGCGCTACTGCGTTCGGTCTTTCCGAGGGTGTTCTTCTTGGCCTCGTTAGTGTTGGTCTCTTCCTCGATCAGCTTCGTGACCCGGATCTCGAAATCACCCCAAGGCTTGAAGCGCATGAACTGCTGGCCTGACTTGGTGGGCCGCCCTTCCTTCACCTTCTCACGTGGGTTGCGGAAGACTGCGCCTTCGTACCCCTCCTCCAAGCAGTCAGCGGCAAACGCTCTGGCCTCGTCGGCGTTGAGGATCACAGTGAATGGCACAAGGCGAAGCCGATCGTTTTTCAGTTTGATGATCAGCTCTCGCAGGGTGGTGTACCTGACTGCGTACTCTTGGTCTTGTGTCTCTGGCGTCACAAGGTCGAACAGCCACCAGTACAGGTTTGGCGGTTCGGTGACGCCCTTGAACGCACCGACTGCGCCAGTTGTCTGTGCACACAGGCTTTCGCCGGGGGCTGCGACAGGGTTGACGCCGAGTGTCAGCTCTCCGTCGAAGCCTCTGTGAGCGAGGTAGCTGAAGAGTTCAGTGACACCGAAGCCCTTGAACTCATCGAGGCTGCGGCCGACCAGCTTGTCGTTGGGCTGTAGGGCGCGGACTCCGTCGATTTTGGGCATACCCCAGACGGGGTAGGGGAGGGTGTCGAAGTTCGCGTCATCCGCGAGCTGTGGTTTGATGGTGCTCATGTTCTTGTTGTTCTGTTGAGCTGAAGAAAAGCGGCCGCTTGGGCCGCTGGGGTCAGGTGCACGCCTCGCAGGTTCCTTCGCCTGACAGGTCGCATGCTTTGCCTAGTGCGAAGTCATCGGACTGGGCGGCGTGGAAGGCGTCCAGCCGCTCAGTCAGGACGGCGACGTAGTCGGTCATGATCGCCTCCTGCCGGATCAGGCGCTGCCGTTCGGCACGCTCAACTTCGAGCCACTTGTCGGAGGCGATGAAGGTTCGGAGGCTGGAGAGTCGGGTCGAAAGCTGTTCGCGTTCGGCGACCATCCGCTCGATACGGGGATCAGTCAGCATGGGTTGCTCCTGTTGTAGTTGTTCTAGGAACGGGTTGGAAAGTATGAAGCTCGCGCTTCGCTTTGAGATAAGCCTCGTGGGCTTCTTCTGGGGTGGGAAACAGACCGAGGTACAACTTGCGTCCTCGTGCGCTTATCTGGGATAACCACAAACCCCTGTCAGGGAGCCAAGTTGTACCTAGCAAACCTTTGGTACGAGTCTTCCGAGTCCCGAGGTTTTGTGAGTTTTCAGCACCAGAGCACGCCCTCAGGTTGGCCAGTGCGTTATCGGACCTGACCCCATTTGCGTGGTCAATCTGGTCTGTGGGCCATTCACCGTGTGAAAAGTACCAAGCCAACCGATGCGCATAGTAGGCTTTGTTGTTGATCTGGATAGTGATGTAACCCTGAGTGTTCAAGGTTCCAGCAATTGAGCCGACCCTGACTCGATTACTGGTTGACACCTTCCAGGTGAATACACCTGTTTCAGGGTCGTAATGCAGCATCTCCTGCAGAGGTCCTGCAGTCAGTGTTTCGCTCATGTTCTTGTTTTTCTGCGAGGAAACGGAAAAAGCCTACGGCCGAAGCCGTAGGCAAGGGTGCCCGGTTGTTACCGGGACTTGGCGGGATTACAGCTTGTTGGGCAAGCTGGAAGCAAAGCTGAGCTTTGTCCATTTGTTACTATTTGCTGACACCACCTCGCGGATCACGAAGAACGTGAACGGGTCTTCCGGCACAGAGAAGCCGGGCAAGCCCATAGACGCACAGCGGGCCTGATCCTTCAGGTTCTGCTGGTACTTGCTGAACGACGGGATCGAGCTCTGAGACAGAGTGATCTGGATCACGGTGCCGATGGGGCCATCACCAGAGTCGGTCGCCAGCAGGGCGCAAGCCAAGTCGACATAACGCTTGGAGTTGGCCTTCTCAAAGCCCTCGGTCTCACGCAAGTAGGTGATGTACTCGGCAACAGATTTGCCGACCCACTTCTTCATCTCTTCGCCGATTACGGAGTCAATCACCTGACCGTCTTTGGAGTAGGCCACGAAGTCCTTGGTGGACTTTTCTTGGGCTCCGGGGGTGATCTCGAAGTGGTCGTCCCAAGCCAGCAGGCGAACCTTGGCCCAGCGGCCCAGGCTTGCGTCCTCTTTGCCGGTCTGGCTGATCTCTCCGTTGGAGCCTTTGAACACAGAGTAGTTGCCGTAGCTGAAGTCAGCGGCTCCTTTCATCTCGTCCAGCTCGCGCTGGAAGGCTTTGGCTTGTGCGGCGATGTCGTTCACATTGCCAACGGCTGTGCTCTGACGCACGGCGGGTACGGCGGCGGGGGTTGGTGCCGCGGCTTCTTCGCGGGCATCATTCATTGCTTCGACTGTGGTGTCCATTGTCATTTCTGTGGCTTCTTGTACTTGTTCGAATTGTGGTTCTTGTGCAGGTTTACGCAGGGCCATGTTGTTTCACTCCTAAAATTTCACTGTCATTTGCCGCCTGCTGATTCAGCAAGCGACCCTCTTCATCGAGTAACTTCGTTGCGAAGAACCCGAAGTCTTCTGCCATAAGATCCTCGAATCTATAACGGCAAATCACGGAGGTTCCGCCTCGCCGCAGTGGGCTAAACGGAGCCGCCTTTGAAACGCATGCGGGGATTTGCCGCATGGCGTTCAAGAAACCTTCCACGTTCTGGTAGTACGTCTGCTGGTGCCTTGCACGGGCCCAGCTTTGGTACTTCACGAACACGGATCGGATGTCTACGTCTACCATCAACGCTCCAGTGGAGTCGAAGTCGTAGCAGTATTCGAATCCCTCCCTGATGGCGTACTGCGATTCCGCCAGTTCGTTGTGAGAGATCCAAGTGACATCGGCCAACGCCTTGTAAATCTCCGCTTTCGGTGCTCCGGTACGCTTGATGGCGTCCTCGTTGAGCACTGTCTTGCAGAGCTGTGCAATGCGTTTGTCGAATTCTGTAACACCTACGGCATTTAGTGTTGCACGTAGGAATTTGAGGCCACAGATCACGATGGCCATGTTGGTCAGGGGTCGCTCGTTGACCTTCAGATCAGGGCGATCCTCGAGCATCCGCCTGACTTCATCTTTGGCGTCCTTGTACAGCTTGGCGTAGTCGGCCATCGACCACCGCAGGGTGTTCCACAGCAGCAAGGTGCCAAGCCGGCTGACCAAGATCCGAATCTTCTCCTCCTCCAGAACCGCCCACGTGTGGGGGTCCTGGTCGGCCGGCGTCATGGGGATGAGTACACATCGCTCCATGAACGCCGTCTCATCCAACAGCGTCTCGGTCATCGTCACGATGGGCGCTGACCGTTCCATCTGGGTGATGGTGCGGAAGTCAGAGGTGGAAGAACCATCCTTGATGCCGCCCATCATCATGGCGCCACTGTTGTAGGCCGTGCGGAACTCGCCGATCCAGCGGCTGTAGTCGAACTCCGACATCCCTGACCGCTTGAACTCGTCAATCAGGGCGGGTACGGAGGCCGAGGAGCTCAGCAGAACCCGTCGGGCATGCGCCGTCAGGGAGTTGCCCACCGCGCTTTGCACCTTGGGCTCCGCCTTCGCCCAGAACATCCGGGCCAACATCTTGGGTGTCGATGTCTTTCCGGAGCCGGCCGGCCCGTAGATCTGGAGGATCGGGAACTGGCCGTGGATTCGGTGGTGAATCTGGCGGTGGAATGTTGAGACAAACCAACCGAGAGCGGAGGCCACGGTGTACTCGGACTTGCTGAAGCTCATCAACGCGGTCAGCATCCTGTTGACGGCTGGGCCCTCACTTGGATCCAGCGGGTCGAGGTCGATGACGTCGGGGTCGTAGATGGAGCCGTTGCCCAGGTGAGGGCGGAACATGAATCGTTCATTGGGTCGTAGGGATTCCTTTGGGTTGTCGCTCACATCACGACCGAGAACCACACCACGAGGGGAGACGAACACAAGGATGCGCTCGGCGTTTTCGGGCTTGTCGGGGTCGGTGATGACGTCCACACCCTCACGGGTCAGGACGTAGGCGATGTTGTTGTCGCGGAGTGCTTGGTCTTTGAGTGCCATACGAACGCAAGTTGCTTGAATGTCGGTGCCTGTGAAACCTGATCCGTAGCCGGACAGGTACTTGTCGAGCGCCGCTCTGGAGCCGAAAGAATCCCCGAGGATCTCGTGGCGGCCGTAGTTGGTCAGGCGACCACCGCGATCTGCCACCAGAGTGGCCTGCAGGCCCACTTCCTTCTTGCTCTCCACACTCACCAGCGTCCAAGGCATCAGGAAGCCTGTGGCGCTGAGCCTTGTCGGAACATCGTCCTTGGTCTGGACGAAGATCCCGCGGTGGTTGACGATGACGCCGTTGTGCTCCCGGCGGTCGGCCATCTTCAAGGTCTGAACGACCTCGGAGCCAAGGGCAGCGTCCGCGAGTTCGAGGAGCTTCTTGGCGTCTTTGATGGAGCCGTCGGGGTTGAAGATCTCCGCACGGGCTTCGTCGCTGATGTTGGACGGCATCTCTGGCGTCGCCATCATCAACTCTCGCCCGGGGCGCAGCTCTTCAGGGTCAAACCCCTCCTCAGCGATCGACTTCAGGGCGCCGAACGAGAAGATGTAGCAGGGGTTGTCGTGGGTGTAGTAGAACCGCTCCCTCAGCGCATCCCTGCGTTTTCGGGGTGAGTTGTACCGGCCGTCCGAGGCGTAGTCCTGGATGATGCCCTCACAGGCTTCCAGAAACTCCGACTCGCTCTTGCCCAAGGCATGCGCCAAGATGGACAGCTGCAGGGAGACGTTGTTGAAGCCTGCCCCATCTTTCAGGTGCAGGCCGGCCATCATCAGCTTGACGCTGGTGGGCCACTCGCCGTTGAACCGGTTCAGGTCTTTGGTTTCATCCTTGGCCTTGGCGGTTCGCTTGCTTTCCTCCTCAACCAGAGCACGCTTCTCGAGGAAGAGTGCCTGCAGCTCGGCAGAAGGTCGGCTGGTGTCGGCTGGCACCAGTGGGCGCTGCTCCGACGTCAGCTCGTCGTACAGCTCCGGGGTCATTGTCATGGCCTCGGCGTACGAGATTTGGACCTTGTAGTGGCCGTTCTCCCTCTTGATGTTGGGCACCCTCCAGTGCCTGCCTTTGCGAGCGGAGTAGACCTTCATGTCGAGGGATCGGGTGACCCACTCGAGCACCATGTGCCGATAGACGTACGGCAGCAGGGTGACGCCTGTTTTGATGGCGTTCGCCGGGGCGAACACTTCCATCGGGATCTCGAGGTGGAAGCCCTTGCCGCCAGTGGCGTAGAGGCACATGGCGGTTGGATCCACCCTGTACTCATCGACCAACTTGGTCAAGGTTTCCTTGAAGTCGTTGATGACAGAGGGCAGCTCTTCTGCCTTGCCATCCCAGTCCATGTACAGCGGGCCGCTGTACTTCATGGCCAGATACTTCTCTCGAGTCCAGTCCTCTTGAGGGACTGCCTTTGCGTCCAGCACTGTGACCAGCACTGGGTGGAGAGAGGAGATGACGGATTGACGCTGCTCAGATGGAGCGAGCGTCCACTTCTCCTTCCCTCCGGTAAGTTGATACCAGAAGAAACTCACGAAGCCCTCGTTGTAGTTGTAGTTTTCGGGCGGAAAGCGGGGTCAGAACATCAGAATCGAACTTCGTCAGCCATCTCCGGGTAGTTGTCCAGAAAGCGTTTGAGGGTCAAACAATATGTGTGACCCTCAATCTGCTGGATGTCCCGGCTCTGAGACTTGATCAAAACTGCGTAATGAGCGCGGAACTCTAGTTCTCCTTTGATCTCCTGTCCAGCCCATCGGAATTCGAAGTGCTGCGGGAGGGACAAGAAGATCTCCCGGTCGGCCAGGCGACTCGGTATGGGTGAGATGAGTTGAGTCCGGTTGCGATAAACAACGCGGGCGGTTGGCACCTCTTTCAGGCCAAACGCGAACTCTCCGAAGTGGATGATCTCCGGCTTATAGGGTTTACCCTTATGGATCTCGTAGACCACCATCTTCCTGCTGGGGAAGGCAGGTTCCATCGCCATCCATTTGAAGGTTTGGAACTGAACTCGATCTCGCTGGGGCATCAACTCCACCAGCTCGTTGAAACTCTGTTTATCGTCAAGGTGACGTCGATCACTCGCCATGTATGGCCTCTCTTAATGTTTTGAGTCCCCCCGTCACCTTGACGATCGTGTCGTCCTTCTCAAGCAAGGCACGATGCATGCTTACCTGGATGGTTTTGTTTGCTACTGCGATCCGGCAGTTGACCTGCCGGGCCTGACCTTCTCGGTCCAACCGAGCATAGGCTTGTTCGAATTGTCGTGGAATAGTCGGGCACTCTAAAAAGAGCATCTCGTTGGAAACAGCCTGCAGGCCGTCCAACCCGACTCCCCCGGCATCCGGCTGGATCACCATCAGGCGACAGGTGGGGTCTTGGATGAACTTGTCGACAGCGGCGTACCGCTGCTTGTCTGTCAGGCCGCCAATGACGACGGCGGGGTTGTAATTGCTGAAGTACTGGGAGACGCCGGTGGTGGTCATTCGGTAGTTGGCCACGACCACCAGCTTCTCGTTCCCAATCTCATCCAGCACGGCATCGATCAGGTCAAAGCCAGCCGATACCTTACTGGGCTCGCCGGTGAAGTGTGCCCAGTTGTTGATGATCTGCTGGCACTTGTGATACAGGGCGCTGGCACTCAGGGCATCGATCACAGTGCCGTTGTCCATCTCCAACAGTTGCTGCTCGACCAGCGAGTTGTAGAGCTTGAGGTGCCCGGGCTCGAGGTCGTAGACGAGGGGGATGAAGTTGATGGGTTGCTCCCGGGTGGGTTCATAGAACTCCCACCCCTGCTTGAAGTTCTTCTGAAGCAGGTCGAGGTTGACCCACTCGGTGACCTTCTCGTAGTCGTCCCGCTCGCCCACATGGAGCTGCTCGAAGCGACGCTTGTTCCGATACGCCGTCGGGTTCGTGAACTTCATGTAGGTGTAGGCGTCCTCCGGCGTCGAGATGGGCGTCCCGGTGAGCAAGAGGACAGGGCGGTCGCTGAACATGCGCCAGACTGACCGGTAGTTGTCGGTCTGCATGTTCTTGATCTTGTGGGCCTCATCGGCGATCAAGCCCACTCGCTTGCCTTCGAAGTGGGACTCGATTCGGTTGAAGTCCCGCTTGAATATGTCGTACGACATCATGATGAACGTCGAGTCGAGACTCAGCTTGTACCGTTGGGTGGGGCTGCCGACGTAGAGGGTCTGGGTGACCGGCTGCCCGGTGCGCTTGTCGATGACCTTGGAGAGGAATCGGCTCCAGTTTCGCAGCACGATGGGGGGCATGATCACGATCCACTGGTTGGCGGTTCGGATCGAGCGGAGGTAGCAGGCGTGAAGCACAGCGGAGAAGGTCTTGCCGCAGTTCCCTGTTACGAAGATCCTTCCATTTCTCCTGAGGACTAAGTAGGTCGAGGGGACTGTAAAGCAGTACATGAATCCGTCCGGACTTGACTCCTCCCAGACAATATCAGAAGCCCCTTTCTTAAGTGAACGCAGCCCGTGCCGCCCACCTCGGTCCGTACCAGATCTGTGGACCAAGTAACAGGCTCCTCCCCTGTACTTTTCGGGCCCCCTGCTGTCTGCCGACAGGCTGGTTGTTCTTCCTGTGACAGTCCACAAATACTGTACAAAGTCTGCTGACTGCTTTGAGGTGCTGCAGAAGCGTGGCCCTGCGGACGGCCTAGAGTCCTCTGACCCATCCCAAAGCATCACTTCAAGGGCAAGCACTTGACGTTGGTGCTCATCTGCGTCCCAGAACCTTGAGTCAAACTCCTTCAGTCGGAGTGGGGCTGTGAACGAAAACACGTGGTACCCGATCGCCGTGCCGGCCGTTACTACCCTTTCCTTGTACGGGACGGCAGCGTCGTCCAAGAGTACCCGGAGTCGCTCGATCTTCCTCTCTCGCTTTAAACGTACAACCACGGTTCGTGAGTTCGACCCTCGGTGGCTCCCTTGGAAGTGTCCGTCAGCGATCACAGCCACTTGCAGCCGCAAGTCAGCGTCAGACATGGCGATACCACTCCGATGAGGGGCCTTGAAGACCGTGGGGATAGCGAAGGTCTTAACGTTTACCGTACCGACCTTACCCCCCGTTCGTGATGCGGCCAGCACCGCCTCGGCGGTCGCCTCACGAATCGTCTCTTTCTTGCAGTTTTCGTACCTACCTGCGGTCTGAAGCATCCCTACCACGCGATGCTCAGGTGACAGGAGCTGGTCAAGTCCGTACTTGGTCTTGATGCGGATCATGCGGTCGCATGGGTGCTTGATGTACGCCCTCGGTGCGACAAATTCCGCATCCCCTGATGGGGTCCACTGTGCAACTAGATCACCCTCAACGTACTGATCGATCCGCTTCCACCCTGTTGGGGTCAGAAATTCGGTCGTGGCGTCAACACATCCCGGTTTGAAGCCGTAGCCGAGGCGGGAGTCCTTGCCGTGGGCCTCAAGGACAGCCGCCTGAAACGGCTTTGGCGGAAAGGGGAATTGGTAGTTCTCCTGAAGCAGGTCCCAGTGACCCATGGTCAGGAGGCGTTGAGGGGCGTAAACGGAAGCGGGGGAGGGTTTTGACTCCAGGGCCTCGATGTCATCTCGGAGGGCCTGAATATCTGATTCGAGCGTTGTCATGGTTCACTTCTAAAAAGAGGCCCAAACTGGGCTGGGGAGTCACATGAACTTGGCGAGTACGTCCTTGGCTGCGCTGACATCGGTGATGACATCGTTGCCGAACATGACGTCGTCGGGGGAGACGCGGCAATGGCCAAGGCGGCGGTGAGCCCGCTCAACCCAGTCTGGCATGAGCTCGGTCAGGGGCAGCTTGTCGATGACGGGGCTGTTGGATGCCCAGTTCAGGAATTCCCGTGGAGAGCGGCGCAGCAGGTCGGCAACAGTGCGCCCTGTGCTGTTGAATGGGTTCAGGAATTCGCCGGTGGTCAGGCTGCTCGCGGTCGTCTTCCACGCCGCAGCGCCCAGTGTCTTGTTGGGCCCTGCAAAGGCGGAGTAGTCATCAGGTGCTGCCAGAAGGAACAGCAGGTTGAGTGTCTCCTGACGGTTGACGGTGAGCGCAGTCGTCACCTTGCCGAGGAACTTGTCGTCGTCTGAGGGGTTGTATCGGTAGACGTTCATGGTAGGGGTCAATTCATCTCTCCTTGGACAGTGAGCGTAAGATGTTCGATGAAGTCGTCGAGGTCAAGGTCCTCGTAGGGCCTGATCAGGCCGCCGGTACTCTCTGCATAATCGCAGGCTTCACCGGCGAGGTTGTGCGCGGCCTCAACCGCCGACGCTTTCGGGGCTTGGAATTGGCGCCACATCTGCGGCGGGTTGCTCGCCACCTGTGTGGTGGCGAAAAGGGTGACAAGGTTGCCCTCTACCTTGTACCCGAGCCGGATGACAAGGTTGCCTGCGGCTAGGGTAAACCCGTAGGTGGGCTTGCTTTCATGGCTGAGCAAATGGTTCAATCTTTCCTCCGGGTAGGCATCGGTATCGTCGGGTGTGACGGCCCGGGCTTGACAGGCGGGGTGTAGCCTGTATGCCGAAGTAGCGATGAGCGTGTGGGAGCTTACTCATCTGTTCCTGCGGAACGCCGTGGGCGACCAGCACTGTGCCACGCCCTCCGTTTTTTCGCAGGAACTCGAAATCCACGATCAACTGATCAGCGGTCACCTGGTCTCGTGTGTAGGTGTTGGTCACGATCCAGGTGTTGTTTTTGGTGTCGAAATCAATCTGCATGGTCATAGGTGTAGTTCACATCTAAAGCGCCAATCTGGCGGGCGGGGAGTCAGCCCCAGTACTTGTCGTCCCACTCACTGATCGATCTGTAGAGGTCGACAGCGGCAGCGGCGAACATTCCGAAAAGAAACATCGGGATTCCGATCAACAAGGCGAGGCCGAGTTGCAGTGGTGCCCTGAGCAGGATGCAAAACAGCTCCAGTGGAGCCATGGTCCCGCGCCAGAAGCCAACCCAGAATGGGTGAGGGCGCCGGCTCACGCAGCTTCCTTCAGGTACTCCGTCAGGCGAGCAATGCGGTTCTGGTGATACTCCTTCATGGCCCGGGCATACTCCTCGGCGCTCTGGGCCTCCAGCAAGCGGCGCTGAGACTCCTCGAGCTCCCTCTGGGCGATGGCGTGGGCCTTGGGTTCTTTGAAAAGCTGGATCAACTTGGTCATGTGGTTCACTCCTAAAAAATCAGACTTCAACAGTCTTTTGGGTTTCGGTTTTGGTCGAGAGCTTAGGTGGTTCGATCTTTCGAAGCCACGGGGTTGGGAAGTCAGCCCAGCCGACGACAACGTAGTTGCCGGCGTCACCCAGCTGGACAATGCCCTCGCCGGAGCAGCGCCAGACGCGCCCCCACTGGCTGTGCTCACCCTGCATGGTCACTGCGATGACGCGCTTGCCGATGTTGGGGGACTTGCCGCGGCCGAGGCCGCCGATCACCTCACACAGGTCGTTCGCTTTGATTGGCTCGCTCATCATTCATCCCTTCCGAGAAACTGTTTCCGCACTGCTGCCTCGACGGCTCGCTCCCAACTCCATGATTCGTCATAACCTGCACCCTCTTCCCATGCTCTGTAAATATCAGTCAACTGCTCATCATCCAACCGTGTCGGCGGTGTTTGCATTCCAACGATTTCTCGCACGCGCTGGGCCGAGTACCCATCTAAGGCATCGCCACGGCTGTCGAAAAACACAATGTCACCTTTGGGTAAGTCGCCAGTGAATTGCGGCGGTGTTTGTGCTGGGTAGCCAAACTCGCCAAGCAGTGAACCGAGCTTCTGGTCGATGCAAGTCAGGCATACATATCCGCCCATCGCATCAATCCGTAGTGGTGTGTGCTTGTGTTCGCCGCAGCCTGCGCACTTTGTGGCCTGAGTGCTGGAGTAAGTTGGCGGTGTTTGTGCTGTCCCTTGCGCCTCAATCTTTCCAAGGCGCTCCAACGTGTATCCACGCTGCGTCTTGACCAACGTCAGCCCAGCGTTGGCAATTGCTGCCAGAATACCGATCAACATTTCTGAGTCTGGGTTGTTCGGTGTTTGTGCTGGGGGTGTGACGGTGTAAACAGTTGCCTTGTCATGCTCTGCTTTGCATTCATCAGAGTGATGCGGCATGGCTTTTGATGCGCGGCAGTTTGAGCCTTTGCATACTTCTTTGAACTGATCCATCGAGTGACGATGCTGTCTTTCTCTGGCGTCAAACAATGTATTGCTGTCAACAATGGCTTGCAAGGCGGCTACCTTGTCAGGCTCCCCCGGCTTCGCATCAGGTTGTGCTGGGGGTGCGGCCTGAGCCTTTACTTCACCAAGATTCATAATCCTGTATCCGCTTGCTGTCTGCGCCAGTGCCAGACCAGCGTTACGAATGGCAGCAAGAACACCCTTTGGCACCTCTGGCTCAACAGGTGTTTGCGCTGGGGGTGCTGTGAACACTGGTTGCCACACGGCATTGTCAAAAGGACGCTCAGCCCCGATGCTGAACAGGCTGGTGTGCGGGACAACCCATGCGTATGGTCTCCACTGCAACAAAGGCTCCACCGGCTTCACATCAGGTTGTGCTGGAGGTGCGGCGTAGAGTCGTCTCACCTCATACTCCCACTGCGGGTCTTGTGCCTTTTCATAGTCGGCTGCTGCCTCTTTTGAGCACGGCTCCCAAAATCCCCATCCGTTGTTTTCGCAGTGGTGATTTGTACGAATGCGAGTCCTGCTCTCGTAATAAACAGGCTCCCCCGACTTCAGCGCAGCCTCAAGTGCTGACTGCAGTGTTTCGTGACGCAGTTCAATTTCGCCCACGGTCATGCGCTGGTGTGCTGCTTCTGCGTAGTTTTCAGCCAACTCCATCAATTCGTCGATTTGTTTGGTCATGATTTATCTCCAACTGGAAACTGAACAACCTTCCCCGGTTGCTTTCGGTTCTGGCTCGGCAAGTCCAGTTTCAACAAGCCACGTGGCGTATTTAGCTGGCGGCGACTCGTCGTGAATTGAATCCATGTGCGCCATCCGGTCTGACTTGTATTCAGGAGAATCAACGTCTGCAATCAGGTCAGTTCGTTTTGCCCAGCAGGCGCATTCGATCCAGCCCAGCATGTAGGCTTTGTTGAGTAGTTCTTCTTGGGTCATTTCATGGCCCTGATTCTTGATGCAAGCACGGAAGCTGCCCACTGTTCATCGTTCTGAGCAAGGCACTCCTTTTCTGGTTTTGCAGCAGCATCGCACTTCACAGCCGCTTCCTCAAGGGTTGCGTTGCGGATTAGGGCGGCGAAGGCTTGTAGTTCTTCTGGCTTTGCCACGTACAGCGGTTGCCGCTGGTTTGCTCCGTCGAGGTAGATACCTGCCTCACTTGCCCACTTGGTTATCTGTTCTGGCGTCATATGTTTTGCCTCTCGTAAAAAGATTGCATCCCAGAAAGCCCTCTGGTATCAGGCTTTGGAGTGATCAGCATCCCTGCGTAGCTCTGCGTTCTCACGCTCAAGCTGCTCGATGCGCCGCTTCAACACATCAGCCCGGTGCATTCCAAGCTCTTGCCAATCGCTTGACTTCTGCACCCACTCGGTCTTGTCGAGCCACTCGGCTATCGCTTTTTCAAGCATCTCGATGTGGTCAGCAACCTCATTCAGCGTCACGGATTTACTAAGCGCTGAACCGCCCGCCCATACACGCAGTCGTTGTACTAAGTCGGTCATTTCAAAACTCCAGATAAAAGACTTTGAACTGACAGCCTTCTCCGGCACCTGTTGCCAGTTCTGCGGCGCGTTTCATTGCAAGCTCTTTTGTTTCGAATAGGAAAGTCGGAGTGATTTGCCCGTACATGACATTCCCCGGATAGCAGGCATTCCAATACATGCCCATCTTCTGGCACAGAAGCCAGCCTTTTGGTTGCACTGGGGCTGCTGCAATTTCAGCCGATCTGCTGACTGTTCCCTCTGTTACCTCTGCTGTCATGCCAGTCCCCATCCAATTAGAAATACACCAACCAGCAGGGCAGCCATGATTGCTGCTCCTGCCCATGCCATGCGTTTCAATGAGCGTTCTAATTCGTTGGGGTCTAGCATTCCTGAAACCCCTCCGTTGCTGCGAGTGCGTTTAGCACCATGCGGTCACAATCTTCCAAAGGGTTGCCGTGGTAGTCGTACTCGATGCGAGCATTCTCAAGCGCCTCCCGCAGTGTCTTAATCGCTGCGTCCTGCTTACGTAGCATTGCTGCTGCTTGCTCTTGCTCTGATTCACTCAGGCTTGATTCCTGCTCAAGCATTTCGGCCAATTCAATTGCGGTCATTTCAGATCCACCTTTCCGACTGAGTAGTGCAAGTAGGTATTCGGGTGGCTCATCTTTTCCTTGGCCCAAGCTGCCGCTTCTTTGCGAGTTTCAAATGTCTTGACGATTTCAAATGCAGCGAGAAAGTCATAGGTGGCGTATGGATGCCGTGGGTGTTTTCGTGCAATCCAGATGGTCATTGCGTCACCTTTGGAATAAATCCAATTTCAATCAGGCCAGCAACGACATTTGCAATTGCTGGGAGCGTCGGGCATTTGCCTTCTTCGGCTGGTGCGTAATTGCTGAACTCTGGAAACCTGTCAATGAATTGCTTACGGGTCGAGCAGGCTTCAACTGCTGCTTTCAGTTGTGTGATTGCGCTTTGGCGCTTTGCCCATTCAGACTTAAATGGTGCCAATACTTCCTTCACGTTTGCGTCCCCAGTTGGAAGGATTGAAAGCGAATACTGGTTAAGACCACAGTAGTGAATACGTTCTGTCCTAATGGAGTGCGGTGCCTTCCGATAAGCGGCCCTACATTCCTTGCTCATAGCCTTGTAGAGCGCATCCTTGATTTTCTTTGAGACTCCTTCTTCATCCCATTTTGGGAGGTCGTGTTCGATAGCACGGACAATGGCTTGTTTGTGGTACTGATTCAGTTTCATTTCAACTCTCCATAATCAACATCAATAAATTCAGGGCAGTGGCCCATTACAGGCTCACGTCCACTCAGCCAAGGCTGCCAGTGATCAGACACCTGATGCCTGAATGCCCGGCGGGCGCAGTTGTTGCAAGGAATGACTGCCGTACCATCCACTTCTTTGCCTGAGCAACGGGCTACGTCATGGGGCAGGTAGGTGAGGCGGGTCATGCTCCCTCCACCTTCTTGATCATTGCGTCAGCGGCGTCGTGGCCCTTTTGCCTTGCGCCGTATGCAAGCTCTCGTCTGGCATCTTTCAGAGCCTTCAGAAGCTCGTCGTTCAGGCTGGTTAGTTTTGCCACCTCATGTCCAAGCTCTTGGAAATGGTCAGCGGCAGATTTGCCGACCTCTGTCAGCACCTCCATTGCGCCCGTGTCGAGTTCGATGCAGTAGTTCCAGCAGGCCACCAAGCGGCGGGCGTTTGGGATTGGGTCTGGCTCTGCGAACAGGTTTGGAGTGTGCGTGACGGAAAGCGCAACCATAGGCCCGCCATCGACTGCAACCCCAACTACGCAGGTTGAGCCGTAGCCGTCGTATTCGGCGCTCCAGCTACCAATGTCATTGACGACTTCCAGTCGTCCTTGTGTGTGCTGTGTCATCCATTCACTCCTTCAATCACCCTCAGCGGGGCAATGAACTGGGGGTCGTTGGCCGCTTTCTTGCGGCGTTTGCGGAACTCCATGGCGACCTTGAATCGCCAATCCCTGTCTTCCATGTAGCGGTCGTGCAGGGAGTCGTAATCGATCGAGTTGGGCCCGATTTCCTCGGCCACTCTGATCGAGGTGGCGTCATGCAGAAAGGCTTCGAACATGCTGATCGGCGGCATTTACTTCCTCCAATATGTCTGCGTACGTGGCCATGTGGCCACCTCGAACCAGGTTTCGGATCTTTTGGCGATCTGGAGGTACTGGCCGTAGTGGATGGACTGGCGCTGCAGGTCGTGGTACTCCTGTAGCTCCCTCAAAGCGAATACCTCGGACTGAGGTATGCGCCAAACGTTGTTGTCGGCGAACTCTTTGCGCACCTTGGCGAGCACCACCTGGGCCTCGGCGGCCACTGGTATGACTTCGTGCCCGATGCCCATGCGGGCCATCATCTCGGCCATGTTGGTGATGTCCACCATGAGCACCCACTCGTCGTTGCCGAACTCGCCCCGGGCCATGTTGCCAATGGCCTTGAGCTCGGCGTTCTTGTACTCGGCGTTGCGTTTGGGGCTGATGACGGAGGCGTTCTCAATGGCCATCAGCACTGGGTTTTTGACTGAGGTGTACTTTCTGCGCTTTTTCATGCTTGGCTTTCTTGATCTGATCGTCGAGCACCATCAGGACGAGGCTGATGGCTTGGTCCGTCTGCCTGACCAGCCGGTCAAAGGAGGCCAGAAGGCGCTCCTGCTTGGCTTTGGGGTGTAGGCGGGTAGGTCGTTGTCGCTTCATTTCTTGCTCCTGAAAGAGATCCAGCACTTGGCGCAATACCATTTGGCTGGGGACATCTGGATGCCGCCCTCAGGCAGGCGGAGTTGGAGGCATTTGCTGCGCTCCCGTTCTGCGCCCTCGTTCTTGAGGGATCCGGGTAGGTCGACGGTCCTCATAGGTAGCAATTCCCCGCGGTGATTTCGTGGAACTCGCCCTCCCAGAAGATATGAACGTCGCGTCCGTCGATGACGATGGCGGGAACCTCGATGCCAAGTTCCTGCTCCTCGAGCAGCGAGAACTTGGCGCCCTCGCAACTCGTCCGCATGACGGAGATTGCCCGGGCCTTCTGGTCTAGACTCAGGGTGGTGTTATGGATGTCGCTCAGATTGCGTTGGGCGCGCTTTTGGTACTCGACCCACTCTTCGTTGTCGTCCATGACGACGACGGGGAGGGTGAAGAAGTCACGCTCGTCGATCTCGTCGCAGACAAAGGCGGCACCGTAGCCGCCGTCGCTGTACCAATTGAACCCAGCGGCGTGGATGGAATCGACGCGGGCGGCGTCACGCCAATACTCGTGAGTGATCTTCAGTGCGTAGGGCTTGGTGAAGCCCCACCGGGCGTCACACCCACCGTGCACCATCACAATCAGGTGAGTGGGCTCGTAGTCATCGTCGGTGTACACCTCCCAGAACTGGATGTCCTGACTGAGATCCCAGTCGGAAGGTGAGTTGTAGGTGTAGGTCACCCTCGGCTCACACTCGGTGGAGAACTCGGTGGCGACCTTCTCGGCGGTGTCGAACCAAGTGCCATCTTCGTCGGCGTCGATGGCAGCCTGCATCTCGGCGTCGGGTTCGAAATTCAGTTTGAGCCAGTGGTACAGGCTGATGCTGGCGGTGTAGCCCTGAAGGCGGCCCTTGTAGACCTGCCAGTCCACCGTTGTGCTGGGCTCCGACTCGAAGTCCTTGCCTTGGTTGCGCTGCCAGGCTCGGCCGTAAATGCCGCCAGAGTCAACGATGCAGCTGCCGGTGTTCTCGGTCAGCATTTGAGCGGCCAATTCGGCCATCGATGTTTGGGTCACGGTCGTGTCCATGGTTGGTTCACTTCTAAAAATGCCTCAATACGAGGCGAAAAGGGTGGTGACTACTCGCTGCGTCAGGTGGGCCTAGTCAGTACCGGCTGTGAACCGGGTGAAAAGGGGAGTCGTGTTCCACCTGCATCCGCTTTCGATCACCAAGGAAGCCGGCCGGTCTGGACTCCCGGCACCTCCGCGCTATTTGCTCGGCGGGCTACTTCTAAACCCCACGGCTTTCTTGGTGACCCCCGGCCTTTCACCGGGGTGGTTGTCAGGGCTTACACCTGCATCGGCCGGGTCGGTCCCAACCTAGATCCGTAGCGTGGATCGGACGGCCTGATCACAAGGGAGAAAGGGGAACCCTTGCTCAGGCTGCCGGTGTTATTGTCCCCACCGCCGGCTGGGGTCTCAGCGTGGTCAATCAGTTCGCATGGAGTCGGAGAGTGGTGACGGGCTCACCGACTTTGGTGTAGGTGTCGACGATTTCGGGCGGAGCTTTGAGCTCAGCGGCAACCGACCTCCAGTCGACAGTGATTCGGGGTTTGGATGTGGAGATCACGGCCTTGACGAAGGTGCCCTTGATGGTGGGCTCACCGGCCGCCACTAGCTGTGCTTTGAGTGTGGACATCTCGGCTTCCACCTCACTGATGTGGGCGTGGAGCTCAGCGTACCGGTCAACAATATCCGTCATGGAAACAATGCTCATAGTCATGGTGTGGTTCACTTCTAAAAATGCCTCAATACGAGGCGAGGGATGGACTGTATTGCAACCTGGGTCGAGGTGCAATCAGGTGGGAATATGCTTGTGGAAGAAGATGCGTTCGACCTTCTTCTTGGACGCCCCGTGGGCACGAAATCCGATAACTGCTTTGCGGTCCTTGCTCTGGCACAGGCCGCAGTCCTTGCATTGCACGGACTCGGAGATGGTGGCTGGGCAGATGGCGACGTGCCGACCATTGGGCGTCTTGAGTGCCTTGACCTGGTCGATAGGCAGGGCGGTGACGACGGGGCCGATGCCGAGATCCATGTAGGCGTCAACTTCGGCGAGGGTCTCACTCGAGAGGTTGATCGTGAGACCGGTACCGCGATTGACCTCCCGAATGATGTCGTGGTTGCGAAACTCGAACGGATCGAAGTGGCTGAAGGTGAACCCATCGGTGTGCGATGAGGCTTCAGCCAACATCCTGAGCGAGCGCACATCGATCAGGCCGTCATCCGCCTTGGGCAAGTCGCCCGCTTGGGCGTGCCGCCATAGAGTGGCCCTGCGCAGGCTGGAGATGTGGTCGCAGGTCTGCTCAATAGTTAAGCCTGCCGACGGGTCGTCAAGTTTGCGCCATTGGAGGGCCATTGGCCCGCCGGCTGCAGCGTAGCAGCCGCCACCCTTGTATGAGCACTCGTCGGGGCAGCTGTAGCGGCTGATGGTTGTTGCTGGGATAGGGCCCAGCTTCCTGTTTGATGACACCTTAATGAAGGCGTAGCGATGCCTGGAAATAGATTCCATCTTGGTTCACTCCTAAAAAGCCGCAACGAGGCGGCGGGACTTTTGAAAATCAGGTTGTTGCGAATGGGTGCAGGAGCGCCTCAGCCGCCTTCCTAGCGGCGATAGCGTCGTTGATGTCGGTGAATCTGCCTAAGGCGCGGACCGATCTGTTCAAGCAGATGTATGCCTTCCATTTTTGGTATTGGCTGCACCAGCAAACGCCCTTGACACCTGACGTATTCCGCCTGTTCAGCTTGGTGTTCTGCCCATTCTGTACCTTCGACGCTTCCCGCAGATTGCCGATCCGGTTGTCGGTCCGAACTCGGTTGATGTGGTCCAGGTGGGCCTCGGGCCACTTACCATAGACGTAGAGCCAAGCCAACCTGTGAGCCATGTACTTGCTCCCATGGACCCATACCTCTACGTACCCGTTGTGGGTGAGGCTCCCCAGTGGCTCCCCCACCTTTACCCTGCTGGTGGTGCGCAGTCTCTGCGTAAACACGCCTGTGTCCGGGTCGTAGCTAAAGCGTTCCCGCAGTTGCTCTGCAGTAAGATCGTGCTTGCTCATGCTGTCGTTCCTTTCAAACGATGGTCTGTGAAGTGGCTCTGAGTCGTTCCACCGACTCAGAGCTGCGCCTCCAGACTGGACCGACTTCAGGGCGAAGTCAATCCCTACCAGTCAAACACCGGCAGCTCCGGCATGACTTCACCATCCGCATCGAAGCGCACCCAGTCGCTGCCCGGGAACTCTGCGTTCAGCCAGTTGCGGATGGGTTCCATCCAGGGTTTAAACGGCTGCTCATCGAAGTAGATGAAGTAGCCTTCCTCGTACTTGGCGCAGTACAGCATGTCCTGCAGCGGCGCATCGCTGCTGGGCATGTGTCTGGTGCTGATGGCGGGCACCGCCATCACGAAGTCTGGCTTCATGGTTCACTCCTAAAAGAGCCGCAACGAGGCGGCAAAAGTTGACTGAAATCAGTCGAAGAAATCCCCCTGCGCCGTCGAGAACAACGTGCCTTCGAAGCTGTTGACCTTGCCGGTTTCGGGGTGGATTCGGTACACCGTCACCAAGTGCCAAGGGTGGGCTTCCTTCACGAGGTTGTGAAGGGTCTCAGCAGCCTCGTACTCGGCGGGGGCGTCGATGAGGACTTGGATGGTGGCGACGAACTTGTGCATGGCTTAATCCACAACGACCTTGAGAGTCACGTTGTACTTGAGTGCCTCCTCGATCTTGTCGCCGATGTCGAGGTCTTCGATCTCGTCGCAAACGATGATCTTGACGTCATCCGAGATCAGTTGCTTCAGCGAGTCATCGATCTGCATCTGGTACAGCTCATCCCGCACGGCTTGGCCGAAGGCAGGGCAATCGAAGTCAGCGGCGGGGGGGCGAAGTTCGTTCACCTTCGCTGATAGGTTGTCGACCCGCGCTGACAGCGGGGCCACCTGTTGGTCGGTGATGTGCATCCAACCTGATTCGAGGGCGGAGATGCGCCCACTTGCGGCTTGGTCATTGATGTCGATCTTCTGCCTGATGTCAGCCATCTCCTGCTCTAGCTGGGCGAGGGCGTTGGAGTACAGCGCTTCGATGCTGGACATGTGAGCCTCGACGGCTTTGGCGATGGCGGAATTGATGGCTTCGTTGATGTCAAACATGGTTCACTCCAAAAATGCCCAATGTGGGCGGGTTACAAATTACTTGGGTTTGGTGAAGAATGGGTGTAGTCTGTCCTCAGCCCTTGCTCTGACCTCGGCCGCTTCAGTCAAGTCGGTGAAGAGGCCGAGATACTTGGTGCGCCGGTCCACTCGTATCTGAGCCAGCCACTTATGGTGGGTGTTGCACCACGTCACACCCTTGACGCCGCTCTTGTTATCGGAACGTAGGGAGGAATTTTGCGCATTCACTGTCGCGGAGGCCTCTCGAAGGTTCTTCCATGAGTTATTGGCCCTGTTTCGGTCAATGTGGTCTATGAACTCAACCGGCCAACTACCGGTCATGTAGAGCCAGGCGAGCCTGTGGGCTCTGTACAAGCGGTTATTGAGTGGTATCAATACGTACCCAGACGGGTCCATCACGCCCATTACGTCACCTACCTTGGCTCGAGCCTTGCTGACCAATCGGGTGAATACACCAGTGTCTGGGTCATAACTAACCATGGCCCTCAAGGAGTCTGCCTTTAGATCGGCGATAAAATCAGGCTTGCTCATGCTGTTCGTCCTGTAAACGAATGGTCTTGGGAAGTGAACGGGATGCCCTGCAAGGCGTCCCGTTTGCGCTTTTCCAGACTGGACCAGCATCAGTCCAAAGTCAATCCCTCGCGTAGCTCTGACCCTACCACTCAGACAAGAGGATGAGCGTGAACATCTCCTCATCCCACGCGAGGAAGAACTTCCACTCACCGGGTGAGCAGTCCGTCCAGCCGATGTTGCGCACCCACGGTGTGGGGTCGTCGTCGACACCCTCCCCAATCAGGGAGGCCGTCTCGTCCGGGTTCACCTTAAAGGTGATCATCAGGTTGTAGCTGCCGTCCGTCCTGCGCTTGAGGTGTGCACACCCCTCGGTGGCCACGATGTCGAGCATCCAGAAAAGCCCTGCGCTGACGCACTCGCCCACACCGTCACTGAAGATCAGCCTGGGCACCAGCGGGTGCCTGATCATCCGGTTGGCGCCGTTTCGCGGCTCGTTGTAGGCTGCGAGAAACTTTTCCATGTTCATGATCAGGCCTCCACTTTCAACTCGATCCGGTGGTGCCTGCCATCCCAGCAGTTCCACTGGCCGTCGATGAATAGGTAGGTGTACTCGGCGTTGCTGTTATCGCCCAGGCTGCGGAAGGCGCTCAAGTTGGCCGACTTCTTCGCCCTCGTGCCTTTCTCGCCCCGATCCCGGCCATAGGCCATCGTCCATTTCGACCTGGGATCTGCGTCAAGTGCGGCACGCTCCTTGGCTCCCGCGTTGATGCTGAAGTAGGGCAGCTGCCAATCGAAGTCGTGCTTCTCGCCGACTTCCTCCCGGAGGACGGAGATGTCACCGAGGGCGATGAGCGCCCTGACCTTGGCTGGATCCGTCCAGTGCTCAAGCAAGGTGGCGCCGACGCCTTCTGGGTAGCCATCAAAGTGGCAGTAGATGCTGGTGATGGTTTGGTCGTCGTTGACGACGCCGATACGGGAACTTGTGCTCATGGTTCACTCCTAAATTTCAGGCCAACTCGGCCGGTTCAACAAATCGTTGCGCCTCGCTCAGCGCATCGCTCTTGGCGGCGTCGACGCCGTAGTAGCTCCAGCAGGAGTCCACCTGCTCTCCGTCCACCTTCAAAACCCACCCGTACACCTCGCCACGCAGATACTGGTCGAAGGTCTCGACCTCAGCTCGCAACACGCTGTACACCTTCTCGCGGATCGACTTGGTGATTCGCTTGCCGCCGTACTCCTGCAGGGCTTTCTCGCGGGTGGTGTAGACCCAACCTGACCAGCCGGAGTCCCATGGGCAGCCAAATGGGTTCTCATACGCCGCCTTGATCGTTGCCTGGCCGTGAACGTAGGCGTAGACGGGGATGCCGATGTACTGCCCGGTCTGGATCTTGCGGGAGATCTCGGTGAAGCGGTCATCGTCCACGGCCTCAGTGCCGAGCACGTGCCGGCCATGGCCCTTGTAGGTGATCTCGCCCAAGTTGTCCCAGTTGGCGGGGGACTCGGCGTCTTCGTCCTGATGGATTTCGATGACGACGTTGTCGCTGACTTTGATGGTTTCGACGGGCATGGCTCAGTCCTCCCGGTTGAAATTGATTTCCTCTGCTGCATAGGCGATGAACACCTCCAGCAGCTTCTTGCGGTGCTCGAGCCCGCTGAAATACACGCCGGCGAAGCCGCCGTCGGTGACGCCGAGGTAGTCTTGGATCCGGCGGCAGCCGGCGTTGATGGCGTCTTCCACGGCATCCTCAACCACCTCCTGAAGGTAGGCCAAGGCCTTCACGTCGTCGGGGGTCATGCCGTAGTGCTTGTGGGGATCCGTCTCAAACCGACCGCAGGGTGAGGTTGTGAGGTCGAACAGGGCGTAGTCCTCGAAGACGATGCCGAGGTGGGGTGTGTCGTCGGCGACGTCGGGTGCAAGGGTCAAAAGGTGCGGGAATTGGCGCATGATTCACTCCTAAAAGGGAGCCTCCGGTGCATCCGAAGGGCTCCATGGTTTGGGTTTTGGTTTGCCTGGCCACTGCGGGAACGGCCAGTTGGGTGGGCGGTTCAGGTGCTGCACATCTGGTGCAACGTGCGGGCCACATCCCACTTGATGCGTCGAAACGGCTTCGCCCTCGACGCGTAATTGGTTTTGGGTTTGGGCACCAAGTGCATCGCCTTGGTGATCGCGGCCTCTTCGCAGACGGCGCTCACATAGATCACCTCCCACGGGATGGGGAGGAAGCCGCAGGTGCCGAGCTGGCCTTTGGGGCGCACCGCCCACTGGCCGGATTTGAGGGGGACTGCTTCGTATTCGATCATTTCACCCACTCCAGGTTGAAGACGGAGGGATAGAACTCTCGGGAGTGCGGCGCAGTGGTGTACACGCGCCCACTGCCATGGCCATTGGGATGGCGACCGCCACCAATGATCCAGTACTCGCCGCGGAAATCGGGCAACTCATCGCCCTCGGAAACAGGTTCGCCCGTCTCTGCGTGGACGAGGCGCCAATCGTTGTCTTTGATCATGATTCACTCCTAAAAATGCCTCAACGCGAGGCGGATCTGGATTTGCCGGGCAGGGCGTCCACAAACTGTGGTGCCCCGTAATACCCCAGAGCAAGGGCGCTCGCCGCGAGGACGAGCTTGATGAGGGTCTTGGTCAGGAGAGCTCCTTCATCAATTCATCGCGGACGCCTATCGCCACGATGGCCATCAAGTCCTCGGCGTCTTGGGCTGAGACGCCGTTGCGAGTCAGGAGTGAAAACACCTCCTGTTTCAATTCAGATGCCGCTTTCTTCTGGTCGGCCACCGGCTTCCCACTGGTGAGGATCCGAGTCAGGTTGTCGCGCAATTCCATGAGAATCTGAGCGTCGTTCATGCCAACTCCAAAAACCGAGCCTCATCCCGCGCTGTGACCTTTCTGGCCAACCACCCAGCGGGGCGTCCACGGCGATCGAACACCTCGTATGAGAAGTGCCCGTCGTCGATTTGGTAGGCGTTGTCGGGGGGTCCGCCGACGTAGTCACGCGGCGAACTGTAGGAAACGGATACGAGGCAGGGGATGCCTGCGATTCTTGTTGGGATCATGATCACTCCTTCACCGGGTCTACATTGAAATTGAATGCAATCAACTGGCAAAACAGGCGGTATTGCTGAAGGTACTCCTCGTTGTTTGCGTGGGTCTTCTCGATGGCTCGGCTGAACTCGTGAACCGAACCTGAGAAGCATCCACAGTTGACGCGAACACCGATCTTTTTGTCTCTGTGTGCAGTAGTGCACCGGCCTGATGACTTAGCTGGGCCGATTTGCAGGTGATCTTGTGGGTTTTGGACATGAGCGTTGCCGGACACCCAAGCGTTGCCGTACACCCGAGCGTTGCCGGACACCCGAGCGTTGCCGTACACCCGAGCGTCGCCGTACACCCGAGCGTTGCCGGACACCCGAGCGTCGCCGTACACCCGAGCGTTGCCGGACACCCAAGCGTCGCCGTACACCCAAGCGTCGCCGTACACCCGAGCGTTGCCGTACACCCAAGCGTCGCCGTACACCCAAGCGTCGCCGTACACCCGAGCGTCGCCGTACACACAAGCGTCGCCGTACA
>Ga0228698_1000105_pt1 | contig 75641 bp, 63 predicted proteins | sample McNCre117_Aug_MG_FD_178015 | JGI IMG/M metagenome (GOLD analysis project Ga0228698, IMG submission 178015) | Freshwater microbial communities from McNutts Creek, Athens, Georgia, United States - 1-17_Aug_MG | ecosystem: Environmental > Aquatic > Freshwater > Creek | place: USA: Georgia...
TCCGCCACAGCCTGGCCATGATCGAGTCGGCCGCGCTGGACCGGCAGATCAGTGTGCAGGTTGATCTGACCGCCGCAGCCACGCATGTGCAGGCCGATGAAACCCGGCTCAAGCAGGTGCTCACCAACCTGCTCTCCAATGCGGTGAAGTACAACGTGACGGGTGGGCAGGTCAAACTGGCCACCCACCTGACCGATGCCGGCCAGATCCAGATCCTGGTGCAGGACACCGGCCCCGGGCTCAGCGCCGAACAGATGAGCCAGCTGTTCCAGCCCTTCAACCGCTTGGGCCGCGAAGATGGCGGCATCGAAGGCACCGGCATCGGCCTGGTCATCAGCCGCGGCCTGGCCGAACTGATGGGCGGCAGCCTGCATGCCCGCAGCGCGCCTGGCCAGGGCGCCACCTTTGTGCTCACCCTGGCCAGCGCCGCCCCCGGCGAGACCCTGGCCCCCGCGCCGGTGGCGCCACCACCCGCGCAGGCCGCCCACACCAGCCTGCTGCGCGTGCACTACGTCGAAGACAACGAAACCAATGTCGAGGTGATGCGCGGCATGCTGGCCCAGCGCTCGCAGGTTGAGCTGACCGTGTCGACCGGCGGCCGCCAGGCGCTGCAGGACATCCGCGCCGCCATGCCCGATCTGGTGCTGCTGGACATGCACCTGCCTGACCTCGACGGCCTGGACGTGCTGGCCGCCTTGAAGGCCGACGCCAGTCTGCGCGGCCTGCCGGTGGTGGTGGTGTCGGCCGACGCCACGGCCGAGCGCCGACGCCAGGCGCTGGCCGCCGGCGCGGCACGCTACCTCACCAAGCCGGTCAACCTGGCCGAACTGCTGGCCGCGCTGGACGAGGTCTCACTTGCTCAGTTGCAGGGCTCCGGCCAGAATAGTTAGTGTTTACTACCTGTTTTTCGGCCTTTAAATCAGCGTTTCCTTGCCGATCCTGCACTTGCATGTCGGGCTTAGCACTCATCACGCAAGAGTGCTAATATTCTGGGAACCAAACAGGTGAGCGTGTCTCAAACCCATCCATGAACCTCGCTGCTGCTTCTTCCACCGCGCTGTCCGTGCGTGACCCCTGGGCCCTGGTGCCTTCGCTGGGCAACCTCGACGCGTACATCACGGCCGTGAACCGGCTGCCGATGCTCACCCAGGAAGAAGAAACCCAGTTTGCACGGCGCCTGCGCGACGAAGCCGATGTCGAATCAGCCGGGCGTCTGGTGTTGTCGCACCTGCGCCTGGTGGTGTCGGTGTCGCGCCAGTACCTGGGTTACGGCCTGCCCCACGGCGACCTCATCCAGGAGGGCAATGTGGGCCTGATGAAGGCCGTCAAGCGCTTTGACCCCGACCAGGGCGTGCGCCTGGTCAGCTACGCCATGCACTGGATCAAGGCGGAGATCCACGAATACATCCTGCGCAACTGGCGCATGGTCAAGCTGGCCACCACCAAGGCCCAGCGCAAGCTGTTTTTCAACCTGCGCTCGATGAAGCAGGGTTTCAAGAGTGACGCCACCGACGCCAACGCACACCGCAGCAACCTGTCGGCGGCCGAGATCGAACAGGTGGCGCGCGACCTCAACGTCAAGCCCGCCGAAGTCATCGAGATGGAAACCCGCCTGTCCGGCGGTGATGTGGCCCTCGAGCCCCAGACCGACGACAGCGAAGAAAGCTTTGCACCCATCGCCTACCTGGCCGACGAAGCCAGCGAGCCCAGCCGCGTGATCGAGGCCCGCCACCGCGACGCGCTCACCGGCGACGGCCTGATCAAGGCGCTGGACGTGCTGGACGCCCGCAGCCGCCGCATCGTGGAAGAGCGCTGGCTCAAGGTCAACGACGACAACTCGGGCGGCATGACGCTGCATGAGTTGGCCGCCGAATACGGCGTCAGCGCCGAGCGCATCCGCCAGATCGAAGTCGCGGCCATGAAGAAGATGAAGACCGCGCTGGCTGCCTACGCCTGATCGCCCCCAGGCTGCACCAGATCGCCCCTGCGGTGCATGACCTCAGGGGCGTTTTGCCGTCTGGCCCGCAAAGGTAAGCAGCGGTAATTGATTTCGCTGGTCGGCCGGCCTCGCAGGCCCACCAGCGATCCGGCCAACCCGGCGCCAAGGCGGCCAGCCCCCCGGGAAGAAGCCCCGGGCTGGCGCCTTCCAGCGCGCCGCGCAGTTGTAAGTGGGCATCCACTGATGCCATTCATGGCCGCGCCAGCCGAATTGACAGCGGCTTTCGGCGCTCCTTACGATGCCGCCTGTCCATCGGAATCCAGGGGCTCAGATTGAAGTACGCCAGAAGCCTTTTGTTCCGCATCGGCCACCCGATGCCAGGGTTGGCCCGTCTGCTGTGGTGCAGCCTGTCACTGCTGGCGGCCAGCAGCCACGCAGAAATCCTGATCGGGCAGACCATTGGTGTGTCGGGCGCGGTGGCGTCCACCGTGCGCGAGACCATCAGCGGGGCCGAGCTGTACCTGAACAGCGTCAACGCGGCCGGCGGTGTCAACGGCGACAAGATCCGCCTGATCACCCTGGACGACAAGTTCGAGCCCAAGCTCGCTTATGCCAACGCCCGCGAGTTGATTGAAGACCAGAAGGTGCTGGCCTTGCTGCTCACGCGCGGCACGCCGCACAACGAGGGCATATTTCCGCTGCTTGAACAGCACAAGGTGGCCCTGATTGCACCTTCTACCGGTGCAGCGGTGATGCGCAAGCCCCTGAAGCGGTATGTGTTCAATGTGCGCGCCTACCAGACCGAAGCCGAAAAGGCCATATCGCACCTGGCCACCGTGGGCCTCACCCGCATCGGGGTGGTGCAGGTGGACGACAGCTTTGGCGCCGATGCGGCCATTGGCGTCAACAAGGGGCTGGCCGCCAACAAGCTGACCGCCCTGTACACCGCCAAGTTCGACCGCAGCAAGCCCGACTTCACCCAAATTGCCCGTGATGCCGCCAAACTCAATCTGCAGGCGGTGATGATGCTGGGCTCGGGCACCGCCGTGGTCGATGGCATCAAGGCCATGCGGCAGGCCGGCAGTGCAGCGCAGTTTGTCACGCTGTCCAACAACGCGTCCGACGGCTTCATCAAGCTGCTGGGCAACAGCGCGTCGGGCGTCATCGTGACCCAGGTTTTTCCGCAAAGTCAAAGCTTTGGCATCGTGCGCGAGCTCAAGAAGATCGCCAGCGCCAAAGGCATCGATGCTGTCAGCCCGGCCATGATCGAAGGCTTTGCGGCGGCCAAGGTGCTGGTCGAGGGCTTGCGCCGGGCTGGCCCCAACCCCACACGCAAGAGCCTGCACACGGCGCTGGAGTCGATCCGAAGCTTCGACCTGGGCGGGCTTGAACTGGGCTTCAGCCCCGACGACCACACCGGCCTGTCCTACACCGACCTGTCCATCGTCAACAGCAGCGGCCAGTTTTCGCGCTGAGGGCGCCTGATCAAGGCCTCTCGGCCAGCAGCAGTTTCAGGTCGTCGGCCAAGGCCTGCGCGCCACTGCCGTAGCGGGTGAACAGGCGCACCCGGCCCTGCGCATCCAGGATGTACGAACCCGCCGTGTGGTCGATGGTGTAGCTGGTGGCGGTCTTGCCCGGCACCTTGCTGTAGAACACCTTGAACTCCTTGGCCGCAGCCTGGGTTTGCTCTGGTGTGCCCCGCAGGCCCAGCATGTCCGGGCCAAAGTTCGACACATAGGCTTTCAGCAACTCCGGGGTGTCGCGCTCAGGGTCAACCGTCACAAAGATGCCCTGCACCCGGCTGCCGTCAGCACCCAGGGATCGCTTGACCTCGGCCAGCTCGGCCATGGTGGTCGGGCAGACATCGGGGCACTGGGTGTAGCCAAAGAACACCAACACCACCTTGCCCTTGAAGTCAGCCAGCGTGCGCGGCTTGCCGTCAAAGTCGGGCAGGTTCAGTTGCTTGGCGTAATCGGCACCGGTGATGTCCACACCCTTGAAGGCCAGCTTGGGCCCACCCGACTTGCCACCGTCACACGCCGCCATGCCCAGCACCGCAGCCGTCAATACCGCCAGTCCGAGGTGCCGCGAAAAATGGGGCCAATTCATGCGCATGGCAGATCCTCAGAAAGAACGCGGCAGGTAGTGGTCGATCAGCAAGGCCGCAAACAGCAGCGACAGGTACATGATCGAGAACCGGAAAGTCTGGCGAGCCAGGGCGTCGCTGTAGTTGCGCCACAGGCGATAACCATAGGCCACAAACCACAGGCCCAGCACGACGGCGCTGATCAGGTAAGGCCAGCCGCTCATGCCGATCACAAAAGGCAGCACGGTGGCTGCCAACAGCACAAAGGTGTAGAGCAGCACGTTCAGCCGCGTGAAATCCGAGCCGTGGGTCACCGGCAGCATCGGCAGGCCCGAGCGCCGGTAGTCTTCGACCCGATAAAGCGCCAGCGCCCAGAAGTGCGGTGGCGTCCACAGAAAGATGATCAGGCACATCAGCAGGGCTTCGGGCCCCACGTCATTGCGCATGGCCGCCCAGCCCAGCACGGGCGGCATGGCGCCCGATGCGCCGCCAATCACGATGTTTTGGGGGGTCAGCGGCTTGAGCACCACGGTGTAGATCACCGCATAGCCCACAAAGGTGGCAAAGGTCAGCCACATCGTTAGCGGGTTGACCACCCAGTACAGCAAGGCGCTGCCAGCCGCACACAGCACGGCCGAAAACACCAGGGCCTGGGTGTTGCTCAACTCGCCCTTGGCTGTGGGCCGCCAGGCGGTACGGGCCATCTTGCTGTCGATGACCTGTTCGACCAGGCAGTTGAAGGCTGCCGCCGCGCTGGCCACCAGCCAGATGCCCACGGTGGCCGCCAGGGCCGGCACCAGCGGCGGCCAACCCGGTTCGGCCAGCAGCATGCCGATGACCGCGCAAAAAACGATGAGCTGCACCACGCGCGGCTTGGTCAGGGCCATGTACTGGCGCCAACGGCTGCTGGTGGCTGGCGAAGAAGTGGAGGTGGCTGCAGTCATGGGCGGGGAGCGCGGATTCTAGGAGGCATGGTGCGTGTCATCGCGCAGAAAGGGCTTGGCCTGGGGCCTGCAGCACCCGCGAGGCGGCCCACAAGCTACCCAGCACGCCCACCAGGGCGGCAGCGCCCGCCGTGTGGGCCAGCGCCGCGACGATGGGCCAGCCCAGCACCACATTCGACACGCCGGTGATGATCTGGCAGACCACCAGCAGCACCAACCAGCGCCCCTGGCGCTGCAGCGCAGCGCGTTTCATCAGCGCGGCCGCCAGGGCCAGCACGGCCACGGCCACCACCATGGCAAACAGGCGGTGCACCCAGTGAATGGCCACCAGCGCGGCAAAGGGTAGGTAGCCTCCCTGAGCATCACGCCCCAGTTCACGCAGCACGGTGAAACCTGCGGTCAGGTCCATCTCGGGCCACCACTGGCCACTGCAACTGGGAAAGCCCGAGCAGGCCAGCACCGCGTAATTGGTGCTCACCCAGCCGCCCAGGGCGGCCTGAGCCATCACCAGCGCCAGCACCCAGGCAGCCCGCCGGGCCAACAGTCGATCGGGCGCTGCCCAGCCAGGCGGTGGTCTGAAAGACACATGCTGCATCACCAGCAGCAAGAGCAGCACCATCGCGCCCAGCAGGTGCAGCGTGACGATGGCCGGATACAGCTTGAGCGTGACCGTGTACTTGCCGAACAGCCCTTGCACGATCACCCACACCAGCGTCACCGTCGCCCACCACGGTGAATGCGGCAGTTGTTGGCGGTCACGCCAGGCCACGCCGGCGGCCACCAGGATCAGCCCCCCCACCGCCATGGCCAGGTAGCGGTGGATCATCTCGATCCAGGCCTTGGCAGCAGTGACCGGGCCGGTGGGCATGGCTGTTTGTGCAGCATGGATGTCAGCCTGCGCCCCCACCGGGCTGGCATGGCCATAGCAGCCCGGCCAATCAGGGCAGCCCAGGCCTGAATCGGTGAGGCGGGTGAACGCGCCGAACACGATCAGGTCGAAGGTGAGAAAGAGGATCAAGGCGGTCAGCGCGGCCAACCGTGCCGGCCTGGAGGCACCGCGCTGGGACAGCCACCACCACGACAGCGGCACCAGCGCCACGACGGCAGCCAGGATCAACAGGCGAAGATGGGACATGCTTGTCTCAGGCCAGTGCTGATCGCATCAGGGCCGCTGGGCTGAGGCCGCAGGGGCCCCAGAGGCAGCGCCCGAGCCTGCTGCCGGCTCGATCAAGGCTTGACGGCCTGGCTTGTCCCAGCCCGCCGAGGCACGCAGCAGGCGGTCCACGTCGCGCTTGAGCTTGTTGGGATCGGCGTCGGCCGGCGCACGCATCATCCAATCGCCCAAGGGATCAACGATGTACAGATGGTCTTCGAGGGCATGGCCGGCTGCGGGTTGCAACCAGGCGGCCACCTGCGCCCGGGGCAGGCGCAGGATGGTCATGGCCGGCGTGGCCTGCACGGCCTGCAGCAACGGCGCCGAGACCGGTGCGTCGTCCAGGATGATCCAGAGCTTGTCGACACGGTCTCGCTCCTTGCCCATCATCTCGCGCATCTGGCGCTGCATGAACAGGCGCCGCTCGCAGGCTTGCCCGCACTGCCCGCTGTCCACCACCACCAGCAGCCATTGGCCGGCCAGGCTGCGCAAGGGCACGGGTTTGCCATCCAGGGCCAAGGCCTGCACCGCCGGCATGGGCACGGCAGGCTGAATCAGGGCGCTGTAGGCCACCTGCCCCGTGGGCCTGACCACGTAGTAAAAAAAGTAGCTGGCGACCACTGGTGCGCAGCAGATGGCCAGCACGATCAGCATCTTGAGCCGACCGCTGGCGCGTTGACGGTCCAGCGCCGCCTCGGGCTTTGGAATCGAGTGAACGGTGAGCCCCAGGGGCTCGGAAGGATCGGACATGTTCAGCCTGTCTTGCGTGCGGCCAGGGCGGGCCGCAAGAATTGAAACCAGAGGGTCAGGCCAGTGATCAGCGTGCACAACGCGAACCACTGGAACGCATAGCCGTGGTGCTTGCCGACATCGGCTGCCATGGCCGGCCAGTGACGCAGCAAGCCGTCCTGGGCCTTGGCGACGGCGGTCGGCGCAGAGGCGATTTCATCCCCGCCTTGGATCACTTGCGCCGCTTCGGTCTGCAGGATCACCACCGGCCTCAAGGGCACGCCGGCCTCACGAGCCATGGCTTCCAGATCGAGATTCTGCCGGATCGACCCTTGTTCGGCCGCGCCCAGCTCGAGCAGCCTGCCTGGCGGCGGGGCGATGCGCCCGGTGATGCGCACCAGACCGTCCGGCGTCGGCAAAGGCGCCAGACGGGTGCGGTCATTGAAATCACGCAACATGAAGCCCCGTTGCACCAGCACGGCATCGCCTGGCGCCAACAGCAGGGGCGTGACCACATGAAAGCCCTGGCGGCCATCCATCTGGCGGTTGTCGAGGTACACCGTGCGAGAGGCGAGCCAGCGCCCCTGCAAGTTGACGCGCCTGTGATGCTGGGCCGCGACAACCTGCGGATTGTCAGCGCGCGCGGCGAGCTCAGGCTGGGTCAGCGCAGGCAGGTCAACCCGGCGCTCGATGCTGGCTTGCAGATCCAGCTTTTGCTGCGCGCGATCCAGTTGCCACAGACCCAGTCGCGCTGTGCCGGCTGCGGCCAGCGCAGCAGCCAGCACAGGCAACCAACGTCCACGCATGACCTCAAAGACGGCCATCAGCCCAGCGCCCCCTGATAATCGGTGTCCATGAAAACCGCCATCGTCATTGTTCTGGTCCTGGTGCTGTCATCGCTGGCGGGTGCTGGCTTGTTCATGCTGCGCAAGGGCGACAAACCGGCCGAGCGCGATGCGCGCATGGCCCGCGCGCTGGCTGTGCGCGTGGGTCTGTCCATTGCATTGTTCCTGTTTGTGCTGCTGAGCTGGTACATGGGCTGGATCAAGCCTACCGGCCTGCCCACCGGCCAGTGAACCAGGCCGGTGCCCAATGAAAAGACGCCGCACGAGGCGGCGTCAAAAGTGCTCTCAGGCTGGACGAATTACAGCCAGTACACCAGGAAGTACAGGCCCAGCCACACCACGTCCACGAAGTGCCAGTACCAGGCTGCGCCTTCGAAGCCAAAGTGACGCTCGGGCGTGAAGTGGCCCTTTTGCAGGCGCAGCGTGATGAACAGCAGCATCAGCATGCCGACGAACACGTGGAAGCCGTGGAAGCCGGTGAGCATGAAGAAGGTGGAGCCGAAGATGCCCGAGGTGAGCTTCAGGTTCAGCTCGTGGTAAGCATGGATGTACTCATAGGCCTGGAAGCCCAGGAAGGTGACACCCAGGGCGACAGTGATCCACATCCAGCTGATGGTCTTGGCGCGGTTGCCAGCGATCAGCGCGTGGTGCGCGATGGTCAGGGTCATGCCCGAGGTCAACAGGATGGCCGTGTTGATCGTCGGCACAGGCCAGGGGCCCATGGTGGTGAAGGGCTCAACGGTGCCGGCGGGTGACGCCGTCAGGCCAGGACCTGCGCTCGGCCAGATGGCCTTGAAGTCAGGCCACAACACCTGATGATCCAGGTTGCCCAACATCGGCAGCGCATGAGCGCGGGCCCAATACAGCGCGCCGAAGAATGCGGCGAAGAACATCACCTCCGAGAAGATGAACCAGCTCATGCTCCAGCGGTAGGAGACATCCACGCGCTCGGAGTACTGACCGCCTTCGCTCTCGGCGATGGCGTCCTTGAACCAGACGAACAAGGTTTGCAGCCAGATCACCAGGCCCAGCAGCAGCGAGTACTTGCCCCAGTCGGCGCCATTGACCCACTGGCCAGCGCCCAGGATCACGAAGAACAAGCCCAGGGCAGCCATCGCCGGATGGCGCGACGGGCTGGGCACGAAGTAATACGGGGTTGCCCCGTTGGGCGTCGCAGCGGACATCTTGTGTGTTCTCCTCGAAACCTTGAAACCTGAAAAGACTGTTGAATGATGGGGATGATCGGATCAAGTGGCCACGCCACTGCCCACCACCCACTGAACCAGGCATACCAGCGCGGTCACAAACAGGGCCGCCCCGATGATGCCGGCGATGATCACGTGAACCGGATTGAGCTTGGCCACGTCGTTGGCGTAATCGGCCGAACGACGAACACCGAAAAACGACCAGGCGACTGCACGCATGGTCTGAAAGAACGAGCCCTTGCGCGCCACCGCCTTGTGCAGATCACCGCTCATGTGCTGCTCCCCGCCACCAGGGGCTTGCTCATCTTGCCTGCCACTTCGAAGAAGGTGTAGGACAAGGTGATCGTGGTGACGTCCTTGGGTAGCTTGGCGTCCACATAGAACACCACAGGCCAGGATTTGCTTTCACCTGGCTTGAGCGTGTACTCGTTGAAGCAGAAGCACTCGAGCTTGTTGAAATGTGCGCTGGCCTGCATGGGGGCATAGCTGGGGATCGCCTGTGCCGCCATGGTCCGGTTCTGGACATTGCGGAACTGGTACATCACCGTGGCCATCTCACCCGGGTGCACCTGCATGGAACTGACTGCGGGCTTGAACTCCCAGGGGCCTCGCGCATTCGCGTCGAATTCGACCGTCACGGTGCGCGTCTTGTCGACCTGGGTATTGGCCGGCATGGTCTTGCCCGCGTAGCCCCCATCCGATGTGACACGCTCACTGAGCGACAACACGTTGATGCCCAGGGCATCGCAGATGGTGCGGTACATGGGCACGAGCGCATAGCCAAAGCCGAACATGGCCAAGGCGACAACCGCCAGCTTGCCCATCATGCGACGGTTGTCGCGGTGCAATCGGGCGAGGACGTCAACAAGGGCCATGGTCAGCGATCAGGCAGCACCGAGCCTCAGCGGCCCAGCACGGCAATCTTGGCCACAAAGCCGACAAAGAACACCAGCGCCACAGACGCCAGGATCAAGGCCAGCTTGAGGTTGGACTTGCGGCGAGGATCGGGCTGGTTGCTCATGGTCAGCAAATGCGAGTGATGAATCAGCCGATCACGCGGGTTGCCGTGGCATCCAGCTTGGGCGGGTTCTCAAAGGTGTGGAACGGCGCCGGCGACGGCACTTCCCACTCCAGGCCTTCGGCACCTTCCCAGGGCTTCTGGGGAGCCTTCTCGCCCTGGCCGCGCATCATGGGGATGACGACGAAGACGAAGAAGTACACCTGCATGAAACCGAAAGCGAATGCACCGACCGAAGCGATGGCGTTGAAATCGGCGAACTGCATGGGGTAGTCGGCATAACGACGGGGCATGCCGGCCAGACCCAGGAAGTGCATCGGGAAGAACGTGACGTTGAAGGCGATCAGCGAGCCCCAGAAGTGGATCTTGCCGCGCGTCTCGGAGTACATCACGCCCGTCCACTTGGGACCCCAGTAGTACACACCGGCGAACAGGGCGTACAAGGAGCCAGCCACCAGCACATAGTGGAAGTGCGCCACGACGTAGTAGGTGTCCTGCAGCTGCATGTCGATGGGAGCCATCGCGCAGATCAGGCCGGTGAAGCCACCGATGGTGAACACGAAGATGAAGCCGACGGCCCACAGCATGGGGGTTTCGAAGGTCATCGAACCACGCCACATCGTCGCGATCCAGTTGAAGATCTTCACGCCCGTGGGCACGGCGATCAGCATGGTCGCGTACATGAAGAACAGCTGGCCCGTCACCGGCATGCCGGTGGCGTACATGTGGTGGGCCCACACGATGAACGACAGGATGGCGATCGAGGCGGTGGCGTACACCATCGAGGTATAGCCGAACAGGCGCTTGCGGGCAAAGGCAGGCACGATGGCGCTGACGATGCCGAAGGCCGGCAGGATCATGATGTACACCTCGGGGTGACCGAAGAACCAGAAGATGTGCTGGTACATCACCGGGTCACCACCGCCAGCGGGCGTGAAGAAGCTGGTGCCGAAGTGACGGTCGGTCAGGGTCATCGTGATGGCGCCAGCCAGCACGGGCATCACGGCGATCAGCAGGTAGGCGGTGATCAGCCAGGTCCAGGCGAACAGCGGCATCTTCATCAGCGTCATGCCAGGCGCGCGCATGTTCAGGATGGTGACGATGATGTTGATCGAGCCCATGATGGACGATGCGCCCAGGATGTGCATGGCAAAAATGCCGGCGTCCATCGAGGGGCCCATCTGCAGCGTGAGCGGGGCGTACAGCGTCCAGCCAGCAGCCGGTGCGCCGCCGGGCATGAAGAACGAGCCGGCCAGCATGATGGCCGCCGGGATCATCAGCCAGAAGCTGAAGTTGTTCATGCGGGCGAAGGCCATGTCCGATGCACCGATCTGCAGCGGGATCATCCAGTTCGCGAAGCCCACGAAGGCCGGCATGATGGCGCCGAACACCATGATCAGGCCGTGCATCGTGGTGAACGAGTTGAACAATTCAGGGTTGAAGAACTGCAGCCCGGGCTGGAAGAGTTCGGCACGGATGCACAGTGCCAGGATGCCGCCGATCATCAGCATGGTGAACGCGAACAACAGGTACATCGTGCCGATGTCCTTGTGGTTGGTCGCGAACACCCAGCGACGCCAGCCGTGCAGGGGCCCGTGGTCGTGGTGATCGTGGTCGTGGTCGTGAGACCCGTGGTGGTCGAGGACGGCGCTCATGGCGTTGCCTTTCAGCGGTCTGTTCTTGTGATGTGGGAAGCGGATTACTTGCGCAGCGCGACAACGTCGGCAGGCTGCACGATCTGGCCGGTCTTGTTCGACCAGTGGTTCTTGGTGAAGGTGACCACTGCGGCGATCTCGGTGTCAGACAGCGCCTTCCAGGAGGGCATGGCACCGTTGTTCTGGCCGTTCAGCAGCACCATGATCTGCTTGGTCTTGTCGGCATCGTTGACCACCGGCGCGCCGTCGATAGGCTTGATCGGGCCACCACCCTTGCCGTCAGGCTTGTGGCACACGGCGCAATTGGCGTTGTAGACCTTCTCGCCACGTGCAGCCAGGGCGTCCAGGGCCCAGACCTTCTTCGGATCATCGGCCTTGGCAGCCATTTCCTTCTTCTTGCCATCGACCCACTTGCTGTAGTCCTCGGCGGACAGCACCTTCACGTGGATGGGCATGTAGGCGTGCTCCTTGCCGCACAGCTCCACGCACTGACCGTAGAAGTCGCCGGTCTTTTCGGCACGGAACCAGGTGTCGCGCACGAAACCGGGGATCGCATCCTGCTTGACAGCGAATGCCGGCACCATCCAAGAGTGGATCACGTCGTTGGCGGTGGTGATGATGCGGATCTTCTTGTTGACCGGCACGACCAGCGGGTTGTCGACCTTGAGCAGGTAGTTGTCACCGGCGGGCTTGCCGGCGTCCGACATCTGGCGGTGAGCCACATCCAGGGTGGACAGGAAGCCGATGCCTTCGCCTTCGCCCTTGAGGTAGTCGTAACCCCACTTCCACTGGTAACCCGTGGTCTTGATGGTGATGTCGGCGTTGGTGGTGTCCTTCATGGCCACCACGGTCTTGGTGGCCATCAGGCCCATTACCACGACGATGGCGAAGGGCACGATGGTCCAGGCGATTTCAACGGCCACGCTTTCGTGGAAGTTGGCCGACTTGTGGCCCACCGACTTGCGGTGCTTGATGATCGAATAGAACATCACGCCGAACACGGCGATGAAGATGCCCGCGCAGATGATCAGCATGATGTAGTGCAAATCCTGCACATCACTGGCGATGCGGGTCACCGGCGGATGCAGGTCGAGCTGATTCTTGGCCGGACCACCAGCCAGATCATTCACGGCCATGGCGGCCTGCGCCCCCACCACCATACCGAGGGCAGCCAACCCCTGGCGGGCCCGATGCCAAAGCGTCTTTGTTGTCTTCATCATCATGCTTTAAGTTCGTGATCCACAACCCGTTCGCCAGCCGTGCGCACCAGGCGCAAGGCCCGACGCAGCTCCGTTGCCAACTCCAAACGCAGCTCGGGTCGCACATGACGGCCTACCCGCACGCTGCGACCTTCGCCCGAAAGCTCAACCAGTGAACCGTCATCGGCCACTGGCTCAATGCGCAACCACTCGGCGCGGAACAAGGTGCGCACGAATGAACTGCCAAACCACTGCTCAACGGCCACCTCGCGGCCGGCCAGGGTGATGCACTCGCGATCACCCGCATGCCGACCCACCAGCACCATGGCCACGCCCACTGCCAGCAGCTCCAGTGCGGTGAACCAGCCGATCAGGCTGACACCCTGCAGCCAGAAGCCAAAAGCCACCAGCAAGGACACCGAACACAGCAGGCCGTAGGCGAGCAGGAGCTGGCTGGGGGAAATCGAGACATTGCGGCGCAGATCGAACAACCAGCCACCAGCGTCATCGGCCAGCTCGCGAGCAAAACGCCAGGCACCCTCACGCCGCGACGCCAGGGGCGCGGGCCAGGGGCTGGGAGCGAGCGTGACGGACATGGGCAGGAGACGAGCGGACGTTGGGCCGATGAGGATGGTAGCTGTCGCAAGAACAATCTGACACAGGGCAACGACTGAGGCGGATTGCCCACGCGTCGCGCGCACTGCTTGCGCCAGATCAACGACGGATTCTAGCGGAGTGATAACCCCTTCCCGGCCTTGCGCAATCAAGTTTCGCGTTTGGGCAACTTGGCACGCAACGATTCGAGCGAGACCGTGGCCAATTCGCCGCGTGGCGCGCGGGGTGCGGGCTTGTAGGCGTGGCCGTAAACCACTTCAAAACGCATCGAGATTCGCCCCTGCGCGTCGGCGCGGGCCCGAAGCGCCTGATGCAGTTGCGCCAGCCACTGGCGACCGCGCAGGCCCGCAAACCGATCCGGCCCCAGGTGCCCACCCAGGGACTTCAGCTCGGCCAGCAGCGCTTGCGGCGACGACCAGGTCAGGGTGAGCGTTTCCTGGTCCATGACCGGGTCGGCAAAGCCGCCCTGCACCATCATGTCGCCCAGGTCGTGCATGTCCACGAAAGGCGGGTGCGGGGCGGGCCAGGGGGCCTGGGCATACACCTCGCGCAACTCGCGCAAGGTGTCGGGCCCAAAGGTGGAGAACATCAGAAAGCCATCGACGGCCAGCGCCCGGTGCCACCGCGCCAGTTGCGTCTGCGGATCGGGCGCCGCATGCAGCACCAGATTGGCCCACAGCATGCTGGCCTGGCCTGGCGGCACCTGCGCATCGAGCAGGACGGCGCGCGAACCCGCCTCACGTCGCGCACCCCATGCCCACCAAGGGGCCTTTTGCTGCGCCTGGCTGCGCGCCTGCAGCGCGGCATCAGGCTCCACCGCCTGCCGGACGGCCTGGGGCCAGATGGCCTGCACGGCCTGCGCACCTGCACCGGTGAAAGCCCACCAATCCAGCCAGTTGGCAGGCGCCTGCCGGATCACCTGCAGGCGCTCAGCCATGCGGCGGGCGATCTCCTGGTGCAACCAGGGCGGCTGCTCGGCGAGGGCCTGGCGATGCAGCACCTTGCGCAGCGCGGCGGGATCGATGGCGGGCGCTGGCGATTCGGACATGGGGCGGCAGTATATTGAGCCCTGCCCGGCCGTTACCACTGCCGCGGCCAGACTTCTCGACTTGTGAGCTGTACCGTGATGAACTGGCCCTGCGAACTGTGCGGCGCCTGGCAAGGCCAGGGCCTGTGTGATGCCTGCCTGCAACGTTTTGCCGGACAGGGCATGGCGCGATGCCCCCGTTGCGCCCTGGCATCACCCGGCGGCCGCTTGTGCGGCGCCTGCTTGCGCACACCGCCACCCTTTGATCGCTGCATCGTGGCGGTTGATTACGCCTTTCCCTGGGACCGCCTGGTGGCCAGGTTCAAGTTTGAGCAGCACGCCGAACTGGCTGGCTTGTTTGCGCGGGTGCTGAGCCGGGTGCTGTTGCCCGCCGATGTGGCCGGCGTGGACGCCATCGTGCCCGTGCCGCTCAGCCGCCAGCGCCTGGCCGAGCGGGGCTACAACCAGGCCTGGGAGCTGGCGCGCAGGCTGGGCCGCGCCACGGGCTTGCCCGTGCACGCGCAGGCGCTGACCCGTCTGCGCGACACCGCGCACCAGGTGGGCTCGCAACGTGCCCAGCGCGAGGCCAATCTGCGCCATGCGTTGTGGATGACGCCCGAATCGTCGGCGCGCTGGGCGGGGCGGCGGGTGGCCCTGGTGGATGACGTGGTGACGACCGGCGCCACGACCACGGCCGCGGCATCCGTGCTGTTGGCGGCCGGGGTGGCGCAGGTGCAGGTGTGGGCCCTGGCGCGCACACCTGCGCCCGAACGTTGACGACGGGCCAGCGGCGACAATGGCTTCACCATGTTTCACATCGTGCTGGTCCACCCCGAAATCCCACCCAACACGGGCAATGTCATCCGGCTGGCGGCCAACACAGGCTGCCAGCTTCACCTGGTTGAACCGCTGGGCTTCTCGATGGAGGACAAGCAGTTGCGCCGTGCCGGCCTGGATTACCACGAGTTTGCGCCGGTGATGCGCCACGCCGACTGGCCGGCCTTGCTGGCGGCCTACCGCACTGCCAGCGCACACGATGGCGGGCGCCTGTTTGCGTTCACCACGCGGGGGTCGCAGCCCTTTTCAGACGTCGCGTGGCGGGCGGGTGACTGGCTGGTATTTGGCTGCGAAACCGCTGGCCTGCCCACGGAGATACGCGACACCTTTGATGCCGACCGCCGGGTGCGTCTGCCGATGCGCAGTGGCCAGCGCAGCCTGAACCTGAGCAATGCCGTGGCGGTGGCGGTGTTCGAAGCCTGGCGCCAGCAAGGTTACGCAGGCGGCGCCTGAGGCCTCAGGCCTCTGCCTTGGCGCCGCGTGACATCAGCAGTTGCAGCGCCTGCGCGGGCTTCAGTTGGCCCTGCAACACGGCCACCACGGCGTCGGTGATGGGCATGTCCACGCCGCAGCGGCGGGCACGGGCCTGCAGGGTGGGCGCGGTGTACACACCTTCGGCCACATGGCCCAGTTGCGCCAGCACATCCGGCAGCGCCAGGCCTTGCGCCAGCAGCATGCCCACCTTGCGATTGCGCGACAGATCACCCGTGGCGGTGAGCACCAGGTCACCCAGGCCCGACAAGCCCATGAAGGTGTCGGCGCGCGCGCCCAGCGCCATGCCCAGGCGGGTCATCTCGGCCAGGCCGCGGGTGATGAGGGCTGCCCGGGCGTTCAGGCCCAAGGCCAGGCCGTCGGCGATGCCGGTGGCAATCGCCATGACGTTCTTGACGGCGCCGCCCACTTCCACGCCGACCGGGTCGGCCGAGGTGTAGACCCGCAGGCTGTCGCTGTGAAAAGCCTGCACGGCCAGTGCACCCACGCGGTCGTCGGTGCTGGCCGCCACCAGCGCGGTAGGTTGGCCCCGCGCGACTTCTTGCGCAAAGCTGGGGCCTGACAACACGCCGCACTGAAGATCCGGGCGCAGAGACCGCGCGATCTCGTGGCCCAGTTCGCCCGTGCCTGACTCAAAGCCCTTGCACAGCCACAGGGCACGAGCGCCTGCCGGCAGCGCCAGCAAACGCTCGCGCAAGCCCGACATCGGTGAGCCCAGCACCGCCAGGCCCGTGGCGGCCCACTCGGCAGCGAGGGCCGCGTCGGCGGTCACCCGAAGGCCATCGGGAAACGGCGTGTCGGGCAGGTAGCGCGCATTGCGACGCGCGGCGTCCATGGCCTGGGCCTGGGCCGCATCGCGGGCCCACAGCAGCACCGGGTGACGCCTGGCCGCGGCCACTGCCAGCGCGGTGCCCCAGGCGCCCGCGCCCAGCACCACGATGGGCAGGCTGCTCACGGCGCGTGGGTCGTCAGTTGGCAGCAGCGCCGTTGCCGGCGGCCTGGGCCTGCTGCTGGGCTTCGAACATGGCCTGGAAGTTCACTTCCGTCAGCATGATGGGCGGGAAGCCGGCGCGGGTGCAGACGTCGGACACGATGGCGCGCAGGTAGGGGTAGATCATCTGCGGGCAGACGATGCTGAGGATGCCTTGCAGCTGGTCTTCGGGCACGTTGCGGATCTCGAAGATGCCGGCCTGCTTGGCTTCGATCAGGAACAGGGTGCGGTCGCCGACCTTGGTGGTGACGGTGGCCGTCACGGTGACTTCAAAAATGCCGTCCGACACGCCACCAGCCGACATGGCCAGGTTGATGTCGACCTGGGGCTGCTGTTGCTCGAGCAGGATCTGGGGCGAATTGGGCTGCTCCAGGGACAGATCCTTCAGGTACATGCGCTGGATGTTGAACACGGGGCTGTTGTCTTGGTCGGCCATGGCGAGGGGAATCCTGAAGAAAAAAACAAAGCCCGCCACCGGGTGGTAACGGGCTGGCTGCGGCGCGGATTATGGCGCAGGCCACGCTGACCGATCCGGACCGAATACCCGGATCAGGCCAGAACGCGTCAGGTGATCAGGCGCGTGCTCAGGTGCCCTGCAGCAACGGAGCGAGGCCGCCCGAACGATCAAGCGCCATCAGCTCGTCGCAGCCGCCCACATGGGTGTCGCCGATGAAGATCTGGGGCACGGTGCGGCGCCCGGTCAGCTCGATCATCCGATCACGCTGCTGCGGGTCGAGATCGATGCGCACTTCGTCGATCTGATCCACCCCGCGCTGCTTGAGCAGGGCCTTGGCCCGGATGCAGTAGGGGCAGACCTGGGTGGTGTACATGCGAACGGCGTTCATGGCTTTCAGACCGATGGGGAAAAGCCGTGATTGTCCGCTGGCACCAGAAACCCTGTGGCAACCTGGGACGCCCCAGGCGGCGGCAGGTGCACCCGACGGCGCGGGCTCAGGCCTGCTTTTTCTCGATCGGCAGGCCGGCCTCACGCCAGGCGGCCAGGCCACCCGCCACCGCCACCGCCTGCTCGTAGCCGGCGCGGCGCAGCATGCCCGCTGCCCGCGCGGCGCGGGCACCCGAGGCACACATCAGCAGCAGCGGCAGGGCCTTGTTGCCAGGCAGATCCTTGCTGCCATCGAGCGACCCCAGCGGGATGTTGCGTGAGCCGGTGACATGGCCGGCTGCAAATTCAGAGGGCTCGCAGACATCGATGACGATGCCCTTCTCGCGGTTGATCAGCCGGACAGCCTCGGCCGTGCTGACCGCGCCGCCTGCGTTCTTGAGCAGGGCCTGCTGCAGCAGCATGCCGCCCGAGACGGCGGCCATCAGAACGAGCATCCAGTTATCGAGGAGAAACTTCACGTGGGTGGCCCGAGGCGGTTGGGAAAGGGGCGGATTATAGAATCGAGGGCTCAGCTGCCGCCTGGCAGATCTGCACCCCACCTTGACCCACCCATCTGAGCCCACCATGTACAAGCTCGTGCTGATCCGCCACGGCGAATCCACCTGGAACCTCGAAAACCGCTTCACCGGCTGGACCGATGTTGAACTGACCCCCACCGGCGTGGCCCAGGCCCAGCAGGCAGGCCGCCTGCTCAAGGAGGCCGGCTTCGAGTTTGACGTGGCCTACACCTCGGTGCTCAAGCGCGCCATCTGGACGCTGTGGCACACGCTGGATCAGATGGACCGCACCTGGTTGCCCGTCGTCAAGGACTGGCGCCTGAACGAGCGCCACTACGGCGCCCTGCAGGGCCTGAACAAGGCCGACATGGCCAAGCAGTACGGCGACGAGCAGGTGCTGATCTGGCGCCGCAGCTACGACACCCCGCCGCCGGCCCTGGAAGCCGCCGATCCGCGCGGCCAGCGCGCCGACCTGCGTTACGCCAAGCTGCAAGCTGAGCAGGTGCCCCTGACCGAGTGCCTGAAGGACACCGTGGCGCGCGTGCTGCCCTGCTGGAACGAGGTGCTGGCACCGGCCATCCTCAGCGGCCAGCGCATCGTGGTGGCCGCCCACGGCAATTCCATCCGGGCGCTGGTCAAGTACCTCGATGGCATCAGCGACGCCGACATCGTGGGCGTCAACATCCCCAACGGCATCCCGCTGGTGTACGAACTGGACGCCAACCTCAAGCCGATCAAGCGCGAATACCTGGGTGACCCCGAAGCGGCCGCCAAGGCTGCGGCAGCGGTGGCCAGCCAGGGCAAGGCCTGACAGCCTGAACCCTGCGTGGTGACGCTGGTCGTCGCCGCGCACCCCCTGCAACGGGCTGCTTCGGCAGCCCGTTGTCATGTCTGCTGGCCCGATCTGCTGGCCCGATCTGCTGGCCCGATAGCTGGCCCGATAGCTGGCCTGCCCTGGTTTACCCCTGAACCCGGCACATGCCGCAATTTGTATGATGACCGGATGACCAGCTTACCCGGCCGCTCATCCCTTGCTCCCTCGGCAACACCTGGCGCGTTGCCGGCCACGCCCATGCGGGCCCATGCCGGCCTGTCCGACCGACTGGCCGACGACCTGCGCCAGCGCATCGATTCGGGCCACCTGAAGCCCGGTGATCGCCTGCCCACCGAACTGGCCCTGGCCGCTCAATATGGCGTGTCGCGCACCGTCGTGCGAGAGGCCGTCAGCCGCCTGCGCTCGGGCGGGCTGCTGGTGGCCCGCCAGGGTTCGGGCGTGTTTGTGGCCCCGCCTGATGCCGCACGCCCGCTGGCCTTTGATGCGTCGGTGCTCGATCAGCTGTCGGCGGTGCTGGAGGTGGTCGAAGTGCGCCGCGCCCTGGAGAGCGAAGTGGCTGCGCTGGCCGCCGAACGCGCCACCAAGGCCCAGCTCAAGGCCATCCAGAAGGCGCTGGCCAAGGTGGATGCATCGGTGGTGTCGGGCAGCGCCAGCGTCGACGAAGACCTGGCCTTCCACCGCGCCATCGCCGAGGCCACCGGCAATGCGCAGTTTCCACGCCTGTTGCAGCACCTGGAGCAATACCTGCGCAACGCCATGGTCGTCACCCGTGGCAACGAGGCGCTCAAACCCGAATACCGCGAGCAGGTCTGCAGCGAACACCACGCCATCGTCGACGCCATCGTGCAGGGCGATCCGGTGGCTGCGGCCGCTGCGGCATCCCGCCACATGCGACAGGCGGCCCGCCGCCTGCAGGCTGCCGATGCCCCCATTCGGCGAATCGAATCTCACAAGGGTCAACCATGAATCCTCCATCCACACTGGGCGTGATCGGCCTGGGCTCCATGGGCCGGGGCGCAGCCCTCACCGCGCTGCAACGGGGCGTTGCAGTCTGGGGCTTTGATGTCAACCCGGCCGCCGGCCAGGCCATCACCCAGGCTGGCGGCAAGTTGGCAAGCAGCGTGGCCGAACTGGCGCGTCACTGCGACGCCGTGGTGGTGCTGGTGGTCAATGCAGCGCAAACCGAATCGGTGCTGTTTGGTGAGGGTGGGCTCGTTGGCAATCTGCGCACCGGCGGCGTGGTCATCACCTCGGCCACCGTCGACCCCACCTTGCCGCCTGCCTGGGAGCAACGCCTGGCCGAGCACGGCCTGCACCTGATCGACGCACCGGTGTCGGGCGGCGCTGCCAAGGCCGCCAAGGGCGAGATGACCGTGATGGCCTCGGGCAGGCCTGAGGCCTTCGAGGCCGCCGGCGGCCTGCTCGATGCCGTGGCCGGCAAGGTGTACCGCCTGGGCGACCAGGCGGGCGTGGGCTCCACCGTCAAGATGGTGAACCAGCACCTGGCAGGCGTGCACATTGCCGCCGCCTGTGAGGCCATGGCACTGGGCATCCGGGCCGGTGCAGACGCCAACGCGCTGTACGAGGTCATCACCAACTCGGCCGGCAACAGCTGGATGTTCACCAACCGCGTGCCGCACATCCTGGAGGGCGACTACACGCCGCTGTCCACCGTCAACATCTTCGTCAAGGATCTGGGCATCGTGCTGGATGCGGCGCGCAAGCTGGCCTTCCCGCTGCCGCTGGCCGCCGCCGCGCACCAGCTGTACCTGGGCACCTCGGCCGCCGGCCACGGCCAGGAAGACGACAGCGCCGTGATCAAGCTGTACGCGGCCCTCACCGGCATCACCCTGCCCGCCCCCCAGGACAAGCCATGAAGCTGGGCATCATTGCCGACGACTTCACCGGCGCCACCGACATCGCCAGCATGCTGGTGCGCGGGGGTCTGCCCACGGTGCAGCTGATTGGCGTGCCCGGCGCCAACACCCCCGTCGATCCTGCCGCCCAGGCAGTGGTGGTGGCACTCAAGTCGCGCACCATCGCGGCCGAGCAGGCCGTGGCCCAAAGCCTGGCGGCCCTGGCCTGGTTGCAGGCCCAGGGCGCCACCCGCTTCATCTTCAAGGTGTGCTCCACCTTTGACTCCACGCCCCAGGGCAACATCGGCCCCGTGGCCGAAGCCCTGATGCAGGCCCTGGGCAGCGGCCAATGCGTGGTGTGCCCGGCCTATCCTGAAAACGGCCGCTCGGTGTTCAAGGGCCACCTGTTCGTGGGCGACAGCCTGCTCAGTGACTCGGGCATGCGTGATCACCCGCTGACGCCCATGACCGACGCCAGCCTGGTGCGGGTGATGCAGGCACAAAGCCGTCAACGCGTGGGCCTGCTGGCCCGTGAGGTGGTGGCCCAGGGGCCCCAGGCCATCACCGAAGGCCTGGCCCGGCTCTGGCAGCAGGGCACGGCCCATGTGGTGGCCGATGCCATTGACAACACCGACCTGCTGGCACTGGCCCAGGGCTGCGCCCACCTGCCCCTGTGGGTGGCCGGATCGGGCCTGGCGCTGGGCCTGCCAGCCCTGCTGGCCAGCCAGGACGGCGTGGCCTTGCAGGCTGGCGCCGACCGGCTGCAAGCGCCCGGGTCATCGCGGGCTGCGGTGCTGGCCGGTTCATGCTCGGTGGCCACGCGCGGCCAGGTGGCGCGCTGGCAGGCTGCCGGCCGCCCGGCGCGCGCACTGGACGTGCTGGGCCTGGCTGCTGGCCGGCCGGTGGTTCAAGAAGCCTTGCAGTGGGCCGTGTCCCAAGCCGATGCGCCCTTGCTGTATGCCACCGCCGAGCCCGATGCCCTGCGTGCGGTGCAGGCTGCCTTGGGTGTGGAAGCCGCCGGCGCGCTGGTGGAGAGCGCCATGGGCCAATTGGCGCGCGGTCTGGTCGAGGCCGGTGTGCGCCGCCTGGTGGTGGCCGGTGGCGAAACATCGGGTGCGGTGGTGCAGGCGCTGGCGGTGCAGGCCCTGCGCATCGGGGCGGCCATCTGTCCTGGGGTGCCCTGGACAGAAGCGCTGGGCCGATCCGGCACCGACACGCTGCACCTGGCCCTCAAGAGCGGCAATTTCGGCAGCCCTGACTTTTTTGCCGAGGCCCTGGCATGACCCACGGCCTGCTGCGCGATGAAATCTGCCGTGTGGGCCGCTCGCTGTTCGAGCGTGGTTATGTGCATGCCACGGCGGGCAACATCAGCGTTCGCCTGCCCGAAGGCGAAGGCTACCTGATCACCCCCACCGATGCCTGCCTGGGCCACCTGCAGCCCGCTCGCCTGGCCCATGTGGCCGAAAACGGCGAGCAACTGTCGGGGGACCGCGCCAGCAAGACCCTGGCCCTGCATCGGCACATCTACGCCGCCGAACCCCAGGCCCGCTGCGTGCTGCACACCCACAGCACGCACCTGGTGGCCCTGACGCTGGCCGGCGTGTGGCAAGCCGATGCGGTGCTGCCACCCATCACGCCGTATTTCGTGATGAAGGTGGGCCGGGTGCCGCTGGTGCCCTACCACCGCCCGGGTGACGCGGCCGTGGGCCCGCTGGTGGCCGCCGCCATCGCCGCAGGCCACGCCCGCCAGGCGCCCATCCGCGCCGTGCTGCTCGATCGCCTGGGGCCCAATGTGTGGCACGACAGCCCCGCTGCCGCCATGGCCACGCTGGAAGAACTGGAAGAAACCGCGCGCCTGTGGCTGATGAGCCAGCCGCGGCCGCCCGCCCTCAACGACACCCAGATCGCCGAGCTGCGCCAGCACTTCGGCGCCCACTGGTAAGCCCTGCACGCCCACCAAAGGCCCGCCATGCCCCGCTTTGCCGCCAACCTGTCGATGATGTACACCGAGCATGGCTTCGTCGAGCGCTTTGCCGCGGCCGCCGCCGATGGTTTTGATGCCGTCGAATACCTGTTCCCGTATGCGGTGCCGGCCGACGTGCTGGCTGCGCAATTGCAAGCGCATGGTCTCACCCAGGCGCTGTTCAATGCCCCGCCTGGCGATTTTGATGCGGGTGAGCGGGGCCTGGCCTGTCTGCCCGATCGCGTGCAGGAGTTTCGCGATGCCTTCACGCAGCGCGCCCTGCCTTATGCCCGCGCGCTGAACTGCCAGCGCGTGCACGTGATGGCTGGCCTGGTGCCGGCCGACCTGCCACCACAGACTGCTCGTGCCTGCTACCTGGACAACATCAGCTGGGCAGCCCGGCAGGCCGCCGGGCAAGGGGTGAACATCCAGATCGAGCCCATCAACCCCCGCGACATGCCGGGCTACTTCCTCAGCCGTCAGGATCAGGCCCATGCCCTGATCATCGAGATGGGGCAGCCCAATGTGCAGGTGCAGATGGACCTGTACCACTGCCAGATCGTTGAAGGCGACCTGGCCATGAAGTTGCGCCAGTACCTGCCCACCGGCCGCGTGGGCCATATCCAGATTGCCGGCGTGCCGCAGCGGCACGAGCCCGACCTGGGCGAGGTGAACTTTCCCTACCTGTTTGATCTGATCGACGAACTGGGCTACGGCGGCTTTGTCGGCTGCGAGTACCGGCCTCGCGCCGGCACATCGGCCGGGCTGGGTTGGCTGCAGCGGTACCGCGCGCATCGGGCGCAGCCCTGATGGTTCCTGCCGCGCCTTCGTGGTCACATGCCGGTTGACCTTTCAATTGCCCCACTGGAGACAACCATGACCGTTCGCCATCCCCTGCTGTCTGTACTGGCCGCCACCGCCTTGATGGCCACTGCGGGTGCCGTGTCCGCGCAAACCGTGCTCAAGATCGGTTACGCCACCACGAAGGAATCGCATTACGGCGTGGGCTCCACGGTGTTTTGCGACGAGATCGAAAAGGGCACGGCCGGCCGCTACAAGTGCCAGCACTTCCCCAATTCGGCGCTGGGCGGCGAGCGCGAGATGATCGAGGCGGTGCAACTGGGCACGCAGGATCTGGTCAACACCTCCACCGGCCCGCTGGGCAACTTCGTGCCCGAGGTCAAGCTGTTCGACATCCCCTTCCTGTTTCGCGGCTACGACCATGCCCGCAAGGTGATGGACGGCCCCATCGGCCAGGATGTGCTCAAGAAGATGCAGGGCAAGGGTCTGATCGGCCTGGCCTGGGCCGAGAACGGCTTCCGCCACATGACCAACAACAAGCACGCCATCGTGCAGGCCACCGATGCCGCCGGCCTGAAGATGCGCACCATGGAAAACAAGGTGCACATGGCCGGCTACAAGACCTTCGGCATCCTGCCCACGCCCATGCCCTTCCCGGAGCTGTTCACCGCCCTGCAGCAAGGCACGGTGGATGGCCAGGAGAACCCGATCCCGGTGATCCTGGCGTCGAAGTTCTCGCAGGTGCAAAAACACCTGTCGCTCACCGGGCACGTCTACTCGCCGGCCGTGATCATCCTGTCGCCCAGCGTCTGGGGCAAGCTCAACGATGCCGACAAGAAGGTCTTCACTGACGCGGCCGTCAAGGGCGGCATGGCCCAGCGCAAGAAGGTCAATGACGACGAGGCCAACGGCATTGCGCAGTTGAAGAAGGACGGCATGCAGGTGGTTGAGCAAGTCAACGGCGAGAGCTTCCGCAAGGCCGTGGCGCCGGCCTATGCCGAGTTCGCCAAGGAATTCGGCGCCGACAAGATTGCCGCCGTTCAGGCCGTCAAGTAACCCTGTCTTCGCGCGGCTTCGGCCGCTTGCCCCTTGCCGGCCGCCTGCGGGTGGCTGGCTACTGGATACACCATGCGCAACACCCTGCTTCAACTTGACCGCTGGCTCACGGGCGCCGCCTGGACACTGGCTTGCGTGCTGCTGGCCATCATCTCGTGCCTGGGCATGTGGCAGGTGTTGGCGCGCTTCGTGTTTTCGCAGCCGTCCACCTGGACCGAAGAATCCATGCGGCGCCTGCTCATCTGGATGGTGATGCTGGGTGTGGTGGTGGCCTTCCGGCGTGGCGCGCTGGTGTCGGTCGATCTCATGGTGCGATCAGTGTCTGGCCGGTGGTTGACAGCCGTGCGCACACTGATCACCGGCGTGTCGCTGGCCTATCTGCTGGTGCTGCTGTGGTACGGCATCAACCTGGTCACACGCGTGCGGTTTCAAACCTTTGCCAGCATGGAGCTGAGCATGGGTTGGGCCTATGCCGCCCTGCCCGTCGGTGCTGGCCTGGCCTTGGTGGCCGTGCTGGCCCATCACCTGGATCCGCTGAACGAAGAGCTGGACAACGCCCAATAAGCGCGGCCACCAAGAAAGCACACGATGTCATTGACCCTGCTGATCACCATGGTGCTGGCGTTCGCGTTCAGCATCTCCATTGCCGTGTCCATCGGCGGTGCCGCCGTGCTGGGCATGGCCTTGTTCGATGGCAGTCGCCTGGTGCTGGTGCCCAAGGAGATGTTCACCGCCATCGACAAGTTTCCGCTGGCGGCCATCCCCTTCTTCATTTTGGCGGGCAACCTGATGGAAACCGGCGGCATCTCGCGACGGCTGGTCGACTTTGCGAAGAGCCTGGTGGGCGGTGTGCAGGGCGGCCTGCCCATGACCTGTGTGCTCACCTGCATGATTTTTGCGGCCGTATCGGGCTCATCGGTGGCCACCACCTTTGCCATCGGCGCCATCCTGATTCCGGCATTGATCAAGCATGGATACCCCACCGCCTATGCCGCCGCGCTGCAAGCCACTGCGGCCGAGCTGGGGGTCATCATCCCGCCCTCGATCCCGATGATCCTGTTTGGTGTGTCGGCCGAAGTGTCCATCGGTGAGCTGTTCATCGCAGGCTTCGGGCCGGGCTTCCTGATCGGCGGCGCCCTGATGCTGTTTGTGCACCTGTACTGCCGCTACAAGGGCTGGGGCCTGAAAGACGGCGATGGCCGCCTGGGCGTGCGTGATGCCACCATCAAGGCCAGCTTTGCGCTGCTGATGCCGGTGATCATCCTGGGCGGCATTTACGGCGGCGTCTTCACGCCCACCGAAGCATCCGTCGTCGCGGTCTTTTATGCGCTGATCGTGGGGCTGTTCATCCACCGCGAACTGACCTTCGTCGATTTGATCCCTGTGTTCAAGAAGAGCGTGATCTCCAGCGCGGTGATCATGTTCATCATTGCCAATGCGGGGCTGTTTGCGTTCCTGATCACCCGTGCCGGCGTACCCGAGGCCATTGGCGCGTGGCTGTCTGACGTGCTCAAGAGCCCGGGCTGGTTCCTGTTTGGTGTGAACGCGGCCCTTTTCGTCATCGGCATGTTCATCGAGACCTCGGCGGCCATCATCGTGCTGGCCCCCATCCTGGTGCCGGTGGCCCGCCACTTCGGGGTCGATCCCGTGCACTTCGGCACCATCATGGTGGTCAACCTGGCGCTGGGCATGATCACGCCGCCCTTTGGTGTCAACCTGTTTGCCGCCTGCACCGTGGCCAAGATCTCACTCGACCAGATCGTCAAGCACCTGGTGCCCTTTGTGCTGGTGGTGCTCAGCTGCCTGATGGTCATCACCTACGTGCCCAGCATCAGCCTGGGGCTGCGTGATTGGGTCTACCCGCAGCAGGCTGCGGTGGCGCCCAGCCCATCACCAGCGCCGGCCATCGGCCCGCAGTGACTCACTGCACCAGGCCGTACAGGCGCTCGGGTGGCACCCGCATCATCATCTTGCTGGGCGGGATCGACGACTTGATCGCATAGGCCGCTTCGGCCGTGTTGCGGCGCGTGGTGCGCACCACCGGGATGCCGTGGTGATCGGTGACGGCCGCTGCCGTGGGCGTGTGGGCCGTGGCGCCGCGCCGGATCACCACGGCAATTTCGCCCGAGGCCAGCTCCACGATGTTGCCGGGCGGGTAGATGCCGTATTCCTTGATGATGGCGGCGGCCAGCGGGCTGCCGTTGGCATCGGCAAACATCTGCCGGGCCGCATCCAGGATGGGCAGCGCCGGCCGTTCGGTGCGTGGGCTGATCTTGGCCATGAACACATCGGCCATGTGCAGCACCTGGGCCATGTCGCATTGCACGGTCAGCCGGGCGGGGTAGCCGCTGCCGTCCGGGTGCTCGTGGTGCTCCAGCACCGCCTGCAGCCATTCGGGGTCGGTGATGCCGGCAGCCTGCAGCTTGTCCACGGCTTCCTGCGGGTGCGCCTTGATCTGCTCGCGTTGGGTGTCGTTCAGGCGTCCCTGGGTGGCGAAGCGGCCTTGCACTTCCACGATGGTCAGGTTCATGGTCATGGCCGCCTTGACCAGGGTGCGCACCCGCTCGGGTGCCCAACCCACACGCAGCGCGGCCAGCTGGCAGATCATGGCGCAGTGCAGCGAGTGGCTCAGGCCATACAGGCTCAGGCGGTTCGGGTCCTGCCGCACCGATTGGTAGATGGCGATGTCCGGGTCCTTGTTGACCAGGTCCATGAACAGGCCGGCAAAGGTGTCGCAGCGATCACCAAAGCCTTCCTTGTGCATGCTGTTGAGCAGCACATCCAGCCGGGCCGTGGTCTGCTTCCACAGGTCAAAGACTGTCAGCGGGCGCTTGTTGGTCTGGCCTTCGGCCTCGTCGGGGTGGGCATCGTCGTGATCGCAGTACAGGCCGCGTTCCAGCACCGCCTCCAGTTGATCGTCGGACGTGATCACCCGACCCTTGGCCAGCAACAGGTTGCCATGCATGTCGCGAATGCCGAAGGGCAAGGGCACACCGACCTTCAACTGGTCTGCAACCAGGCGCAACAGATCGATGCTCAAATCCTGTCCTCCATGTCCGGCACGCGGCCCAGGATGGGCCACTGCCCCGTGGCCGCACTGTAGCGGACCGCAAGCCGGCTAGATGGCCCGAACAGCCTCGGCAATCAGGTGCTTTAGCGGCACCACCGCGGTTTCATGCGGCACCGCGTCGCTGCTCCAGACATGGCGAACCCCTGCGGCACGCAACTGCGCCAGGGCGTCGCCCATGAACAGCGCATGGGTCACGGCCACGTCCACGCTGGCCGCCCCCGCAGCCCGCACAGCCTGCGTGGCCTCGATCAGGGTGCGGCCGGTGCTCGCCACATCGTCCAGCAGCACCACCGCGCGACCAGCCATCGACACGCCCGGCGGCAGCATCACGCGCACGTCGCGGTCACCCAGGCGTTGCTTGTGGCAGGTGGCGTGGTCCAGCCCCAGCGGCCGCGCCGCTGCGCTCACCCACTGCAGCGCCTCTTCATCGGGGCCCAGCAACAAGGCACCGGGCACATGCTCCGCCGCCCACCGGCCCAGCAGCGGCGCGGCGGTGAGGGCCACATTGGGGCATGCCGGCATCACCTCGTCCAGCGACTGGATGCGATGCAAATGCGGGTCGACTGTGATGAGCCCGTCCACCTGACTGGCCAGCAGAGCGGCAATGTGACGCTGGCTCACGGCTTCACCGGGTGTGAAGGCCATGTCCTGGCGCATGTAGGCCAGGTAGGGACTGACCAGCACGATGCGCCGCGCACCCAGGGCCCGGGCGGCGGGCACCGCGATCAGCAGCTCAACCAGCTTGTCATGCGGCTGCTGCAGGCCGCGCCAGATCACCACCTCATCGGGCAACTGGGGCGGCAAGCGCAACTTGCTCTCGCCGTCTGGAAAGCGGTGCCGCTGCACCAGGGCCCCTGCACAGCCCAATTCATCGGCCAGCGCAGCGGCAGGCCCCGCCTCGTCATCGAATGCCAGCACCAGGCCTGGGTTCATGTCGGGTGCTCCAGCATGGGTGGGGAGGTATCAGCGCGTGGAGAGGGGTGAGGCTTCGCGCAGCGCCTGCGCCATGGTCTCACGCAAGGCGTCTGCCCAGGCGCGCCGATCAGCGTGCGCACCGGCCTGTGACGGCAACAATGTCACGTGCACCTGCAAGCCGCGGGCACTGGCCACCCGCCAGATGCTCTGGGCCAGTGTGGTCTCCCCCACAAACTGCGCGGCCTCGCTGAAGGGCTGGCCAGCTTGGGCGAAGCGCAGCACGGCCGGCTGCACCGGGGTGCCGGTGCTGATGGCGGCCTGCAACAGGTTGGCGTGGAAGGGCAGCAGCTCGGGCCCGGGCCCCGTGGTGCCCTCGGGGAATACGCCCACGGTCTCGCCAGCCTGCAGGGCCTGCGCCATGGCATGCACCACACGCAGGGCATCACGCTTGCGTTCGCGCTCGATGAACAGCGTGCCGGCCCCCTTGACCAGCCAACCCACCAGCGGCCAATGCAGCACATCGGCCTTGGACACAAACCTGGCCTGGGGCACCACCGCGTGCAAGGCCGCGATGTCCAGCCACGACACGTGGTTGGCCACCAGCAGGCTGGCGCCCGCGCGGGCCTGCCCCTGCACATGCAGGCTCACGCCCAGCACACGAAGCAGGCCTTGCGACCACCAGGCAATGCGGGCGTGGCGGCCTGCTGCGTCCAGTGATGGAAAACGCAGCGCCATCACCACCATGCCATGCAACAGGTGCACCAGCACCCGCAGCACGCGCCACAGCGCCAGCAGGGCACGCAGCAGCATCAGCGTGCCGCAGCTTCAAAGGCCACCGTGCCCGCCACCAAGGTGGCCCGCACGCGGCCAGGCAAGGCCATGCCGGTGGCATCGAAGGCGAAGGGCGTGTGCTTGCCCTGGCTGGCCAGGGCGCCCGGCGTGACCGTCCAGGTGGCCGCCGGATCAAACACGCACAGGTCAGCCACACCACCGGCCACCAGCTTGCCGGCCGATGAAGCCAGCGAGCCCAGCGCGTCGCCCAGCACCCGCACCGGGTCGCTGGTCACGCGTGCCAGGGTGGCTGGCAGGCTGAGGCCGCTGTCGCTGCCCCATTTCAAGGCCATGCTCAGCAGCAGCTCCAGCCCGGTGGCACCAGGCTCGGCCTCACCAAATGGCAGGGTCTTGGCGTCTTCGTCCACCGGGGTGTGGTCGGACACCAGCGCGTCGATGGTGCCGTCGGCCAGTGCGGCCCGCAAGGCATCACGGTCGCGGCCCTGTCGCAGCGGCGGGGTCAGGCGCATCGCCGGGTTGAAGAAGCCGATGTCGACATCGGTCAGGTGCAGCGAATTGATTGACACGTCGGCCGTGACCGGCAGGCCGTCGGCCTTGGCTGCCCGCAGCAAGGCCACGCCGGCTGCCGACGACAGGCGGCACAGGTGCACCCGGGCGCCGGTGGTGCGCACCAGCTCCAGAATGGTCAGCAGGGCCACGGTTTCGGCGGCCACCGGCACGCCGGACAGGCCCAGGCGCGTGGCCACGGCGCCGCTGGCCGCCACGCCCTTGCCCAGCCAGGCGTCCTGCGGACGCAGCCACACGGTGTAGTTGAAGGTGGCGGCGTACTGCAGCGCGCGTTGCAGCACCAGGGTGTCGGTGATGGGCACCTCGGCCTGCGAGAAGCCCACGCAACCGGCCTCGGTCAGTTCGGCCATTTCGGTGAGCGTCTGGCCGCTCAGGCCGCGCGTCAGGGCGCCCAGCGGAAACAACCTGCACAGCGACAGCTTGCGCGCCCGGAACTTCAGCATCTCGACCAGGCCTGGTTCGTCCAGCGTGGGGTCGGTGTCGGGCGGGCACACCAGGCTGGTGACGCCACCCGCCGCTGCGGCGTTCAGCTCGCTTTCAAGCATGCCTTCGTGCTCGTGGCCCGGCTCGCGCAGCCGCGCCGCCAGATCCACCAGGCCGGGCGCCACCACACAGCCCGTGGCGTCAATCACCCGGTTGGGCTGGAAATCGGCGGGAACCGAGCCCAACGTGAGGATGCGCCCGGCGGCAATGGCCACATCGCCCGTTTCGTCGCGGCCCGAAGCCGGGTCGATCAGCCGGCCGTTCTTGATGAGGATCTTCATGGCTCGTTTCCTGCAATGATGGACATGACCGCCATGCGCACGGCAATGCCGAAGGTCACCTGCGGCAGGATCACGCTGTGGGCACCATCGGCCACCGCCGAATCGATCTCGACGCCGCGGTTGATGGGGCCCGGGTGCATCACGATGGCATCGGGCTTGGCCAGTGCCAGCTTGTCGTCGGTCAGGCCGTAGTTCTTGAAGAACTCGCCCGCTGAGGGCAGCATGGCCCCGCTCATGCGCTCGTTTTGCAGGCGCAGCATGATGATCACATCGGCACCCCGGATGCCTTCGGCCATGTCGTGGCACACCCGCACGCCCATGCCCTGCAAATCTCCCGGCACCAGGGTCTTGGGGCCCACCGCGCGGATATCGGGCACGCCCAGGGTGGTCAGCGCGTGGATGTCGGAGCGGGCCACGCGCGAGTGCACGATGTCGCCCACGATCGCCACGCTCAGCTTGGTGAAGTCCTTCTTGAAGTGCCGGATCGTGTACATGTCAAGCAGGCCCTGCGTGGGGTGCGCATGGCGGCCATCACCGGCGTTGACCACATGCACATGCGGCGCGCAGTGCTGGGCGATCAGGTAGGGCGCGCCGCTTTCGCTGTGGCGCACCACAAACATGTCGGCGTGCATGGCCGACAAGTTGGCGATGGTGTCGAGCAGGCTCTCGCCCTTGCTGGCGCTGCTCTTGGCGATGTCGAGGTTGATGACGTCGGCCGACAGGCGCTTGGCCGCGATCTCAAACGTGGTGCGGGTGCGGGTGGAGTTTTCGAAGAACAGGTTGAACACGCTCTTGCCACGCAGCAAGGGCACCTTCTTGACCTCGCGGTCGTTCACCGACAGGAAGGTGCCGGCGGTGTCCAGGATGTGGGTGAGCACATCGCGGGGCAGACCTTCGATGGACAGCAGGTGAACGAGTTCGCCGTTGCGGTTGAGCTGCGGGTTGCGGCGGCTGAGCATCACGCCTCTCCTTGAATGCTGAAGGTGAAGCGGCCATCGTCGGCCCGCTTCAGTGAGAGTTTTTGAGCGGCCGGCAGGCTGATCTTGGCGGCGGCGAAGGCGGGCTGGATGGGCAGCTCGCGGCCACCGCGATCAACCAGCACGGCCAGGGTGACGCTGGCGGGCCGGCCAAAGTCGAACAGTTCGTTGATGACCGCGCGCGTGGTGCGGCCGGTGAACAGCACGTCATCGAGCAGCAGGATGTGCGCGCCATCCACCGAGTACGGGATCTTGGTGGCATCGGTGCCGCTGGCCATGCCGCGTGCGCCGAAGTCATCGCGGTGCAAGGTGCTGGAAATCACACCGGGCCGAGCGCCGGCAGTGAGATCCATCAGGTCGGCGGTGAGTCGCTCGGCCAGCCAGGCGCCGCCCGACCAGATGCCCATCATGGCCATGCCGGGGCGCCACAGCTGGCGAACGCCGCTGCGCAGCTCGGTGTAGAGCGCTTCGGCATCAAGGGTGAGTGTGCTCATGGCAGGTTCTTCAGGAATTGATCGAGGATCACGGCCGCCGAGGCCGCGTCGACATCGGCGGCACCCGATGCGATGGCTTCGGTGGTGCTGTAGCGTTCGTCCACTTCGTGCACAGGCAGGCGAAAGCGGCCCTGCAACTGGCGGGCAAAGCGCTGCGCCTTGCGCGTGTTGTCGTGGGGGGTGCCATCGGGGTGAACCGGCACGCCCACCACCAGTGCATCGGGCTGCCATTCGGCGATCAGCTTGCCGATGCGCTCGAAGCGGGCATCACCCTGGGCCTGCACGGTGGTCAGGGCGCTGGCCTGGCCCAGCAAGGTGTTGCCCGTGGCCACACCCGTGCGCAGCGTGCCGAAATCGAAAGCCAGAAAAGATTGGGGAGCGGACATCACCGGGCCAGCCTTGCAGCAGGGCGCAAGCCGGCCATCAGGCGTGCCCCGCCTCTTGACTGAGCATGCGCGGATCAATGCCCAGCAGTGACAGGGCCTTGTCGTAGCGCTGCTCGACCGGGGTGTCGAAGATGACCTCGGGCACGGCATCGACGGTGAGCCAGCCGTTGCGCCCGATCTCGTCTTCCAGCTGGCCGGCCGCCCAGCCGCTGTAGCCCAGGGTGATCAGCAGGCGCTTGGGGCCGGCGCCGTGCGACAGCGCTTCCAGCACATCCTTGCTGGTGGTCATGTCCAGCCCGCCCGGGATCGACAGCGTGCTGCTGTAGGGGCTTTCGCTGTCGCTGACCCGCTCGTGCAGCACAAAACCGCGCTCGGTCTGCACCGGGCCGCCATAGAACACCGGCTGTTCACCCAGCGGCTGGGATTCGAGATTCAGGTCGACCTTCTCGAACAGGCTTTTCAGCTTGATGTCGATGGGCTTGTTGATCACCAGGCCCAGCGCACCGTTCTCGGTGTGCTCACACAGGTACACCACGGCCCCGGCAAAGGTGTCGTCGCCCATGCCCGGCATGGCGATCAGGAACTGGTTGGTGAGGTTGATGCGACCCGAAGTCATGGGGAGATTCTAATGACCCGCACCGCCCTGCGGCGGCATGCGAGACACTTGCCACCGTGCCCAAATCAAGCTCTCCGATGATGTCTGGTGCGCTGGTCTGGTTTCGCCGCGATTTGCGTGCGGATGACCATGCGGCGCTCTACCACGCCCTGAAGGCCGCGCGCCAGGTGTGGTGCGCATTCGTGTTCGACACCGCCATCCTCGACGCCCTGCCCCGCGCCGACCGCCGGGTCGAATTCATCCGCGACAGCCTGCTTGACCTGGACGCGCAATTGCGGGCCCTGGGCCTGCAGCACGGCGTGGCCGGCGTGGGCCTGATCGTGCGCCATGGCCAGGCCCGCCACGCCCTGCCCGCGCTGGCCCACGAGCTGGGCGTGCAGGCGGTGTATGCCAACCACGACGATGAGCCCGATGCGCTGGCGCGTGACGCGGCCGTGCGGGGCGAGTTGGCCAGCCTGGGCATCGCCCTGCACTCCAGCAAGGACCACGTGGTGTTTGAACGCAGCGAGGTGCTGACCGCCACCGGCAGCCCCTACAGCGTGTTCACGCCCTACAAGAACGCCTGGCTGCGCAAGGTGGATGACTTTTACCTGCGGGCCTACCCCATCGCCAGCCACGCCCGGGCCCTGGCCCCGTTGCCCCACCCAGCGCCGGTGCCCGGCCTGGCCGACATCGGCTTTGAGCCCACCAATCTGCACCAGCTGAAACTGCCCGTCGGCAGCCAGGGCGGGCAGGCCCTGCTGGCCGATTTTCTGGATCGCATCGACCACTATGGCGATGCGCGCAACTTTCCGGCCGTCAAGGGCCCCAGCTACCTGTCCACCCACCTGCGTTTCGGCACGGTGTCCATCCGGCAGCTGGCCCGAGAGGCCTGGCAGCGCATGCAAGCCGGCTCAAAAGGCGCAGAAGTGTGGTTATCAGAGCTCATCTGGCGCGATTTTTACCACCAGATCATGCACCATCACCCCCGCGTGGTGGGACATTGCTTCAAGCGCGAGTACGACGCCATCAAGTGGGCACACGGCAAGCACGCCGAGCAGCTGATGGCCGCCTGGGAAACCGGGCAAACCGGCTACCCCATCGTGGATGCGGCCATGGCCCAGCTCAACCAGACGGGCTACATGCACAACCGGCTGCGCATGGTGGTGGCCAGCTTTCTCACCAAGGATCTGGGCATCGATTGGCGGCGTGGCGAAGCCTATTTTGCCCGGCACCTGAACGACTTTGACCTGGCGGCCAACAACGGCGGCTGGCAGTGGGCCGCCTCGACCGGCTGCGATGCGCAGCCCTATTTCCGCATCTTCAACCCGGTGAGCCAGAGCGAGAAGTTTGATGCCCAGGGCAAGTTCATCCGTCGCTACCTGCCGCAATTGGCACGCCTGCCCGACAAGCTGATCCACGCACCCTGGCTGGCGCGCCCGCTGGAGCTGGCCGAGGCCGGCATCGAACTGGGGCGCGATTACCCGCTGCCCGTGGTCGACCACAGCACGGCCCGTGACGAGACCCTGGCGCGTTTTGCCGTGGTCAAGGCTGCGCGCTGAAGACGCGCCGCCAGGCGGCCTGACGGCCTAGAAAAGCTCGATGTCGCCAACCTTGGCGTCGTCGGCCAGATCACCCGAGTTGACCAGCGAGGCGTGGTTGAACACCTGGTTGCGGCCATGGGTCTTGGACCAGTAGACGGCCCGGTCGGCCCGCTCAAAGGCCGAGCTGGGCGTGTCCCCCGCCTTGAGCACGGTGAAGCCCACCGACACGGTGATGCGCCCCACCTGCGGGAATGTGAAGCCCTCGACCGCATGCCGGAAGCGCTCAAAGGCGGCCTGGGCGTCGTGCTCGGTTCGGCAGCGCATCAGCACCACAAATTCTTCCCCGCCAAAGCGGTAGAGCTTGTCGTGGAAGCGGAACACCGAGCGCATCAGCCGCGACAGCAGCAGCAGCACTTCGTCGCCGATCAGGTGGCCATAGGTATCGTTGACCGACTTGAAGTGGTCGATGTCGATGACGCCAATGAAATGCGGCTGGGATGAATCGATGTGCCGCCGCTCGGTTTCCATCGCCGCCACGGCCTCGGCCAGCGGCGTGTTGTCATCCACCAGCACAGCCTTGGACTGGCCAACGGCCACCTTGTAGAAAGCCTCGTCGAAGGTCTTGCGGTTGAGCAGGCCGGTGAGGGTGTCGCGTTCGCTGTAATCGAGTAGCGCCTGGAAGTTGCGGTAGACGCTGAGGATGCCGGCCACCAGGCGGTGCTCGGTCACATCCAGGGCTTCTTCGGTGCACACTTCTAGCACGCCCCACACGTCGCGATCAGTCAGCAGCGGAAACACCGTGATGTAAGGCGAGCCAGGCTGCGCCAGCGAGGCCTGCTGCTGCATGCACAGCACATGCAATGGCATGGTGTCCAGGCGCGGCAGATCCTGCATGTCGGTCCAGGACGGGTCGGACGAAGCCGCGACGTCGTGCAGCGCCAGGCAGGCGCGCTTGAACCAGCGGCGATCCTGGTCATCACCCACGGCGCGGTAGATCGTGACCACCAGCGGCCGCAGCAGATCACGCAGTGATGTGACCAGCGTGGTGTCCACCACATCCCGGTCGCGGAATGCGGTGAGTTCGGCCAGTTGATCAACGACTTGCGACATGCCCGCCTTGCTCAAGTCAGGGTGCGAAGGCTGCAGTATGCAATGCGCCGCTGCAGCCTCAAACAGCTGACTTTTATCATTTGAGTGCTTGTTTCACGAACAACCCGCCAGATCGGCCTGGCGGGTTTCGCGTTGGCACTACACGCGCGCTGCCCGCTTGGCGTAACCGGCTACCAATCCCAACAACTCATCTTCGGCATAAGGCTTGCCAAGATAATGGTCGACGCCCAGTTCAACGGCGTAATCGCGGTGCTTTTGCGCAATCCGTGACGTGATCATGATCACGGGCAGTTGGGCCAGCTGCGCATCACTGCGCAAATTGCGCACCAGATCGAAGCCGTCCATGCGGGGCATCTCGATGTCGGTGAGCAGCACGGCCGGGCGTTCCTGGGCCAGCTTTTCCAGGCCATCCAGGCCGTCCTTGGCCACCACCACCCGGTAACCTTCGCGCTCCAGCAGGCGCTGGGTGACGCGCCGCACGGTGAGCGAGTCGTCCACCACCAGCACCAGCGGCGCCAGTTGCGCGGGCTCGGCCGGCGCCGAACCGGCCAAGGCCCCTTGCGGCGCCTGGCTGGCCTGCTGGCGGCTGGCCGCACGTGCCGCGTCGCCATACAGCGTGGCCAGGGCCACCGGGTTGTAGATCAGGGCAGGTTGGCCCGACGGCAACAGTGTCATGCCCACCAGACCCGGCACCCGCGACAGTTGCGGCCCAAGGTTCTTGACCACGACTTCCTGGTTGCCCAGCACTTCGTCCACGTGCAGGGCCACGCGCTGGTTGGCGCTTCGGATGATCACCACCGGCGCCGTGCGCCCGGAAACCGGGCCCTTGGCGGTGCCGCTGAGCAAACCATCCAGCCAGAAGAATGGCAGGGATTGGGCGCCATCGGCCAGCAGGCCTGACGAATAGGCCCGCTCGATGTCAGCGGACGGCGCGCGGCGCACGATCTCGACCAGCGTGGCCGGCACGGCAAAGCTGCGCTCATGGCAGCGCAACATCACCACCTGCGTCACCGCAGTGGTCAGCGGCAACACCAGGCGGAAACTGGTGCCCTGGCCCGGCGCGCTGGCGGTTTCAATGCGCCCACCCATGGCGTTGATGTCGGTGCGCACCACGTCCATGCCCACGCCGCGGCCCGCCAGGTCGGTGACCGAGCTGGCCGTCGTCACGCCAGGCTGGAAGATCAGGTTGGCGATTTCAGCGTCGCTGACCTGGGCACCGGGAGCCAGCAGCCCCATCGCGGTGCCGCGCTCACGGATGCGCGCCAGGTCGAGGCCGGCACCGTCATCACGCACCTCGACGCCGACTTCGTTGCCAACCTGCGAGATCGACAGGGTGATGGTGCCGGTGGCGTCCTTGCCGGCTGCCTCGCGCTGCGCCGGCGCCTCGATGCCGTGCACCACGCTGTTGCGCAACAGGTGCTCGAAGGCTGGCGTCATGCGATCAAGCACGCCGCGGTCGATTTCGATCGAGCCGCCCAGGATGTCCAGGCGCACCGGCTTGCCGGTCTCCTTGGCCGCCTGGCGAACCACACGGTACAGGCGCTCGGACAGGCCTTCAAACTCCACCATGCGGGTGCGCAGCAGGTCATCCTGCATGTCGCGCGTGGTGCGCGCCTGGTGGGCCAGCGCGTCTTCGGTCGATTGCAGCGTGCGTTGCAGGCCACGCTGCCAGGTGGCCACGTCGGCCACCGACTCGGCCATCATCCGGGTCAATTCCTGGAAGCGGGTGAATCGATCCATCTCCAGCGGATCAAATTCTTGCGCTGCGGCACGGGCCGCCTCCATGCGGGTGCCGATCTGGGTTTCGGCCTGCAACTCGATGTCACGCAACTGGGCGCGCATGCGTTCGAGGTTGTCGGTCAGATCACCCAGGCCGCCCTTGAGCTGGTTGACATCGGATTCGATGCGGGCCCGCGCGATGCTGACCTCACCGGCATGGTTGACCAGGCGGTCGAGCAAGGGCGTGCGCACCCGCACCGATCCGGTGGCCACGCCAGTGGCTGCTGCAAAGGGACTTTCGGCCTGGCCTTCATCCAGCTGGAAGCGGCCCCAGTCGATGCTCGTCAGGTCGGTTGCGGCGACCCTTGCGACCGAGGTGGGCACCGGTTCGGTCGCCGCGGAGGCGCTGTTGGCAGGCTTGGCGGCCAACGGTTCGACCACCGGCCGGTCGGAGAGGGCCGGCAGCGCACCAGAAGGCGAGGCAGGCACCGCAACATCCAACACGGCGTCGGGCGTGCTCGCGACCGCAGCGGGCCTGGCACCCAAGGCCAGGAAGCTGGTTTCGAGCGCATCGGCATGGGCAATGAGCTGTTGCACATCACTCAACCGTGCGGCACTGCCCTGGGCGGCCAGGCGCTCGACCAGGCTTTCAAGGCGGTGGGCCATCTCACCCAGGCGCATGGCCCCGGACAAGCGCGCACTGCCCTTGAAGGTGTGCAGGCTGCGCATGCAGGCCGACGGCGCCTTCGCGTCGGCCAGGTGTGCCGACCATTCGCGCAGCCCGGCATGCAACTTGGGCAGCAGTTCCTGGGCTTCTTCCTCGAACAGGGGAAACAGTTCGTCGTCGAGCAAGTCCAGCTGATCGATGTCTTCGTCCAGCCCCTGGCGCAAATCCAGTTCGTCGCTGCGGTTGGCACGTGGCGCGGCGTCGCTGAGGGCGGTGAAGGGCATCAACGCGGCGCGGCCCAGGCCACCGAGCTCGGCGGGCGCGCTCGCGGCATCGGGCAGCGCTTGAGCAGGATGCGCGGGCTGGCCATGGCCCCAGACGGGTTGATCCGGCGCGGCATGGGCAGTCTGGCGCAGGCGCGTCAGCAGGTTGGCATCGGGCTCGTTGAGGAACCCCGCAGCAAACAGATGCAGCAGTCGCCGGATCTCTTCGGCAGATTCAACAAACAGTTCGGATTCACCGGGCATGCCCTGCCCGCGGTGCTGGGAACGGCCCAGCGCATGTTCAAGCTCTCGTGCCAGCTGAGACAGCCCGGTGTAGCCCACCGTGGCCGAATTGCCGGCCAGCGAATGCGCCAGTGCCACGGCGGTGTCACCGACTTCGCGGTGTTGCTCCAGCGCCCATTCGGCCAGCTCAACCCCCAGGCGACGCGACAGCTCATCGGCTTCGTTCAGGTAGATGTTGAACAGTGGAATGCTGATGCGCAGCGGCCCGATCTGGCGGAACTCTTCGCCATCGGCAGCCGGCTGCGGCACCACCGGCAATGGACCTTCTGAAGTGGCCTGGTGGACCGGCTCGGTCGCAGGCGCGACGGGCTCGGCGATGTCGAATTCGAGATCCAGGTCGGCAACGGACGATTCGTCACGGGCTGCGGCCTGGTCGGGCAGCTCGACCACACTGGGCGTGGGCAGCAGCACTGCGGTCGTTTCGAACGATGCCACGGCGGGCAGGTCCTGCTCGGCCAGCGCAGGCAGATCGAGCGCCATCAGGTCATCCAGCGCGCCAGGCTCTGGCTGCGTCGCTGCAGCGGTCAGGCTGGCCTCATCACCCAGGGCGCCGTCCAGCCAGGCCAACTCGTCCATGACCTGCGGCACCGGGATCGTGGCATCAGGCGATGCCGCGCCTTCGGAGACAGGCGCGCCGGGCAAGTCGATGGCAGGCAGGCTCAAATCGAGGTCGGCGGCAGAAGGCAGACCCGGCACGCGCGCCGCCAGCTTGGCGCCCTCGGCCGTTTGCAAGGATGCGTCGGGCTCAAGCTGCTCGTCCAGTTCATCCAGCGACAACACGGCCAGCGCTGCGTCATCCGCGTGGGTGTGTGCGGGCTCGGTCTGGCCGGCGGCAGCGTCTGTCGAAGCCAGACCGAGGTCATCGCCCGATTGCCCCTGCTGCCAGTCAGGCTCGGCCAATCGGGGATCGATCAAAGGCGTGGCGTGCGGTTCGTCGTGGACATCAGGCACTTGCGCCTGAGCTTCATCCTGGGACGGAGCCGGTGAAGTCTCGCGACGCTCACGCAGGGCGTCGGCGGGCCCGGACAGCGTGGCGGGCAGGAACGCCGTCGCATCACCGGCTGCCAAGGCTGTGACCCACTGCTCGAAGTGATCAAGGGCCTGTGCCGTGAACACCCGCAGCGCATCGTCTGCCACCGCGTGCTCGGCCAATCGGGCGTTGTAGAGCTGTTCGCAAGACCAGGCCGCTTCTCCAAAGGCGCCCAGCCCCACCATGCGGGCACTGCCCTTGAGCGTGTGGAAGGCGCGGCGAACCGTGGTCATCGCGGTGCTGTCGTCCGCGTGTGTGTCCAGGTGTTGCAGCGCCTCGCGGGCACCCTGCAGCACCTCGATGGCTTCCTCGAGGAAAACCTCGCGCATCTCGGGATCGTCTTCCAGGCCACTGGACGTCGAGCCGACAAGGGGCGCAGCCACCGCGATGACAGGTTGCGACGGGGCCGCAGGCGCAGGCTCAGGTTCGGCAGCCATGGGCATGCGCAGCGTCTTGTCATCGCCCAGCAGTCCTTCAATCTGCATGGACGGCAGACCCTGGCTGCCCAGGTTCAGCGGCGCCAGCCCTTCGCTGCGATGGGCTTGCGCCCGTTGATCGATGCGATCGAATTCGAGGGTGACAGCATGGGTGTCGGTGTCAGCTGGCGAGCGCCCGTCTATCTCGGCGGGACGGGTGTCGAGGTCTTCAAAGCCCGAGGGCCGGTCTTCCCGGGCCATCACCGAGGACAGGCTGCCGGTGGCCGGATCAAACTGGAACAGCGACTTGGCCATTTGCGGCTGCACGCTGACCATGTCGATGAGGAAACTGAGCGCACCCAGGTTGTCAGCCAGCCGATCAAAAGTGCCGGCCTCGATGGCGCGCTGCGGGTTGACTTCGGTGTTGGCCAGCGCATCAACGTCATCGCGCATGCGCACCACGGCCTGGGAGGCCTGGTCCAGGCCCAGCACCGAGAGCACGCCTCTCATGGCCGACAGCTGCGCCGGCACCGGGATGAGCACCTCGCGGCGCGCCGGATCCCGGAAGTACTCGTCGATGTGTTTTTCAACTTCAGACAAGGCCGCGCGCAACTCGTGCACCACGCTGCCCATGGTCTGGCGATCTGAGACCCGGCGGTAGAGCTCTTCCATCCAGAGCTCAAGCATGCCGGGGTCACGGCCCTGTCGGACCGCGTCGACGCGGTAGGCGAGTCGGGTGATGCGGTTGCCGCTTTCGGGATGGTCAAAATCGCCTTCGTCGATGGAGGCGTCGATGAACAGCAGCGCGGTGGCCACTTCCATGGCCAGATCCGACGAGGGCTCGGTGTTTTGAGACACCACCTGGGCGGCGGCGGCCAGCAGGGCGCGCCCCAGCATGGCGCCTTGTGAGAACAAACGCTCCAGCGAATCACTCACCAGGGAAAACTGCTCAGGCAGGCCGGCCAGGCGAGCCAGATCTCCGCCGGCCACGGCCGACCAGACTTCCTTGGCGGCGGCCACGCGCTTGTGGGCCTGCGCCAGCCACGCGGGATCAAACCGGCCCAGCCTGGATTGCTGGTAATCAACAGGCTGTTCGTCGTCGAGTGCGTAGGCCGTGCGCACGGCCGCCAGGGCCGCACCGGCTGCCAGATCATCGTGCGGCACGGCCTGGCTGCAAAAGAACAGCAGATCATGGGCCAGGCGCTCGGAGGGCTCGGCGCCAGGCCCGGCCCGCAACTGCGCCAGCAATTTGGAACCCACACGCTTCATGTAGGTGTCGGGCCGCAGCAGGCCATCGGCCTGGGCTTCGTAGAAGCCGGCGGCAAGTTGCCACAGCGTGGCCTGACGGCTGGCAGCCGACCGTGGCCCGCCCTGGCCTGGCGCCACCTGACGTGCCTGGGCCGCCAGGCTCAGGAACACCTCGCACATGCGCGTGCCCACAGTGGGCGCGGCGCCGCGCATCATGGCCAGCAGGTCGGACTCGATGCGCCCGATGACGGTCTGATCGGCAGCACGGGCCTGCACCGCAGGGTTCAGCGGCACCTCGCGCCACGACCAGGGCACGGCCCACAAATCTGCCGGGTGTACCCGCGTGGCACCGGCGATCTCCTGCAGGGCACGGTACTGCGGGAACAGCGACAGCGTGGACACCGGCTTGCCGGCCAGGCGCCGACTGATGAAATCGAGCAAGGCAAAGGTGCCCTGCTCCATCATGTCCACCGTGCCGGCGGTGATCAGCTTGGGGCGGTTGCTCAGCCGTTGCAGCGCGGCTTCGGCGGCGCGCAGAACCTGCGCGGCCGGACCCAGCCCGACCAGTTCCAGCACGCCCACGCTTTGATGCAGCTGGCTGCGCGCTTGGCGCAGCACAGCCGGGTCGACGGTGTCCAGATCGGTGCGCTGCTCCTGCTCCTTGAGGTAGCGCCGCAAGGCCTTGTTGGCCAGCTCCAGTGAACGCCGCAACTCATCGTGCACCCACGACAGGGCACTGAGGTCTTCGGCCCCAGTCGGTCGAGACGCCAGGTCGTTGTTTGCCGCCATGCGCGCGTCCTGCCGGTCAGGCAATCTTGAATCGGGCCACGGACTGTCTCAGCTCTTCGGCAGTGCGTGACAGCTCTCGCACCATCTGGGCGGTGGAACGCGTGCCATCGCCAGTTTGCTCGGTCACGGCAAAAATGTGCTGGATGTTGCCGGCCACCACGTTGGCCGATGTCGCTTCGCTGGAGGCCTGCACCGAGATGTTCTCGATCAGTTCGGCCAGTTGCCGCGTCACACGGTCGATGTCGCCCAGTGCCGAGCCGGCCGCGTCAGACAGCCGAGCACCGTCGACCACACCCTGGGTGGAGCGCGCCATGGCGGCCACCGCATCTTGCGTGTCGGTCTGAATGGTCTTGACCAGCGCCGCAATCTGGCGCGTGGCATCGGCCGAGCGTTCAGCCAGCCGCTGCACTTCTTCGGCCACCACCGAGAAGCCGCGACCGGCTTCACCGGCTGATGCGGCCTGGATGGCAGCGTTCAGGGCCAGCACGTTCGTCTGCTCGGTGATGTCCGAGATCAGTTCGGTGATTTCGCCAATCTCTTGTGAGGATTCACCCAGCCGCTTGATGCGCTTGGAGGTTTCCTGGATCTGGTCACGGATGGCGTTCATGCCGCCGATGGAGTTTTGCACCGCCGCCAGGCCGGATTCAGCGGCCTGCAGCGAATGGCGGGCCACCTGGGCCGATTGCTGGGCCTGGGCAGACACCTCGTTGATTCGGGTGGCCATCTGAAGCACCGACTCACCGGTTTCACGGATTTCACGAAGCTGTTCGTCAGAGGCGGCCAGCAGATCGATCGACGTGGCCTCCACCTGCTCGGTGGTGGACGTCACCCGGTTGGCCGTGCCCTGCACCTGCGACACCAGCGTGCGCAGTTCTTCCACGGTGTAATTGACCGAGTCGGCAATCGCACCCGTGATGTCTTCGGTCACGGTGGCCTGCTGCGTCAGATCGCCTTCGGCCACCGTTTGCAACTCGTTCATCAAGCGCAAAATGGCCGCCTGGTTGGCGTCGTTGACGCGCTTGGCTTCCTGCTCCTGGCGCTCGGCCTCCAGACGCTGGGTTTCAGCCATGCTGGCACGCTGGGCCTGGTCGGCCACGTACAGCCGCAAGAAGCCCCAGCCGCCGGCGATGATCATGCCCAGCGCGATGAACATGGCCACGCCGTGCGAAGCGCGGAAACCGCCTTCGGCCGTGAGGGTGTCCTGCACCGACTGCAGGCCCTTGCGCAGCGGTTCGCTGTCGGTGACCACGGCCACCTGGGCGTCACGGGCGCTGACCAGGCCCTGCAGGTTGCCCAGGATCGAGCTGGCCTGCGCGCGGGTCTGCTCGTACTGCTTGAGCAGGCCTTGCAGGCGCTCACGCGTCTGGCCTTCCTTGGTGCCGGGCAGGCGCAGGTCGGCGTTGCCGTTGGTCAGGCCTTCGGCGATTTCACGGAAGGTGTTGAGGTCCTTGCCCAGCAGGAACACGGCTTCCGAGCTGACGCCTTCCATCGTGAGGAACTCGTTGGCGCTCTTGCCGATGCGCTGGGTCAGCATCACCAGCTGGCCCGACTGTTGCAGCTCAGCGGCCGTGCCGCCCTGCTGAAGCTTCAGGGACGAGATGGTTTCAGCGGCTTCGAGCAGCTCGGCAGCCTGCGTGTTGATGGTGCGCAGGGCCTTGCCCACCTGCACCAGCGTGGCCTGCTGTGCGGTCACGACGTTGGCGCTTTTCTCGGCGCGATCAACCAGAGGCATCAGCGGTTCGAGCAGGGGCTGCACCGCGCCAGGCGCCGGCGCCAGCGAATCGCTGCCTTCGTGCAGGGCGCGGGTGTTGGCGGCCAGCACGCCGGCGGCTTCCTTCACCTCGGCAAATGAGGCCACGTTGCCGGTGAGGGCCTGCGACACGGCCTTGGCCAGTCGCTGCGACTGCATCAGGGCCTGGCCGGTGGCACCCACCTGACTGGCATTGCGGTTGGCGGAGGTGAGCGCCAGCACCGTGGCCAGCACCAGCATCACCAGGCCCGTGACCAGCACCATGCCCAGAATGCGTTGCTGTGCGGCCACAGGTCGGTCGCCAATCAACGGCAGACCGGCCGCCGGCGCGGCCACCGCTGCCGCCACCGTGGCACCCGTGGTGGCAGCCATCAGTCGCGAATCCGAAAACTCGCTGACCTGGTCGGAGGCCGGCAGCTCAGAGATGATCGATTGCGCGGGCGTCACCGGCTCGGGCATGGGCTCGGACAGGTCATGACCCAGCGACGACGACTCGTGCTGCGTGGGGATGTTGACGACATCCATCTCCTGCGTCACATCGACGGCCGGGGCCGGCTCGAGGGGCTCAAGGGCCTGGTGATCGCCAAAATCGGTTGGTGCCCGATCCACGGGCGCGTCGTCGCTTGGCGCACCCTGCCGATTGCCTTTGAATCTGTCCAGCAAGCCCATCACTACCCCTTGTCAAACTCGCCCCACCTGAACCCAAGCGGCCGGTGAAGCAACTTCTTGTGCCGACACAGCCTGCTTGGGCTGCCCTGCGGCGACTACTTTGCCAACCCGTCCCCGGTGCCGCCAACCGGCCACTGTGACCGAGTCATTGTCAAGCCGCAACGCCCAGAAACTCTGGTTGTCGCGACAAAGCCATCAAATCAATTTCCTGCCAGACGCGGCCTTCTGCATCCCGCCACCGCGCCGCCGCAAATGCCGGCCGGTTTTCAGCCCCTGCGTCGTCATCGTCCAGACGCTGCATGTCGGCGGCATGGCGCAGGCCTTCCAGGCTGTCGACGCTGAGGGCGGCATTGATGCCCAGCGAACTGTTGAATGCCACCAGACGCGCATGGTCTGAAGGCGCGGCGCCGTCGGGCCGTTGCAAACCCAGAAAACCCGCCAGGTCGATGGCCGTGCACACGCCGCCGCGCAAATTGACCACGCCCTGCAGCCAGGTCTGAGTGTGGGGGACCGGCAACACATGGCCGAGTTCGAAGATTTCGCCGGCCTGCTTGAGCTGAAACAGCAGGCCCTGCCCGGCGCACTGAACCGCCAACCAGGAGACGGTGGCCGCTTCGGTGCGCACCTGCTGCATGCGCTCGGCGAGCCGGGTCTGCAGTTCGCGCAGGGCTTGCTTGTTGGACATGTCGGGCCGCCTGAGTTAAGCCGTTAGACGAGTGGGGCGAAGTCAGTCGAATTGCTGGATCTTGGCGATCAGCTCGTCGGGCTGCACCGGCTTGACCACGTAATCCTTGGCCCCCTGGCGCAAGCCCCAGACCCGGTCGGTTTCCTGGTTCTTGCTGGTGCACATGATCACGGGCAGATCGGTGTAGCGTGGATCACGCGTGATGGTGCGGGTGAGCTGAAAACCATTTTGGCCCGGCATCACCACGTCCATCAGCACCAGGTCGGGTTTGTCCTCAGCCAGGCGCTTGAGTGCTTCTTCGCCGCTTTCGGCGGTGCGCACCGAATAGCCGCGCTTGAGCAAGAGGTCGGAGAGGTAGTGCAACTCGGTCTTGGAGTCGTCCACCAGCAAGATTTTCTGCACAGGCATGTTGTTCTCCAGCGAACCCTTGGGAGGTTCGTCACCGGCACCCGTTGCCGGGGCCCATCAAAGCGTTGAAAGACTGCTGCATCGCCAAAAGGGCCTCAGGTCGCCGTGGTGTCGACCGGAAGGATGCCGCCAAATTGCTCCACCGCGCGCAGCAACTGCTCTTTGGTGAAGGGCTTGGTGAGATAGTCCTCGGAACCCACCATGCGTCCACGGGCCTTGTCGAAGAGGCCGTCCTTGGATGAAAGCATGATGACCGGGACATGCGCAAAACGGGGGTTGCGCTTGATGATGGCACAGGTCTGGTAGCCATCCAGACGCGGCATCAGGATGTCGCAGAAGATGACCTGCGGCACATGATCGTTGACCTTGGACAGGGCGTCGAAGCCATCTTCGGCCAGCAACACTTCGTGACCACCCTGCTTGAGAAAGATCTCGGCGCTGCGACGGATCGTGTTGCTGTCGTCGATGACCAGCACCTTGATGCCGACAGCGCCTGCTGCAGACCGGGCTTCATCCACGTTGACAACTCCTGGACATGGGTGGTTGGGCTCAGGCGCCAGCCCTCGCGGGCCTGCACCATAAGGGCCAGATCAGATCTGGACCATCTCGAAGTCTTCCTTGCGGGCGCCACACTCGGGGCAGGTCCAGTTCATGGGGACATCTGCCCAGGCTGTGCCCGGGGCGATGCCGTGCTCGGCGTCGCCAGCGGCCTCGTCATAGATCCAGCCACAGATCAGACACATCCAGGTGCGCGGTTCGTTCACGTTATTGGGCAGATCACTACAATGAAGCAGGCATTGTAGCCACGCGATTTCAGCTGCCAGCGGCCCTTGCCGAGCCGTTGCAAGTTATTTCAATCTCCTCTCCGGGCCCACGGTCCGCTGGTGGCGCAACCAGCAGCCCATTCCGGCAATCCTTCTTGCGCATCGGACTGTTCATGACTTCCAGCTCCCCCCACCACCCCGATCTCCTGGCGGCCGACGCCGGCGATGACGACCTGCAAGAAGACCTCGCCCCGGTGTGTGTGATGAGCTTCAACGCCTCGGATCCCAGCGGCAGTGCCGGCCTGTCGGCCGACCAGGGTGCCATCGCCTCGATGCTGATGCACGCGCTGCCGGTGGTCACCAGCGTGCTGATGCGCGACACCGCCGAGGTCTTTGACCAGCATGCCCTGGATGCCGATGCCGTGGCCGAGCAGGCCCGCACCGTGCTGGAAGACATCGCCATCAGTGGCTGGAAAGTGGGCTTTCTGGGCAGCGCCGAGGCCGTCAGCGCCGTGGCCGAGATCCTCTCCGACTACCCCGACGTGCCCCTGGTGTCCTACCTGCCCAATCTGGGCTGGATGGACGACGACGAGGCGCAAAACTACCTCGAGGCCTTCCGCGACCTGATCCTGCCTGCCACCGAGGTGCTGGTGGGCAACCACAAGACCCTGACCGACTTTCTGCTGCCCGAGTGGGACGGTGACCGGCCACCCTCCGAGCGTGACCTGGCCGTGGCCGCCGGCGAGCGCGGCACCCGCTATGTGCTGGTCACCGGCAACATGGCCACCGGAAAAGAGGGTCAGCAGGTCATCGACAACGTGCTGGCCTCGCCCCAGGGCAAGATCTTCAACAAGGATTTCGACCTGATCGAGCACGCCTGCGTGGGTGCCGGCGACACCCTCAGCGCAGCGCTGGCCTCACTGCTGGCCGCTGGCCACGAATTGCACGAAGCCGTGGTCGAAGCCCTGTCCTACATGGATCACACCCTGGCCTACGGCTTCCAGCCGGGCATGGGCGGCTGGGTGCCTGATCGCTATTTCTGGGCCCTGCCGCCCACCGACGAAGACGGCATGCCCCTTGAAGAAGGCATGGACGCCGACGCCGAAGTCATTGAACCGCCAAACAAAGGGGCCCCGCGCCGTGTCCACTAATCAAGAACTCTTCGAACGCGCCCAGCGCGTCATCCCTGGCGGCGTCAACTCGCCCGTGCGCGCCTTCCGTGCCGTGGGCGGCACGCCCCGCTTCATCAGCCGGGCCCAGGGCGCCTACATGTGGGATGCCGAAGGCCAGCGCTACATCGATTACATCGGCTCCTGGGGCCCGATGATCCTGGGCCATGGCCACCCGGCCGTGCTCGAAGCCGTGCAAAAGGCGGCGCTGGAAGGCTTCAGCTTCGGTGCGCCCACCGAGCGCGAGGTTGAACTGGCCGAGGCCATCATCAGCCTGGTGCCATCGGTCGAGCAGGTGCGCCTGGTGTCCTCGGGCACCGAGGCCGGCATGAGCGCCCTGCGCCTGGCGCGCGGCGCCACCGGCCGCAGCAAGATCATCAAGTTTGAAGGCTGCTACCACGGCCATGCCGACGCCCTGCTGGTCAAGGCCGGATCGGGCCTGGCCACCTTCGGCCACCCCACCAGCGCCGGGGTGCCGCCCGAAGTGGTGCAGCACACGCTGGTGCTCGAGTACAACAACCTGCCCCAGATCGAAGAAGCCTTTGCCACCCATGGTGCCGACATCGCCTGCGTGATGATCGAGCCCATTGCCGGCAACATGAACTTCGTGCGCGCCCAGGTGCCTTTTGTGCGCCGCATCAGCGAGCTGTGCAAGCAGCACGGCGCGCTGTTCGTGTTCGACGAGGTGATGACCGGCTTCCGGGTGGCGCTGGGTGGCGCACAAAGCATCTATGCCCAGCTGATTCCCGGCTTCAAGCCCGACATCAGCGTGTTCGGCAAGGTCATCGGCGGCGGCATGCCGCTGGCCGCTTTCGGCACCTCTCGTGACATCATGAAACACTTGGCGCCGCTGGGCCCGGTGTACCAGGCCGGCACGCTCAGCGGCAACCCGGTGGCCACCGCCTGCGGCCTGGCCACCCTGAAGGAAATCGCCAAGCCGGGCTTTTACGAGGCACTGGCCGCCAAGACGCAGGCCCTGGTGGCCGGCCTGACGGCCCAGGCGCAAAAGGCCGGTGTGCCCTTTGTGGGCGACAGCCAGGGCGGCATGTTTGGCTTCTTCTTTGCCAACGAGCTGCCTCAAAACTACAACGTGGTGATGGCCACCGACAAGGACCGCTTCAACCGCTACTTCCACGGCATGCTGAACCAGGGCGTGTACCTGGCCCCGGCGCTGTACGAAGCCGGCTTTGTCAGCGCCGCCCACAGCGACGACGACATCGCCGCCACCATCGCGGCCGCGGCCCAGGCGCTGCAAGCATGATCAAGCCCACCGAAGTGCTGGGCCAGCCGGCCATGTGGCTGCGCGCGCCCGATGGCGCCGAGGCCACGGTGCTGCTGCACGGCGGCCACCTGGTGTCATGGATACCGGCGGGTGACCAGGAGCGCCTGTACCTGTCTCCGTTGGCGGTGGCCGGCGAGGGCCAGGCCGTGCGCGGCGGCATCCCGGTGATCTTTCCGCAGTTTGAAAAACGCGGCCCGCTGCCCCGCCATGGCCTGGCCCGCACCCGCACCTGGGAATGGGTGGAAGGCGCGCAACGCGGTGGCGTGGCCATTGGCGTGCTGCGCCTGCGCGACGACGCGGCCACGCGCGCGATCTGGCCGCACAGCTTCGAGGCCGAACTGAGCTTCAGCCTGGGCGGGCTGGAACTGGACGTCGAGCTGGCCATCACCAACACCGGCGACACGCCCTTTGATTTCACGGCCGCGCTGCACACCTACCTGCTGGTGGACGACGTGCGGCGGGCCCGCCTGGGCGGCCTGTACGGCGTGCGCTACATCGACAGCCTGACCGGCCAGACCCAGCCGCAAGAGATCGATCCCTTCAGCTTTGCTGGCGAGATCGACCGCATCTACCTGGATGTGGCGGCCATCAACAAGGAGCCGCTGTCGCTGTCCACCGCCATGGGCCGCACCCACATCCAGAACGAAGGCTTTGAAGACGTGGTGGTCTGGAACCCCGGCCCCGACAAGGCCGCCGCCATGGCCGATCTGCCCGATGACGACTGGCTGCGTTTGCTGTGCATCGAGGCGGCCACCATCGGCCGCCCGGTCACGCTGGCACCCGGACAAGAGTGGGTCGCCCGCCAACGTTTTGCAGTTTGATTTCTGGCTGGCCCGGCACCACCGGGCTGGCCAAACCGGTTTGACCCCATGCACATCCACATTCTCGGCATCTGCGGCACGTTCATGGGCGGCATCGCCGCCATCGCCCGCGAGGCCGGCCACCGGGTGACCGGCTGCGACGCCAATGTCTACCCGCCCATGAGCGACCAGCTGCGGGCGCTGGGCATCGACCTGATCGAAGGCTTTGCGCCCGAGCAGATGGCGCTGGCGCCCGACCTGTACGTGATCGGCAACGTGGTCACACGAGGCAACCCGCTGATGGAAGCCATTCTGGACGCCGGCGCGCCCTACATCAGCGGCCCGCAATGGCTGGCCGAGAACGTGCTGCAGGGCCGCCATGTGCTGGCGGTGGCGGGTACGCATGGCAAAACCACCACCACCTCGATGCTGGCCTGGATACTGGAGAAAGCCGGTCTGCAACCGGGCTTTCTGGTGGGTGGCGTGCCGCTGAACTTCGGCATCTCGGCCCGGCTGGGCGCAGGCAAGACCTTTGTCATCGAGGCCGACGAATACGACACCGCCTTCTTCGACAAGCGCAGCAAGTTTGTGCACTACCGGCCGCGCACCGCCGTGCTCAACAACCTTGAATACGACCACGCCGACATCTTCCTGGATCTGGCCGCCATCGAAACCCAGTTTCACCACCTGGTGCGCACCGTGCCCCGCAGCGGCCGCCTGGTGGTCAATGCCCGCGAAGAATCCCTGGCCCGCGTGCTGACGCGCGGCGCCTGGAGTGAGGTGCAGCGCTTTGGCGCCCGCAAGGAAGAGCCCGGCGCCCTGCGTGCCCGGGGTGAACCGCACGCCTTTGATGTGCTGCGCGGCAGCCTGAAAATCGCCCGCGTCGAGTGGGCCCAGCTGGGCGAGCACAACCAGCTCAATGCCCTGGCCGCCATGGGTGCAGCCGAGCATGTGGGGGTGGATCCCGAAGTGGCCGCCACCGCGCTGGCCACCTTTGAGAACGTGCGCCGCCGCCTGGAGCTGCGCGGCGAAGCCGGTGGCGTGAAGGTGTTCGACGACTTCGCCCACCACCCCACCGCCATGCGCACCACCATCAACGGCCTGCGCCGCAAGGCCGGGCTGTCGCGCATCCTGGCGGTGTTCGAGCCCCGCTCCAACACCATGAAGCAAGGCGCGATGAAGGCCCAGTTGCCCTGGGCCCTGGAAGAAGCCGATCTGTCGTTCTGCCTGCAGGGCAATTACGGGTGGAGCGCCACCGAAGCCCTGGCCCCGATGGGCAAGCAGGCAGTGGTGGCCGACACGGTCGATGCCCTAGTGGCCGCCATCGTCCAGGCCAGTCGGCCCGGCGACCAGGTGCTGGTGATGAGCAATGGCTCGTTCGGCGGCATCCACGACAAGCTGCTGGCGGCCCTGGCCAGCTGAACTCAGTTAGGCTTGCGGCCTGCGCATCGCGCCGGAGGCCTCATGACCTGCTTCATACCCCGAGCTGTATCTCCGTGGTTCAGCCCTCGGGCCGGGCTGGCCCTGGCCGCCTGGCTCATGCTGGCCTGCGTGACGCCCGCCCAGGCCCGCTGCGGGGGCGAGTTGCCCATCCGCAGCCGCCTGCAGCTTGAAGGCACTGGCGGCCTGCAGCTGGCTTTCGCGCCGCGCCCGGCCCCCATCCCGGTGAACAAGCCCGTGGTGCTGGACATCGTGCTGTGCGCGCCACCCGGCCAGGCCCTGCCCTACACGCTGGGCATCGAGGCCGAGATGTCCGGCTCGCACTGGCCCATGGGCAAACGCATCAGCGTGCGGCCGCTGGGTGGCGGGCGTTTCACCGCCGAAGGCCTGGTGTTTTCAAAGGCCGGCTACTGGAAGCTGAACTTCAAGCTGCCACCGGCCGTGGGCATGGCCGGCATGCAATTGAGCCAGGAAGTGGAAGCTCGCTGACGCGCTGGCCGACAATCGCGGCATGCACCATGCCGCCGCGCCCCTGACGCACCTGCTGTACCTGCACGGGTTTCGCTCGTCGCCCCAATCGGCCAAGGCCAGGCAAATGGCCGCCTGGGTGGCCGCACACCGGCCCGATGTGCACTGGTGGTGCCCGCAGTTGCCACCCTCGCCGGCGCAGGCCTGGGATCTGATCCGGCAGGGCGTGGCCGAATGGCCCCGCGCCAGCATGGCCGTGGTGGGCAGCTCACTGGGCGGCTTTTATGCCACCGTGGTGGCCGAGCACACCGGCTGCCCGGCCATGCTGCTGAACCCGGCGGTGGATCCGGCCCGCGACCTGGCGCGCCACATCGGCGAACAAACCGCTTTTCATGATCCGGCCGAGCGCTTTTTTTTCAGGCCCGAATTCATCGATGAGCTGCGCACGCTGCACCCTGCCCAGATCACACAGCCACAGCGATACGGCGCCGTGATCGCCAAGGGCGACGAACTGCTCAGTTGGCACGAGATGAGCGGGCGTTACGCCGGCGCCCACATCCGCCTGCTCGAAGGCAGCGACCACGCCCTGTCTGACTTCGATCAGCACCTGCCCTTTGTCCTTCAGTTTCTTCACCTCACGGATTGACCCTGCCATGCGTTTGACCAACAAGGTTTCCATCATCACCGGTGCCGCCCAAGGCATTGGCCTGGCCACTGCCCTCAAATTTGCCGCCGAAGGCGCCATCGTGGTGGTGTGCGATTTGAAGCCCACCGGCGTGGATGCCGCCGTGGCCGCTGTGCAGGCTGCCGGCGCGCAGGCCCTGGGCTTTGCGCTGAACGTGACCGACCGCCAAGCCGTGGACGCCATGGTGGCCGCCGTGCTGCAACGCTTTGGCCGCGTGGATGTGCTGGTGAACAACGCCGGCATCACCAAGGACGCCCGCCTGCAAAAGATGACGCTCGACCAGTTTGACGCGGTGATCGACGTCAACCTGCGCGGTGTTTTCCACTGCGCCCAGGCCGTGACCGACGCCATGGTGGCCCAGGGTGCCGGCGTCATCCTCAATGCCAGCAGCGTGGTGGGCATTTACGGCAACTTCGGCCAGACCAATTACGCAGCCGCCAAGTTTGGCGTCATTGGTTTTACCAAGACCTGGAGCCGCGAACTGGGCCCCAAGGGCATCCGCGTCAACGCCGTGGCACCGGGCTTTGTTGAAACCCCCATCCTGGCTTCGGTGCCCGACAAGGTGCTGGATCACATGCGCCAGCAGGTGCCGCTGCACCGCCTGGGCAAGCCCGAAGAGATCGCCAACGTCTACGCCTTCCTGGCCAGCGATGAAGCCAGCTACATCAACGGCGCGGTCATTGAAGTCTCCGGTGGGATGACCGTCTGACCTCCCCTCATTCGCGGTCAGCCGAGGTGGGACAATCGCCCCCGTGAACTACGCCCTTTTTGATGACGCTGGCAAATTCCTGGCCGGCCGTGTGATGTCCGAGGCCGACGCCTCGGTGCAGGTTGAGCTCGACTCTGGCAAGCGTGTGAAGGTGAAAGCGGCCAATGTGCTGCTGCGTTTTGCCAAGCCCGAACCCGCCGCGCTGATGACGGCCGCCCAGGCCGCTGCCAGCGAGATCGACCTGGACATGGCCTGGGAGTTCGCCCCCGAAGGCGAGTTCGGCTTTGCCGATCTGGCGCGCGATTACTTCTCGGCCCAGGCCGGGCCCGAGCAACTGGCGGGCATGCTGTTCAAGCTGTTCGAGGCCCCGCACTACTTCAGGCGCGCCGGCAAGGGCCAGTTCAAGAAGGCCCCCGAAGACATCATCAAGGCCGCGCTGCTGGCCATCGAGCGCAAGGCCCAGCAGGCCGCCCAGATTGAAAACTGGGCCGCCGAACTGGCCGCCGGCCAATGCCCGCCGCCGGTGCGCGAGCAACTGTTCCGCATCCTGTTCAAGCCCGACAAGAACGGGCCCGAGTACAAGGCCGTGGTCGAAGCTGCCAAGCGCACCCACCGTGCGCCGCTCGATCTGCTGCAAGGCGCCGGCGCCATCGACAGCCCCTACCAGTTTCACTGGCGGCGCTTTCTGTTTGAGCAGTTCGCCAAGGGCACCGGGTTTCCGGCGCTGGCCGCACCGGCCATCAAGGACGAACTGCCCACCGCCAACGTGCAGGCCTTCTCGATCGACGACTCACAAACCACCGAGATCGACGACGCCTTGTCGGTGCAGGGCCTGGGCAGCGGCACCGTGGTGTTTGGGGTGCACATCGCCGCCCCGGGCCTGGCCATCGCGCCCGATTCGCCCATCGACAAGGTGGCCCGCGAGCGCTTGTCCACCGTGTACATGCCCGGCTACAAGCTGACCATGCTGCCCGACGAGGTGGTGCAGGCCTACACGCTGATCGAAGGCCGCAACTGCCCCGCCGTGAGCGTGTATTTCAGCTTTGACGAAGCCACGCTGGCCCTGCAGCAGGCCGACACCCGGCTGGAGCTGGTGCCCATTGCGGCCAACCTGCGCCACGATGTGCTGGACGAGGTCATCACCGAAGCCAGCCTGACCGGCCAGGCCCCGGCCGACTACCCTTTTGCGCCTGAACTGGCCTTCACCCACCGCCTGGCGCGCCACCTGAAGGCCGCTCGCGAAGTGGTGCGCGGCAAGCCCGAAAACTTCAACCGCCCCGACTACAACTTCAGGCTGGCGGGCAACGATGGCGGCGAGCCCTCGGGCCACGAAACCGTCAGCATCTCCGAGCGCAAGCGCGGCGCACCGCTGGATCTGATCGTCAGCGAGGCCATGATCCTGGCCAACAGCCACTGGGGCGGTTTTTTGGCCGAGCTGGGCGTGCCGGGCATCTACCGCAGCCAGGCCAGCATGGCGCCGGGCGTGAAGGTGCGCATGGGCACCAAGCCTGCGCCGCATGCCGGCATGGGTGTGGCGCAGTACACCTGGGCCACCTCACCACTGCGACGTTATGTGGACATGGTCAACCAGTGGCAGATCATTGCCTGCGCCCGCCATGGCCGCACCGCCGCCCTGGCCGCGCCCTTCAAGCCCAAGGACGCCACGCTGTTCTCGGTGATCTCGCAGTTTGATGCGGCCTACACCGCCTACAACGATTTCCAGCGCGACATCGAGCGCTTCTGGACCCTGCGCTGGCTGCAGCAGAACGAGGTGACCGAGCTCACCGCCACCACCCTGAAGGATGGCCTGGTGCGGGCCGACACCCTGCCCCTGGTGTTCAAGGCCCTGGGCTGCGAGCCGCTGCCGCGTGGCGCCCACGTGCAGGTGCGCATCACCGGCCTGGATCTGCTGACGCTGGATGTGCACGCCAGCCTGCTGGCCCGCCTGGACGACGAACCCGCCGCCCTGGCCGATGACGCAGGCGACGATGACGAGGCCCAGGCCGCTGCCCCGCTGGCCCTGGCCATTGACCTGGGTGACGCCGGCGATGCGCCGGCCACCCCACCCGCTGCCTGATCACGGGCCATGGCCGCCAGCAGTTCACGCACCCTCGAATGGGCCATCGGCCTGTCACTGGGTGCGCACCTGGCCTTGTTCGGCTTTCACGCCATCGACCCCAGCGGCTTTGCCCGCACCTTCAAGGACACGCCGCTGGACGTCATCCTGGTCAATGCCCGTGCCAATGATGCGGCCATGAACGCCACGGCCGTGGCCCAGTCGGCCATGGCCGGCGGTGGTGACCAGGCCAGTGGCCGATCCACCTCGCCCCTGCCCGGATCGGCCCAGAACGAAATGGGCAATGCCACCGACGAAACCCACCGCCGTGTGGACCAGTTGCAGGAAGAGCAGCAGCAGCGCCTGGCCCAGGTGCGCCGTGAAATGGCCTTGCTGCCGCCGCCCGATGCCCACCGCGAGGCCGGCACCCCACAAGAGCGCGAGCAGGAAGAACGCCGCCGCCAGTTGCTGAAGCTGCTGGCCGAGATTGAAAAACGCATCAACGACGACAGCGCCCAGCCCCGCAAACGTTATGTCAGCCCGGCCACCCGCGAAGTGGCCTACGCGGTGTACTACGACAAGCTGCGCCGCCGCATCGAAGACCGCGGCACGCGCGACTTTCCGCAGCACCAGGGCCGCAAGCTGTACGGTGAGCTCACCATGACCATCACCATCAACAGCGCCGGCAAGGTGGTCGAGAGCGAGATCCTGCGCAGCTCGGGCAACCCCATCCTGGACAAGCACGCCCTGCTCATCGTGCGCGCCGCCGCCCCCTATGGCCAGTTCAGCACCGAGATGCGGCGCGAAGCCGACCAGATCGTGGTGCCCTCCAGATTCCGATTCACCCGCGAAGACGGCCTTGAAGCCACGCTGACCGCCGCCCCCACCACCAACCCATGACAGCCCCTGATCGTTACGCCGTGCTGGGCCACCCCGTGGCGCACAGCCAATCACCCTGGATCCACGCCGAGTTTGCCCGCCAGACCGGCCAGCACATCAACTACGGCCGCATTGAAAGCCCGCTGGATGACTTTGAAGCCACCGTGCGCCAGTTCATCGCATCGGCCAGCCCGGCTGCGGGCCTGGGCCCGGCGCGCGGCTGCAACATCACCGTGCCCTTCAAGTTTCAGGTGGCCCCGCTGGCGCGCCGCGTGACCGAGCGCGCCCAGTTGGCCCAGGCCGCCAACGTGCTGTGCTTTGACGACACCGGCATCACGCTGGCCGACAACACCGACGGCACCGGCCTGGTTCGTGATCTCACCACGCATGCCGGCCGCCAACTGGCTGGCCAGCGTGTGCTGCTGATTGGCGCGGGCGGGGCCGCCGCTGGCGTGCTGGGCCCCCTGATTGAAGCCGGTTGCCGCGCCATCACCGTGGCCAACCGCACCGTGGCCAAGGCCCAGGCCCTGGTGGATCGCCACACGCCCCTGGCCAGTGCCTGCGGCTGCGCCTTGGCCGCCACCGGCCTGGATCACCCGGGTGAAGGCTTTGACATCGTGCTCAACAGCAGCGCCAGCAGCCTGGCCGGCACCGGCGTGCCCGTGCCCGCTGCCGTGCTGCGGCCCGGCAGCCTGGCCGTTGACCTGATGTACGGCGCCGCCGCCCAGCCCTTCATCGATTGGGCCCAGGCCCATGGCGCCACCGGCCGCGACGGCCTGGGCATGCTGGTAGAGCAAGCGGCCGGCGCCTTTGCCCTGTGGCGCGGCGTGATGCCCGACACCGCGCCGGTGCTGGCCGCCCTGCGCCAGCGCCTGCAAGCCAAATCCTGAGGGCCGGCACCGTGGCACGCCCGGCCTTGCCCGCCGCCCTGAAGCACCACAGCTGGCGCCTGCTGGTGCTGCTGCTGCTGTCGGGCCTGTCGCTGCAGATCTACTTTGCCGCCCGCATCGGCCTGATGGCGGTGCTGGCACCGCAATCCACCGCGTTTCAGCGCAGCGAAGCCTGGCGGCTGATCACCGACAAGCACCAGCTGGCCTGGAGCCAGGACTGGGTAGACCACGCCCAGCTGTCGCCCCAGCTGGCCCGCGCCGTGATCGCCAGCGAAGACGCCGGCTTTGTGGACCACAACGGCGTGGAATGGGACGCCCTTGAAAAAGCCTGGGAGAAGAACCAGCAGGCCCAGGCCGCTGCCGAGCGCCGCAACGCCCAGATCAAGGCCCGCGAAAGCGCCAAGGGCGCAGCGCCCAAGGCCGCCACCCCCACCGCCAAACCGAAGGTCGAGCCCAAGGTGGTCGGTGGCAGCACCATCACCCAGCAACTGGCCAAGAACCTGTTCTTGTCGGGCGAGCGCACCGCCCTGCGCAAGGCGCAAGAGTTCGCCATCACCCTCACGCTGGAAGCCTTGCTGTCCAAGCAGCGCATCCTCGACATCTACCTGAACAACGTTGAATGGGGCGAAGGCGTGTTTGGCGCCGAAGCCGCCGCGCACCACTACTTTCACATCCCCGCCCTTCGGCTGGACAGCCTGCAGGCCGCCCGCCTGGCCGTGATGCTGCCCGCCCCCAAACGCTTTGAGAAAAACCCCGCCTCGCCCTACATCCTGAGCCGGGCCGGGGTGATTGCGGCGCGCATGCCAGCGGTAGAAACCCCCTGAGGGGCCACGCCTGGGCCACCGGCTGCCCAGTGTCAACCCTCATGCCGATTGTTTAACCCAAAGAACGGATCTGCCCCTAACATCGCCGCTGTCGTGAGCAGTAACAGGCGATGCAGTGAGAAGCAGTACGTTGGGGCCGCAGCCCCTGGCCCAGGCCGATTGGCTATGGGCATTGGGCTCTTTGTGCGCCCTGCACAAATTGCCCTTCGCCGCCGAGCAGGTGGCCCATGCCCACCCCCCACCTTGCACCCACGCCAGCCTGGTGGCCGCTGCCCGCGCGTTATCGCTGCGCATCCGCAACATCCGCCTGAAGGCCCAGCACATTGAAAAGCAGGTGCTGCCCTTGCTGGTGGGCTTGCACCCCGAGGCCCCGGGCCAGCCTGACACCGCAGTTGCTGGCCCCACGCTGGGCCTGGTGACCGCTGCAGCCGCCGGCAAGGTGCTGCTGTTTGTGGCCGGCAGCAACACCCCCCAAACCCTGGCCCAGGATGACTTTGCCAAGCGCATCACCGGCCAGGCCTGGCTGACCCGGCCCGAACCCGAAGCCCTGGCCGATGCCGACGGCCACAGCGCCGGTGCCGGCCGGCCCTTTGGCTTTGCCTGGTTTGTGCCCGAGCTGCTGAAGCACAAGGCCGTGTGGCGTGATGTGCTGCTGGCATCACTGGCCCTGCAGCTGGTGGCCCTGGCTACGCCCTTGTTCACCCAGGCCATTGTGGACAAGGTGGTGGTGCACCGCACCCAAAGCACGCTGGTGGCCATTGGGGTGGCCATGGCGGTGTTCACCGTGTTCTCCAGCATCCTGACCTGGGTGCGGCAGTACCTGGTGCTGCACACCGGCAACCGGGTGGATGCCGTGCTGGGCGCGGCCGTGTGGGATCACCTGCTGAAGCTGCCGCTGCGCTACTTTGAGCACCGCCCCACCGGCGTGGTGGCGGCCCGCCTGCATGGGGTTGAAAACATCCGCGAATTTGTGGCCGGTGCTGCCGTCACACTCATCCTGGATCTGCCCTTCTTGCTCATCTGCCTGGCTGTGATGCTGTGGTACAGCGTGCCGCTAACGGCCATTGTTGTGGGCATCTTGCTGGTGATCGCGGTGGCCAGTGCAGTGGTGGCCCCCATCTTTCAGGCCCGGCTGAACCAGCAGTTTTTGCTTGGTGCGCGCAACCAGGCCTTTGTCACTGAGCACATCGCCGGCTTTGAAACCCTCAAAAGCCTGCAGATGGAGCCCCAGCTGCGCCAGCGTTGGGCCGGCTACCTGGCCACCTACCTGCAATCGGGCTTTGCCACCAAGCAAATTGGCAACACCTATGCCGTGGTAGCCAGCACGTTGGATCAGCTGCAAACCCTGCTGGTGCTGATGCTGGGGGCCTACACCGCCATGACCGAGCCCAGCTTCACCATCGGCATGCTGGTGGCGTTTCAGATGTTTGCTGGCAAGCTGAGCCAGCCGGTGCAACGCATCGTGGGGCTGTGGTCGCAGTTTCAGCAGGCGCGCCTGGCCGTGCAGCGCCTGGGCGACGTGATGAACGCGCCCATCGAGCCCTACAGCCTGGTGCCCCGCCGGGCCGATCAGGGCGAGGCATCGGGCCGCATCCAGATCGAAGGGCTGGCGTTTCAATACGCGCCCGACCGGCCCCTGCTGTACCAGGATCTGAACCTGCTCATCCAGCCCGGTCAGGCCGTGGCCATCATGGGGCCATCGGGCAGCGGCAAATCCACCCTGGCCAAATTGCTGCTGGGCTTTTACCAACCCACCCAGGGCAGCATCAAGGTGGGCGGCATCGACATCCGCCACCTCAGCGCCAACGAGCTGCGCAGCCACTTTGGCGTGGTGCCCCAAGAAACCATTCTGTTCTCAGGCAGCGTGTGGGCCAACCTGGTGGCCGCCAACCCCGGCGCCACCTTTGAGCAAGTGGCGCAGGCCTGCAAGATGGCCGGCATCCACGAGGTGATCGAAGCCCTGCCCCAGGGCTACCAAACCGAAGTGGGCGAACGCGGCGCCGGCCTGTCGGGCGGCCAAAAACAGCGCCTGGCCATCGCCCGCGCCCTGCTCAAGGGCCCCCGCGTGCTCATCTTCGACGAAGCCACATCCGCCCTGGACACCGCCACCGCCGAAGCCTTTGCCCAAACCGTCAACCGCCTGAAGGGCCGCGTGACGATGGTGTTCATCACGCATGCGCTGCCCAAGGCGCTGCAGGTGGATGGGGTGTTCAGGTTGGGGCACGAGGGTGGTTGACATGGCCAACAGTTTGTCAACCGTCCAGGAGTGGGGTGCTCGACCACCTGGCTTGCCCCAAACCGTTCGTGAACGCCCTGAGTGGGAACGGCTGCGACGAGCCATTCCTGGCCGGGCCATGCGCTTCGGCAAGCAACTGAACTTTGACTTCCGCGAGTTGCTGACCGATGCGAATCATGCGCGCGATGCGGGCAAGCTGATGTGGGACATGCTGCGCGACTTGACACCCGAGGTGCTCATTGGCCCGGGCTTTGGCGCTCAGCCCTTGCTGTACGCCACAGCGCTGGCCGCTTTGGCCGACGGCGTCAATCTTCAGGTGTTGATGGTGCGAGACCAGCGCAAAGCCTACAACCAGAAGCGATGGGTGGAAGGCCACCGCTTGGCTGCCAAAGGCAGGCGAGCAGTGCTGATGGACGACTTCATGCTGGCTGGCTCTGCAGTGGGCCTGGTCGAGCAGGCGCTGGCCGCCGACGATGTGCCCCTGAACATTGTCGCGGTCGCTCTGTTCTTTGACATGTGGGAGCCATTGGGTTCGCGACAAATCAGCCAGTCGCGCTACCCCGTGCACGCGTTGTTCACCAGGCACGACGTGGGTCTTTCGCGCGATGCCTTCGACGCAGTACCGCCGCTGATGAAAGGGCGCTCGCCCGACTTCATCGGCACCGAACCGCGATGGTGGCGCTTCGGCCTGAACCGCGCCACGGGCTACCCCACCAAATGCGCCCCCCTGGTCATGAACGGTGGGGCCTTTGTGGCAGACGATGCTTGTCGCCTGTGGCGGCACGATCTGGCAAGTGGCGAAATCGACTGGTGTGTGCCCGGTTTGGCCCAAGCGCACAAAGGCGTTGTGCAGTTGCTGCAAGGCCACGGGGACAGCGTTGTTTACGGCAGTTATGACGGCACGCTGACCAGGGTGCTTGCAGGCTCGGGAGAGATCGTCTGGCGCTGGCGCCTGGATTCCAGCATTCACGCCACACCTTGCATCGACCCCATGCGCGGCCGTGTGTATGTGAACACCGAACAATGGAACAGTGGGCACCCAACGGGTCACCTGCAATGCCTGGATTGGCACAGCGGCCTGCCAGTGTGGAAGCACCGACATGCCTGGTGGCCACCCGGCAGCGCGGCGCTGTCCCAGGATGGCCAAGTGGTGGTGGCCCCTTGCAACGACAGCACCTTGGGGGCGTGGCAAGCCGACGACGGCAGCTTGCTGTGGCGCGTCAGCAGCCATGGCTTGGTGCGCGGCCGGCCACTTGTGCACGGCAACGCCGTCATCGTGGCCACCGAACAAGGCCGATTGCAGTGCTTTGGCCTGGAAGGCGGGCACCTGATCTGGTCGGTGCAATACGGCAAGCCCTTGTGGCATCAGTTCTTGCGCGCGCATGGCAGCCAGGTGCTGGTACTCGACAGCAAATGGCACTTGTCAGCATTCGAGATCGACAGCGGTCAGCTTCGCTGGCTGACGCGCCTGCGCAGCCAGGGATGCTGGGCACCAGTGGCCTGTGGCGATCACTTGCTTGTTCTTTCTCGCGACGGGCATCTGGCCGTGATCCGCCCCGAGCACGAAGTCAAGGTTTGGGAAGGGCGTTTGCCCGGCCAGTACCACCAGCCGCCAGCAGTAGGCGACAACGTGCTGCTGGCCGCCAGCACCAATGCCGGGCTGCTGGCCTACACCATTCATCCTGAGTACCTGCCTCAACATGAGCACTGAGCTTGCCCAAAACCCAACCTGGCTGATCGTGAGCCAGGTGAAGTCAAACCGCGTTGTGTACTTCACCGACGACACTGATTACCGGCCGCCCATGCAGGCTGACTGGTGCTACATCAGCCCATTTCGCGGCGCATTGCCGCAGGGCATGACACTGCGCAATTGCTGGCGATGGCGATTTGATGGCATGGCGTTTGCCGATGCGGGCAAGCCGCCGCCCGCTAACAAGGCGTCCACCCTGCTGGCCCACAACCGCCAGTCCCTTCTCGATCAGCTCGCCGAGCGCATCCAGGCATTACGCAGCCCACTGGAGCCCTCTACGCCGCAGGGCCACGAGTTGCGCGCCCGCAAGCTGGCCGCAGCCAGAGCATTTCTGGCCGGTGAGCCCGCAGCTGAAATCTTGTTGACCACCGCGGCAGCGCACCAGTTGCCCGTGGCTGCCATGGCCCGCAACCTGCTGGCCTTGGCCGCTGAGCGAGATGCTGTGATGGCCAACACCGAAGCACTGCGAGAGTCACTGGCCGTGGCCGTCCGCCGCGCAACCAGCCAAACCGAATTGCTGGAACTGCGCCAACGCCTGATCAATGAAGTGGCGGCCGACCGCCTGGAGCCACAACCGCCAACCGTCCCGCACACCACGCCGGCCACCCAGGCCGACGCACCGATGAGCGAGGCCACGCTGGTGGATGAGCGCCTGCGCCTGCGCCTTCAACTGCGCAACCGCATCAATGACTTGCGCCGGCCTTGGCAATCGCACTACCTGCTGGACGACACCATCGTTGCGCGCAAAGCCGAATTGGCGGCTGCAGTGCTGCGCGCTGGTGGTGCACTGCCTGCGGGCATGGATGGCACCCTGCTGTTGAGCCACGCCGCCGCGCGTGGTCAAAACCTGGCCGTTGCTGCCCGCGAAGTGCAGGAAGACCTTCGGCAAATGCGCAACGTGCTGGTGGCCACGGAGAGCATGAAAGACGCCTTGTTGTTACGCATCGCAGCGGCAGGCGATGCATCCGCATTGGAGGCGGTTGGCCGAACGATTGCCACACTCGAATTACCCGCTGCCGACTGCACCGAACAAGGAGGCGAAGCATGAGTTCCAACATTCCGTTGCAACGCAAAGGCCGTCTGCCAGTACGGACCTTGCTAGCGCTGAGCCTGGCTAGCCTGTTGGTCGCCTTGACCTGTGCGGCTGACCTGCCCGACGAAGTGTTCGACCCAGGCAATTTGGTGTCAGGCGTGAGTGCTGACCGTGCCGGGTGCGAGACCCAACGCGACACGGTGTGGGTCACGCATGCCGAGGGCCAAGAATGCATCCGCTACTTCGCTTCGGCCAATGCCAGGGGGGCACCTGTCGCAGCACTGTTCTTTCATGGTGACCGGCTCGACGGTCGCTTCGCCATCGCCTACAAGGACAACCGCGCCTCGGTGTTGCAAGCCCAAGTCGAGGGCTTGGCGCGCGTCAACGGCGTGCCCTATGTGTATGTGGCACGGCCCGGCACCTATGGCTCATCGGGCCGCCACACCGAACGCCGCCGCCTCAAAGAATACCTCAGCATGAACGCCGCGGTGGACGCCATCAAGGCGCGCTTGGGCCTGAGTGCAGTGCATCTGGGCGGGCAATCGGGCGGTGCCGCTGTGGTGGGTGCCCTGCTTACCCTGGGCCGCACCGATGTGCGCTGCGCGGTGGCCAGCTCGGGCCCCTATGACGCCATTGGCCGCGCCAACACGGTGGCCGCGCAAACAGGCAGGGGCCAACGCGGTTGCGACACCACCGGTTGGTGCGACCCTTACAACGTGGTCGACCACGTCGCGGGCGTCAAGGCCGATCCGGCCCGAAGAATCCTGCTGGTAGGCGACCCTGCCGATACCAACACCCCGTTCGTCTTTCAGCAAGCCTTCGCCGACCGCCTGCGCGAAGCAGGCCACGCTGCGGTATTGCTGCCAGCCGAAGCCAACGGCCCGCAACGGCACAGCCTGCAGCACATGACCAACCGCATGCTGGGTTGGTGCAACGCGGGGCTGAGTGACGACGAGATTGCCAGGCTGGTGGCCGACAAGGCCCCGGCTTTGCATGCACGGAAAGCAGGTTCAAAGGAGGCGCTTGAATGAATCGAACAGAAAGTACCTCAATGGCTACTGAATCCGCTGCTCAGGTATTCAGACGCATAACCCAGCTTGGCATGCGAATGCGATGGCGTGCCGGCACATCGCTGATGGCAATGCTGCTTTCGGGTTCGGTGACGGCTGCCGAGCCCCTTGTGGCGCTGCCCAAAGTCTTCGTGCGCTCAACCGACGCCGCTACCAGCGTGATATGCGCGTCAAAGGAACCAGGTGCCATTCAAACCTGGATCATTTCGCCTTACGTACGCGCCTGGAGACAAGGATTGAAGCTGAACGTTCAGGTTCTGGAGTTCTTCTCGGGTGCGCGGCATTCAGCAAAGCTGCAGCTTAAAGCTGACGGTCAGGCTGTGCTGCAGCTTCCGTCAGGCAAACACGAAGTTGATTGCGTTCCCAACGCCGTGCCCGACGCATCGTTGCCAGTCAAAAGCGACGGCTCTTACTTGGACATTCTGAACGTGAACGCATGGGGTGAAACGGGGACCGACATCGCCATTGAACGAGACGACATCGGGACGCAAGGTCTTGCCTTGCGCGACAAATCTGGCAGCTTGCAATGGGCAGTGTTGCTGGCCGTACGTGACCGAGCGACCCGTGGCCACCCCACCTACAACATCCCCGGCTGGTATCGAATACTCGACCACCAGTACTCCAGCGCAAGGGTTCTGCCCGATAACAGCCTGCTGCTGGTGTACCCGCGCCTTTGGGCCTTCCGGATAAGCCTAGCTAACGGGCAATTGCTCACCCGGCATCCCGACATCCGCTCGATGCCGCTGGAGGACTGGGCAGCCGCGAAGGCGAAGGCCAGGGCAGAAATTGAACCAACTGCCTGCGCCGGCAGAAGCGGCGATTGTACGCCTGCAGCATCGCCAATTCATTACTTTATTTCTCTGCGTGACTATTTGTTTCGCTAATTTTAAACCCAAACCCTCACCTCATCATGGCAATCTTAAGCAGCAATCAGACAAAGGCCTTGATTTACAATGCCGTTGGGCGGGCAAGTGAAACGGCAAACATACCGTTTAACCGACTTCTGGTATCGACGGGCAATTCAGGGTACTCGATCGGGGCACTGCAGACTGATTTTGGCGCCAACACCACTGCGGGCAGACAACTCGTGGATCGCTTTCAAGCATGGGCCGATCCGACTGAAAAGCTGTCGCCTTCAGACGCGGCTACGGCCAAATCGATCATCGTGAAGAGCGGCTTGGGCACCAGTGGCGAACGGATGGATTCTGCCGTCGAAGCAAAACTCAACAAGTACTTATCCAGCCCGGATGGCAATGCATGGGTGGCCTCTCTTGATGAGGCGATTCTTGCCAAAAAGTCCCGACTCATCATTGGCCCCATCGCTGACTCAAAAAATTTCTCGAATCTATCGAACCTGGATGGCGAAATGCTTTTGGCCCGCGTCACCAAGGCTTTCAATCAAAATGAAGTTCTGGGCCTCTTTCTTCGCGACGAACTGATCGCTGGTCGTTTGACAACCACGAACTTTGACACTGTGTTTGAGGACCGCATGGAGTACCAACACTTAAGCTCAGTGAACCGCACCGCGCTGCGGTCGGGCCAGAGGGACTGTGCACTCGGTGTAAACCTATTCGACGCGCTCACCAATGCCAGTAATACCCTGGGCGAGGCCTGGCGACTGATGGTATCCGAGGACCCCGCAAACCTTCGAGGAGCGGCCGACGACGGGTCAAGGAAAATATTTGATGCAATGTTTCGAGAGCCAGCAATGGCCCTCGACCTGCTTCGGGCGCTAGATCGGGGTACCGCTGGCAAAGGGGTGTCTATGCCAGGAGGAAGCGGTACTCCCGACACCAAGTTGCTGGGAATAGAGCGTCAGGGCCACCTCTTTGTGATGACGACATCCGGCTCCGGCCTTTATGAGAAGGACGGAGTCTGGGTGCCTTTCACGCTCGACAACTGGGCTGCGATCAGTAAGAGTAATTCCGCCATCACCCGTGCAGTCGGTCAACTATCTGTTGATGTCTTCCCGTCAGAACAAGGGCCCCCGACGACCCTGGTAACGCAGGGGCAACGACGAACAGTGATCATCCCTGGTGAAGGCTCATTCAATCTGAAATCGGCAGACCAATTAGAAGTCCTCCAAGGGAACACGTTGATTTCAATTCGCCACGCTGATGGTTCTGGCACGATTGTCGATCTGACCAACAGAACATCTGTTCAACTACTGCCGGGCGGCGGTGGGTACATCAATTTGGCCGATGGTCGACAGGTGGTTGTGGGCTTCGACGACGTCTTTTCAATCGAGCCGGATGGCAGCCTCGTGGTTTCCCGCCCTAACGGCGATCAGATTCGGGTTAGCCGGAGTCCTGACGAATTTACATCGACACCAATCTCGGTCACTCGGAACGGCCAAACTGAGGTTGCGCCATCAAATGACCCTCGGTTTATCGGTGGTCGCGCAGAGTTTCTCAGCGGCGCAACACTTGAAGAGTCAGATCCCCCTATCAACTCTCCCAGTGAACCTAATTCAACTGAGGTTGAAAGGACGGGTTATCTCGATGGCGAAGCGCTGCACACATTGAGCGGAAATGCTGCCAGTTATTTGGCGAGCCTGGCAGCGCCACTACTAGCATCGGCTGACCCCAACCTCGACCTGTTGCAAACAGCAGTGGTGCATACGGTAGACCGAGGAAACGCATGGCGCGGCGTATTCGGCGAGCTTGGTCTCGATTTGGCGGGCATCCAAACCACTGGGTCAGGGAGACTGGTCGTTGTCGATGCAAACGGCAGAGCCATCGGCGAAGTGATCAAGCCAGACGCAGGGCACATTGAGTTGCGCACGGCGGGTAGCACCTTCTCCGTGACCGACAGCGGCGAATTGATCGTCACACAACAGAACATCCCACCACTTCGCATCGACTACCGCGACCGGATTGGCACATCCGAAGTTGGTCAATTTTCGGTCAGCAGCACCACTGACGGCGACGTGCTCATTACGCTCGAGAATGGTGAGTCACCAGACTTGGACACCTTGCAAGCCCGAGGCTTCAAAGGCAAGGTGATCGAGGTAAATGCAGTCACTGGTGCCGTCGATCGAAGCGTTAGCATGGGGCACGATGGCGACTTGTACCTGTCAGAGGTCTCGCTTTATGACGCCAGCAGCGGCACCCTGTTATCGGTTACACGAACTACGCACCATGACGTCAGCGAAATCGTAGAAGTCTTTGATGCGCAAGGGCATTTACAGACCCGCACTGTCGCTGGCCCAGATGAGACCGGGGAAAGGACGCAAACCTGGGACGCATCCGGCCAGCTACTGCAAACCCAACTGGACGAAGCAGTTAGCAATGGTCAGCAGCTGCGCACGACGTTTCGCCCGGATGGCGAAGGTCACTTCGAATTGCTTGACAGCGACGGCGCGATCCTTCGCACCGCCGAATTCGTGATTGAGGGTGGTGCCGACGGCACGCACGGCAGCCTGACGCAAATGCTGAATGGCCGATCGGTCACCTTTGACGCAACCTTCAGCCTCGACGCCGCCGAGGGGCTCAGCGTGCAACTGAACGGCATAACCGCAGTGGGAGGAGCTCCCGCTGTCGAAGCGGTGCTGGTAAACGCGGCCATGAGCCATATGGGCTTGGATGCACGCACACTGCTGCAGTCACAAGAACCCAGCGGTGAGTTGACGCAACTGGTCTCGGCGGCAGATGCCAGTTCGGCATCCGGAGTCAAGCCCGTGCAGGGATCGGACAGTGGCTCAGGCAAAACTACCGCCTGGTATGAAACTGCCGAAGCGAAGGGCTTTGGCCAAGCGCTCACCAACGCGCAAAGCCTGATTGCTGCGTTCAACAGCGGCAGGCCGCTGGCCATTGCCACGGCCATGTTCAACATGGCGGCCAGTCAGGTTGGGGCCAGCCCTGGCGTTTCAACGATCAGCGAAGGGCTGAGCGCGATTGGTTCGATCAACGCCTTCCGTGCCGCACTGGCGCGCGGCGATGAGGTGGCCGCCTTGGCTGCGGGTGCCAACTTTGCGCGCTATGCCATCGAGGGGCTGCAGGCCTCGGTTGGCAGCCAGATCATCAACCAGTACGGCACCATCAATGCCGCGCGAGGTGCTGCCTACCACGAAGTTGACAATGCAGCCGAGTTGGTAGACCAATACGACGCACTGGGCAACATTGCAGGAAGCGTATCAGCTGCAGTGCCGTACCTCAACCTGCTGGCGGCCATCAAGAGCGGAGACTCACTGAGCATCGCGTCGGCCAGCATGAGCGTGCTGAGTGCGTTGGACGTTGCCTGGGCTGGGCCGGTGGGCTGGGCAATTGCGGCTTACCAAATATTCACGGTCATCTTCCACGACACGGACATTCACGGCGACGCTCACTTTGCAGCCACTGGCGACAGCACGGCCATCGTGGCGCAGCTTACCGATCAAGGCGATGACGGCGGTGGTGCCCAAGTGCAGGGTGCCATGGGCAGCTTGTTGGATGCCCTGCAAACATTTGTGTCTCAGCAGTTCCCTGAAGGCGACCGTCAGATCATCGCGCAACGCCTGCCCTGGCTGCACTTTCAAGGCTTCGAGAGTGGTGGCGGCATCTTCACAATGTCGTGGCGTGACAGCACGACAGGCCAGGTTCAATCGCGACAATTCAGCGCCGAAGGCGACTACATCGGGCCTGGTGAGATTGCCGATAGCGATGCGTTTTTCCGCAGCATGGGCCAACAATTTCTGGATATCGCGCTGGGCAAGATGGGTGACGATGGCGCCATCGGCCCGGCCTGGGCAGCACGCACGGCCTACGAGCAAGCGCACCGCGGTACAGACGAGCCGATTTACGACACTTACACCGATGAGAACGGCAACTCGGGCACGGTGCAGACCGGCACAAGGCACCTGGGCCCACCGGTAGATCCATTGGCGGGCATGACCACGCTGCAACGTGCAGCGGCGCAGGGCCAGTTGCTGGCCACCAACCCTGGCGATGCCAAGGCTGGCAACGCGGGCAGCCTGGATGCGCAGTCGATGCAGACGGTGAGCCCCATCGTGCTTGATCTGGATGGCAACGGCATTCGCACCAGTTCTCGCGCCGACGGTGGCAGCGTGCTGTTCGATGTGGACGACGATGGCTTTGTTGAAGAAGTTGATTGGCTCAGCCCGCGTGACGGCATCCTGGTGCTCGATCGCAATGGCGACGGCCGCATCAGCGGTGGCCACGAGATGTTCAACGATGCCCAGGTCAACATGGCCGCACGGGGCCTGCATGCCCTGGACGAAATCGATGCGGATGGTGACCACAAGATCACCAGTGCCGATGCGGTGTTTGAGCACTTGCGCGTGTGGCAAGACATCAACCACGACGGCCAGATTCAGGATTTCGAACTGAGCACGCTGGCGCAGCGAGACATCTCTGAGCTCAACATCGATTCAGGCAGCTTTGTGATGGCTGGCCAGCGGGGGCTGATGGCCAATGCCAGCTTGCAGGCCGGGAGCGCAGGCTTTCTGAGTGAGGCCGTTGGCAACAGCGTGATGGTGGTTTCAGAAACCGGCGATGTAGATTTGCTGGCCAGCGCTGTTGGCGATTTTGCGCAAGCCAGCGACAACGCGGTAGCGCTGGCACACAGCCACACTTCGACCGATGGTGCCATGCTGGCTGTCGACGAAGTGGTCGACGGGCTGGAGGACACCACACTTACCGTGGATGTGGCGCAACTGCTTGGCAACGACAGCAGCCATACCGGCGGCACGCTCACCATCAGCAGTGTGGGCGATGCAACCGGGGGCACCGTTACCCTTGACGCTGCCGCTGGCCTGGTGCGTTTCACACCAACGGCCAACTTCAATGGCGAGGCCGGCTTCGCATACACGGTCAGTGACGGGCTGGGGCACAACGTGACAGCACGCACCTTGGTGGCTGTGGCAGCCGTCAACGACGCGCCCGTGCTCACCAACACCATTTACCGCCGCACAGCGGGCTGGGAAGACCTGGTTGAGATCGCCAATTCCGATCCGTTCAGCCCGCCGAGCAGCACATTTCGGCCACCGACTGGTGCAGTTTTTGGCAGCACCGTGGCAGATGCCACGGGCATCGTGCCTTTTGGCGATACGGCCATGCCGCCAGCGTCGTTGACCGGTATGGTGGGCTTTCGCGACGGGCTGATGTATTGGGGCACTGGCTTGGCAATAGGGCCCGACGGCTTGACGCATGCCAGCGTGTGGCAGCCCGTGATGCTGCAAGACGACAACCGCGGCACTGTCACAGTGAGCGATATCGATTCGCCACTTGACACCATCAGCTACAAGCTGGTTTCGACCACACGCTTCGGCGAGCTGGCTTTTGACGACAAGACCGGCCAGTGGCGCTATGTTCACACCGCCAGCGACGGCATGGACGATGCTTTTGTCGTTGAAGCACGCGCCCAAGATGGCGGGGTATCGACACTGAAGGTGGTGATCAAAAACGACGAGCCTGTGGTCGAGTCAGTTTGGCGTGGCGAAGGCGAAGCCGAAGGTGAGTCTGAAAACAATGGCCCCGAGTCGAGCACCGATGGCCCTTCTGAGAGTGACTCGGAGACCGCATCCGAGACTGAAGCTGAATCTGAGGCTGAATCTGAAAGCAGCTCTGAAACCGAGTCGGCTTCAGAAAGTGAATCAAGCTCCGAAAGCGAGAGCGCGGGCGTTGGCGGCGAGAGTGGCGGCGGTGGCGAAGGCGAAGGGGGCGGTGGTGGCGGAGACCCGGTGGTGCTGGATCTCAATGGCAACGGCTTCCACTTCATTGCAGCGCGAGACTCCAAGGCCTTTTTCGACTTCACGGGCGACGGCGTGCGCGAGCGCACTGGCTGGCTGGCGGGCAGCGATGGTCTGCTTGCATTTGATGCCAATGGCGACGGACAAATCACGCAGCGCGATGAGATCCGCTTCAAAGGCTATGTAGCGGGCGCAAAGTCCGATCTCGAAGGTCTGGCCGCCTTCGACACCAACCACGATGGGCGTTTGTCGGCTGAAGACACCCAATGGAGCAGCTTCTATGTCTGGCAAGACGCCAATGAGGACGGCCTGCAAACCGCGTCCGAGTTGCGCACCCTGGAGCAGCGCGGCATAGCCGCGATCAACCTAACCAGCGATGGCATCAGCCGCACGATTGACGGCAATACCGTTTATGGCTTTGGCAGCTATTCCCGCATTGACGGGTCCACCGCCAAGCTGGCCGATGTACGCTTCTTGCTGAGCTCTGAGCAGCAGGACACCGACCCGGCAGACAACATCACGGCACCAGCGGGTGGCAGTACGCTGGCCACCGGCGCTGGCGATGACCGGGTTCAAGGCGGCGATGGCGTCGATGTCATCAGCGCCGGCTCGGGCAATGACCGGGTGGCCGGTGCTGGCGGTAATGATCGCCTCCTTGGCGACGCGGGCGATGACTTGCTGGCAGGCGACGCCGGCGACGACCTGATCGACGGCGGCCTCGGCAACGACGCGGCCAGCGGCGGCGATGGTGCCGACGTGATCTATGGCGGCGACGGTGATGACCGGCTTTACGGTGACGCGGGCGACGACACCCTGCACGGCAACAACGGCAACGATACGCTTGTCGGTGGCGACGGTAACGACATCCTCTGGGGTGGCTCGGGCACGGACCACCTGTTTGGCGGTGCGGGCGAAGACCAACTGTACGGCGGTGGCGGCGCAGATGTGATGATGGGTGGTGCCGGCAATGACCTGTACACCGTCAACAACGTTGGCGATGTGGTCATCGAGCGTGCCAGAGAAGGCACCGACCTGGTGATGGCCAGTATCGACTACGTGCTGCCCGATCAGGTTGAAAACCTGACATTGACCACTGCCGGTACGCTGCGTGGTACCGGCAATGCCTTGGCCAATGTGATCACGGCCAATGACGCCGGCAACACGTTGCAGGGCCAAGGTGGTGATGACACCTTGAAGGGTGGTACTGGTGACGACACCCTCGACGGCGGCACCGGCAATGACACCATCGACGGTGGTGCTGGCAATGACCGCATCACAGGTGGCACGGGATCAGACACTTATCAGTTTGGACGAGGCGATGGGCAAGATGTATTGGTGACCTCAGCCGACAGCACGGCGGGCAAGATCGATACCTTGCAGTTCAAGTCGGGCGTTGTCGCCAGCGATTTGACTTTGAGCATACAGGGCACGTCGCTCACCATTCAGATCAACAACAGCAACGATCAAGTCACGGTGCAAGGCTTCTTGGCTGGTGATGACCCGTTCAACAACGCCAACCCATTGCAACTGATCCGCTTTGCGGATGGCAGCACTTGGGGTTTGAACACCATCCTGGCGCGCTTGTACGCGGGCACGGCAGGCAACGACGTCATCAGCGGCACGCGGCAAGCCGACAACATCAGCGGCCAGGCGGGTGATGACACCCTTTTGGGTCAAGCCGGCAATGATCTGCTCATGGGCGGCCAAGGCAATGATGTGCTCGACGGCGGCACCGGCAACGACACCCTGGATGGCGGCAGCGGATCGGACACCTACCTCTTTGGCCGTGGCGATGGCCAGGATGTGATCAGCAGCAGCACCGACACCACGTCAGGCAAGATCGATACCCTGCAATTCAAGGCCGGTGTAGCCGTGGCCCATGTGTCATTGGGCAGCCAAGGCGAGGCATTGCTGGTCACGATCAAGGGCACCACAGACCAGGTGCTGATCGATGGCTTTTTGACCGGCGGTGATGCGGGCAATGCTGCCAACCCCTTGCAGCAGATTCGATTTGCCGACGGCACCAGCTGGGATCTGGCCACCATCTTGGCGCGTTTGTATGCCGGCACCGATGGCAACGACACGCTCTATGGCACCAACCAAGCCGACGCCATGAGCGGCCAGGGTGGCGATGATGTGCTGTATGGCAACGATGGCAACGACACGCTGGACGGCGGATCGGGCGATGACCTGCTGGATGGTGGCGCAGGCGCAGACACCTATCTCTTTGGTGCAGGTGATGGGCACGACACCATCCTGGCCGGCCATGGCGCACAGGCTGTTGGCCAAAACACGCTGCGCTTCAAGGCGGGCTTGGGCGCCAGTGATGTGACGCTGAGCGCCTCGGGCACCTCCTTGGTCGTGCGCCTGGCGGGCACCAACGGCCAGGTGACAGTGCAACAGTTCTTGTCTGCCGATGACCCCAGCAACACGCTCAACCCGCTGCAACAAATCAGCTTTGCTGATGGCACGGTTTGGGATGAGAGCACCATACGGTCAAGGCTGTTCAGCACCACTGAAGGGGTCGACACGATCCAGGGATCGGCTTATGCCGACACCATCCTGGCTCAAGGCGGTGATGACACCCTGTTTGGCAACGGCGGCAACGACACACTGGACGGCGGCGCGGGTGGCGACCATTTGGCGGGCGGCGATGGCAACGACACCTTGCGCGGCGGCGCTGGCGATGACACCCTGTACGGCGATGCTGGCGATGACCAGGTTGACGGCGGTGCCGGCAACGACACCGTCTTCGACGGCCTTGGCTCTGACACTTACCAGTTTGGCCGGGGTGATGGCCAGGACGTGATCTGGGGCAGCGCCGACGCCACAGTGGGCAAGGTTGACACGCTGCTTTTCAAGACCGGTGTATCGCCCAGCGATGTCGTGCTGGGCTCGCAAGGGCAATCGCTGTTGGTGATGATCAACGGCAGCACCGATCAGGTGCTGGTCAACAACTTCCTGAGCAACGACGACCCGCGCAACTCGTCCAACCCCTTGCAGCAGATCCGCTTCGCGGATGGCACCACCTGGGATCTGAACACCATCCTGGCGCGCCTGTACGCTGGCACAACGGCAGGCGACACCCTGTACGGCACAAGTGGTGACGACACCATCACCGGCCAGGCTGGCCATGACACGCTGTACGGCAATGGCGGCAACGACACCTTGGATGGCGGTGCTGGTGCCGATGACATCGCAGGTGGCGATGGCAACGACACCCTGCGTGGCGGCGCCGACGACGACACCCTGTTCGGCAATGCCGGCAATGACAACTTCGACGGTGGCACGGGCAATGACACGCTCTACGACAGTGCGGGCTCCGACACCTACCAGTTTGGCCGGGGTGATGGCCAGGACGTGATCTGGGGCAGTGTCGACGCCACCACGGGCAAGATCGACACCCTGCTTTTCAAGTCTGGCGTGGTAGCCACTGACATCACTTTGGGTTCGCAAGGCCAAGCGCTGCTCATCAAGATCAATGGCACGACCGACCAGGTGCTGGTCAACAACTTCTTGAGCGGTGATGACCCGCTGAACACCGCCAATCCCTTGCAGCAAATCCGGTTCGCGGATGGCACCACGTGGAACCTGAGCGCCATCCTGGCGCGCTTGTATGCCGGCACATCTGCCAGCGACAACCTGTACGGCACCTCGGGGGCTGACACCATCACCGGCCAGGGCGGCCAAGACACCTTGTACGGCAATGGCGGCAACGACACGCTCGATGGCGGCGCAGGCAACGACTACGTGGCCGGCGGCGACGGCAATGACACCCTGCGCGGCGGTGCCGACAACGACACCTTGTACGGCGATGCCGGCAACGACAACCTTGACGGCGGCTCGGGCAACGACACCCTCTATGACAGCCAGGGCTCTGACACCTACCAGTTTGGCCGCGGCGATGGCCAGGATGTCATCTGGGGCAGCGCTGATGCCACGGTGGGCAAGCTTGACACCCTGCTGTTCAAGAGCGGCGTTTCGCCAAGCGATGTGGTGTTGGGCTCCCAGGGGCAGTCGCTGCTCATCAAGATCAACGGCACCACCGATCAGGTGCTGGTCAACAACTTCTTGTCCAACGACGACCCGCTGAACGCCTCCAACCCCTTGCAGCAGATTCGTTTTGCCGATGGCACGGTCTGGACCCTGAGCACCATCCTGGCTCGGCTGTACGCAGGCACCACCGGCAACGACAGCCTGTACGGCACCCTCAACGACGACACCATCACCGGCCAGGGTGGCAATGACACCTTGTATGGCAATGGCGGCAACGACACCCTGGACGGCGGGGCGGGGGCCGATTACGTGGCCGGTGGCACGGGCAATGACACGGTGCGAGGCGGTGCAGACAACGACACGCTGTACGGCGATGCCGGCAACGACACGCTGGAGGGCGGCACGGGCAACGACACGCTGTATGACGGCCTGGGATCAGACACCACCCTGTTTGGCCGTGGCGATGGCCAGGACGTGATCTGGGGCAACCCTGACAGCACAACCGGCAAGCTGGATACCCTGCAGTTCAAGGTCGGCATAGCGGCCACTGATATCGCACTGAGCAGCAAGGGCCAGTCGCTGCTGATCAAGATCAACGGCACAACCGATCAGATCCTGGTCAACAATTTTCTCAGTGACGATGACCCCCTCAACCCATCCAACCCCTTGCAGCAGATCCGCTTTGCAGACGGCAGCAGCTGGGATCTGAACACCATCTTGACGAAGCTGTTTGCAGGCACCAGCGGCAACGACACCACCTACGGCACGGTTCGCGGCGACACCATCCATGGTCAGGGCGGCGACGATACGCTGTACGGCAATGGCGGTGATGACCTGCTGGATGGTGGTTCAGGCAGCGACTACCTGTCGGGCGGCATAGGCAATGACACCCTGGATGGCGGAGCCGGGTCTGACAGCCTCCAAGGGGGAGCAGGATCTGACACCTACCTCTTCGGACGGGGCGACGGATCGGATGAGGTGGTCGACAGCCCCGAATCGGGCGGCGGCAGCATCGACACCCTGCAGTTCAAGTCTGGCGTGGCGGTGAGTGATGTTGCGCTCAGCAGCCAATATGGCGATCTTGTCGTCACCAT
>Ga0228698_1000106_pt1 | contig 75369 bp, 65 predicted proteins | sample McNCre117_Aug_MG_FD_178015 | JGI IMG/M metagenome (GOLD analysis project Ga0228698, IMG submission 178015) | Freshwater microbial communities from McNutts Creek, Athens, Georgia, United States - 1-17_Aug_MG | ecosystem: Environmental > Aquatic > Freshwater > Creek | place: USA: Georgia...
GCCCACACACAAGGCCAGCCGCATCGACGAGCTTTTGCCGCACTGCTGGCAGCCCTCTAACACCTGATCGTCACAAGTCACACGGGACCGTAGGCGGCCGTCAACATGGGATCGCCGTGCGCTTACATGTGAGGTCCATGTCGGCGATCAAGACTGGCAAAGCAACCCAAAGAATGTCCAGTGGTGGGCTGGCAAAGTTGGAATCCAAGCCACTATTGTCCCCAACGCAGGACACGTGTTAGACAAGGGGTATGTGTCTGCTCTACTGGACCGGTGGCTGTAAGCGCTAACAGACCCCATAGATCTGGTGATGGAGCATCGGAGGCGTTGAAGGCTATCAAAACGCCACCGTCCGGGGACGAACTTGCCAAACCTAGGCAACCCCATAGGCACTATTGGCGCAAGGCATTTGACGCGCGTTTCCATTGTTGCGGCGAGGCGCAGTGTCTTGTTTCATTGCAACGGTGATTGTCTTCTTGGCCTGTGCAGTTGCGATGTTGTGTTGACGCAGTTCATCGCAGTAATCTGCCCACCACTGATACATGGTCCTTCGTTCTGGCAGGTATTTGGCCTTGTTGTAAATTGAACGTATATCGCCACGTGTATGCGCCAGTGCAGCCTCGATCACGTCGGGGTGGTGGCCGTTTTCATTGAGCAACGTTGATGCAGAGGTGCGGAATCCATGAACCGTCATTCGGCCACGGTATCCAAGCCGAACGAGTGCATACAGCATGGTGTTTTCACTGATGGTTTTTGCTCGGTCAGTAAGACTCGGAAAGATGTAGCCGCCTTCGCCCGTCAGAGGCATTATTGCGCGCAGCAGCTCCTCACTCTGGCGTGACAGTGGGACAACATGGGGGTCCCTCATCTTCATGATCGCTGCCGGGATACGCCACAGCTTCGCATTCCAATCAATTTGATCCCACCTTGCAAATCGGATTGACTGTGAACGTTGAAAAGTCAGCAGAGTGAACTCAAGCGCAGCGCGTGTGATGTACTCACCTTGATAACTGTCCATCGCAACAAGGAGCTGAGCAAATTCATCGGGGTCAGTGATAGCCGGAAAGTTTTCTTGCTTGTGTGGCGCCAAAGCACCGCGCAACGCGGCTGCGGGATCAGCAATGCCGCGCGCAGTTGCCATGGCAAAGCGGAAGATTGCACCAGCGTGTTGCATGAGCGTGTGCGCAAGATCAGTTTTCCCGCTGGCCTCAATAGGCCTCAAAACGGCAAGCAACTGCGGGGCGGTGATCTGCGAGATAGGCAATGCGCCAAGTGAAGAAAACAAATGCCGATCCAACATCGTCTCAGTTTTCTTCCGGTAGCTTTCAGACCAACCTGCACCGCGTACCTGCATCCAGTCGAAGCCAACATTCAAAAATGTGTCCACGATGGCGGCCTTCTCTTCTGCGCGGGCTTTTGCGCGTTGCTCACGGGGATCAATGCCCTGTGCAAGCAAAGCCCGAGCAAGGCTTGTTTGGTCCCTTGCGTCCTTGAGTGACGTCGTGGGATAGCCTCCGACATTCAGAGTCTGCTCTTTACGAGTGACTGGGTGAAGGTATTTGATGGCAAAGGATTTTTTGCCGCCGGGGTGACAGATCAAGTGCAATCCAGTGCCATTGCCATCAAAGTGCTTTTTTAGCAGTGGCGCTGGCCGTAGGTTTTTGATGTAAGTGTCGGTCAGCATCTTGGTTCCGAGTTATTCAGTTAGCAACTACCTGCGGTGTGGCGGTGGTTCACTGAAAATTTTCATTGGGATTGTGGAAAGGGCAAACCATTGCCACGGGAGCGAAATGGGCTTCAGGTCCCGCCTATCCGTGCATCGCCCCCTTATCCCCCCAGAATTCCTTTACCATGTTTTGGGGAAATATAAAAATTAGTTTTTATTCAGCTCATGCATGGAGGGGATAAGGGGAATAAGAGGAAAAACCCTATCTCCGTCTGCGGCGGATGCTTTGCAGGGCATTCAACGCGGCTTGTGCAGACAAGTTGCTTTCGATGGCGTAGGTCTTAAATCGACCATCTAATGACCTTGGGTTAATCAACCACCTGGTTGCATCGCTGAACCGCCCCCCGCTGGAGCGCTGACGCTTGGTCGTATCTTCGATGAGCCAGTGATAGGTGCGCAGTAAATCAATTGCGGAGGCCTGAGTCACCTTGTCGGTGGTCCTGAATGCAGTCACTTTCATCAGCTGATCGCGCTGTATTTCACGTGTGGCAGGCTTGTCGTGGTGAAGTCGCAGAATCTTTAAGGCGCACTCACGTGCAACAGTTGTTGGCTCGTCCGTCATGAGTACGCCGGTGTAAGCCGACTGAGCATGGTCCAAGGCAACATTCATCAGTTTTTCGGCCATGTTGAGGTCTTCCACGTCGATGATCCAGTGCGGATGAATGGAAAACGCGGAAACCGGCGATCCCGATTCCCTACACAACCTGAACAAGCCCGCTAAGCGGCCAGTGTTCTCTGCCGCTTTTGCAAGGACTTGGTGCGTCTGTATATCAGCGTTGCCTTGGTTCTGCGCATTGAATGCGTTCCGTATTCTGCTCGGTCGAGACCCAGTTCATCGACCCAGTGCCCAAGGATTCGCGCATACTGACGGGTACCAAGATGCGGAGATTCGTGCAGCCGACTTGGAAACAGGAAATCCTCGGATTTCAACTGTGCCTGCTTGATCCAAGCTTGCAAGGCGTCCCGCGTGGTCTGGGTGATCTCAAACTGAACAGGGCGTTTGGTCTTTTGCTGCATGATGATGGCTCGTGTCGCCAGCTGATCGCCATGACACACGTCGCGGACCTTGCCGCAGTTTGCCGACGCAGAGCAGATGCTGCATGCCTGCTTAGATGTGCAAGGCATCGAGGCCAATCTCTTCGCCTCAAAAGCGGCCGCATGCGGTCAGGAAATAGTCATGAAATCAGACATCAAATCATCTCAGGGGAGTCGAAGGGCACCTCCTGTAGGCTCTGTTGCACAAATGGGTGGGGTGGGCTGTAATGCGCTCTTGAAATGAGAGCAGAAGAAGGCGATAAGCCAGACAAGCGGCGATACAAGACCACGAACTGGCGTGAGTACAACAAGGCCCTCAAAGCCAGAGGCGCGTTGACTGTCTGGCTGGACAGGGACATGCAGTGGTTTGCCCCGCCCACAGGCAAGCGAGGCCGCCATCCGACGTTTTCGGATGCAGCCATCCAGTTCTGCCTGAGCATCAAAAGCCTGCTTGGTCTGGCGGGACTGCAGTGGCCTGTGCCGGACTACAGCACATTGAGCCGTCGTCAGCAAACGCTCCATGTTCAACTGCCCTAACTCCGCCTGGCGTCAAGGGATACTCGTCTCGCTTCGGGTTTGTGCAACAAAGCCACTCAGGGCGACTATTTGAATTGGCTGAAGACGGTAGCTACCCGTCATGGCCTATTGGCATCAGGCGGTGGGCTTGTGGTGACCCAGCGCCCATAGCGCCCAGGCGGTGAACCCACAGACCCAAAGCGTCCAGAGGTTGTGGCTGAGGTAATGGGCGCCACGCATCTGCTGTACCCACCCCAAGCCAAGGCCGGCCATCAGCACGAAGCCCAGGCAGGCTTTGGCCCATGCGGGGTGGGTGAAGCGCCACCAAAAGGCCACCGGTAGAAAGGCAAATGCGGTGGATGCATGGCCGCCGGGAAAGCACCGGCCTGGTCCGCCGTCGGACACCCACCAGTTCCAGTGCGACACGTAGGGCAGGGTGCCGCCAAAGGCGTCCACATCCCACGGGCAGCTGGTGCGGCTGATGCCCTTGAGCAGCACGACGACCAGCAGACTCAGCCAGATGGAGCCCACCATCCAGGCCCGTTGGCGTTGGGTCTGTTCGCGCAGCAGCCCCAGAGGCCACCAGATGCCTGCGGTGAGCGTGAGCAACACCACCCAACCCGCTTTGCGCACCGCATCGTGCAGCCACACCGACAGCAGTGGATCGTTTTGCAGCGGAAAGCCGCTGGCTTGGCCATACCAGTGAGCCAACGGGAGGTCGAGCCCGCTGGCATCCCACGCCAGCAGCAACACAAAGCCTGCCATCAGCCACCAGTGATCGCGGGTATTCGCCATATTTTTGAAAAAAAATAGGCTTTTTACGCTTGAATCCATTGGGTTCATTGCTCTCTTGTTTGGCAATTTGTTTGAGCTCGATACACGACTTGAATCAGGGTTTGCGACAGCGGCTGAAGATGTCGCCATCGGCCTTGTGCACGCTGGTTTGCACATCCGCCAGCCCCAGCATGGTGTGGAACAGGTTGTCGTGGCTCCAGGTTTGCTGGCCGAGGGTGGTCAGGCAAGGGGTGTCCAGCTTCAGGCGCTGGCGCAGCGCGGGGGAAAGCCAGTTGGCCCAGGGCACGCGTTTTTGGGTGTCTGGCGCCAGGGCGTAAGGCAGGCCGTGCAGGTACAGGTTGTTTTCTCCCAGCGATTCGCCGTGGTCGGACAGGTACACCAGCCCGGTGGCGGCGTCTTGCTGCTTGAGCCAGGCGATGGTGTCGGCCAGCATCTGGTCGGTGTAACGCAGGGAGTTGTCGTACGCGTTGACCACTTCGTCGCGCGAGCATTGCTGCAGGGCGTTCTGGGCGCACTCGGGCTGGAACGGCTTGTGGCTGGCCGGCGAGCGTTTGAAGTACGCCGGACCGTGGCTGCCCATTTGGTGGAACACCACCACCGTGCCGTTTTGCCGGGCCTGGGCGTTCAGGCTGGCCAGTTGCGCCGGCAGGCGTTTGATCAGAATGCCATCCAGGCATTCGCCGCCCTGGCACAGGGCCGGGTCGGTGGTTTCGCGGGTGTCGATGCTCGGAACCCGATCGCACACGCCTTTGCAGCCTGACTGGTTGTCCAGCCAGGTCACCGCCAGACCGGCGCGTTGCAGCACGTCCAGCAGGTTTTCGTGCCGGTCGTCCGAGGCTTCGTGACCGGTTTTGCCGAGGTGCGAAAACATGCACGGAACCGAGGCCTGGGTGTTGGTGCCACAAGACCAAACGGTGTTGAGCCACACCAGTTCCCCTGCTTTGTGCAGGGCTTGCAAGTGGGGGGTGGTGTCGCGGGCATAGCCGTTGAGCGGGAAGTTGGCCGCTCTTGCTGTTTCGCCCAGCACCAGCACCAGCAGCAAGGGTTTGGTTTGCCCGGTGTAGGTGGGGCCCAGGCGGGCGTCTTCCCCAATCGGCAGCAGGGGTTTGGACGCGTGCGGCGCGCTGCTGACGGCAATGCGGCCCAGCGCGTAAAAACTGTTGAGCGGGTTGATGAGGTAGCGCACCTGCTTGTGGTTGCGCATGACGGAGGCAAAGTCCTGGAACACGGCCAACACCGCACCCAACGCCAGCATCACGGACAGGGCAGAGACCAGCAAATTCCGACCGATCAGTCGAGCAGCGGACAGCTTGCCGCGGGTTGGCTGGTCGGCTGCCTTGTGCGCATTGGCTGTGCGCAAGACCAGGGGGCGGTTCCAGTCGATCGGCTGGCGCCACAGCCACCACGCGGGCAGCGCAGCTTGCCAAAGCAGGGTCCACACAAAGCCGACGGAGAGCAGGTCTTTCACCTCCCGTGCATCGGTGTGCAGGACGTTGAGCATCATGGTGGGGTCGATGACCGCCGAATACGCTTGCATGAAATGCGATGCCGATGCGGCTGAAAACAGCGACACCACCGCCACCGGTTTGAACACCCCAGGCCAAGCCAGCAGGCTGAGCAGGGCCGCCAACACCCCCCACACCAGCACGCCAAAACCCGCCACAAAGGCCAGGCCGCGCAGCCCGTTCACCTCTGGCAATGCCCACAGTTGTTGCCAGAGCGGCAAATTGCCCGCCACGGTGAGCCAGCTTGCCACCAAGGCCACGACTTGCCAGGCGGCCCAACCTCTACGGGTGGGTTGACTGGCGGTGGGCGGAAGACCGGCGGAAGTGTTGCGTGGGAATGGGAGCATGGTGCTGCGGGTTGAATGGCGGTGGGGACCGTTGGCGGGTGTGCAGTTTTTCAGACAGGGTTTGGCCGGTGGCCTCAACCGCCCCAGCCCAGCCCCAGGCGCAGAGGAAGGTACACCGTCATGCCCACCACAATGGTGCCCAGCACCCCCTTGTTCCAGCGAAACCATGCCACACCGGCGGCCACGGCGAACAGGCGGGGGTCTTGCCAGGTGCCAATCAGGTGCCCTTGGGTCATCACCACCTCGGGGATGACCACTGCCCCCAAGGCGGCAATGGGCGCGTATTGCAGGCCGCGTTGGGCCCAGTGGGGCAGCGACCAGGGGCGGCTGGAGATGAAGAACAGGCAACGGGTCAGCACCGTCACGGCGGCAAGCAGCGCAATGGTGAGCAGGGTCCAGCCGTCGGTTTCACCCATTTTTTTCTCCTGGGACGCCTGTGGCTGTTACGGCTGGAGGGCGAGCCCGTTCCAGCGCCAGGGCCAGTACCACCGCCACACCAATGGCGGTCACGATGTTGAGCTTGAGTGGCAGGGCAAATGCCGCCACAGCTGCCGCGCCAGACACCGCCATGGACAGCATGCGCAAAGGGCTGGAGGCCAATGACAGCATCACGCCCATCAAGGCCAGAATGCCCGCAAATTCCAGCCCCCAATGGGTGGGAATGGCGTTGGCCGCGGCAATGCCCACCAGGCTGGCCCCCATCCAGGCCACGTAGTTGATGGCGCAGTTGCCCATCAGGTAGGCCTGCTGGCTTTCCAGCTGGGCCGCGGGCGTGTCGGCCTCCGGGTGATGGGGGTAGCGTTTGGCAAAAAACACGTAGCTCAAGTCGGCGGTCAGGTAGCCGGTGACCAGGCGCTCCCAAAGGGGCAGGTGCATCACGTAGGGGCGCAAATGCGCCGAAAACACCACAAACCGCAAGTTGACGCAAAAGGCGGTGGCCAAGATCACCCACAAGGGCGCACCGGCTGCAATGAGCGGAATGGAGGCCAGTTGGGCGCTGCCCGCATAAACGGTCAGGGTCATGGCCACGGCTTCCAGGGTGCTCATGCCGGACTTCACCATGGCCACACCGGTCATCAGCCCCCAGGCGCCAATGCCGGTGGCCACGCTGACCAGGTCGCGCACGCCTTGCCGGTACTCCGGGTGAAGGCGGTAGTTGCGCTTCCAGAACATGGCGCTCAGGCGTGGGTGGATGTTGGGGTGCGGGTGGAGTGCGGCTGGCCCAGCACATCACCCACCTGCACGGCATTGCCGCGCAGGAACTCGGCCACGCTCAGCCGTTTGCCCCCGGCGCGTTGCACATGGGTCAGTGTCAATGTGCCCTCTCCACAGGTGACGCCAATGCCAGCAGAATGGATGAATGAAATATGGCCTTTCCGTTGAGAAGGATTGGATTTCTTGCTATCTTCAAATTCAACCCCTGTCAGGGCACCCCACACCTTCAGGGGTTCTCCATTCCAGGTGGTGCTGGCGCCGGGGAAGGGGTCCAAGGCCCGCACACGCCGCGCAATCACGGTGGCGGGCAGGTTCCAGTCAATGGCGCTTTCGGCTTTTTCAATTTTGTGGGCGTAGGTCACACCTTCCGCTGGTTGTGGCACGGGCTTCAAGCCTCCGTTGGCGGCCACATCCAGTGTATGCACCATCAGCTCGCCGCCCAATGTGGCCAAGCGGTCGTGCAGGCTGGTGGTGGTGTCGGTGGGCAGAATGGGCAGGCGGGCTACGGCCAGCATGTCCCCGGTGTCCAGCCCCGCGTCCATTTGCATGATGGTGATGCCCGTTTCGGCGTCCCCGGCTTCAATCGCACGGTGAATGGGTGCTGCACCCCGCCAGCGGGGCAGCAGCGAGGCGTGGATGTTCATGCAACCCAGGCGCGGCAAGTCCAGCACCCATTGCGGCAGGATGAGGCCGTAGGCCGCCACCACCAGCACGTCGGGCTGGGCGTCCAGCAGGGCCTGGCGGGCGTTGGCGGCGTCTTGCGGGTATTTGCCGTCGAGCCGCAGGCTCAGCGGCTGGGCAACGGGCAGGTCGTGTGCCACCGCCCACTGCTTCACCGCCGAGGCTTGCAATTTCATGCCTCGGCCAGCGGGACGGTCGGGCTGGCTCAGCACCAGGGGAATGGTGTGGCCGGCTGCATGCAGGTGGGCCAGGGCGGTGCTGGCAAATTCAGGTGTACCCGCAAAGGCCACGCGCAGAGGGCTGCGCTGAGGGAGCGTCACGCACCGGCTCCGTGTTCGGCGCGGGCTTCGCGTTCTTCTTTTTGTAGCTTGGTTTTGATGCGGTTGCGCTTGAGGGGGGACAAATACTCCACAAACACCTTGCCCATCAGGTGGTCCAGCTCATGCTGCACGCAAATGGCCATGAGGCCTTCGGCGTCAATGGTTTGCAGCTTGCCATGGCGGTCCAGGGCTTTCACCTTCACGGCCACCGAGCGTTCGACGCCGTCGTAAATGCCCGGAACCGACAGGCAGCCTTCTTCCCCTTTTTGTTTTTCCGGGCTGGCCCAGGTGATTTCGGGGTTGATGAGCACAATGGGCTGGTTACGCTCCTCGCTCACGTCCATCACCACCAGCCGCTGGTGCACGTCCACCTGGGTGGCGGCCAGGCCCACGCCCTTGGCGTCGTACATGGTTTCCAGCATGTCGTCGATGAGGGGTTGAAGCGAATCGTTCACTTCTGCCACCGGTTTGGCCACGGTGTGCAGGCGAGGATCGGGGTAACGCAGGATGGTCAGTAGCGACATGGGGAAACCGTTGGGACTGGGCGCAGGGCCGGAATGTGGGTATTTTCCCTACTTTTGCACAGCTGTGCCTTGCGCTGGCGCCATTCCTCGTTGCCCGGTAGGGAGGGCGGACGCACAATCGACGCCACCCCATTGATTCGCACTTGTCATGACGTTCCAGGTCCCAGCTCTTCCTTCCCTTGCCTTGCCCGCAGAAGCGCCTGGTGGCCGACGCGCTGCGTTACAAGTCCTGTTGGCTGCTGGTTTGGCGTGGGGCATGCCCGGCGGTGCGCGCGCCCAAACCTACCCGGTGTCCAACAAGCAACGGGACATCGCTCAGCGCGTCTCCAGTGCGGGGATCCCCCTGGACGAGCTGGCCCCAGATGCCCCTGCCCGTTACACCATTCAGCGCGGCGACACGCTGTGGGCCATTTCCCGTCTGTATCTGCGCAGTCCGTGGCGTTGGCCCGAGCTGTGGGGCATGAACCTGAATGACATCCGCAACCCGCACCGAATCTACCCAGGTCAAGTGTTGGTGCTGGGGACTGCCGATGGCAAAGCCCGTCTGGGTTTTGAGTCGGGAGGCGAGCCACCCACCGTCAAAGTGTCCCCGCGCAACCGCTACGAAGCGCTGGGCGATGCCGCGATTCCCACGTTGCCGCTGCATCTGATTGAGCCCTTTCTGGTGGAGGCACAAATTGTTCGTGAAGAGGATTTGCTGAAAGCCCCTCGCATCGTGGCCGCCCAGGAAGGCCGTGTGTTGCTGAGCCGAGGCGACCGGGCCTACGCGCGCTCCAACCATGGCGTGGCAGATGGCGGCTTGAGTCTGGATGCCGGCGAACCCCGGCAATTCCGGGTGTTTCGCAACGCCATTCCTGTCAAAGATCCGGTCACCAAAGCGTTGCTGGGCTTCGAGGCCCAGTATGTGGGCAAGGCCAAGCTCATCCGCGCCGAGAAGCTGCGCGAACTGGGCGTGAAAGACGGCAAGCAGCAATTGGAAATTGAACCGGCCACGCTGGACATTGTGTCCACCAAAGAAGAAATCCGGGTGGGCGATCGCTTGTTGCCGTTGGCAGACCGGGGGCACATGGCTTTTGTGCCGCGTGGCCCGTCGGAGGCCATGAATGGTCAGATCGTGTCGGTCTATGGCAACGCGGTGCGGTTTGCCGGGCAAAACCAGGTGGTGCTGATTGACCGCGGCACCGAGCACGGCTTGGAGGTGGGCCATGTGCTTCAAATCCTGAAAGATGGCCGTGCCATGATGGATAAAACTGATAGCGCACAAGTCATGATCCGCCTGCCGGGAGAGCGAAACGGCGTCATGGTGGTGTTCCGGGTGTTTGATGCCTTGGCGTATGCCTTGGTGCTGGACATCACCGATGGGGTCAAAGTGGGCGACCGGTTTATCAACCCATGATCGCCACCGTGTGCATGAACGGTGGCGATGCGGATCTGAAAGACTGGCTCCGGCTGGCCCTCACGCCCGGCGTGGGGCCTGTCACCGCTCGCAAGCTGTTGAAGGCCTTCGGATTGCCAGCCCACATCTGGGGGCAAGCGCCCGATGCGCTGAGACACCAGGTGGGCCCCGCGCTGGCGCTGACCTTGGAAACGGTCCCCACCGACTTGGAGGATGCCTGGACCAGACTCTCTGACTGGCTGCAGGGTGATCCCAACCGCCACGCCCTGACCTGGGCGGATGCCGCATACCCGCCCGATTTGCTGCAAATCCCCGATCCACCACTGGTGCTGTATGCCCAGGGCGATTTGCAATGCCTGCAAGAGGGCACCCGGTTGGCCATGGCGGGCAGCCGTAACCCCACGGCGCAAGGTTTACAAACCGCGCACGACTTTGCCTGCCATTTGGCGGCCAGTGGCGTGTGCATCGTCTCCGGCATGGCGTTGGGTGTGGATGGTGCAGCCCACGCCGGTGCGCTGGACGGTGGTGGCCAGACGGTGGGGGTGGTGGGCACAGGCTTGGACCGCGTGTACCCGAGTCGCCACCGCGAGCTGGCCCACCGCGTGGTGCGCCAGGGGGTGTTGATCAGCGAGTTCCCGTTGGGGACTCAGCCCTTGCCAGCCAATTTCCCCAAGCGCAACCGGCTGATTGCCGGTTTGTCCCAAGGCACGTTGGTGGTGGAGGCGGCATTGGCATCTGGTTCCCTCATCACCGCACGTTGTGCGGTGGACATGGGCAAGGAGGTGATGGCCATTCCCGGTTCCATTCATTCCCCGCAGGCCCGTGGCTGCCATGCCCTCATTCGCCAGGGGGCCAAGTTGGTGGAAACTGCGCAGGATGTGCTGGAAGAACTGCGCTGGGCACATTCCGCGCCCGCAGCATCCTGCGCAGTGCCCACCATGCAGCCGGATGAGCCGTCGGATTCAGGGGGTGGTCAACCCGCCGAAACCCCTGCGGATCCGGTGTTGCAAGCCTTGGCGCATGACCCGGTGGGTTTGGATGCCTTGCAGGCCCGCACCGGTTGGCCCACCGACCGTTTGCAGGCCCATTTGTTGGAACTGGAACTGGACGGTGTGGTGGCCCGGTTGCCGGGGGGGCTGTTCCAGCGTGTGGTCCGTGCCTGAGAGGCTGAGCGTGTTCTCAGGTCTGCCGCGTCGCGCTAGGCGCCGAAGATGGGTCAGGCCAGCAGGCGCTCGGGGTTGGCGTCCAGCTTTTCCAGTGCAGCCCGCGTGGCACGGACGGTGAGCGATTCGGCCTCTGCAGGCACCAGCAAACCGGTTTGCAAATAAGACGCGACCCGCGACAGTTGCATCAGAAACAGTTTTTGCTGCGCGGTGGCAAACAGGCACAGTTGACCCCGGTCGCTGCGCCATGCCAGTTGCACTTGGGCCACCTGGTTGTTGTGGTCCAGCGTGAACCACGCCCCAATTTGCAATTCCATGGCCCAGGCCCGCACCGCCTCACCGGGTTCCTGACCACCGTGGGTGATGATGGTGATGTTGGAGGCATCGATGCCCGTGATGAGCTCAATGCTGTCCTGATCCAATTCCAGGTCGCTCACATCGCCTTGGGGCAAAAAATCCTCCAGGCTGGAGAGGTTGCGCGTGACCGCTGCCAGCTGTTCCGGAGCAATCGAGTCAGTGCGGGACATGAAGGCATCGGCCAATACATCGCTGATGTGTTTGATGTGAACTTCTTGTTGCTCGGCAGAAATGCCCAACAGGGCCATGCCCTCACGCAACCGAGCCAACAGCTTGGGCAACTGAGCAATGACTTGGCTGCGTTCCGATCGGGATGGCTTGGCACTGGCGGCCCACAGCAGGTCGGAAGCCGTTCGCTTCAGTGTGGCCATGATGGGGTGTTTGGCGTCGTGTTTTACCGTGGCCACGGCGAGCACTTCTGCCCAGACCTTGAACAGAAAATCCCGAATGCCTTCCCGCACTGGCATTTGATCGAGCTGTTTGCGCAGTTCAATGGTGTATTGAATGGCCAGGGTTTCTTTTTGCTCCACCTGCTGGGCCACAGACACCAATTTGCCGGCTTGTCCCCGACTTTGCAGATGACGGGCCAGAAACTGCTGGAATTCATCATAGGCCAACTGAAACACCTTGCGCCCGGTTTCCGGATATTGCTCAATGACCTGCACTACCCGCCGAATTTCGGTTTCCAACGCGGAAGCGCTATCGCCAGAGAGGGTGGCATCGAAGCCCAAGGCACAGGAGCCCATGCGATCAATCAGGCGTCGGGCTGGGTGTTGCAGCGTGCTGAAAAATTCCGGTTCTGCCAGCGCCACACGCAGCACCGGGATTTGCAACCGGGCAAACCACACCCGCAGGGTGGGCTGAAGACGCTCTTCCGTCAGAATGCTTTGAAACATCAGGGCCACGACCTCAATGGTGGCCTTTTCGCTGGGGGTGCTGGCTGCTTGCTTCAGCTCTGCGCTGCGTTGGCGTACCACCTGTACATAGCGGTCCATGTCTGCCGCTGACACACTGATGCCCAAATCGGCCTCCGGTGTGTCTGATGCATTACCCGGATGGACGTAGCGTGTGGGTGCCTCGTCCAGCAAAGTCTGCAGCTGTGGCGACAGAATGACAGAGGGCTCCTGGCCACTAGGCACCGGTGTGCGATGGGAGCAAGAAATGCCAGGATCCGATGGGGTCGCAGAAACCTGTTCCGAAAACAATTCCCGAATCCGTCCTGCCACATCCTGGCTTTGCTGGCGTGCGCGTGCCCACCATGCGACGGCAGGGCTTGATTCCTGTTGGACGGAAGAAGACAGATGCGCCGTGCGAGCAAACGTTGTAGGCGCTCCGTGATCGGAGCCTGAGTCCGGGCGATCACCGCCGGGTGGTTGCATTTTGCGACCGTCTGGGGAATCAGCTGCTTTCCGAACGGCTCCGGCAAAATTAATGTCTGGCATGACCCCACTGGCAATCAGAAAGCGATTGGTCTCTGCATAGGCTTCAGCGATGTGTTTGGCGAGCCCGTTTTGAATGGTTTTGGCCAAGAGTCGCCACAAATCCTGCGACAAACCAGCTCTTCCCCATTCCTGGATCAATGCTTTTGCCAAGTTCTCTGGCTTCAGCAAGTCAGTTGGTGCCAGCTCTGTTTGCTTGCCTGTGGACAGGATGCGCAATCGGAGATCCGTGAATTCGTGCCCAGCAGCTTCCAAAATCCGGGTCGCCAATTGCGAGCTGAGCAATTGCATTTCGATGGCTTCGTCCGCAACCAATTCCAGCTGATCTTCGGTAGCCAATGCGGACGCCGGATGGAGTGACGGTGGGGGGCAGTGCAGTGCCGCACGCACGCCGTCTATCCAGGATTTGTGATGAATTTCAAATTCTGAAAGAGCTTCTCGTATTGCTTGCAGAGCCTGGCTGGTTGTCGCTTGGTCCAGCTGCTCGCGCAAGCCATCAGCCACCTCCTGCGCCACCAATGAAACCATCGTGTCAATTTGTGCACCGAACCGTTGCCGGGCGACTTGAGTGAGGGGCATCAGCGGCTCTGAACGGGGTACCACGGCTTTGCGGTGGAATGAGGTTTGGACGTCAAACGGCTGCGCCGTGGTTGGGGTCGTCGGGGTTGGTGCCGCGTTTGTCGGTTTTGATCAAGTCTTCCCGACGAATGCCCAGCCACATGGCAATGGCCGCTGCCACGAACACCGATGAGTAAATGCCAAACAGAATACCAATGGTCAGGGCCAACGCAAAGTAAAACAAGGTAGGGCCGCCAAACAGCAACATGGACAGCACCATGATTTGCGTGGAACCGTGGGTGATGATGGTTCGGCTGATGGTGGAGGTGATGGCATGGTCAATCACCTGAACAGGGGTGAGCTTGCGCTGCTTGCGAAAGGTTTCGCGGATGCGGTCAAAAATTACCACCGATTCGTTCACCGAGTAGCCCAAAACAGCCAAGACAGCGGCCAGCACCGCCAGGGAAAATTCCCACTGGAAGAACGCAAAAAACCCGAGGATGATGATCACGTCGTGCAGGTTGGCGATGATGGCTGACACGGCGTACTTCCACTCGAAGCGCATGGCCAAGTAAATCATGATGCCGGCAATCACCAGGCCCAACGCAGTCAAGCCGTCGCTCACCAGTTCTTTGCCGATTTGTGGGCCCACAAATTCGGTGCGGCGCAATTCCACGGTGGGTGTTTGGGCTTTAAGCGCCGCCACCACCGCTTCAGTCTGTTGGCCGGACGACTGCCCCTGCAGCACAGGGAGGCGCATCATCACGTCGCGTGAGGTGCCAAAGTTTTGTACCGGTACATCGTGATAACCCAGGCCTTCAATGGCCTTGCGCACCTCGTCGATGTGGGCGGGCTCCTGGTAAGCCACCTCAATGACAGTGCCACCTGTGAATTCAACCGACAGGTGAAGTCCGCGCGAAAACAGAAAAAACACAGCGGCAATGAAGGTCACCAACGACACCGCATTGAGCACCAATGCGTGGCGCATGAACGGAATGTCGCGTTTGATGCGGAAAAACTCCATGACTTGCTCTCCGGATCAGGATTGGGTGGCGGCCGGAGCCTGAGAGGTGGCGCTGGCCTTCCAGACGGTGCCAATCGAAACTGTCTTGAGCTTTTTCTGGCGCCCGTACCACAGGTTCACCAAACCACGCGAAAACAGCACGGCCGAGAACATGGAGGTCAGAATGCCCACGCAGTGCACCACCGCAAACCCCCGAACCGGGCCTGAGCCAAACAGCAGCAGCGCCACGCCGGCAATCAGGGTCGTCACGTTGGAGTCCAGGATGGTGGCCCAGGCGTGCTCGTAGCCGGCATGGATGGCAGCTTGAGGAGATGCTCCGTTGCGCAATTCTTCGCGCACGCGCTCGTTGATCAGCACGTTGGAGTCGATGGCCATGCCCAGTGCCAGCGCCATGGCAGCAATGCCGGGCAATGTGAGCGTGGCTTGCAACATGGACAACACCGCCACCAGCAAAATCAGGTTGACGGCCAATGCCAGGCTGGAGAACACCCCGAACATGGCGTAGTACACGCACATGAACACCGCAATCACAGCGAAGCCCCAGGCCACGCTGTGGAAGCCTTTGCTGATGTTTTCAGCACCCAGGCTGGGGCCAATGGTGCGCTCTTCGATGATGTCCATGGGCGCGGCCAGCGAGCCAGCGCGCAGTAACAGCGCGGTGTCGCTGGCTTCTGCCGTGCTCATGCGGCCAGAGATCTGAACCCGACCCCCACCGATTTCTCCGCGAATGACGGGGGCGGTCACCACTTCGCCCTTGCCTTTTTCAAACAGCAGAATGGCCATGCGCTTGCCCACGTTGTCGCGGGTCACGTCCCGGAAAATGCGGGCGCCTTTGGCATCCAGGGTCAGATGGACGGCGGCTTCCTGGGTTTGGCTGTCAAACCCGGCCTGGGCATCGGTGAGGTTTTCGCCTGTCAGCACCACCTGGCGTTTGGTCACCACGGGTTGGCCATTGCGGTCCAAATGTCGTTCCGAGCCAAACGGCACCGGGCCAGCAGCCGTTTCGGCGGCCCGGCCTTCGCTGCTTTCGTCCACCATGCGCAGTTCCAGGGTGGCGGTGCGCCCCAGAATGTCTTTGGCTTTGGCGGTGTCTTGCACGCCTGGCAGCTGCACCACGATGCGGTCCAGCCCTTGCTGCTGGATCACCGGTTCTGCGACCCCGAGCTCGTTGATCCGGTTGTTCAGGGTGGTGATGTTTTGTTTCAGTGCCTGCTCTTGCACTTTGCGGGCGGCTTCCGGTTTGATGGCCAGGGTGATGCGCGTTTCAGCTGCATCGGCGGTCACGGTGGCCAGCAGATCCGGGAACTGGTCGGCAATCAGGTTCTGGGCCGATTGGGCCGCAGCAGCTTCACGCACGCGCAGTTCCAGGGTTTGGCCGTTGCGTTGAATGCCACCATGGCGAATGCCTTTTTCACGCAGGGCCGTGCGCAGGTCGCCCGCCAGGGTTTCGGCGCGCTTGGCCAATGCACCCTGCATGTCCACTTGCAGCATGAAATGCACGCCGCCGCGCAAATCCAGCCCCAGGTACATGGGGTTGGCATGCAAAGCCTGCAGCCAAGTGGGTGTGCGTGGCACCAGGTTCAGTGCCACCACATGGGAGGGGTCGGCAGGGTTGGTATTGAATGCTTTTTCCAGGGCGTCACGCGCTTTGAGCTGAATGTCCGTGCTATCAAAACGTGCCTTGATCGAATGACCCTCCAGCCCCATCTGACTCACTGTCAGGTTGGCGTCTTTCAGCACCTGTTCCACTTTGGACAAGGTACTGGCGTCGAGTTTGATGGTGGATTTGGCGCTGGAAAGCTGAACGGCAGGTGCTTCACCGAACAGGTTGGGCAGGCTGTACAGGCTGCCAATGAGCAGCATGACCGCGATGACCAAATACTTCCAAATGGGGTAACGGTTCATGGTGGCAGGAATGTGGGCCGACGAAATGCCCCGTTGCGGGGGCTGCAGGGCGTTATTTAAGGGTGCCTTTGGGCAGGACCTGGGCCACAGCCTCGCGCTGGAATTGCACTTCCACGCCGGGGGCAATTTCCAGGGTGAGGGCGGTGTCGCCGATTTTGGAAATCCGGCCCATCATGCCGCCGCCCACAACGACTTCATCGCCTTTGGCCAGCGCTTCCACCATGGCTTTGTGCTCTTTGGCCTTTTTCATCTGAGGGCGAATCATCACAAAATACAGCACCACAAACATCAGCAGGATGGGCAGCATGCCCATCAGGCCCCCTTGGGCGTCGGTTGTACCAGCGGTTTGAGCGTAAGCAGAAGAAATGAACACGGCAAAACTCCAAAGCCTGAAAAAAGGGTGTGGCCGCCGCAGCAGCCACAAAATGGGGCGATTGTAGGCGGCCCGGTTTCGGGCTTCAGCCGTTCAGGGGTTTGTCCATGTGGCCAGGAGCGCTTGCCAGCGCTGGCGCACGGCCCGCAAATTCCGGGCCTTCACGTGACCAAAGCCCTTGATGCCTTCAGGCAAGCGGGCCAGCTCCAAGGCTTGGGCGTGGGTGTCTGCATTCAACTTGCCCAGCAAGGTGGCCAGCAGGGTTTGGTAATCGGCAGTCAACTGGCGCTCGGTGCGGCGCTCCTCTGTGCGACCGAACAGATCCCATGTCGTGCCACGCAGGCGCTTGAGTGGAGCCAGCCAGTCAAACACCGTGCGCATGTGGGGGCCGTATGTCTGCTTTTGCAGCTCGCCTCGGTCGTTGGTTTTGGCTAGTAAGGGCGGAGCCAGGTGGTAATTCAGGCGGTAGCCGGGTTCGAACAGGGCATCCAGTTGTTGCTGAAATTCGGGGGCGGCGTGCAACCGGGCCACTTCATATTCGTCCTTGTAGGCCATCAGCTTGAACAGGTTGCGCGCCACGGCCTCGGCCAGGGTGGTTTGACCCAGCGGGGCTTCGGCCACCCGCACGCGCTCCACCCATTGACGGTATTGGTTGGCGTATGCCGCATTTTGGTATTGGGTCAGGAACGCGACACGGCGTGCCACCAGGGGCTCCAGTGCTGGACGCTGATGAAAGGTGATGGGCTGTGCGGGGTTCATCACGCGTTGCACGGCCGCTCCATCGTGCGCAGCGGTACGACCCCATTCAAAGGCGCGTTGATTGGCGTCGATGGCCACGCCATTCAGTTCCATGGCCCGCATCAGCGAGGCGCGTTCCACCGGAATCCAGCCCTTTTGCCAGGCATAGCCCAGCAGCATGGGGTTGATGTAGAGGGTGTCACCCATCAATGATCTGGCCATGGCCTCGGCGTTGAACAGGCCCAAATCCTGCGGTGCAATCGATTGGGAGATGGCCGCCACGCAAGTGTCGGCCGGGTTTTCCCAATTGCCGTTTTTGACAAATGCGGCTGTGGGCGTACTGCTGCTGTTCAAGGCCACGCGTGTGCGGCCTGATTGCATGCGCAGCAGGGTGTCTTTGGAGGCGGTGACGATCGGGTCGCAGCCCAGAATCACATCGGCAGCGGCCATGCCGACGCGGGTGGTGCAAATGTCGGCCTGGCTGGGTGCGATGAGGATGTGACTCCAGGTTGCGCCACCTTTTTGGGCCAGGCCCGCCGCGTCTTGCGTGACGATGCCTTTGCCTTCCAGGTGCGCGGCCATGCCCAGCAGCTGGCCAATCGTGATGACCCCCGTGCCCCCCACCCCCGCCACCACGATGCCATGGGGCTGGGTCAGTGGCGCCAGCAGGGGCTCGGGCAGTCCGTCAGCGGGTCGGCTGGGCTGCGGGGTGTCGGAACGGGTGGACGGGCGCGCTTTTTTCAGCGTCCCTTCCACGGTCACGAAGCTGGGGCAAAAGCCTTTGACGCAGCTCAGGTCTTTGTTGCAGCTGCTCTGGTTGATGGTGCGCTTGCGGCCAAACTCGGTTTCCAGTGGTTCGATCGACAAACAGTTGCTCTGCACGCCACAGTCGCCGCAGCCCTCACACACCAATTCATTGATAACCACGGTTTGGGTGGCCTGAGCCATCGTGCCGCGTTTGCGGCGGCGGCGCTTTTCGGTGGCACAGGTCTGGTCGTAAATGATGACGGTGGTGCCTTTGATTTCCTGAAACTGGCGCTGGATGCGGTCCAGTTCGTCGCGGTGGTGGATTTCCAGCCCGGCGGGCAGACCGCTGACTCCTCTGTATTTTTCCGGTTCGTCGGTGACGATGGTCAGCGCGGTCACACCCTCTGCCTTCATGCTTTGGGCGATTTGCACCACGCTGTGGCCTTCGGGTCTTTCCCCGACCTGCTGACCGCCGGTCATGGCCACCGCATCGTTGTACAAAATTTTGTAAGTGATGTTCACGCCAGCGGCAATGCTTTGACGGATGGCCAGGCTGCCGCTGTGAAAGTAGGTGCCATCGCCCAGGTTGGCGAACACATGCGGTTCGGTGCTGAAGGGTTGTTGCCCCACCCAGGGCACGCCTTCTCCACCCATCTGCGTGAAACCGATGGTGGCGCGGTCCATCCAGATGCTCATGAAGTGGCAGCCGATGCCCGCCATGGCGCGTGAGCCTTCCGGCACTTTGGTGCTGGTGTTGTGCGGACAGCCGGAGCAGAACCAGGGCTGACGCACTGCGTCGTTGCCTGCGTTGAGGGTGATCATCTGGCGGTCTTTGGCATCCAACAGGGCCAAATGGCCGTCCATCCGGGCTGCCACGTCTTCTGGAACTCCCAGCTTTTTCAGGCGTTGGGCAATGGCTCGTGCAATGAGGGCCGGCGACAGGTCGGCATTGGCTCGCAGCAGGGTGTTGCTGCTGGGGTTGGGCATGCCCCATTCGCCACCAGAAAAATCGCCTTCTACCTCGTTGAACTTGCCCAGCACGTTGGGGCGTACGTCGCTGCGCCAGTTGTACAGCTCTTCTTTCAGCTGGTATTCGATGACCTGGCGTTTTTCCTCTACCACCAGAATTTCCTTCAGACCTGCGGCGAATTCGCGTGTGGTCTGCGCCTCCAGAGGCCACACCACCGCCACTTTGTGCAGGCGCAGGCCTATTTGGCGGCAGATGGCATCGTCCAGGCCCAAATCCAGCAGGGCTTGACGGGTGTCGTTGAAGGCTTTGCCGCTGGCCATGATGCCAAAGCGGTCGTCTTTGCCACCGTTGGGGCCTTCAATCACGTTGTGGTTGAGCCGGTTGGCCCGGATGTAGGCCAGCGCGGCGTACCACTTGTGGTCAAACAGACGGGCTTCCTGGTCCAAGGCCGCATCGGGCCAGCGGATGTGCAGACCACCCGGTGGCATGGGAAAGTCGGGCCGCACAATCTGTACCCGCTCGGGGTCAATGAGAGCGGTGGCGCTGGATTCGACGATTTCCTGAATGGTCTTCATGCCCGCCCATACGCCTGCAAACCGACTCAAGGCAATGGCGTGCAGGCCCAGGTCCAGGATGTCTTGCACACTGGTCGGAAAGAAAACCGGCAGCCCGCAGGCTTTGAAAATGTGGTCGCTTTGGTGGGCGGCAGTGGAGCTTTTGGCCACATGGTCATCGCCTGCAATGGCCAGTGCCCCGCCCCAGGGTGTGGTGCCTGCCATGTTGGCGTGTTTGAACACATCCGAGCAGCGGTCTACCCCTGGCCCTTTGCCATACCAAATGCCGAACACGCCATCGAACTTCTGAGTGCCTGCCGGTGCAAACCCCAGCTGCTGAGTGCCCCACACGGCGGTGGCGGCCAATTCCTCGTTGACGCCGGGTTGGAACACCACGTTGTGGGCTTTCAGGTACGGGCTGGCTTTTTGCAGAGACTGGTCGTAGTTGCCCAGTGGCGAGCCTCTGTAGCCGCTGATGAAACCGGCGGTGTTTTTGCCTTGAAGCGCGTCCCGTTGCTGTTGCAGCATGGGCAGCCTGACGAGGGCTTGCACCCCGCTCATGAATGCACGGCCTTGGGTCAGGCTGTATTTGTCGTCCAACGACACGGCGGCGGGCGGTTGATGCTGCGTGGTTTCCTCGAGCGAGGCTGGCGTGGCGGCGCGAGGCAGTGGTGCATTCATGGTGGTCTCCGGGCGCTCGAACGCCTTGTGGATGGTGCAGTTTGCCGCTGCAAACGGGTTCTTGGAGTGCCTCAGTGTAGGGATGGTTGTCTGACAGGTGTATTCTTTTTATGCCTCAATTTGAGATGTAAAAGAAAGAATATTTCTTTTAATATTCATTTATGGAAACACTTGATCAATTTGATCGCGCCATTTTGCAAGCCTTGCAAACCGAGGGGCGCCTGACCAATGCCGAGCTGGCCAACCGGGTGGGGTTGTCAGCAGCGCCGTGCTGGCGTCGTGTGCGTGCGTTGGAACAAGGGGGGTACATCCTGGGCTACCGGGCCGAGCTGGATCGGCGCAAAGTGGGTCTGGGCGTGTTGGCGTTTGTTCGAGTGGATGCCGAGCGCAACACGGGCGATGCCACCAAAGTGCTGGAGGACGCGATTCGCCAATTGCCCGAGGTCATTTCCTGTCACTACATCAGTGGGAATGGCACTTTCGAGTTGCAAGTGGTAGCCAAAGATTTGGACAGCTTTTCACGCTTTGCCCTGCAGCGGCTCATCAACTTGCCCAATGTGAAGGACTTGCACACCAGCTTTTCGCTTGGGGAGGTCAAGGCTGGCGCCCCGTTGCCGCTGACCAGCGTCAACTGATTTCGTTGCATAAATGAGAACTGGTCTGAATGGAGTTTCACCTCGGTTTAAAGTGCGGACACGAGTTGTTTGACCCTGGAAGGTTCATGGAGCGCTTGGGGAGCAAAGTTTTGCTGGCGGTGGTGTTGGGCCTGGTTTATGCGGTCAGCGGTTGGCTGTCACTGCAAATCAGTGTGCCTCCGTTTTATGTGTCGCAGGTGTTTTTGGCTGCGGGCATTGCTCTGGGGGGCGCCATGGTGTGGGGTCGACAGGCGGCTCCGGGTATCTGGCTGGGTTCTTTCCTGGTGCAGTGGTTGGCCAGCGGTCAGCCTCCTTGGACCGAATGGTCCCTGACCATGACGCTTTCCCCGTTGGCGGCTATGGCACAGGCTTTTCTGGCCGCACATTTGGCGCGGCGCTGGGCGGGCTACCCTGGTGACTTGGATGAGGCGCGCCCAACAGCATGGTTCATGTTGATGGTGGTGCCGTTGGTGCATGCCATCAATGCCTCGGTTTCGGTGCCTTTGTTGGTGCACATGAAGGTGATTGCCGCACCAGATGCTTGGTTCAACTGGTGGATTTGGTGGCAAGGCGATGCTTTGGGTGCGGTGCTGGTCACTCCGCTGATGCTGGTGGCTTTCGGGCAACCAGCGGCGTCGTGGCGTCCGCGTTGGAAAACAGTGATGCTGCCCATGCTGATGGCGTTGGCTGTGGTTGTTGCTGCGTTTTCACAAATTTTGAACAACGAAGAGCGGGCGCGCAGCCAGCGGTTTGAGCAAGAGGCCGCTGCCTTGGCCGAACGATTGCAGCGTCGGTTGGACGCGCAAACCGATGCTGTGATGGCGGTGGCCCGCCTGAAAGAGCTGACCGATGTGGAGGAGCCGGATGTGTTCCGACTGACCACCTCCATTTGGTTGGCGCGTCATGCGGGCACTCAGAATTTTGGCTGGAGCCCCTGGGTGACTGATGCCAAACGCTCCACTTTTGAGCAACAGGGGCGCGAACTGCATGCCGGATTGGCGAGCAGCACGCGTTATGAAATCCGAGGACGGGACAGTGCCGGTTTGACCCACACGGCCCCCCGTTCGGCGCATTACTTGCCGATTTTGTTTGTAGAGCCTTTGAGCAGCAATAAAGCGGTACTGGGGTTGGATGTGTTGGTGCTGCCTGCCACTGCCAAAGCCGTGCGGGCCGCGTTGGACACCGGGTTGCCGCAGGTGACGGAAGGGATTCGTCTGGTGCAGGAAACGGGCGAACAGCGCGGCGTGGTCATGTACCAAGCAGCATTCAGTCCCCGGCGGGAGGGGGAAGCGGCCAAGCAATTGCGCGGGGTGGTGTCCGCCGTGTTCCGCATGGACGACGTACTGGCTGCTGCATTGGATGGGGTCGATCCCAATCGATTGGTGATCTGCCTGATGGATCCATCGGCACTCGCAAACAACCAACGCCTGAGCGGGCCCTCCGATTGCAGCACCACCCGAGCCAATGGCGCTGGTGGTGCACGTCACTTCGTGTCGACTCCCGTGAGCTTTGGCGAGCGGCAGTGGCGGTTGCAAGTGCAGTCCGGGCCGTTGTTCGGGCGGCAGGAACGAGGTTGGGCGACCTGGGGCACGCTCACTGTCAGCCTGGTGGCTGTGGCCATGCTGGGGGTGTTTCTCATCGTGCAAACCGGCCATGCGCGTCATACCGAGGAGTTGGTGGTGGAGCGCACCCAGGAGCTGGCCCGCAGCAACGAAGGCTTGAGGCAATTGGCGCTGTTCGATCCCTTGACGGGGTTGGCCAACCGCGTGCACTGGATCAACGAGGCCAGCAAAGCCCTGGAAACGGCTCGGAGACACGACGACGAACTGGCGGTGTTGTTTGTGGATTTGGACCATTTCAAGGATGTGAACGACAGTCTGGGCCACAACGTGGGCGACCAATTGCTGAAGGCCGTGGCGCAACGGTTGCAGTCGTGTGTGCGGACCAGTGATTTGATGGCCCGGCAGGGTGGAGATGAGTTTGTGGTCCTGTTGAATCGGCTGACGGATCGACATGATGCTGCTCGGGTGGCGAGCAAAATGATCGAAAAGCTCGCCCCTGCTTTCCCCTTGCAAGGCCACGACATCCAAATTTCAGTCAGTGTGGGCGTGGCCTTGCTCGATGCCGATACGCAGGATGTGGACACGCTGCTGCGGCATGCAGACATGGCCATGTACCGTGCCAAAAATGAAGGCCGCAATGGCTGGCGTGTGTTCGCACCGGAAATGGAACAGGGCGCTTCCCAGCGGTTGTTGGTGGAAGGGGGCTTGCGCCGTGCCATGGCGCACAACGAACTGCTGCTGCATTACCAGCCGCAGGTGGATTGCGCCACGGGCCAGGTGGTGGGCGTGGAGGCGCTGCTGCGCTGGCAGCACCCGCAGTGGGGGTTGGTGATGCCGGACCGGTTTGTGCCCCAGGCCGAGTCCAGCGGTCAGATCGACGAGCTGGGTACCTGGGTGATGCGGCGGGCCATGCAGCAATGGAAGACTTGGCATGACGCAGGCATTACCAACCTGACCATGGCAGTCAATGTGTCGGCAATGGAGTTTGGCCGCCCGTCGTTTGTGCCCAGGTTGCGCCAATTGCTGGACGAAACCGGAGCCGACCCCGACTGGATGGAGCTGGAAATCACCGAAACCGCGTTGATGCAGGCCTTGCCCGAGTTGCTGGAACGACTGGGAGACATCACCCGCATGGGCGTGCGGCTGTCGCTGGACGACTTTGGCACCGGCTACTCCAGCCTGGGTTACCTGAAGCGGTTGCCCCTGCAAAGCGTGAAGATCGACCGCTCGTTCATTCGCGATGTACCCGACGACAAAGAAGATGCTGCCATCGTGTGTGCCACCCTGTCCATGGCACGTGCGCTGGGTTTGCAGGTGGTGGCCGAAGGGGTGGAGGTGATGGAGCAGCGTGAGTTCCTGGCCGAGCAGGGTTGCACCTTCATCCAGGGTTGGCTGGTGTCCCGCCCCATGACGCCCGATGCGTTCGAAACCTGGTGGCGTGCCCGGCATTCAGGCAAAGCCTGAAGACGAAGGCGCACGGGTTCAGTCGTCTTCAAGCTTGACCGTCAGCGTGGCCAGAGCACCCACATGTTGAGCGGCTGGCGCAGGCCTTGGGCGATGGCCAGGGCGCTGTCGCCCCAGCCGGCAAAGTAGTCGGCGCGGGCCGGGCCGGTGATGGCTGCACCGGTGTCCTGGGCCAGCACCACGCGCTGCACCTGGCGAACCGGACCGGGGGAATGCAGCCACAACGGGGTGCCATAGGGCACGGCTTCGGGGTCCACGGCGACCGAGCGTTGTGGGGTGAGGGGCACGCCTTGGGCACCGCGTGGGCCTGCCTGTGCGTCCTGGGCCGACAGGGCTTCCTCCTTGAAGAACACCGTGCGTGGGTTGCTCCAGAGCATGGCCGAGACCTGATCCGGGTTTTGAGCCGCCCACACCTTGATGGCGGCCCACGAGGCGTCGGTGATGGCTTTGCGATCCAGCAGCCACCGCCCTACGCTGCGGTAGGTGTGGCCGTTGTGGCCGGCAAATCCCAGGCGCACCACCTTTTCGGAACCATCGGATTCGGTGACCCGCACGCGGGCGGAGCCTTGGATTTGGACGATGAGTGCGTCGATGGGGTTGTCCAGCCACACCAGTTCGCGACCCGCCAGCTGGGCTTGCACATCGGAGCGGGAGTCGATGTCTTGCCGGGAAAACCAGGGCTGGCGGCTGTTCAACCCGGCAGGCGGGGCATACAGCGGCGTGGTGTGGCGCAGGGTGCGCACACGGCTGGCAGAGAGTTCGGGTTCGTAATAACCGGTCAGCAGACCTGGCGGAACGGTGCCGTCGGCGGTGGCCACGCGGTAGGGCTGCAAATGGCGCACCATCCAGGCCAGTTGACTGGCCGGGGACGCCAGCGAAAGTGGCCGTACCTGGCGGCACACCTCGGCCCACAGTGCGGCCGATGGCCCGTTTGTGCGGGAACAGCTGCGAATCCAGGCGTCCCATGCGCCATGCCAATCGGTGGTGATCCAGTCGGCTTGCAGGCCAGGCAGGTCGGTCCAGGGAGCCGGTTTCCATTGCGCGCGAGATCGCTGGATGGTGGGGGGCAGGGGCTGGGTGGCGGCCCACCGCAAGGCCGCGTCCACCTCGGCTTGTCCGGTGGCGTCGGGTGCCTCGCCCAGGTCGGGAGCGGATGCCGGCTGTTCGGCGGGCGTTGGGAGGGGGCTTGGGCGGGGCCCGGCGCAACCCGCCAAAAACAGGCTGGTTAGCAGGCAGGCCATCAGCGAAGCCCCGGCCAGACGGGAACCTAGAATGGGCTGCATGACCTTGCTGCTGTTGGAAGCCCTTGGGGCACTGCTCATTCTGGTGGGCATTGTGTGGTGGACCATGTTCTCGGGCCGCCCGGGGGGCGAACGCCCGGTGGATGTGCCGGAAAATTCAGATGAAAAAGACCGTTGACGCTGATTGGACGGCGTTGGTAGCTATTGTTTTTTTTAAAACATTCTGTGCTGCAAGGCCGGTAAATCGGTGCGTATCTGGGCCAGCTGCTGGCGGTCCAGTTCCGCCAGCACCACGCCTGGGCCATGGGCCTGAAGGGCCAGTATCTGGCCCCAGGGATCGATGACCATGCTGTGCCCCCAGGTGCGCCGCCCGTTGGGGTGCAAGCCACCTTGTGCGCTGGCCAGCACGAACGCCTGGTTTTCAATGGCGCGGGCACGCAGCAACACCTCCCAGTGCGCTTGGCCGGTGGTGTGGGTGAAGGCGGCAGGCACCAGCAGCAAGTCGGCCTGCAGCAGCCGGTACAGCTCGGGGAAGCGCAGGTCGTAGCACACGCTCAGGCCCACTTTCACCGGGCCCAGTCCGTCACGGGGCGTCCAGTCGAAGCACACGGGTTGTTGCCCCGCAGCCAGCACAGCGGCTTCGTCGTAGCGTTCGCGCCCGTTGTCAAAGCGGAACAGGTGAATCTTGTCGTAACGGGCCACGCAGTCGCCCTGGGGGTTGAACACCAGGGTGGCGTTGGCCACGCGATCGGGTTGCGGGGTGCGCAATGGCAGGGTGCCACCCACCACCCACAAGCCCAGCTCGCGTGCGGCGGTGGCGAGTGCGGCTTGCATGGGGCCGCTGCCCTGAGGTTCTGCAATGGCGAGCTTGTCGGCATCGCGCTGGCCCATGAGGCAAAAGTATTCGGGCAGCACCGCCAGTTCGGCCCCCTGGGCGGCAGCCTGCTCCAGCAGCTGGCGGGCGGTGGCGAGGTTGGTGTGAACGTCGGGGCCGGACACCATTTGAATGGCCGCAATGCGCAGGGTCATGGTTGTTTGTCGGGTGAGGAGCGGATGCGGTCGACCACCGGGTCGGCCCAGGTGCCGTGGATGTGAAATTGTTGCTTGGTGGCTTCGGAAAGCGGGGTTCGCAGGATGGTTTGGGCCAGCAGGGTGCCCAGTCCCATGGCGGGGTTGACCACCGTGGCCAGCAACGAGGCGGTGCCGGCGTTGATGTCGGGCAGCACCTCGGCCTGGATGTCCTGGGTTTCGCGTCCGATGTCGGCCTGGCCCTGCAGGTTGACCGTGGCGTGGGGGCCCTTCATGCGCAGGTTGTCGGTGTGGGCCACGCCTTGGGTGATGGTGGCATCACCCCGTACCGAGTCGAAAGCAAATCCGTCGGCAAACACATCGGAAAAGTCCAGGGTGAGCCGGCGTGGCAAGGACTGCAAGCTGAGCACCCCCAATAGTTTGGCCATACCGGGGTCGGCCTTGAGGAATTGGCCTTTGCCCAGGTCCAGGTGCAGTTTGCCGCTCAGGCTGGGGGTGTTGAAGGCATGGGGTGGGCCCACCCAGCCGAGCTGGCCGGTCATTTGACCCTTGCCACCGCGCAGTACGCCGGTCATGCCAAACCGCTGGAGCAGGGCTTCGGAGTCGTGAATTTGAAGGGAGAAGTCGAGCTGGGAGTGTTTGGCGGTGGCTTTCCAGCTTCCGGTGCCGGTCAACTCGGCCTCGGGGGTGGTCAGGCGCAGCTGGTCGATTTGCCAGGGGGTGTCTGACTGTGAACCGCTGCGGTGACTGGCCTGGAGTTGCAGGTGTCCCAGTTGGCGTTCGTCCACCTTCAGGTTGGCGATGTCCAGATCCAGTTCAGGGAGTTCCTGCCGTTGTTCTTTGGGCGGCTGGGGCGTGCCGCTGGTGGATGGGTCGGCGGTTTTCAGATGGAGGTGGCGCAATTTGGCCTGCAGGCGGCTGCGTGGTGCCGGGGTGTTTGCGCTGCCGGAGACCTGGGACGGTTGGTACTCAAACTGGCCTTCCAGTTCTTTGGCTTGGATGCGGCCGCTCCAGCGGGAGCCTTGGCGCTGCAGGGTGGCTTCGGGTTGGTGCAGCCATTGGCCGGCCAGTTTGAGCTGGTCGGTTCGCAGCTGGATGCGGTTGGGGGTGTGGCTGGCCAGCGGGTCGCTGCCTGTGGCGGATGGGCTGTCGGGGTTCAAAAAGTCGGACCAGGCATCGGCGTCGAGTTGCGGCAGGTTGATCTGCAGTTGCAGGCCGGCATCGGCACTGCGCGCGCTGTTGCGGGTGGGGGATGGATCGGTCTTGCCCAACGCCAGCGTGCCCGACCAAGGTCGGTTGGGCAAGGTTCCGCCCGAGCGTTGCAGTTGCACCTGCACCGGCTGTGGCGCCGCCACCTCCAGGCGAATGGTGGGGTGGGTGTCCGGTGCGGCGCTGCGGGACGCCTGCACATAGGTCAGGGGCCAGCGCTGGCCGGGCAGTTTGTTCAGGGGGGGCGGGGCATGCAGTTCCAGACCTTCCAGCTCGGTGCGTACGGTCCATTGCGGGCCGGTTTGATCCCATTCCAGGCCCACTTGGTAGTCGGTTTGCCCGCTGGCATGGCGGGCCAGGAGGGCCAGTGGGCCGAGGGTGGTTTCGGCTTGCAGCCCCTCGGCGGTGGCATTTCCCTTGCCTTGCAGGGACAGCACGGCAGATGGCCCCACGCCTTTCAGACCACCACCAAACTGCAATTCACCACTGAAAAGCTTTGCTGTCGCTTGATTTATTTGAAAACCTTGCTCTGAAAATTCAACTGTTCCTCGGGTCTGGCGTAGCGTGGGTGCATCGGGTGCAAGCGTCAGGTCGTTGCCGCGCAACTGCACCTGGCCTTTGACGGTGGTGTCGCGCAGCTTCAGCAAGGGAAGCTTCAGGGCAAATTGGACCGAGGTGCTGCCCAGTCCTTTGGCGTCGTCCAGGGCATGGTGGGTGAACCCCGACAGCGGGCTGGTGCGCACGGTGCCCAATGCGTCGGTCAAGGGGCCTTCCATGCGGGCCTGCACTTCCACGACGGGGTTGGCAAAGTCGGGCAGATGGGCCTTGACGGTGCGTACCTGCAAACCCGGAGCGCCGCTCACCATGCCTTTGGCCACGGTGAGGGACATGCCGTTGCGGACAAACACCAGGTCACCTTCCAGTTTGCGCAGTACCGGCCAGGGCTTGGTGTCGGCGCCCTGCCATGCGGCCGGAATGTAGGCAAAGTCCACCCCACGCACCTTGGCGGCAATGCGGAAGTCTCCATGGGCGGGGTTGGCAAAAGGCATGTTCCAGAGGTCGCCGTGCAATTTGAACTGGATGTCCTTGGAGTCGCCAGCCAGGATGGCGTCGCGCACATAGTGGCGGGCTTCGGGTGCAATGACCAGCGGCAGGTAGCGGTGCACCCGGCTGCCTACCGCGCGTTGCAGGCTGCCATCGAGCTTGAGCACGCCCGGAAACCGCCGGCCCGACGGGCTGGTGGCCGGATCGCTGGGTTGCCATTCGCCTGTGGCCTGTCCCTGCACATCGGCATTGGCAAATTTCACCTGGGTAAATTGCACTTTGGGGCCATGTTCCTGCTGGGTCCATTGCAGGTTGGCGCTCAAGCTGTCAATCGGAATGGTGGACTCTTCGAACACCCCCGGAAACACCAGTTCACCCTGGCGCATGGTCAGCTGGGCTTGTCCGCCCGACTGGTTGAATTTGAAGCGCGCCCCGGCATCCCTGAACCCGGGTCGTTGGGGCAAGGGGTGCGTGCTGTCTGTGGTGAGTACAGGGTCTGGGGCAGCGCGCAGTGACAGGCGCGAACCCATGCCCTCCACCGCAAACTGTGACCACGCCTGGGCATCTCCTTGCCAGCTGAGGTTCAGTTTGTCGAGCTGGCCTGCGGGTTGCAAGGCGTCGAGTTGAGCCAGCACGGCCGGTGGCAGAGGCAGTGCCGAAGCCAGCGTGCTCAGTGCCGCCAGATCCAGTGCGCCCGATTTGAAACGCCCGGTGGATTCGGAGGGAAGGGTGTCATGGGGCGTCCATTGCGCTTGCAGGCCATCGCCTTGCCAGTGCAGGCCATCGTGGGTGGTGAGTTGAAGGTTGGGTACATCCAACGTCCACTGCTCTCCCTGGCGGCTCAACTCCAACCGACCTTGTGTGCGGGCCAGGTTCAAGGGGGCGGTGGCATGGGCAAACTGGGCTTGCACATCGGTCATGGCCACATCCAGCGTGCCGCTGTGGATGCGACCTTTGTCAATGTCCACCCACCAGCGCAAGGCGCCCTGCCCGCGTTGCACGGTCAGGCCCATGGCTTCGGTGAGGTGCGTGGGTGCGGCCACTCCGGCCAGATTCACCGCAGGCAGATGGGCAAACACCGTACCCCGCCACTCCAACCAGCGGCCGGGGTGCAGGGTGAGCAACGGTGAGCGGAAGTCCGCCATCCAGTTCAAACGCCCACCCAGCCCGTCAGACGGGGTGGCGTTGACCCGGATCTGGTGCTGTCGCCCGGTGTTGTGCAGCACCACGTCCACCTTTTCCAGTTCGATGGTGGGCTGCCGTTGCCATTCGTCGGTCCAGCGCAGCTCACCTCCACGGATGACCAGTTCCGATTGGCTGAAGATCCAGTCCAGCGCGGGGCTGTCGCCTTGGGCGGGCACGGTGTTGGCGCTCAGTGCCATGCCAGCCACTTCCACCACGCCGTCTGCCCGGCGGCGGATGTCCAGAACCGGCTGGGCAATGTGTATTTGCTCCACGCCCAGTCGCCACAGCGAGGGTACGGAAGCCACCACCACCACTTCGCCAAGGCTCAGGGCCTTTCGTCCCTGGGTGTCCAGAAGGTGCACATCGTTCAAATGCAAGACCGGCAACCAGCCTTGCCGCTGCGCTTGCACATGGCCGATGCGAACGGATATCCCGATGGCCTTTGTGGCCAGGGCTTCCAACTCCGGTGTCCATTGGGTCAGCCGGGGCAAAATGACTCCGTGAACAAGACCCAGCGTCAAACCAGCCAGCAGCCACACGGTACCCATCAGCCACAACGCGGTGCGTGCCAGTGCAGATCCCCAGCGGAGGAGGCGGCTTGGTGGAATCAGGATGGGGTTCATGGGCCAACAAATTATCGCTATGTCCACTCCCTGCATTGAGCCTGTCTTGCCTGGTCAACCGTTGGCAGAACCGTTGTCCGAGCACTCTCGTTTTGCCCAGCGCATTCGCCGCCGGTATGCCCATTGGCTGAACCTGCTGCCCGAGGGGGCTCCGATTCGGCACACCATGGAGCAGGCCTTGTTGGCCCTCAGGACGCAGGGGTTGGATACCGGAGCCGCCCTTCGTGTCATGCGTCAGTTGGTGATGGAGCGGCTGGTGGCGCTCGATTGCGACCATCAGGCATCCCTGGCCGATGTGACCCGTGCCGTGACCGAGCTGGCCGAACTCGCGCTGGATGTGGCGGCGACGGAGGGGCAAAAGCAGCTGGATGACTTGCATGGTGCGCCGTTGACCCTCCCCGCCCAGGAGGCACCTGAAGAGTCTGCTGCCGTTTCATCGCGATGCGCCGTATGGGTCATGGGCATGGGCAAGCTGGGGGCGCGCGAGCTGAACGTGTCCAGCGACATTGATCTCATTTACGTGTTCGACCAGGATGGCAATACCGCTGGCAACGCGCAGGGGCGCAACCGCATTTCCAACCAGGAATACTTTGCCAAACTGGTCCGGCTGGTACAGCAACTGGTCGGCGAGGTGACCGAGCACGGCTTTGTGTTTCGGGTGGATTTGGCCCTCAGGCCCAATGGCAACTCGGGGCCCGCCGCCATTTCTCTGGGGGCGCTGGAGGAGTATTTCCAGGTGCAGGGGCGGGAGTGGGAGCGGTTTGCCTGGCTCAAAAGCCGGGTGGTGGCTCCGGGGGTGGCCGTGCAAACAGGCAGTGCGCAGGCCTTGCGCGGCGTGGTGCTGCCGTTTGTGTTTCGCAAGTACCTCGACTACAACGTGTTTGAGTCGTTGCGCACCTTGCACCGGCAAATTCGCGAACACGCCAGCAAACGTGCGGCCGGGCATCCGGAGCGGGCCAACGATGTGAAGCTGTCACGCGGAGGCATTCGGGAAATCGAGTTCATTGTGCAGTTGTTGCAGGTGGTGCGCGGTGGCCAATTTCCCGAGCTGCGCACCCGGCCCACCCTTGATGCGTTGACGCGTCTGGCCAAAGCCGGGCTCATGCCTGCAGAAACCTGTGACCGGTTGGCCGAGGCCTATCGTTTTTTGCGTCAGGTGGAGCACCGCATCCAGTATCTGGACGATCAGCAAACCCATCTGCTTCCCACCCGCGACGATGACTTGGTGTGGATGGCCAGAAGCATGGGCTTTTCAGGTGTCTGTCCGTTTTTGCAGGCACTGGATGCCCACCGCGAAGGGGTGGCGCAGGAATTCGACACCCTGCTGGGTGGTGGCGAACCGGCTTGCAGGGGGCGATGCGGTGGGGGTGACGGCGTCAGTTCAGGGGACTGGGCGTCGGTTTTGGAAGGACTGCCTCCCGCGTTGGTGCAGCGTTTGGGTGACTGGAGCGACAACCCTCGCGTCAAGGCTCTGCGCGAGGAAGCCCGCCAGCGTCTGGTGCGACTGATGCAGCGCACCGCAGCTTGGTTGCATGAGGGGCGGGTGACCGAAGGGGCGGTGCTGCGCATGATCGATTGGCTGGAGCACATGTTCCGCCGCGAAAGCTATCTGGCGTTGTTGCAGGAGCGACCGGCCGTGCACGAGCGCTTGTTGCGTTTGCTGGGGGCGGCCCGTTGGCCTGCACGGTATCTGATTGCGCACCCCGGTGTGATCGACGAGCTGGCCAGCCGTCAGTTGTTTCAGGAACGGTTTGATGCCGCCCAGTTCGAGCAGGATCTGGAGGCGCGACGCACCTCCCTCAAAGCCACAGGTGAAGACGACGAGGAAAGTCTGCTCAATTTGCTGCGCCGGGCGCACCATGTGGAGGTGTTTCGCATCTTGGCGCGGGATGTGGAGGGCGTCTTGACCGTTGAGCAGGTGGCCGATGACCTGAGCGCCTTGGCCGATGCGGTGCTGCGCGTCACCCTTCAGTGGTGCTGGGACCGGTTGCGCCAGCGTCATCGCGACACGCCCAGCGTGGGCATCGTGGCCTACGGCAAATTGGGTGGCAAGGAGCTGGGCTATGGCAGCGACCTGGACATCGTGTTCGTGTACGACGACGAAGACCCCGCTGCCCCCGAAATTTATGCGGCGCTCATCCGTCGGCTCATCAATTGGCTGATCGTGCGCACCGGTGAAGGCGATTTGTACGAAATCGATACCGCCTTGCGCCCCAATGGCAATTCTGGTTTGTTGATCACCAGTTTCGAGGCCTACACCAGCTACCAGGAAGGGCGGGGCAGCAACACCGCATGGACCTGGGAGCACCAGGCCATCACCCGAGCCCGGTTTGTATTGGGTGCTCCCGAGCTGGCCGCCCGCTTTCATGCCGTGCGCACCAAGGTGCTCACGGCTCCTCGCGACCATGTGGCGCTTTCCGAGGAAATTCGTGCCATGCGGGAACGGGTGGCCCAGGCCACAGCGGTGCCCGCAGGGCGGTTCGACGTGAAGCACAGTCCTGGTGGCATGATGGATGCCGAATTTGCGGTGCAGTATCTGGTGTTGTCGGGGGCGGATGCCCATCCAGAATTGCTGGCCAATGTGGGCAACATTGCGCTGTTGCAGCGTGCCGAACAAGTGGGCTTGTTGTCGCCTGGCGTGGGGCAGGCCGCGGCGGATGCGTACCGTCTTCTACGTCAGTTGCAGCACCGTGCCCGCCTCGATGAGGTTCCCACCCATGTCGATCCGCAAACCGTGGCGGTGGCGGCTGCGGCCATCCAAACCCTGTGGATGCAGGCCATGGGTTCCGGCTCAGCAGGTTGATGCGGCCATGACCGGGCGTTGGTGGCTGGCGGTGTGCGTGATGCATGCAGTGGCCAGCATGCTGGTTTGGTGGCAGGGCGAGCCGTTGGCCAGTTGGCTCACCTGGCGAGCAGACCACTGGATGACCCACCCCTGGACGTTGTGGACCAGTGCCTGGGTACACCGCAGCACCCCCCATCTGATTGGCAACCAGATGGCCATTGGTGCTTTGGCCGCTGTGGCATGGGCATTTCGCCCCGGAGGGCGTGCGGTATTGGCGTGGATTCTGGCTTGGCCCCTGGTGCCCTTGGCGCAGGCGTGGTGGCCCCTGGTGGGCTATTACGTGGGCCTGTCTGGACTCATCCATGCCGCTGTGGCGGTATTGGTGGTGGATTGGATGTGGCATGCCCCACGTGGCAGCATGGCCTGGCGTTGGGGTGGCTTGCTGGGCGCGGGGCTGGTGGCCAAACTGCTGGTGGAGCAGGGCTGGAGCAAGCCTGTGGTGTGGAACGAAGGGCTGGGGATGTCCGTCGTTCACTCCGCCCACTTGGTGGGTGGGTTGGCTGGCGCAGGCTGTGCCGCCATTTTGAACCAGGACTGGCTCAGCCGGTCTGTGAGGCGCCGGTCTCGCCTTGGGGCCTCTTCCGTCTCGGAATGACGGAGAGCCTTTCAATCGCCGGTTCAGGTGGGGGGCAGCGTGTCCACAAAGCTGGGTCGTTGCTCCAGCTTGGCCGCCAGTTTGGCCAGGTTGGGATAGGGCGTACGCCAGTCGATGGTCGGAAAACGGAAGTCCAGATAACCCAGCGCGCAGCCTACCGCCACATCGGCCAGGCTCATGTGCACACCGTGGACATGGGGTTTATCGCCAAGACCCTGGGACATGGCCTTGAGCGCTTGATCGATTTTCCCCAGCTGCCGGTCTATCCAGGCTTGGCTGCGTTGGTTGTCGGCGCGCAGGGTCCAGACCTGCTCCATGCGGGCCAGAATGGCGGCGTCGAGTACGCCGTCGGCCAGTGCTTCCCAGGTTTTCACTTCGGCTCGTTCGCGGCCGGTGGTGGGAATCAGTTTGCCCACGGGTGAGAGCGTGTCCAGGTACTCCACGATCACGCGGGAGTCGTGGATCACATCGCCACCTTCCATCAGCAGGCAAGGCACTTTGCCCAGCGGGTTGTGCTGGGCCATTTGCGTGTTGGCGGACCAGACGTCCTCCAAAACGAACTGGTAGTCCAGCTTTTTTTCTGCCATCACGATGCGCACTTTGCGCACATAGGGGCTGGTGGGGCTGCCAATGAGTTTCATGCGGATGTTCTAAAAGCCTGTCGGCCGGGTGAATTTGATTCTAGCCAGCCACAGCCAACTGCATGGGGCGGTTGCTTTGGCAGAGGGTTTCTGATGTTTTTTTGATTGGCAGAGAGGGTGTGGGTAGTGGGAAACCCTGGGTACCTACAATTTCGGTCATGCCTTCCGCCAAAACAACCACCACTTCGTCCGCTGCGGTTTCTCCGGTTGCGGCCCTTTCTCCTCTGGACGGCCGCTATGCGGCCAAACTGGCCAGCCTGCGTCCGCTCATGAGCGAGCAGGGCTACATGCACCGCCGCGTGCAGGTGGAAGTGGCCTGGTTCATTGCCCTGAGCGATGCCGGTTTTGCCGAATTCAAGCCCCTGTCGCCCGGTGCTCGCACCTATTTGTTGGGTCTGGTGAAAAATTTCAGCGAGGCCGATGCCAACGCCATCAAAGAGATCGAAAAGGTCACCAACCACGACGTGAAGGCGGTGGAGTACTGGATCAAGTCCAAGTTCGAAGCCCGGCCCGAGCTGGAGCACGCCTCTGAATTTGTGCACTTTGCCTGCACCAGCGAAGACATCAACAACACCAGCCATGCCTTGCAACTGCGCGCTGGGCGCGATGTGGTGGTGTTGCCCACGCTGGACCGCATCTTGATGAAGCTGCGGGAAATGGCCCATGCCTTTGCTGATGTGCCCATGCTCAGCCGCACCCATGGCCAAACCGCCAGCCCCACCACTGTGGGCAAGGAAATTGCCAACGTGGTGGTGCGCCTGCAAGCTGCGGTGGAACGCATTGCCGCCGTGAAAATTCTGGGCAAGATGAACGGTGCGGTGGGCAACTACAACGCCCACCTGTCGGCCTGGCCCGACTTTGACTGGGAGGCCTTCAGCAAGAAGGTCGTAGAGACGCCGGAGCCGCTGGGCCTGGGCCTGACTTTCCAGCCCTACAGCATCCAGATTGAGCCGCACGACTACATGGCCGAGTTGTACGACGCCGTGGCCCGGGTCAACACCATCCTGATCGACTTCAGCCGCGACGTGTGGGGCTACGTCAGCCTGGGCTACTTCAAGCAAAAACTGAAGGCCGGAGAGATTGGCTCATCCACCATGCCGCACAAGGTCAACCCCATCGACTTTGAAAATGCCGAAGGCAACCTGGGCTTGGCCAATGCCCTGCTCAAGCACCTGAGCGAGAAGCTGCCCATCAGCCGCTGGCAGCGCGACCTGACCGACAGCACCGTGCTGCGCAACATGGGCGTGGCCCTGGGCTATGCGGTACTGGCGTACAACTCGCTGTTGACCGGCCTGAACAAGCTGGAGCTGAATGAAGAAGCCCTGGCCGCCGACCTCGACGCCGCCTGGGAAGTGCTGGCCGAACCCATTCAGACCGTGATGCGCCGCTACGGTGTGCAAGGCGCCTACGAGAAGCTGAAAGAAGTGACCCGTGGCAAAACCGTGACCGCCGAGGCGCTGCACGGCCTCATCAAGGGGTTGGAGATTCCACAGGCCGACAAAGACCGCCTGCTGGCCATGACGCCTGGCAGCTATGTGGGCAAAGCGGCCGAGTTGGCGCGCCGGGTTTGATCGAAATTTCAAATAAAAATGGCCTTCACCGCTTGATTCAATTGCATTCATAGCTATAAAAATGGCCATCAAATCCACCATCTTCAAAGCCAATCTGCAAATTGCAGACATCGACAACAGCTACTACGCTGACCACGCGATCACCCTGGCCCGCCACCCCAGCGAGACCGACGAACGCATGATGGTGCGGCTGGTGGCTCTGGCGCTGAATGCGCACCAGCTGCAAAGCGTGTGCAATGGCGACGGGACGCTGGCCTTTGGGGCTGGCCTGTCAGACCCCGACGAACCCGACGTGTGGCTGCGTGACTTCACCGGCCAGACCCGGCTGTGGGTGGAGGTGGGCCAGCCCGAAGACAAGCCCATCCTCAAAGCCTGCGGCAAGGCCGACCAGGTGGTGGTGTACGCCTTTTCGTCGGCCGCTGATGTGTGGTGGAAGGGCATTCAAACCAAGCTCACCCGCCCGCAGAACCTGGCGGTGTGGCGCCTGCCCACCGAGGCCGCACCGCAACTCGCGGCTTTGGCCGAGCGGAGCATGCAGCTGCAAGCCACAGTGCTGGAAGGCGTGCTGACGCTGGGCAACGGTCAAGACACCGTGTCGCTGGAATGTATGCGCTGGATGTGACGCCTGACGAAATTGATTTTCGGCACGGCGTGGTGATCAGCGGAGTGTCTTGGGCGTCATGTCGGCAGTGGCCCGCTCCGCGTAGCGGTTGAACCGCAGTGCATCGGCCTGCAGGGTGATGCGGTGCCAGGTATGCCGCTTTTCCCCGGGCGTCATTTCCGTCCAGCGTTGCACCTCTTCAAAGGTGCGGCCACAGCCTTTGCACACGGCATCGCCCTGTGAGGTGGAGCATATGGCGATGCAGGGTGTGTCTGGCATGGTGTGGTACCAGGCCAGCCACGCGTTGTACGCCTTGCGTGGCATGGTGGCTTCATCGGCCAAGTCCTGGTGGTACCACACCATCAGTGCATAGATTTCTGCCAACGCACGCACCTCTGCTGCCAGTGACACGCCGTCTGGCGAAGGATGGACCTGCCGCCAGTGGTTGATGGCCGCTTCGATGTCGGTGATGTGAATGACAGGCATGGCGCGGGCAATGGCCGATCGCAGGTGGGTGACGGGGCGGCGAGCTTAGCCGCATTTCCCACCGGAGGTTCGAATGGTGGGGCTTTTCGGAGAAGAGCTCAGCCACGAAAGAAGGCCAGCAATTCGTCGCGACGCACATGGGCATCGTATTCCCCCATGTCCATCAAGGCCTGCACAAATGGCTTTTCAAACAACAAGTAGCTGGCCAAGGCCGCGCCGCTGCTGGCGGTGCCTTTGGTGGTGGTCAGTGCACCAAGGCCCACCAGCATGTCGCGCGTGGTGGAAGGCAGGGTGTTGACGTGTTGCAGCGCCAGCTCATCCATGGATTGCGAGGGTTGAATGGCCAGTACATCCACCGGCTTGTAGGGCAACGCACGCATCAGGTCCGATGACAGACTGCGCAGGGTTCGGCTCACGCGCTGAGCTTGTTCCACATCGGTTTGCAGGGTGTCGTTGAACACGCTGGCCATGGCGTGCCCTGCAATGGTTCCTACGCTGGGGTCGTCTTCACTTTGACGCACCAAGCCGCTGCGCTGAGGTTGACCAACGCCAATGGCCAACACTTTTTGCGCGCCCAAATGCATGGCGGGTGACAGGGGGGAGGCCTGTCGCATCGAACCATCGCCAAAAAATTCCTTGTGGCCATTGACCCACAGTGGCACCGCTCTGAACAGGAAAGGAATGGCTGCAGACGCCATCAGATGCTCGATGGTGATGGGCTGCATGTCGCCGCGCCGGTCTGGGCGACCCCAAGGGTCCACCGGATGGTTGGGGGATGTCTGGCAAAACGTCCAGTGCACGCCGGTGGTGTAGCTGGACGCCGTCACGGCCACCGCTTGAAGGACCGAGTGGTTCAGGTTCTGTTCCAGTTGCAACAGGTCGATGGCCTTGTGCAAGGTGTTGACCAAGGGGGTATTGTCCAGCAAGGCCCGGTGTTTTTTGACTTGCTGGTTCAACGCCCACCCGGCCAGCAATCGATTGGCACGGGCCCACGGTGGCGTGGCCAGTTCGTACACCTGATCGGAGCGCAGGTTGCGCCAGAACTGGCCCAGCGCAGTCAGTGCGGCCATGCCCTTGTGCGCCACACTGGCCAGATACGCCACGTTCAGGGCGCCAGCCGAAGTGCCAACCAGCACCTGAAACGGAAAGTCTTGCCCCCCGCTGCCGGTGGCATCCCGCGACAGCACCACCGAGAGCGCCTTCAAGACCCCGGCTTGGTAGGCGGTGCGTGCGCCTCCGCCCATCAGCACCAGCGCCGTGTGACGCTGTGGTGTGGCCTCTTTGGCTGGGGGAAGAAGGCTGTTGGTGATCAGGGTGTCCAGGGACATGGCGACGGACCGTGCGGTGCCGGCCCCAGAACGGGGGCCATCTGGCAGATGGTGCCATGCGGAAGCTGATTTGGACAGTCGGGTCACTCCGCAGAAAAAGTGCGCATTCCTTGATCTGTTTCGCTTGTCAGGCTGGCCGAACCACGGCATAGTGGTTCTGACCGCTCTGGCCAAGAGCGGGTCGTGCATCTGGTACCAGATGCGCTGTAACCTGGAGAAATGGAGACTTTGTATGAACCTCACCATCAGCGGCCACCACCTCGAAATCACACCAGCCTTGCGGAGCTACGTGTCTTCCAAGCTGGATCGCATCACCCGCCACTTTGATCAGGTGGTGGACGTCAAGGTGCTGTTGACGGTTGACAATCACAAGGAAAAGGAAGCCCGCCAGCGAGCGGAGTGCAACATCCATGTGAAAGGCAAAGACTTGTTTGCCGAAAGCGCTCACGAAGATTTGTACGCTGCCGTGGACGAGCTGGCCGACAAGCTGGATCGGCAGGTGATCCGTTACAAGGACAAAACCCAGGATCACCATCACGAAACGGCCAAGCGCACGCTGTGAGGTGCGCCGAGGCACTGAGTGGCCTCGCTGTCGTTTTCATACCAAACCGCCGCTTTGCAGGCGGTTTTTTTTGTCTTTCAGATGGGTTTTGTTCAGAAGGTGCCACTGCATAATCGCGCCCTCTGGGTTTTGCATCGACGAGATTGCCATGAACCGTCTTTCCGCCATTCTTCCTAGTTCGCAGGTGCAGGTCCAAGTGGACGTGACCAGCAAAAAGCGCGCATTCGAGGAAGCTGGCTTGTTGTTTGAATCACTGCACGGGCTGAACCGGGCCTTGGTCACGGACAGCCTGTTTGCCCGCGAGCGTCTGGGTTCCACCGGCTTGGGTCATGGCGTGGCCATTCCGCATGGGCGCATCAAGGGACTCAAACAGCCCATGGCTGCGGTGTTTCAGCTGGCCCAGCCGATTGGGTTTGATGCACCAGATGAAAAACCAGTCAGCTTGTTGATTTTTCTGTTGGTGCCTGAAGCGGCCACCCAAAAACATCTCGAAATTCTGTCGGAAATTGCGGAGTTGCTGAGCGATGGTCCCTTGCGGGATCGGTTGCAAGGGTCGCAGGATGCGACGGACCTGCACGCCCTCATCGCCGCCTGGCAATCGGTTCACGCTGGCGCATGAAACCCACCGTCATCAGTGCCGATGTGCTGTTTGAGGACCACCGGGAGGCCTTGCGGTGGCAATGGGTGGCGGGATTGGGCGCTTCCGAGCGCCGGTTCGATGACTTGGCCATCCGTGCCGCCCGGTCGGGTGCGGATCTGGTCGGGTATCTGAATTACATCCATCCCTATCGCGTTCAGGTCATTGGCGAACGAGAGGTGGCCTATCTGTCGAGTGCCACGCCAGAGGATTGCGCCCGCCGGGTGGCCCGCATCGTCACATTGGAGCCCCCTGTACTGATCGTGGCTGACAACCAGCCTGCGCCAGAGGCGCTGGTGGCCTTGTGCGAGCGCTCCCATATTCCGTTATTTTCCACCCACGAATCGGCAGCCTTTGTCATTGATGTGCTGCGGGCTTATTTGTCCAAGCACTTTGCCGAGCGACACACCATGCACGGTGTGTTCATGGACATTTTGGGTTTGGGGGTGCTGATCACCGGCGAATCGGGGTTGGGCAAAAGTGAATTGGGCCTGGAATTGATTTCGCGCGGGCATGGTCTAGTCGCTGACGACGCGGTCGATCTGTATCGCATCAATCAAACCACCATTGAAGGCCGCTGCCCGGAGTTGTTGCAAAACCTGTTGGAGGTGCGCGGCATTGGTCTGCTGGACATCAAGGCCATTTTTGGCGAAACGGCTGTGCGTCGCCGGATGCGGCTGAAGCTGATGGTTCATTTGGTCCGTCGCGAGACCATGGAGCGCGAGTACGACCGCTTGCCCCACGAAACCCTGAGTCAGGATGTGCTGGGAATTCCCGTGCGCAAAACGGTCATCCAGGTGGTGGCGGGCCGGAACATGGCGGTTCTGGTGGAGGCGGCTGTGCGCAACACCATTTTGCAGTTGCGCGGGGTCAATACCTACGAAGAATTTGTGCAGCGGCAACGCCGTGCCATGGAAGAGGGACGCTGATGCCGCAGCCTTGCTGCAAGGTAACGCGTCAACCCTGGCCGTTGTTGCGGTGTGGACAAGGGTTTTTGGTGCAGCGCGCGTACAGCGACAGCGCGTGGTCTTCCAGCAAAAAGCCTTTTTCAGTGGCAATGGCGTGTTGTCGCCGTTCAATTTCAGCGTCGTAGAACTCTTCGACCCGTCCGCAATCCACGCACACCATGTGATCGTGATGCTGGCCTTCGTTCAGTTCATACACCGCTTTGCCCGATTCGAAATGACTGCGCGACAGCAGTCCCGCTTGCTCGAACTGCATCAGCACCCGGTACACCGTGGCCAGTCCGATGTCTGAACGGTCCTGGAGCAGCACCCGGAACACATCTTCAGCCGTCATGTGCCGCTGGCTGCTTTGCTGAAACACCTCCAAAATTTTGAGGCGTGGCAAAGTGGCCTTGAGTCCACTGCTCTTGAGTTCGTTGACGTTGGTGGGGGACATTGTTCGGGTGGTGAAGGTGAGGCCGGGGTGCGGAACGCAACCCCCACATTACAATGAATTCGATGATATCGCCCGCCCGTCCCCAACTAAGTCATCCCCGCCTGTGGATCGGTCTGTTTGTGGCCGTGTCGTTGGCAGGGTGTTCCAGCTTGCAATCTGCCGTCGATGCGGTTGGCTCCATCGGTTCGGTGGTCTCGCCCTACAAGATCGATGTCGTGCAGGGCAATTTTGTGTCCCGTGAGCAGGTGCAAGCCATCCGCCAGGGCATGCCCAAGGCCCAGGTGAAGGATATTCTGGGAACCCCTTTGCTGATGAGTGCTTTTCATGCGGACCGTTGGGACTATGTGTTCACCATTCGGCGAGTCGGCCAACCGTTGCAGCAGCGCAAGGTCACGGCGTTTTTCAAAGGTGACGTGCTCGAAAAAATCGAATCCGACGAATTGCCCTCCGAGGCGGAATTCGTGGCATCGCTCGACGGTCGTCGCAAGGCGGGCCCAGCGCCGGTGCTGGATGCGTCGGAAGAAAGCCTGAAAGAGTTTGCACGGCAAAATGCGGATAAAGCGCCAACCACCAGCCAGTCGGCTGATGTGCCTCTGGCTCCTCCTATCGTCAATTACCCCCCACTCGAAGCGCCTGTGCGCTGAGCATCGGCCCTTGCGGTCGCCAATGTCATGACACACCACATTTGCGTGGCCGGAGCCACCGGCCGCATGGGCCACATGCTGATTGAGGCCATTTCCGCTGCTGACGACTGCACGCTGAGCGGCGCATTGGATCAGCCCGCCTGCCCAACCATTGGGCAGGATGCCTCTGCGTTTTTGGGCAAACCCAGCGGCGTGCAGGTGCAATCTGACCTGGATGCGGGTTTGGCGGGCGCGGGGTATCTGATCGATTTCACTCGCCCTGAAGGCACCATGGCGCATCTGCAAGCCTGCGTGAAGCGGGGCGTGAATCTCATCATTGGTACCACCGGCTTCACCGATGCCCAAAAGGCCGAGATTGCCGAGGCTTCCCGTCAGATTGCCATCGTCATGGCCCCCAACATGAGCGTCGGCGTCAACGTCACGCTCAAGCTGTTGCAAATGGCGGCACAGGCCATGGCAACGGGTTACGACATCGAAATCATCGAGGCCCACCACCGGCACAAGGTGGATGCCCCTTCGGGGACTGCGCTGAAAATGGGTGAGGTGATTGCCGAGGCCCTGGGCCGTGATCTGAAAGATTGCGCGGTGTATGCCCGCGAGGGCGTCACCGGCGAGCGTGACCCTTCCAGCATCGGGTTTGCCACCATCCGGGGTGGCGACATCGTGGGCGACCACACCGTGCTGTTCGCGGGCACGGGGGAACGCATTGAGGTGACCCACAAGTCATCCAGTCGTGCCACCTACGCACAGGGTAGTTTGCGGGCGGTGCGTTTTCTGGCGGGTAAACAGAGCGGTCTGTACGACATGTTCGACGTGCTCGGCCTGCGCTGAATCGTTCATTACCACGACACGGGTTTTTCATGGTCATTTGGCACCATTGGCAGCAAGCGGACGGGTTGAGCCGCGCGGTGGGGCTGGTGTTGTTGCTCATGTCCGTGGCCACTTGGGTGGTGGCATTGGCCAAATTGGGTGCATTGCGCGGTGTGCGTCGGTCGGTCACGCAAGCCATTCAGGTCTTTTGGCGTGCGGATGGCTTGCAAGAGGGCGAACAGGCTGTTCGGTCACACGACACCGCCCAATGGGTCACGCCCATGGTGCAGGCGGCTGTGGCTGCGGTGCAACCGGCCGCTTCGGGCCTGGAGGCACAGGCTGGGTTGGCGCCACGGTTGACCCGGCAGTTGCGCACCGCATTGGGCGATGCTTCTGCCCGCTTGCATTGGGGGCAAACCGTGCTGGCTACCGTGGGCGCGACGGCTCCGTTTGTGGGTTTGCTGGGCACGGTGTGGGGCATTGTTCTGGCGTTGCAGGGCATGGCTGGCGAGAGCCAGATGACTTTGGACAAAGTGTCTGGCCCGGTGGGTGAGGCCCTGGTCATGACGGCGGCTGGCTTGGCGGTGGCCATCCCTGCGGTGCTGTTCTACAACCTGTTTGGCCGCTGGGCATCGGGCCTGGAGGCCTTGTTGGACGCATTTGCGCACGATCTGCGTGGCTTGGCGGCCGGCCCCAGCGCCTGACACATGGGCTTTCATACGTTCAGTTCATCGGCGGGTTTCGGGGGGGCGGCCAGTGGGCGGGCGGTACCCCATCGACCGTTTTCCGACATCAACGTCACGCCATTGGTGGATGTGATGTTGGTGTTGCTGGTGATTTTCATGGTGACGGCCCCGTTCCTGGTCAGCACGGTGGGCTTGGATTTGCCCCGTACGGCGGCGGCGAGGCCAGACGAAGCGCCGCACAGCATCCTGGTGGAGTTGGGGCCGCAAGGCGTTCTTTCGGTCGATCGTCAGGCGTTGGATGCAGCCGCCCTGCTGATTCGGCTGCAGCAGGAAGCCAGGCAAAACCCCAGCACCGAGGTTCAGCTCAAGGCCGATCAAAGCGTTCCTTACGGCAAAGTAGTGGAACTGATTGGCTTGGCGCAGCAGGCGGGGTTGTCTCGCATTGGGTTTGTGGCCGAGGCCCCTGCGGCCGTTTCGGCGCGCTGACAGCCTGGGCTGCGGATGCCGGGCTTCGGTGCGGTTGAGCTTTGGCTGTACCCCACCACCTAAAATCCCGTGTTTCTGTTGCACACGGTGCAGCGGTTTGCCTTCAACCGGCTCCCCATTTCCCCATGCAAGACAAATACAGCCACACCGACGTGGAGCAAGCTGCCCACGCCCACTGGACCGCACGTGACGCTTACCGCGTGACCGAAGACGCCCGCGACAGCACCGGGCAACTCAAGCCCAAGTTCTACGCCTGCTCCATGCTGCCCTACCCCAGCGGCAAGCTGCACATGGGCCACGTGCGCAACTACACCATCAACGACATGCTCACGCGCAGCCTGCGCATGAAAGGGCACAACGTGTTGATGCCCATGGGCTGGGACGCTTTTGGCCTGCCCGCCGAAAACGCGGCGCTGAAAAACGGTGTGCCACCGGCCAAGTGGACGTACGAAAACATCGCCTACATGAAAAAGCAGATGCAGGCGATGGGCTTGGCCATCGACTGGAGCCGCGAAGTGGCCACCTGCGACCCCACTTACTACAAGTGGAACCAGTGGCTGTTTTTGAAAATGCTGGAACGCGGCATTGCCTACCGCAAGACCCAGATCGTCAACTGGGACCCGGTGGACCAGACCGTGCTGGCCAACGAGCAGGTGATTGACGGGCGCGGTTGGCGCACCGGCGCGCCGGTGGAAAAACGGGAGATTCCGGGCTACTACCTCAACATCACCGCCTACGCCCAAGAGCTGCTGGACCATGTGCAGATGGGCAACGAGAAGGCCACGCTGAACGGCTGGCCCGACAAGGTGCGGCTGATGCAGGAAAACTGGATCGGCAAGAGCGAAGGCGTGCGTTTTGCGTTCACGCACAGCATTGCCGGGGCTGATGGCGCGCTGATTGGCGACGGCAAGATGTACGTGTTCACCACCCGTGCCGACACCGTTATGGGCGTGACGTTTGCGGCCGTGGCGCCTGAACACCCGATTGCCTTGCACGCTGCCGCCAGCAACCCGGCCTTGGCCGCGTTCATCGAAGAATGCAAGACCGGCGGCACCACCGAGGCCGAGCTGGCCACGCAAGAGAAAAAGGGCATGGCCACGGGCCTGTTTGTCACGCACCCGTTGACCGGCGCGCAGGTGGCGGTGTGGGTGGGCAACTATGTGCTCATGTCGTATGGCGACGGCGCTGTGATGGGCGTGCCTGCGCATGATGAGCGCGACTTTGCGTTTGCTTTGAAGTATGGGATTGAGATCAAGCAGGTGGTGGGTGCTGCTTCGGCTGCATCCACCTCGTTGGTGTTCGATGCGACGCAGTGGCACGACTGGTATGTCGACAAATCTGGGGCGTTGGTGTGTGTCAACTCGGGTGAGTTGGATGGTTTGCCTTTCAAGGCCGCTGTGTCCAAAGTGGCCGAGCTGTTGGCGGCCAAAGGCTTGGGCGAGAAGAAGACCACCTGGCGTTTGCGCGACTGGGGTGTTTCGCGCCAGCGCTACTGGGGCACGCCCATTCCCATCATCCATTGCGACGAGCACGGTGCCGTGCCCGTGCCCGAAAAAGACCTGCCGGTGGTGTTGCCGCAAGACTGCATCCCCGACGGTTCGGGCAACCCGTTGCACAAGCACGAAGGCTTCCACGCTGGTGTGACCTGCCCCGTGTGTGGCAAACCCGCCCGCCGCGAGACCGACACCATGGACACCTTCGTGGACTCGTCCTGGTACTTTATGCGCTACTGCGACCCCACCAACACTGAGGCGATGGTGGCCGAGGGGACCGATTACTGGATGCGCGACCAAAGTGGCCAAGCGGGCGGCAGCGGCATGGACCAGTACATCGGCGGCATCGAGCACGCCATCCTGCACCTGCTGTATGCACGCTTCTGGACCAAGGTCATGCGCGATATCCGGGTGAAGGGCCCCGGAGATTCCGAGGCCGTGGGGCTGGTGAAGGTGGACGAACCGTTCACCAAGCTGCTCACGCAGGGCATGGTGCTCAACCACATCTACAGCCGACGCACCGCCAAGGGTGGCAAAGAGTACTTCTGGCCGTCGGATGTGGAACATGTGGTGGACGACGCAGGCAAGGTCGTGGGGGCCAAGCTCACCAAGGCCGTGGCCAGCGCCGATGGCGAGCTGCCTGTGGGCACCGCCATCGACTACGAGGGCGTGGGCACCATGTCCAAGTCCAAAAACAACGGCGTGGACCCGCAGGACCTGATCGAGCGTTACGGCGCCGACACCGCCCGTCTGTACACCATGTTCACCGCCCCGCCCGAGGCCACGCTGGAATGGAACGATTCTGCCGTGGAGGGCAGCTACCGTTTCCTGCGCCGGGTGTGGAACTTTGGCTATAAATTGTCCAATATCGATTTCGCAGCGACTGATTCAATCACTTCAGGCGCTGAAAGCCTGAAAGACATTGAGTTTTCCAAGACTGCCAAGGCGCTGCGCTTGGAAATGCACACGGTGCTCAAGCAGGTCGACTATGACTACCAGCGCATGCAATACAACACCGTGGTGTCGGGTTGCATGAAGATGCTGAACGCGCTGGAAGACTTCAAAGCCACCGACGAGCCCGCGGGCGTGGTGGCACTGATTGAGGGCTTTGGCATGTTGCTGCGTTGCCTGTACCCTGCTACGCCGCACCTCACCCATGCGTTGTGGGCGGACTTGGGTTACGACCGTCAGTTGGGTGATCTGTTGGATGCCGCCTGGCCCCAGGTGGACGAATCGGCGCTGGTTCAGGATGAAATCGAGTTGATGCTCCAGGTCAACGGCAAACTGCGTGGGGCTGTGCGGGTGCCCGCTGCTGCTGACAAGGCGACCATTGAAGCGGCTGCACTGGCCAGTGAAGCCTTCCTGAAAATCGCCAACGGTGCCGCACCCAAAAAAGTGGTGGTGGTGCCGGGCCGTCTGGTGAATGTGGTGGTGTGAGTGCCATGACCTGCCCCGTGTCTGCATCCGGTGAGTCTGCTGCTGGGGCTATGGCGGTGTCCCGCCGGTCGTGGTTGAGTGGGGCCACCGGCGTGCTGGTGTGGGGGACCCTGCCCGGCTGCGGGTTCAAGCTGCGACAAGCGCCGGTGTTTGCTTTTCGGTCGGTGGCGGCCACGCTGTCCGATGGCTCGGGCCTGCAGCGTGAGTTGCGTCAAGCCATGGAATCGGCGGGCTTGCAGTTTGTGGTGCCGCCCGTGCCGGGTACGCCTGCCCAAACCCAGATTCCCCAGGTTCAACCCGATGTGGTGCTGACCGTGTTGACCGACCAGCGGGAGCGCTCGGTCGTCGGTTCCAGTGCGGCTGGGCAGGTGCGCGAGTTCCAGCTGAGGGTGCGGTTTAAGTTTCGCCTGTCCACACCCGTTGGCAAGGAATTGATCACAGACTCTGAAGTTTTGCTGCAACGCGACATCAGCTACAGCGAAACCATTGCCTTGTCCAAAGCCGACGAAGAAGCCGAGCTGTACCGGGACATGCAGACCGACGTGGTGCAGCAAACCCTGCGTCGTCTGGCGGCGGTGAAGTCGCTGTAATTGCCATCTTCGCTGCAAGCACCGCTGACGCACCACATGCAACTGGCCGCCCCGCAACTCGACGCCCACCTCGCCAAAGGCCTGCGGGCGCTGTACACCGTGTACGGTGACGAGCCCTTGCAAGCCCAGGAGGCGGCCGATGCCATTCGTGCCGCAGCCCGCCAGGCGGGGTATACCGAGCGTTCGGTGTTCACGGTGCAAGGCGCTCATTTCGACTGGAGCAGCGTACTGGCCGCTGGCGGTGAAATGAGCTTGTTTGGCGACCGGCAGGTGGTGGAAGTCCGCATTCCGTCCGGCAAACCTGGCAAGGAGGGCAGCACAGCCTTGCAGCAACTGGCAGAGGCCGCTGCGCACAACGATGGCGTGCTGACTTTGGTGCTGTTGCCCAAGTTGGACTTTGCGGCACAGAAATCGGCCTGGTTTGCGGCGCTGGATGCCCATGGTGTGACCCTGAGGCTAGACCCGGTGGAACGCAAAGCCTTGCCACAATGGATTGCTCAGCGCCTGACCCGACAGAACCAGCGTGTGAAAGCGGGCGACGAAGGGGTGCGCACCCTGCAGTTTTTTGCCGATCGGGTGGAGGGCAACTTGCTGGCTGCCCACCAGGAGGTGCAAAAGCTGGCGTTGCTCTACCCGCCCGGCGAGCTGTCGCAAGAGCAAGTGGAAGCGGCGGTGTTGAATGTGGCGCGTTACGACGCTTTCAAGCTGGCCGATGCGGTGCTGTCTGGCCGGTTGGACCGTGTGCAACGCATGCTGGATGGGCTGCAGGCCGAGGGTGAAGCCGCAGTGCTGGTGCACTGGGCGCTGGCCGACGACATTCGCCTGCTGGCCCGCGTGCGCAAAGCGCTGGACGCCGGGCAGCCCCTGCCCATGGTGCTGCGGGAGCAGCGGGTGTGGGGGGCGAAGGAAAAACACCTGGAGCGGGTCATGCCCCACTTGTCGGGTACCCAGACGCGCCAGTGGCTGCAAGATGCCCACACGGTGGATGGCATCGTCAAGGGCCTGCGGTTTGCGGGCTGGCCCGATGAGCCCTGGCAGGCGCTGCACCGGCTGGCGGTGCAGGTGGCCCAGGCTTGCGCGCTGCGCTAGGTTGGCCAGCCTAGGCTACTGGTTTGAAACCACCTCGCCATCCAGCTTGGCAGCCCGGCTGCGCACCAGATCGGCCAGCAAATCGTCCACCCATTCGCTGAAAGACGAGGGGGTTTGGGTGCTGGTGCGGTGCAGGTCCGCCAGCGCGGGCGTGCCCTGCGCCCAACTATGCAGGTTGGCCAGCGTGGTGGTGCCCATTTCCAGCAGCTTGTACTTCACCAGCACCTTGGCCGCATGGTGCACATGGCGCTGCGGGTTTTGCACAAAGCTGTCCAACCGGGTGCGGGCCCGTTGCAAGGCGCCGGGCACATCGGCAAACACGGCGCCGTGGCCGGGGATGACCACGCTGGGCGCCAATTGTTCGATCACATCCAGTGTGGCGGCCACTTCGTCAAAGCCGCTCTCGCCGTCCAGCTCGGGAAACACCACGCCAAACCCGTTTTCCCACAGGGCATCGCCACTGATGAGGGTGCGGGTGTCCGGTTGAAACAGCAGCACGGCATGGGGGTCATGGCCGGGGGCCGCCAGCACCTGCCAAGGGTGGCCAGCCAGCACTTCGGTGGTGCCGGGGCGAAGCAGCCGGTCGAACCGAAAACGCACGATGCTCTGGCCAAAGCGGGCATGTCCTGCGGCGGCTTCGTCCCAATGGGTCACAGCGTCGGATCCGCCGGGTGGAATGGCGGTGACGAGGCCGGGGTAGCGTGCCTGCAAGGCCCCATTGCCGCCGCAATGGTCGGAGTGCAAGTGGGTGTTGAGCACCTGGGCCAGGGGGCGCTGTGTGCCCTCCGTGGCCAGTGCGTGCGCCACCAGCGCCAGGGTTTGATCGGCATGGGTGCAGTAGCCGGTGTCCACCAGCACGGGGGTGATGCCATCGTCCAGCAGCACGTTGTTGCTGGACAGCCAACCGCGCTCGAACACGGTGGTGCCTGGTGGGAGAGAAAACGCAGAAGCCATGGGCGTACTGTCTCACGGCACAGGTGGAATGCCGACACCGATGCGACAATGCCCCCATGAACGCCACCGTCCAGACAACCGCTTCCGTCGATTCGTCCGTTGCCGAACTGATGCAAACCCTGGGTTTGCAAGCAAAAAAGGCCTCATCGCTTGTAGCTAAAGCAAATTCTGCTACCAAAAACAAGGCGCTATTGGTCCTGGCGCGCTTGCTGCGCGAGCATGTGCAGCCGCTGCAGACCGACAACGCCCAAGACCTGGACCGCGCCCGTGCCAACGGCTTGGCCGAGCCCATGGTGGACCGCCTCAAGCTCACCCCCAAGGTCATTGAAACCTGCGCCCAGGGCTGCGAGCAGCTGGCGGCCATGCCCGACATCATTGGCGAAATTGTGGGCATGAAGCAGGTGCCCAGCGGTATTCGCGTGGGGCAGATGCGCGTGCCCATTGGCGTGTTTGGCATGATTTTCGAGAGCCGCCCCAACGTCACCATTGAGGCGGCCAGCCTGGCGATCAAGAGCGGCAACGCCTGCATTTTGCGTGGTGGCTCCGAGGCCATCGAATCCAACAAGGCATTGGCCCGTCTGGTGCGCATGGCGCTGGTTGAGGCCGGTTTGCCCGAAGACGCCGTGCAACTCGTGCCCACCACCGACCGGGCTGCCGTGGGTCACCTGATTGCCATGCCGCAGTTTGTGGATGTGATCATTCCGCGCGGTGGCAAGGGGCTGATCGAGCGCATCAGCGCCGAGGCCAAGGTACCCGTCATCAAACACCTGGACGGCAACTGCCACACCTATGTGGATGACCCGTGCGACCTGGCGCTGGCCGTGAAAGTGACTGACAACGCCAAAACCCAGAAGTACAGCCCTTGCAACGCCACCGAAAGCCTGTTGGTGGCCCGTGGTGTGGCGGCGGACTTTTTGCCGCGCATCGGCGCGGTGTTTGCCGCCAAGGGCGTGGAAATGCGCGGCTGCCCCGAGTCGCTGCGCCTGCTGACCACCGTGGCCCCTGCGGCCTTGCTGAAAGAAGCCACCGAAGCCGACTGGAGCGAGGAATACCTGGCACCCATCATCAGCGTGAAGGTGGTGGCGGGGGTGGACGAGGCCATTGCCCACATCAACCGCTATTCCAGCGGCCACACCGAAGCCATCCTGACCAACGACCACCGCCATGCGCAGCAGTTCTTGCGCGAGGTGGATTCCAGCAGCGTGATGGTGAATGCCAGCACCCGGTTTGCCGACGGCTTTGAGTACGGCCTGGGGGCCGAAATCGGCATTTCCACCGACAAGTTCCACGCGCGTGGCCCGGTGGGTGTGGAGGGACTGACTTCGCTCAAGTTCATCGTGCTGGGTGAAGGCGAAGTCCGCAGCTGACGCGGGTTGCGTTCCCGGGGCGGGGGGCGATCAGAGCTGCTGGTACACCGCTTGCGCCAGCCGGTGCAGTTCAGCCTGGGGCACTGGTGCCGACAGCGCATAGCCAAAACCCCGGTCTACCCAGTAAAAACTGGCCACAGTGCCATGCTGCGAGAACGCAAATGCGGTGTCCTGGGCAGATGCTCCGCCCGATGTGATGGTGTTGGCTGCGCCTGTTGGCGCCACTGCTCCCACGTACAGCGTGACGCGCAGGCCATCGGCCCGTTGAAACATGAATTGCGCCCTTGCGCCGCTGTCGCCAGGCAGAAGGCGGCCCCCCATCAGCTCGTAACCCTGAGCAGACAGGCTGGGGACTTGCAAGGGGCGATCCAACCGTTTGGACAGCCACTGCACCAGGTGGGCTTGCTGCTCTGCGCTCACCTCCACCGGGTGCTTCACCTCGGGGGTGTAGGTGGCATGGGCCAGCACAGCCTGGGCCGGAAACGATGTGGCGGCCCGTGCCGTGGGCATACCGGGGGTTGGTGAGGGTGCGCTGGCTGTGGTGGCCATGACGGCGGTGTCTGTACCCCGTACCAGCCACCCCAGGCCAAAGGCCAGGGTCACCGATGCGGCCATGCCACCCCAGCGCCACCACCGTTGCGTGCGGATGTGGGCGTGCGTGGTGCGACTCAGGGCATGCACCAGTTCCGGTGGGGGTGTTTCTGCCGCAATGGGTTGACCCAGCGCGCGGAGTTGCTCTTTTTGCAACTGCCAGGCGGCCAGGGTGCTGTGGTCCTGCGCCGACAGGCGGGCTTGGAGCGCGTGCGCATCGGTGGCAGACAGTTCGCCGTCGAACAGGCGCAGCAGCTCGTCGGCAGAGACGGGGTCGGGCGTGTTCATGGCGCGAAATCGTCCTTCATTTCAAGCGTTTGAGGTGCGGTGTGGCTGACGTGGGGGCTTGAGCCGGTGCGGGCGTTGGCCGCTCGCCATCCTCCATCAGCTCGCGCAGGCGGCTGCGTGCCCGGTGCAGGCGCGACATGACCGTGCCCATCGGCACCCCCAGCAGTTGTGCGGTCTCCTGGTAGCTGAAGTCCTCCACCGTCACCAGCAGCAGCACCTGGCGCTGCTCCGGTGGCAGGCGCAGCAGGCAGCGCTGCAGGTCCAGTTGCTGGTCGGTGTGGGGCGTTGGTGCCGTCAGTTCGTGCTCCGCATCGGCCACATCCACCATGGCGGCTGGAGGTGGGTGGTGAATTTGGCTGCGGATGTGATCCACATGCTGGTGGTGCATGAGGGTGAACAGCCACGCCCGCAGGTTGGAGCCTGCAGTCCACAGCGTCCATTTGCGGCAGGCCCGCTCCAGCGTGTCTTGAATCAGGTCGTCTGCCGCCCAGGCATCGCCCGTCAGCATGCGGGCGTAGCGCCGCAGGGCTGGGATCTGGTCAGGCAGTTGTTCGCGTATGGAGCGGCTGGGTGGGTTCAGGGGCGGGCGACTTGCCAGATTTTGTTGAACCCATCGCCGGTTTTGTCACCGGGCTTGGCATCTTTGGCCCAGAAATACAGGGGCTTGCCCTTTTGGGCCCATTGTTTCTTGCCATCGTCCCGGGTGATCACGGTGAAGTTGCCTTGGGGTTGATCGGAGTCAGCGGCCATCAGGGGGGGCCAGTTGGTGGCGCAAGGGCCATTGCAGACCGACTTTCCGCTACCTGCCACGTCTTTGTCAAAGGTGTACAGGGTCATGCCATTGGCGCCAACCAGCACACCGTCCGCGGTTTTGGCCGGCGCAGGGGCGGGCATGGAGGCACACCCGGTCGCCAACGCGGCGGCCAGTACAACAGGGGAAACCAGCAAGGTCATGAGGCGCATGGTGAATCACTCCGGCAAATGAACGCAGACAAAACGTCTGCATCCCATGAACGTGGCGCATCGGCGATTTATTCCCCTCGCCTTGAAAAAAAGTGGCGATGGCGGGTTGAGCCGATGGTTCCGGGGTTTCCAAAGGGTATCTGGTGTCTTGAAAACCGAGGTTCATGCCCCCATTACACTGGGACATTGCTGCTCCCGTAGCCCCTCACTTTCTGACTGACGCCAGCCATGGTTCCCCATCTTGTCACTGCCCTCACCGGCCCCATCAACGAGTTGGAACAGCGCATCACCGAGTCCATGCCGGTCATTGAGCGGTGGTTCCGGTTGGAGTGGATGGAGCACACGCCCACGTTTTACAGCGCGGTGGATGTGCGCAATGCCGGTTTCAAGCTGGCTCCGGTCGAGACCAACCTGTTCCCGAGCGGATGGAACCACCTCAGCCCCGAGATGCTGCCGCTGGCGGTGCAGGCGGCCATGGCGGCCATCGAGAAAATTTGCCCGGAAGCCAAGAATCTGCTGCTGGTACCGGACGATGCCCGCACGTCCGACAGCTTCTATCTGGCCAATTTGCAGCGGCTGACGCAGATTTTCACGCTGGCGGGTCTGCATGTGCGGCTGGGGTCGCTCAGCCCGGGGTTGCAGGAGCCGCAGGCATTGCGCCTGACTCATGGTGATGAGCTGGTGCTGGAATCTCTGCAAAGGGGCAAGCGGCGGTTGGGGCTCAAGCACTTCGACCCGTGCACCATTCTGCTCAACACCGATTTGTCCGCCGGTGTGCCGGGTATTTTGGAAGAGCTGCATGAGCAGTACCTCTTGCCTCCTCTGCACGCGGGTTGGCCCACCCGTCGCATGAGCACCCATTACCGCCTGTACGAGGAGGTGGCCAAGCGCTTCGCCAAGGTGCTGGGCATGGATCATTGGCTCATTCACCCTGCGTTTGGCGCCACAGGGCGGGTGGACCTGGGTGCTGCCCAGGGGATTCAGGCCGCGCAGGCCCAATTGGATGCAGTGCTTAGCCGCACGCGGCGCAAGTACAAGGAATACGGCATTCAGGAAAAAGCGTTTGCCGTGCTGAAGGCCGACGACGGGCAGGGCGCGTTGCCCCCCCTGGTGGTGCGGGATGCGGCCGATTTGCCAATGCTGCTGGCGGCTCATAAGCCCCCCAAGGGCAAGCGCCTGGTGGGCGAATGGGTGGCGCAGGAAGGGGTGCTGACCCACGAAAAAGTGATGGATGCAGTGGCCGAGCCGGTGGTCTACATGATGGACCGCTATGTGGTGGGGGGCTTCTACAGAGTGCATGCCGAGCGTGGAGAGGAAGAGCACCTCAATGCGCCGGGTGCGCGGTTTGTGCCGTTGGCGTTCGAGCAGGCCACCCAACTGCCCCAGGCGGGTGTGCGGCCCGGTGCCAGCGCACCCAACCGGTTCTACATGTACGGCGTGATTGCCCGCCTGGCCATGTTGGCTGCCAGCTACGAACTGGAAGCCACCGACCCTGAACGAGAAGAAGACTGAGTTGTCATCGGTGTTGTTGCAATGCAGCAACAGGAAGTGTGAGCTGATTTTCAGCGAACCTAAACCGTGAAGCCAAGGCGCAAAATGCCGCCTCCGCCACTCTCAAATCCGACAGGTCTCATCTGTTGGTGATTCCTTTGTCAGTTACCAAATCCTCACTGTCTGCGCTCACTTTGGGTGCCATCGGCATTGTGTATGGCGATATTGGAACTTCAGTTCTGTATGCCTTCAAGGAAGTGTTTGCCAGTGGTCATGTGCCACTCACTGAAGAGAATGTGCTGGGCGTGCTGTCCATGTTTTTCTGGACGTTGACTTTGGTTGTTTCGTTCAAGTATGTGGCTCTCATCATGAGGGCGGACAACCACGGTGAGGGCGGGTTGATGGCTTTGCTGGCATTGGCTTCCATGTCCGTGAAAGATCGACCAGGCCTTCGCGGTGTGCTGACCACTCTGGGTGTGTTTGGGGTGGCGCTGTTTTTTGGTGATGGTGTGATCACCCCGGCCATTTCTGTGTTGTCCGCCGTAGAGGGGTTGGAAATTGTGACCCCCAACGCAAAGCCTTATGTGCTCCCCATTTCTTTGACTGTGCTGACTTTGCTTTTCATGGTTCAGCGTCGTGGAACGGGGGACATCGGGAAATTTTTCGGCCCCATTACCGTGATTTGGTTTCTGGCCATTGGCTGGACGGGGTTGCTGCAAATTTTGGAAAATCCTCAAGTGCTCCGCGCATTGGCCCCTTGGTACGCATTGGCGTTCTTGGCGGAACATCACCACATCGCCTTCATCACGTTGGGTGCCGTGTTTTTGTGCGTGACGGGGGCCGAGGCGCTCTACGCCGACATGGGGCATTTTGGCAAGTTGCCGATTCGACTGGCATGGTTTGCCTTGGTCATGCCTTCGCTGGTTTTGAACTATTTTGGACAAGGTGCGCTGGTGTTGGCTGATGCCAAAGCGGCAGAGAACCCGTTTTATCTGATGACTCCGGATTGGGCGTTGATTCCCATGGTGGGGTTGGCCACCATGTCCACTGTCATTGCTTCCCAGGCACTCATATCCGGAGCATTTTCTGCAACCAAACAGACCATTCAGTTGGGATTTTTGCCTCGGTTGACGGTTTTGCACACCTCCATTCGCGATACCGGCCAAATCTACATTCCTGCGGTGAACTGGAGTTTGTTGGCGGGTGTGATCCTGGCGGTGGTGATGTTCAAGACCTCCGGTGACCTGGCGGCAGCGTATGGCATTTCAGTGAGCCTGCTCATGGTGCTCACAACGGCACTGACTTTTTTTGTCATTCGATATGGGTGGAATTTCCCTTTGTGGCTCTGCGTCTTGTCCACCGGTGGATTCGCATTGATTGACCTTGGCTTTTTTGCGTCCAATGCCCTCAAAATCATGCAAGGCGGATGGTTTCCTTTGGCCATGGCGCTGGGTATCTACGTGATGATGATCACTTGGCGAGATGGTCGCAAATTGCTGTCAGACACATTGCGTGAAGATTCGCTGGAATTGGGCAGTTTTCTGGGGGCCATTTTTGTGGCGCCACCTGTCCGGGTGGAAGGCACAGCGGTGTTCCTGACGGCCGAGCAAGGCACGGTGCCCAACGCGCTGCTGCACAACCTCAAACACAACAAGGTGCTGCATGCGCAAAACCTGTTTGTGTCGGTGCAGCACCACGAAGTGCCTTGGGTGCCTATGCAAGAGCGGCTGGAAGTGGAAGACCTGGGCCACGACTGCTGGCAAATCGTCATCCACTACGGCTTCAAAAACGACCCCAACGTGCCCAAGGCCCTGGCCCTGCTCAAGCAGCATGGCGTGGTGCTGGACGACATGACTACCAGCTATTTCCTCTCGCGTGACACGGTCATTCCCACTCTGGGTGGCGGCATGGCGTTTTGGCGCGAAAAAATCTTTGCCCAGATGCACCGCAACGCCAGCGGTGCGGCCGACTTTCTCAACATCCCCAGCAATGCGGTGGTGGAGTTGGGGTCCAAGGTGGAAATTTGATTTGATGCGTTGATGTGGTTTTGATGTTTTAATGCAAATTCGAAAGCGAGGAGCTTGCATGCGTACCACTTTGACGCTGGACGACGATGTGATGGCAATGGCCCGCCAGAGGGCGCAGCGTGAGCACATTTCTCTAGGGGAGGCCGTTTCACGCTATGTGCGTGATGCTCTGTGGGTGCAACCACAACGTCAAATGGCAATGGCCCAGCCACTGCGCAGCCGGTATTCGGTGCTGCCTGCGCGCGACGAAATCATCACCACGGCCCACGTGCGCAAGCTCATGGACGACGAAGGCGTATGACCGCAGGCGCGCAAGCTGCTGGCGCAACCCGCTTGCTGCTGGATGTGAACGTGTGGATTGCCTTGCTGGACGATGCCCATGTGCACAACCCCCAGGCGTTGGCGTTGTTCCAGACGCCTGGCCTGCAAATAGCCACTTGCCCGTTGGTGGAAAATGGGGTGCTGCGCATTCTGAACATGCCCGCGTACAGCAACAGGGGGCCGGTGGGGTTTGAGCCGGTGCGCGCCAAATTGCGTTTGGCCTGTGCCGATGTGGACCACTGCTTCTGGCCTGACAATCTGAGCCTGGTTCATGACGACGTGGCCGACTGGTCACGGGTGTATGGCCACAACCAGATCACGGACCTCTATCTGTTGGCTCTGGCCGTCCACCACGATGGCGCACTGGCCACCTTTGATCACCGCATTGCCCTTAGCGCGGTGCGTGGCGCAGGTTCGCAGCACCTGCGTCTGCTTTGACTTTTTTCAAACAATGCCTCATGAACATTCTGTTTGTTGCCGACCCCGTCACGTCCTTCAGAATCCACAAAGACAGCACCTACGTGATGATGCGCGAGGCGCAGCGCCGGGGGCATTCGGTGTCGGTGTGCGAACCGCGTGACCTGTCCTGGCAGAGCGGGCAGGTGGTCACCGCCGCTGTGCAGCTCCTTCACCTGCTGGACATCACCCCGGCGTACGGGGCCACGCAAGCCACCCAGCCGTGGTTTGAGCGGGCAGGCGACGCAGCCCGCATGGCGTTGAAAGACTTTGACGCGGTGCTGATGCGCAAAGACCCGCCCTTTGACGCCGAATTCATTTACGCCACCCATTTGCTGGAGCAAGCGGAACGCGAAGGTGCGCGGGTATTCAACCAACCCGCCGCGCTGCGCGATCACCCCGAAAAGCTGGCGCTGATGCAGTTCCCGCAGTTTGCGCCCCCCACGTTGGTCACTCGCAGTGCAGCCGATGTGCGAGCCTTCCATGCCGAGCATGGCGACATCATCTTGAAGCCTCTGGATGGCATGGGCGGCATGGGCATCTTCCGCGTGAAGGCCGACGGACTGAACCTGGGCTCCATCATCGAAACCCTCAACCTCGATGGCGCCCAGTCCCTCATGGTGCAGCGCTATCTGCCTGAAATTGCCGAAGGCGACAAGCGCGTGCTGGTCATTGGCGGCCAGCCCGTGCCCTACAGCCTGGCCCGCATTCCGCAAGGCAACGAGGTGCGCGGCAACCTGGCAGCAGGCGGCAAAGGCGTGGCCATGCCCCTGACCGCCGATGAACAAGCCATTGCCGAAGCCCTGGGCCCCACGCTGGCCGCACGCGGCCTGCTGCTGGTGGGTTTGGATGTGATTGGTGGCCGCCTCACCGAGGTGAACGTCACCAGCCCCACCTGCTTTCAGGAAATCATGCAGCAGACGGGGTTTGATGTGGCTGCGATGTTTGTGGACGCCTTGGAAGCCGAATTGGCGGATTGAGCGCGGGCCTCAGCGCTGCGCCACACCATCCACAAACACCTTCAACTCGTTCGGCTCAAAAGCGGCCCAGCATTCATTGGCGGTGAGGGGCTGGGTGCAAATGACGGCGGCGCGGTCGCCGGGTTGATTCAGCTCGGCAAAGTTCACCGTCCAGTCCCGGTCGTTCAAGGTGGCGGTGGCAAACGGGTGCTGGCGCACCAGCCAGTGCAGCTTGGTGCTGCAGTGGGCCCACAGCGCGTCGCCATGCGACAGCAAAAAATTGAAGGCACCAAACGACCGCACCTTGGGCACCAGTTCATGCAGGGTGTGCGTCAGTTCGGCCACGCTGGGCAGACTGGCGTGGGACTTGGCCAGCTCCTGCATCAACCAGCAAAAGGCACGCTCGCTGTCGGTGGTGCCCACCGGCTGAAAGTGGCTGTGCAGCTTGGGGTGGTAGTCCTTCAGGTCGCCGTTGTGGGCAAACACCCAGTGCCGTCCCCACAGCTCGCGCACAAACGGGTGGGCGTTTTCCAGGCACACAGATCCCACAGTGGCCTTGCGCACATGCGCAATGATGTTTTTGCTCTTTAAAGGGTAGCGTGTGAGGAACTCCGCCATGGCGGAACCGGCGGCACTCTGGTGGTCCAGAAAATGCCGCAGTCCGCGCCCTTCAAAAAAGGCAATGCCCCAGCCATCGGCATGGTGGTCGGTGGCACCACCGCGCTGGCAAAAGCCGGTGAAGCTGAAGGTGGCATCGGTGGGCGTGGCGCAATTGAGACCGAGCAACTGACACATGGCTGGGCAGGTTTCAGGGTTGGTGCGCCGCACAACGGGCGCAAATACAGGCTTTGCGGCGGGCGGCTTCGGGTACGCGGGCCAGCAGCTCGGCCGGGAACACCGCCTGTGTGCACCAGCACGGTGACTGGGGTTGAGCTGCCGAACCAGTGGCGCAAGCCATGGCACAGCGGTTGGGCTGGCCGCACAGAGGGCACAGGGCGGGGTCGGGTGATGTAGTGGATGCGGTGTGTGACACGTTCTTGCAAGTTTATGCCGTTGGGGTGGCATCGGATTCCAGGTCAAACCACGCGGTGAACCAGAAAGTGGAACCCGCCCCGGGTTCGCTGGTCAGACCCATTTCGCCACCCATCAAGCTCACCAGCTGATGGGAGATCATTAGACCCAGTCCGGTCCCCCCATACTGTTGGGCGGTGTTGGGTTCCGCTTGCGCAAATGGCTTGAACAGCCTGGCTTGTTGCTCAGGTGTGATGCCAACGCCTGTGTCCTGAACGGCAAAATGCAACAGCACCCGCTCTGGCAGGCGCTGTTGCACGCTCACTTGCAACCGTAACCTTCCCCTGTGCGTGAATTTAATGGCATTGCTTAGCAGGTTGATGAGTACTTCTGACAATCGCAACGAGTCACCTACCAGGTTTGCAGGTACGTCGGGCATGCTGTGTATATCCAGCACCAAACCTTTGGAGATGGCCTGGTCGGCAAACATGGCACGCATTTTTTCCTGCACTTCAGGCATGGCAAACGGTGCCTTCGACAACTGCAGCATACCCACTTCCATTTTGGAAAAATCCAGAACCTGGCGCAGCAGGGTTTGCAGATGTTCGCTGCATTGCAGAATGATTTGCACATGTTTTTGCTGCTTGGTGGTCAGCCCCGAACGTTGCGCCAGAAATGCCATGCCCACAATCGCTGCCACCGGTGCACGAACTTCGTGGCTCACGTAAGACAGAAAGGCTGATTTTGCGCGTACGGCTTTCTCGGCTGTCTGTTTCTCAGTGGCCAATTGGTGCAACAGGTCGGTGTTGAGATGCTGAATGCGCAGGCAATCTGCAAACTGGGCGGAGATTTGCAGCGACAGTTTGGTCAGCACCACGCCCACTCCCACTAGTGCCAGCGCAATCGGCATGCCATGTGCACCAAAAATCAGCCAAAACACGGCAGCGCTGCCCAGATTGATCCAGGCGCCAGGAATGAAGGTGCCTGGGTGACTGGCAGCGTTCACCATGGCAGCAGTCACATAAACCAGTTGCAGCAATGTGCCTACACCGGCCAGTGTGAGGGAGCCAGGCGTGCCAAACCACCAAGTGATGGTGGCCACAATGGACTGGTTGAGCATGGTCAGCCACCACATCCGAATTTGCCGCTGGCGCAGATCGGTGGCATTGGCCTGCTCAAGGTCATTCAGGATGACTCTGCACACCTGGGTGTTGACTTGAGCCATGATTGCCAGAGGCAAAGCCCAGGCCAGCACCAAGCTCAGGCCCACCCCTCGAAATGACCAGACCGACGCGGCGCAGACGACCCAAATGGCCAGCTTTCCGCTGATCGTCTGGTTGGCACGCAGTCTGAGTGACGACAGCGCTACATTTCGCTCAAGTGCCGATGTGGGTGGTACGTTCAGAAAACCAAGCTGTGCGGGATACATCAAGCGGCTTTGAAAGTTAAAGGCAGGGCCAGCCAGAGCGGCAACCCGACCAACAGTATGTGCAAGAAACGGGTGGGCAAGCGGCTGTGCTACGGGCAAACTGCACGCCAGTGCCTACTCGATTTCTAACAGACCATTTCGCCATGTCTTCGCTCCGCTGTTGCTAGACCTATCGTCCATTTTCCGCTGTTTATGAACGCTGTAGAACATTCTGCTGATCCGACTGAGGGCTACTTTACGGTGGCGTATCAGCGGGTGGCCAGGGCCATTGCCTGGCTGCGCGTCCATGCCCACCGGCAACCCAGCCTGGACGAGGCGGCCGCTGCACTGGGGTGTAGCCCGTTCTATCTCCAGCGCCAGTTTGTGTCATGGGCCGGGGTGTCACCCAAACGCTTTGTGCAATACCTCACCAAAGAACATGCCCGTGCGCGATTGGCCGCCAGTGCCAATGTGCTGGATGCCGCGCTGGATGCGGGTCTGAGCGGCCCAGGGCGGTTGCATGACCTCATGCTGACCTGGGAAGCGATGACTCCCGGCGAAGTGCGTGCCGGGGGCGCCGGGCTGACCATTCACCACGCCTGGTTGGACACCCCGTTCGGCCAGGCCTTGCTGGGTTGGACGGCACGCGGTGTGTGCCACCTGGTGTTTGCCGCAGACGATGGCATGGCCACCTTGGCCAGTGCCGAAGCCGAGCTGAAGCAACTGTGGCCTCGTGCCGCGTTTCAAGCCGCACCGCAGGAGGCGGCGGATTGGGCTTGGCGCCTGTTTCCCTGGCGCAGCTTGCACCGTGGTGACGATGCGTCGCCGGTTGGGTCAGGCTCTTCGGGCCCGCAGCCCATTCACCTGTTGATGCGGGGCAGTCCATTTCAGCTGCAAGTGTGGCAAGCGCTGGTGCGCACCGCGCCGGGCACCTTGTGCACCTACCAGACGCTGGCGCAGCGTGTGGGCAAACCGGGTGCTGCACGGGCGGTGGGCAGCGCCATGGCGGCCAACACGCTGGCGCTGCTCATTCCTTGCCACCGCGTCATTCGCGCCAGTGGCGACGAAGGGGGTTACCGCTGGGGGCCAGACCGAAAAACGGCCATGCTGGCCTGGGAAGCGGCTGAATTGGATGTAAAAAATGGCCTTATCGCTTGAATTTAATGTGATTAAAGCTATTGTTTTTGATGGTGGTTGTCGGTCGGCGTCATTTCGCTGGTTGGGGTTTGGAGGCGCTGGCGCAGCTCGGTTTTCAGCACCTTGCCGGTGTTGTTTTTGGGCAGTGCCTCTACAACCACATAGCGCTTGGGCCGTTTGAAGCGGCCAAGCTGGTTCAGGCAGTGCGCGTCCAGGGTCTGGGTAAATGGGGTTGATTCGTTGGCAGTTTGGGCTGGCAGAGCGCCCGCCAGCGAAGCGTCTGCTGGCACCACAAACGCCACCACCGCCTCACCCCATTCGGCATCGGGTTCGCCCACCACCGCCACTTCGGCCACGCCGGGGGCGGTCAGCAGCACTTCCTCCACTTCGCGGGGGTAGATGTTGCTGCCGCCGCTGATGATGAGGTCTTTGCTGCGGTCCTTCAGCGTCAGGTATCCGTTGGTATCCAGGCTGCCCATGTCGCCGGTGAACAGCCAGCCTTCGCGCACGGTGGCACGGGTGGCATCGGGGTTGCGCCAGTAGCCGGCCATCACGGTGTCGCCCTGCACCAGCACTTCGCCCACCTCTCCGTCGGGCAGGGTGCGCCCGTCGGCATCCGCCACCCGAACACGCACCGGGGTTTGCGCGTGACCCACCGAAGCCACGAGTTCGGCCCATTGCGGGTGGGCCTGGTCGGCCAGGGTGGCGCGGTTGAGTACGGTGGCCACCATGGGGGTTTCGCCCTGTCCGTAAATCTGCACAAAACGTGGGCCCATCACCGCCAGGGCCTTCTGGATGTCGACGGCGTACATGGGCGCGCCGCCGTAGACGATGGTTTTCCAGCTTTGCGCGCAGTCGGTGGTGGTGAGCCCCAGCTCGGTGGCATGGCGCACCAGCCGGTTGACGATGGTGGGCGCGGCAAAGGTGGTCAATGGCCCCAGTTGCCGGCCCAGTGCGAACAGCTCGGCCGGGTCCACCCCGCGCGATGCGGGCACCACATGCCGCGCCCCGGCCATGAGGTGGGGCAGTGCGTACAACCCGCAACCGTGTGACATGGGGGCGCCGTACACCATGGCATCGGCGGGAGAAATGGCGTCCACATCCACCAGGTAGCTCATGGCCATGGTGCGCAGGTTGCGGTGGGTGAGCATCACACCTTTGGGTCGGCCGGTGGTGCCGCTGGTGTAGAACAGCCAGGCGAGGTCGTCGGGACCGCGTTCGGTGATGGCGGTGGCCGCATCGAAGGGCGCTGCGTGGGCGGGCACGGCCGGCGAACCGGTGGGCTGTTCTGTCCGTTGCAGCGGGGTCAGCAGCGCGTCGGCCTGCGGGCTGTCCAGTTCCACCTGCCGCTCCAACCCGGCCAGGGGCTCGGGGGCCACATCGGCGGTGACGAAGCCCCACCGGGCCCCGGCGTTGTCGATGATCCATTCCACCTCGCTCGGGTGCAGCTTGGCATTCACTGGCACCACGGCCAGCCCGGCCCACCAGGCAGCGAACAGCAGTTCCAGGTAGCGGGGGTGGTTGTGGGCAAACAGCAGCACCCGGTCGCCTGGTACCAGCCCGGCGGCTTTCAGGCGCAGGGCAGCGGCAGAGGCCCGCTCAGCCAACTGGCCGTGGGTGGCGTGCAGGCGGGCACCATCCAGCAAGGCGGGTTGGGCCGGGTGGGTTTGGGCCTGGCGGTGCAGCAGGTGGGCGAGGTTCATGACCGCGACGATAGCGCAGGGCTGCGCGCCGTGGGCGCTGTATAACCCGGGCACCCTTTCAACGGCAGGAGGTGTGGTATGGCGGTTCGAGTGGTCAGGCTGGGCAGTCCCCGGGCGCAGGGTGAGGGCACCCGCATCGGCACGGTGCGCCGCCCCCCGCGTGGTGTGCCCAAGGCCGAATTCGCTTCGCAGAACTGGTACGACGTGTGGTTCCCCACGCTGGCTCCCAGTGCCGAGACCATGAAACTCGGCCAGGCTGCGGTCACCGACGCCGAATGGAAGGCTTTCGAGCGGCGGTACCGCGCCGAAATGGCCCAGCCCGAGGCCGCGCACGCGCTCCAGTTGTTGGCCACGATGTCGCACGGCGCAGCTTTTTCCGTGGGGTGCTACTGCGAGCATGAGGCGCGTTGCCACCGCTCGCTGCTGCGCGGCCTGCTGGTTGAGCGGGGCGCGCTCATGGCAAATGATTAGATGTTTTGGCTATAAACAACTGAAAATGTATTCGTTTGCAATCTGAAAATTTCTTTCGATGATGCAGTTCATCTGCTTCCATACATCGAAAGGATTCCTTCATGACTTCCCGCCGCCAGACCTTGCTCCGCGCCGTCCACGCTTTGGCTGCCTTGACGCTGACCAGCTCCGCCGCATGGGTGGCGGCTCAGGCCCCGGTGCAATTGCTCAACGTGTCTTACGACCCCACCCGGGAACTGTACGTCGAGTACAACGCCGCTTTCATCCAGCACTGGAAGGCCAAAACCGGGCAGGACGTGACCATCAAACAAAGCCACGGTGGCTCGGGCAAGCAGGCTCGCTCAATCATTGATGGGCTGGATGCCGATGTGGCCACCCTGGCCCTGGCCGGTGACACCGACGCGCTGCACACCAACGGCGGCTGGGTGCCCAAAGACTGGCAAAAGCGCCTGCCCCACAACAGCTCGCCCTACACCTCCACCATCGTGCTGGTGGTGCGCCAGGGCAACCCCAAAAACATCAAAGACTGGGACGACCTGATCCGCCCTGATGTGAAAGTCATCACCCCCAACCCCAAAACCTCAGGTGGAGCGCGCTGGAACTACCTGGCCGCGTGGGAATTTGCCAAGCGCAAATACGGCAGTGATGCCAAAGCGCAGGAATTTGTGGGCAAGCTCTACGCCAACGTGCCAGTGCTGGACTCGGGTGCCCGTGGCTCCACCATCACCTTCTCGCAGCGCAACCAGGGCGATGTGCTGGTGGCGTGGGAAAACGAGGCCTACCTGCTGGAAAAAGAGTTTGGCAACAAGGTGGACTTTGTGTACCCCTCGCTCAGTATTCTGGCTGAGCCGGCGGTGACGGTGGTGGACAAAAACGCCGACAAAAAAGGCACCCGCAAAGTGGCCGAGGCCTATCTGGAATACCTGTACACCGAAGAAGCGCAGGACCTCATTGGCAAACACTTCTACCGCCCCATTTCGGCCAAAGCGCAGGCCAAGTACGCCAAACAGCTGCCCAAAATCAACCTGTTCAAGATCGACGAAGCCTTTGGTGGCTGGGAAAAGGCCGGCAAGGTGCACTTTGCCGATGGCGGCACGTTTGACCAGATTTACACCAAGAGGTAAGCGGCGCTGCCCTCAGGCCGATTCAGTGGCGGCAAACACCCGGTTGCGCCCCGCTTCTTTGGCCTGGTACAGGGCTTGGTCGGCCAGCGACAGCAAGGCCTTGGGGTGGGTGCCCACCACGGGAAGCACGGTGGCCACACCCAGGCTCAAGGTGACCCATGACGCCACTTCACTGCCTGCGTGGGGCAGTGCCACCGCTTCCACTTCAGCGCGGATGCGCTCGGCCACTTCCTGTGCACCTTTCAGGTCCGTGTTGGGCAGAACCACTGCAAATTCCTCGCCCCCGTAGCGGGCAGCCAAGTCAGACACCCGGAAGGCCAGTTGCTGGAACACGGCAGACACCGCTTTGAGGCACTCGTCACCTTGCTGGTGACCGTAGGTGTCGTTGTAACGCTTGAAGTAATCGACGTCCGCCATGATCAGGGACAGCGGCGCATTGGCGCGGCTCGCCCGGCTCCATTCGCTTTGCAGCCGCTCATCAAAACAACGGCGGTTCGCAATGCCTGTCAGCCCGTCCAGAGTGGCCAGTCGCTCCAGGGCGGTCTGGGCGAGCTTTTGCTCCGTCATGTCGCGCAGGGTTTCGATCACGGCCAGCAACTGACCATCTGCCGCGTAAATAGGGCCCGCATCAATGGCCAGATAGTGGCGCTTGCCAACGCGGGGCATCACACACCAGTTTTCGGCCTTGACCCCCAGGCCGATGTCGGAAGGCTCGGTGTGCGAGGAGTACAGCGTGTCCAGTTCGTCGGCGCGACCCTGTGCCAGCACGTCAGCCAGGCACAAGCGGGGTTCGGAATAGAAGGCCTGCCAATGGTTCGATGTGCCTATCACATCCGCAGCGGCCACGCCGGTCAGACGTTCGCAGGCGCGGTTCCAGACAATCACCCGGCATTGCGGGTCCAGCACAAAAGTGGGCACCACCAGGTGTTGCATGAGGCTGATCGCGAAGGTGCGGTCGTGCGCATGCCCCTGCAAATCGTCGTTTGTCATCGCTTGTCTCTGTGATTTTTTGAAATACGTTGCGCACAAAGTCTGCCACACGGGCTTGAAACTGTGGAGGAAAACCTCTGCGTGAATCCTGCCTCCACCGATGCGACCCGCACGCGCCTCCCCGCAGCGGCGCGTGCATGGGCTGGAATCAGGCCGCAGAATGTCGCTGACGCACTTTTCCCTGAATCGGTGACCACACAAGGAGACCCCATGGCACACATTTTTGATGACAACGCCCAGAGCATCGGCCGCACGCCGCTGGTTCGCCTGAACCGCATCACAGAAGGAGCCCAGGCCACCGTGCTGGCCAAGATCGAAGGCCGCAATCCCGCCTACTCGGTCAAGTGCCGCTTGGGCGCTGCCTTGGTGTGGGATGCAGAAAAGCGCGGCTTGCTGGGCCCCGGCAAAGAACTGGTGGAGCCCACCAGTGGCAACACCGGCATTGCCCTGGCGTTTGTGGCGGCGGCCAAAGGCATTCCGCTGACCCTGACCATGCCTGAAACCATGAGCGTCGAGCGGCGCAAGCTGCTGTTGGCCTACGGTGCCAAGCTGGTGCTCACCGAAGGCGCGAAGGGCATGAAAGGCGCCATTGCCAAAGCCGAGGAGATTGCGGCCAGCGACCCCAAATACCTGCTGCTGCAGCAGTTCAAAAACCCGGCCAACCCCGCCATCCACGAAGCCACCACAGGGCCTGAAATTTGGCAAGACACCGGTGGTGCCATCGACATCTTGGTGTCGGGGGTGGGCACGGGTGGCACCATCACCGGTATTTCCCGGTACATCAAGCAGGCACAGGGAAAAGCCATCAAGTCGGTGGCGGTGGAGCCGTCGGCCAGCCCGGTGCTGACACAGACCAGGGCGGGTGAAGAACTCAAACCCGCACCCCACAAAATCCAGGGCATTGGTGCAGGCTTTGTGCCCGATGTGCTGGACTTGTCGTTGGTGGACGCCATTGAGCAAGTCAGCAACGAAGATGCCATGGCCTTTGCACGCAAGCTGGCTCAGCAAGAAGGCATTCTGGCGGGCATTTCCTGCGGTGCGGCGGCTGCCGTGGCGGTCAAGCTGGCGCAAAAACCCGAAAACGCGGGCAAGACCATCGTGGTCATTCTTCCGGATTCGGGGGAGCGCTACCTCAGCTCGGCGCTGTTTGAAGGCCTGTTCGATACCACCACCGGTTTGGCCGTCTGAGCGAGCCCGCATCAAAGCCGCCCCAGCGAGAGCAGGGGCGGCTTTTTTATTGCCATGGTTTGATCTCTTTAGTCAATAAAACAAATAAACAAATAAAAAAACAGTTGTTTGAGTTTTAAAGAGGGTCTTTGAGAATGGCGTGTCTGTTGGCCCAGTGCCTTCGCAACCCATCACATGTAGACCCCCATGGCACGCATCCTCATCGTTCCCGGCTGGCGAGACTCCGGCCCCGGCCACTGGCAAAGCCTGTGGGCCGAGCAGCTGCCCGGCGCGGTGCGTGTGCGGCAAGACGATTGGGTCACCCCCAGCCGCACTGCCTGGGTGGCTTCCATTGCCCGAACCATTCTGGAGCAGCCCGAACCGGTGGTGGTGGCTGCCCACAGTCTGGGCTGCATGGCCACGGTGCACCTGCCCCAGGGAGCCGCCGCCCGCATCCGCGGTGCCCTGCTGGTGGCCCCGGCCGACCCCGAGCGGCGTAGTGTGTTGGCCGATTTCGCCCCTGTGCCTTACCAACCTTTGCCTTACCGCAGCGTGCTGGTGGCCAGCAGCAACGACCCGTTTTGCCCCGTGCGCCTGGCTGGGGCCTACGCCCGCGCCTGGGGCAGCGAATTTGTGCGCATGCAAAACGCCGGTCACATCAACGTGGAGGCTGGTTTCGGCCCGTGGCCGCTGGGCCTGGCCCTGCTGCAGTCGTTGACCGACAACCCCACTTGGGTTGCGACCCCAGACCGTGCGCTGCTTGCCGCCTGATCTGCCTTTTTAATGAATAGGAAATATGCAATGAAACGCCTGCTGACGCTGACTGTACTTGCTGTGGCTGCTATGGCTTCTGCCAACGCCCAAACCGCGCTGCTGAATGTGTCCTACGACGTGGCCCGCGAGTTTTACAAAGACTTGAACACCGCCTTTGTGGCCCAGTACAAAAAAACGACGGGCAAAGACATCAAGGTGGACCAGTCGCACGCTGGCTCCAGCGCCCAGGCCCGGGCGGTGGTCGATGGGCTGGATGCCGACGTGGTGACCATGAACACCACCACCGACATCGACTTTCTGGCTGACAAAGGCGTGGTGGCCAAAGACTGGCGGCAGAAATTCCCCCACAACGCTGCCCCCACCACCAGCACCATGCTGTTTTTGGTGCGCAACGGCAACCCCAAAGGCATCAAAGACTGGGACGACCTGATCAAACCCGGCATTCAGGTGGTGGTGGTCAACCCCAAAACCGGCGGCAACGGCCGCATGGCCTACCTGGCCGCCTGGGGCTCGGTGCGCGCCAAGGGCGGTACTGACGCACAAGCCGCCGAGTTCGTCAGCAAGCTCTACAAAAACGTGCCGGTGCTGGCACGCGGTGGGCGCGATGCCACCGGCATCTTCCTGCAACGCAACATCGGCGATGTGTTGGTGACCTTCGAGAGCGAAGTCGTGTCGGTGGACAACGAATTTGGCGCCGGCAAGGTCGATGCCATTCACCCGAGCGCCAGCATCGTGGCTGAAAACCCAGTGGCGGTGGTGGAGCGCACCGTGGCCAAAAAAGGCACCGCTACCCAGGCCAAGGCTTACCTGGACTTTTTGTACAGCGACGAAGGCCAGGAAATTGCCGCCAAGCACAACATTCGCCCCCGCAACGAAGCCATTTTGAAGAAGCACAGCGCCGCGCTGCGGCCCATCAAGCTGTTCACGGTGGAGCAGTATTTCGGCTCGCTGGGTGAAGCACAGAAGGTGCACTTCAACGACGGTGGCCAGTTCGACAAGCTGTACACGCAGGGCAAATAAATGGGTGCTGCGTCATCACTGGTCTTGGGCGGGGTCGGCCCGAGCCGCCCCGCCCGCCGGGTGCTTCCCGGGTTCAACCTCACGCTGGGCTTCACGGTGTTTTACCTGTGCCTGATCGTGCTGGTTCCGTTGTCGGCCCTGCTGTTCAAAACCTTCACGCTCACCTGGCCCCAGTTCTGGGAGGCGGTGACCGCCCCACGCGTGCTGGCTTCGTACCGGCTGACCTTTGGTGCCTCGCTCATTGCGGCGCTGGTCAATGTGGTGTTTGGCCTGCTGGTGGCCTGGGTGCTGGTGCGCTACCCCTTTCCCGGCAAAAAGCTGATTGACGCGCTGGTGGACCTGCCGTTTGCCTTGCCCACTGCGGTGGCCGGCATTTCGCTCACCGCGCTGCTGGCCGGCAACGGCTGGGTGGGCCAGTACCTGGAGCCGCACGGCATCCAGCTGGCGTTCAACCCCAACGGGGTGGTGATTGCACTCATCTTCATCGGCCTGCCGTTTGTGGTGCGCACCGTGCAGCCCGTGCTGGAAGACGCGGAAAAAGAGCTGGAAGAAGCCGCCATGTGCCTGGGCGCCACGCGCTGGCAAACCTTTGTGCGGGTGATTTTCCCGGCCATTGCGCCCGCGTTGCTCACCGGCTTTGCCATGGCGTTTGCCCGTGCCATTGGGGAATACGGCTCGGTCATTTTCATTGCGGGGAACATGCCCATGGTGTCCGAAATCACGCCGCTCATCATCATCAGCAAGCTGGAGCAATACGACTACGCCGGTGCCACCGCCGTGGCCAGCGTGATGCTGGGCCTGTCGTTTGTGCTGCTGCTGGTCATCAACGCACTGCAAACTTGGCAACGCAAGCGCTCGGGGACCTGAACATGAGCACGCCAACGCCCCCCCGCGTGCGCCTGCCGCACACCACCGAAGCCGCCTGGGTGCGCCGTACCCTCATTGGCGTGGCCCTGGTGTTCATGTTTCTGTTCCTGCTGTTACCGCTGGCCGCCGTCTTCACCGAGGCGTTGCGCAAAGGCTGGGCGGTGTACTGGGAAGCCCTGCAAGAGCCCGACGCCTGGTCCGCCATCCGGCTGACCTTTCTCACAGCCGCCGTGGCTGTGCCGCTGAACCTGGTGTTTGGCGTGGCCGCCGCGTGGTGCATTGCCAAATACGAGTTTCGGGGCAAGTCGTTCCTCACCACGCTGATCGACCTGCCGTTTTCGGTGTCACCGGTGGTGGCGGGCCTGATTTACGTGCTGGTGTTTGGCGCGCAAGGCTGGTTGGGGCCCTGGCTGGCCGAGCACGACCTCAAGATTGTGTTTGCCGTGCCCGGCATCATTCTGGCCACCATCTTCGTGACGTTCCCGTTCATTGCCCGCGAGCTGATCCCGCTCATGCAGGCACAGGGCAACGACGAAGAACAGGCCGCCCAGGTGCTGGGTGCCAGCGGCTGGCAAACCTTTTGGTACGTGACGCTGCCCAACATCAAGTGGGGCCTGATTTACGGCGTCATTCTGTGCAACGCCCGGGCCATGGGTGAGTTTGGCGCGGTGTCGGTGGTGTCGGGCCACATCCGGGGGCAAACCAACACCATGCCCTTGCATGTGGAGATTTTGTACAACGAATACCAGTCGGTGGCCGCGTTTGCCGTGGCCTCGCTGCTGGCCTTGCTGGCGCTGGTCACGCTGGCGCTGAAAAGCTGGGTGGAGTGGCGGCATGAGCGCGAGCTCCAAGCTGCTGCCGAGTTGCCGCCCGAGCCACCACGCGCACCCGCATCCAGCGTGGCTCAAAGCGCTGTTTGATGAATTAAAAATGGCTTTACCGCTTTATTCATCAGCGGTAACAGCTATTGTTTCAGGAAGATTGCCATGAGCATCGCCATTCAGAACGTTTCCAAGCATTTCGGCGACTTTCATGCGCTGAACCAGGTCAACCTCGACATCGCCTCCGGTGAGCTGGTGGCGCTGCTGGGCCCCTCGGGCTGCGGCAAAACCACGCTGCTGCGCATCATTGCCGGGCTGGAAACGGCCGACACCGGCAGCATTTTGTTCAGCGGCGAAGACACCACCGACAAGCACGTGCGCGACCGCAACGTGGGCTTTGTGTTCCAGCACTACGCGCTGTTTCGCCACATGACGGTGTTTGAAAACGTGGCCTTTGGCCTGCGGGTGAAGCCCCGCAGCGAGCGCCCCAGCGAGGCGCAAATCAAAACCAAGGTGATGGACCTGCTGAAGCTGGTGCAGCTGGACTGGCTGGCCGACCGCTACCCCTCGCAGCTCTCGGGCGGCCAGCGCCAACGCATTGCCCTGGCCCGTGCCCTGGCGGTGGAGCCCAAGGTGCTGCTGCTGGACGAGCCCTTTGGCGCACTCGACGCCAAGGTGCGCAAAGAACTGCGCCGCTGGCTGCGCCGCCTGCACGACGAGCTGCACGTCACCAGCATCTTCGTCACCCACGACCAGGAAGAAGCCCTGGAAGTGGCCGACCGCGTGGTGCTGATGAACCAGGGGCAGATCGAGCAGATTGGCACGCCCCAACAGGTGTGGGAGCACCCGGCCAGCCCGTTTGTGTACGGCTTTTTGGGCGATGTGAATCTGTTCCACGGCCGCGCCCACGAAGGCCAGTTGCACTTGGGCGAAGGCGTGGCGCTGGATGCGCCCGAGCATTCAGATGCACAGGATGCCCAAGCGTTTGCCTATGTGCGCCCGCACGACCTGGACGTGCAGCGCCACACCCCCGGTGCGGTGGGCATAGTGGCCAAGCTGGAGCGGGTGGTTGTGGTCGGGCCACTGGCCAGGCTGGAGTTGCTGCCGGTCGATCCGCTGGCCCATGGCGGGCAGGATCCGATCATCGAGGCGCACATGCCCGCAGACCGTTTTCAGGCGTTGGCTTTGCGGGAAGGCGAGACCTTGGTGGTCAGCGCGCGGCAAGCGCGGGTGTTTCTGGCCGAGGCCGAAGGGATTTGACCCTCATCGCGCCTGTCGCCGAAGGACGGCGGCAGGCGTGGGACTCACCGCTCCAGCCGGATTGCGCGGCGGTCAGACTGTAGCCAGCTTGTAGTCTTTGTACTGCTCGCGCAAGCGGTGCTTGAGCATCTTGCCGGTGGCGCCCAGTGGAATGGTGTCTGCAAACACCACGTCGTCAGGCGTCCACCACTTGGCGATCTTGCCGTCGTAGAAGGCCAGCAGCTCTTCGCGGGTCACGTTCATGCCGGGTTTCTTCATCACCACCAGCAGCGGGCGCTCGTCCCATTTGGGGTGGAACGCGGCGATGCACGCGGCCATGGCCACGGCCGGGTGGGCCATGGCGATGTTTTCCAGGTCGATTGAGCCGATCCACTCGCCACCTGACTTGATCACGTCTTTGCTGCGGTCGGTGATCTGCATGTAGCCGTCGGCGTCGATTTTGGCCACGTCGCCGGTGGGGAACCAGCCGTCTTGCAAGTGGCCCTCACCCTCTTCCTTGAAGTAGCGCGACACCACCCAGTGGCCGCGCACCAGCAGGTCGCCAGCGTGTTGGCCATCGTGGGGCAGTTCTGCGCCTTCGGGGCTGATGATTTTCATGTCCACCCCGAACACGGCACGGCCTTGTTTGGCCTGCACAGCCTGGCGCTCCTCGGGCGTTTGCGCCATGTGCTTGCCCTTGAAGGCGCACACGGTGCCCAGCGGGCTCAACTCCGTCATGCCCCAGGCGTGGATGACGTGGACGTTGTAGTCCTCTTCAAACGTGCGCACCATGGCCGGTGGGCAGGCCGAACCACCGATGACCGTGCGGCGCATGGTGCTGAAGGCCAGCTTGTTGGCCTGCACGTGGTTCAGCAGCCCTTGCCACACGGTGGGCACACCGGCGGCCATGGTCACGCCTTCGCTCTCGAACAGTTCGTACAGCGACTTGCCGTCCAGCCCCGCACCGGGGAACACCAGCTTGGCCCCGGTCATGCACGCGGCATACGGCAGGCCCCAGGCGTTGACGTGGAACATGGGCACTACGGGCAGGATGGCATCGCTGGCCGAGCAATTCAGGCTGTCGGGCAGGGCCGCTGCAAACGTGTGCAGCAGCGTGGAGCGGTGGCTGTACAGCACGCCCTTGGGGTTGCCGGTGGTGCCCGAGGTGTAGCACAGCGTGGCGGCGGCTTGCTCGTCGAGCACGGGCCAGGTGAACGGGTCAGTCTGCCCGGCAATCAGGTCTTCGTAGCACAGCAGGTTGGGGATGCTGGTGCTGGCGGGCATCTGGTCTTTGTCGATCAGGGCCACGAAGTGGCGCACGGTCTTCACGCGGCTGGCAATGGCCTCGACCAGCGGCAGGAAGGTCATGTCGAAAAACAGCACCTGGTTTTCGGCATGGTCGGCGATGTAGGTCACCTGATCGGCATGCAGGCGGGGGTTGATGGTGTTGAGCACCCGGCCTGCGCCCGACACCGCGTAGTACAGCTCCATGTGGCGGTAGCCGTTCCAGGCCAGCGTGGCCACGCGCTCGCCCTCCACCACGCCCAAGGCGGCCACGGCCTTGGCCAGCTTGCGGGCACGCTGGCCCAAGTCAGCATAGGTGTAGCGGTGGATGTCGCCCTCCACCCTGCGCGACACGATCTGCTGGTCGGCGTGGTGGCGTTCGGCGTGCACCAGCAGCGACGAGGTCAGCAGGGGCATCTGCATCATTTGACCGTTCATGCGAAAACTCCGGGAATGCGCCTGCGTGCAGGCTGGTGAATGGGGGGCGGCTGAAAGGCCTTTGAAAAGCGGGCTGCGGTGAGTGGTGGTGCCTGCTCAGAACATCTCTGCCGGTGCCTGGGCAATGGTCTCGCCCCCGGTGATGACCGCTTGGGCCAGACCAATGGCGGTGGGCAGCACTGCGTCGGCATAGAAGCGGGCGGTGACCACTTTGGCGGCGTGGAAGGCGGGGTCCTGGGCCATGCGGTCCAGCGACACCATCATGGAGCGGGCCAGCTGCCAGCCGCACAGCACCACACCGGCCAGCTGCAGGTAGTTCACCGCACCGGCATACACCGCGCGGGGGTTGGCCTTGGAATGGGCCACCACATGATCAATGGTTTGCTCCAACGCCTCGCGGGCGCTGCGCAGGGCCTTGGCCATGACGGCACAGTCCACCTCGGCATGGGTGGCCAGGTCTTGCTCGGTCAGGGCCACCTGGGCGCACAGGGCTTTGGCCACGGTGCCGCCGTCGCGGGCGGTTTTGCGGCCCACGATGTCGTTGGCCTGGATGGCGGTGGTGCCTTCGTAAATGGTGAGGATGCGCGCGTCGCGGTAGTGCTGCGCGGCACCGGTTTCTTCGATGAAGCCCATGCCCCCGTGCACCTGCACGCCCAGGCTGGCCACCTGGATGGACATCTCGGTCGAAAAGCCTTTCACCACCGGCACCAGGTAGTCGTAAATCGCCTGCTGCTGCTTGCGCACGTCGGCGTCGGCCGAGTGATGCGCCATGTCAGAAGCCGCTGCGGCCACATAGGCCAGCGCGCGGGCACCCTCGGTGTAGGCACGCATGGTCAGCAACATGCGTTTCACATCGGGGTGGTGGATGATGGCCACCGGCGCGGGCGAGCCACCCACGTCACGGCTTTGCACGCGGTCGCGGGCGTATTGCACGGCCTTCTGGTAAGCCCGGTCGGCCACCGCAATGCCTTGCATGCCCACGGCAAAACGGGCCGCGTTCATCATGATGAACATGTATTCCAGGCCGCGGTTTTCTTCGCCCACCAGGTAACCCACAGCGCCACCGTGGTCGCCGAACTGCAGCACCGCCGTAGGGCTGGCCTTGATGCCCAGCTTGTGCTCGATGCTGACGCAGTGCGCATCGTTGCGTGCGCCCAAAGACCCATCGGCATTGACCAGGAATTTGGGCACCACAAACAGGCTGATGCCTTTCACGCCCTCGGGCGCACCGGGCACGCGGGCCAGCACGAGGTGGACGATGTTCTCGGCCATGTCGTGCTCACCGTAGGTGATGAAAATTTTGGTGCCGAACACCTTGTACGTGCCGTCGGCCTGTGGCTCGGCACGGCTGCGCACCGCGGCCAGGTCCGAGCCGGCCTGGGGCTCGGTCAGGTTCATGGTGCCCGTCCACTGCCCGCTCACCAGCTTCTCCAGGTAGGTGGCTTTCAGCTCGTCAGAGCCCGCGGTCAGCAGCGCTTCGATGGCGCCGTCGGTCAGCATGGGGCACAGCGCGAACGACAGGCTGGAAGCGTGCAGCATTTCGGCACACGCGGTGGCAATGAGCTTGGGCATGCCCTGGCCGCCAAATTCGGCTGGGTGAATCACGCCTTGCCAACCGCCCTCGGCAAACTGCTTGAAGGCGTCTTTGAAGCCGGGAGTCGTGGTGACGACGCCGTCCTTCCAGCTGCTGGGTTGCTGGTCGCCGGTCCAGTTGAGTGGGGCCACCACGTCCTGGCAGAAGCGGGCGGACTCTTCCAGCACCGCCTGCGCGGTGTCCGCTCCAAAGTCTTCCATGCCAGGCAGGGTGGCCACTTTGTCCAGGCCAGCCAGCTGGGTCATGGCAAACAGCATGTCTTTGACGGGTACGGTGTAGCTCATGTCAACAGCACTCCAGTGTTTGGGCAATGCATGGCCCGGTGTTTAAATGATTTGATAGCAACAAACTCCACCCTTCATGCGGTGACGCCTGTTTTCGCTCTGAATTTTGGGTTGAGCCTGGCTTTGGGTCTTGCCTCACAGGCTGCCCACCAACTCC